>Ga0164241_10000293_pt1 | contig 106020 bp, 89 predicted proteins | sample OricomyardsoilBY_FD_108780 | JGI IMG/M metagenome (GOLD analysis project Ga0164241, IMG submission 108780) | Backyard soil microbial communities from Emeryville, California, USA - Original compost - Back yard soil (BY) | ecosystem: Environmental > Terrestrial > Soil > Unclassified | place... | reverse complement strand
CAACTTGCGTTCATATATCCAGTTGTCGTCATCAAATATTTTGTCATCCAGTTTCGCCATCATTGGAGAAAAAGCTTTTCCGGAATTTTTAGGAGCTTCTATTTCTGCGTCATCAGTAACGTCAGGACTTTTTTTTTCGACCTCAACCTTATGCTGCTTAGGCAGGCCTTTCGCCTTGCCATCCTTATTGTTCAGCATCGCCTTTACAGCATCGGGAACTAAATCCTCGCTATTGAAATCATCAACAGCGTATTCATCGCGATGCTTTATCAACAGCCAGGAGTTGTCTTCTTCGGCATTCTTTATTTTCACCAGTGCAAACTCTCCTTTTAAAATATCGCCATGCAGCCTGATCTTTAAATTACCCGATTTTAAACCGGCCCGCAGTTGTTTTATATCGTCTTTACGGTCATCGGCCAATGATGTATAGCTGCCTTTATCCCATATAATAACTACCCCTGCACCGTAGTTGCCGTTGGGGATGATGCCTTCAAAATGCTGATAGTCTATCGGGTGATCCTCTACCATCATGGCAAGGCGCTTATCGTTTGGGTTTAGTGACGGCCCCTTGGGTACCGCCCAGCTTTTCAGCGTTCCATCCAACTCAAGCCTAAAATCATAATGCAATCGCGATGCATGGTGCCGCTGTATTACAAATGACAATTTTTTATTGTCGCTTTTACCCCCTTTAGGCTCAGATGTTTGTTTAAAATCCCGCTTTTTTACATAGGTCTCCAGGCTCATACTATGCTCCTTTCTTCGTATTCAAGCTGGCCATTAACTGATCGTACAGATCATCGCTTGTGGTTTTGTGTGGTGTAAGTTTTTTGACCTTTGCCCGTTTACCTTTTGATTTAGCCTTGATTATATTAAGTAGAGATTCACTATACTCATCTTTAAATTTTGATACATCAAACTTCTCTGCATATTGGTCAATTAAAGCCAGCCCCATATCCAGTTCTTTTTTAGTGACGTCTACTTTATCGCCCACTTTTAGATCTTCTGTGCTTCTTATCTGCTGGCCGAAACGTATCCGCGTAACCACCAGCACATTATCAACCGGATGCACTATGCACAAGCTTTCGGTGCTGCGCAGTACAAAACGGGCAAGCCCTGCTTTTTTTGATTTTGCCAGCGCCGCCAGCAAAAGGGCATAGGCTTTATTATTCTTGGTATCAGGTTCGGTATAATAAGATGTTTCGTAAAACATGGGGTTAACATCGGCAATGTCAACAAAACTTTCAATGGTTATCAGCCTGCTTTTCTCGGGCGCTGCGTCTTCAAAGTCGCTGTCGTCCATTATAATATAATCATCGTTAAGCTTATAGCCTTTAACAATTTTGTCATAAGGCACCTCCTTATGTGTTTGCTCATTAACGCGCTGAAAACGAATACGCGAATGGTCGCGCCCATCCAACATATCAAAATCAAGATTGCCGGTTTGTACAGCCGAATACAACTTTACAGGGATGTTTACTAACCCAAACCCTATTGAACCCTTCCAGATAGATCTCATCGTTAATGCTTATTTATTAATCTATAACTGATTTGCCTGCAAACGGTTTGCCACAATTGATAAACCAAATGCCTTATGTTAAATATTCTACTTAAAATGTATTTTTGGGGCAGATGGCTAAAGGCAACAAACTTTACTTCGCTTCTGATTTTCATTTGGGAGCCGGCGGTTACGATGACAGTCGTGAGCGCGAAGCGCGCCTGGTGCGCTGGCTTGATATGATAAAAACAGATGCCACCGAGCTTTTTTTAATGGGTGATGTGTTTGATTTTTGGTTTGAATACCGCACAGTTGTACCAAAGGGCTATATCCGCTTTATAGGCAAACTGGCCGAACTTGCGGATGCAGGGATAAAAATATACCTGTTTAAGGGCAATCATGATATGTGGATGTTCGGCTATTTTGAAAAAGAACTGAATGCCACTATAGTTACCAATGAAATGGTGATAGAACGTGGCGGCAAAAAATTCTTTCTGCATCATGGCGATGGCCTTGGCCCAGGTGATAGCAGCTATAAGATCCTGAAAAAGATATTCCGCAGCAGATTTAGCCAATGGCTGTTTGAGCGCCTGCACCCTAATTTAGGAGTAGGCATAGCTAATTACTGGTCGGGTAAAAGCCGGTTGGCCGGTTTGGCAAATGAGGAAAAGAAAAAAGAAGAGCAAAAATGGCTGGTGGAATATAGTAACGAGGTTATTAAAACAACGCATTACGATTACCTGATATTCGGTCACCGGCATTTCCCTATGGAAGTACAGCTTACACCGAACAGCCGCTATGTAAACCTGGGTGAGTGGATAAACTATAACTCATACGCGGTATTTGATGGCGTGGACTTAAAACTTGAGCGATTTGAGCAGAAAACGGTATAGTATATCCCCAAATTGTAAAACCTTTTACCTTTCAGCTTTAACCTTTCACCTTCCCTTAAAAAACCGTATTTTTGTGCGCTTTTTAGGGCTGCAGTTATTGCATTCCCAATAATAATAAGATTATGTTAGATAAATTAGAGGCTATATTTCAACGCTGGAAAGATGTAGAAGCCGAGCTAAGCAGCCCGGATGTGATGAGCGACATGAAGCGTTTTGCCCAATTAAATAAGGAATATAAGGATCTTGCCAAGATTGTTGATGAGTATAATATATACCGCAACATTATGAGCAATATTGATACAAACAAGGAAATTCTGGCTACAGAAAAGGATGATGAATTTCGCGAAATGGCCAAAATGGAGCTTGATGAATTGCTTACCCGGCAAGACGAGATGGAGGAGAAGATCCGCCTGATGCTAATACCTAAAGATCCTGAAGATTCTAAGAACGCCATTGTTGAGATACGTGGTGGTACAGGTGGCGATGAGGCATCGCTTTTTGCGGGCGACCTTTACCGCATGTATATGCGTTTTTGCGAAAAACGTGGCTGGAAAACTGAATTGGTTGACTTTACCGAAGGCACGGCAGGAGGGTATAAAGAAATTGTATTTAACGTTATTGCCGAGGATGCTTATGGCACCTTGAAATACGAATCGGGAGTTCACCGTGTACAGCGCGTTCCTGATACCGAAACACAGGGCCGTGTGCATACATCAGCAGCATCAGTTGTAGTATTACCGGAAGTGGATGAGTTTGATATTGTATTGAACCCTGCCGATATACGTAAAGATCTGTTCTGCTCTTCCGGGCCGGGCGGACAATCCGTAAACACCACCTATTCTGCCGTGCGTTTAACCCACTTACCTACCGGTTTGGTGGCACAATGTCAGGATCAAAAATCGCAGTTAAAAAACTTTGATAAAGCTTTACAGGTATTACGCTCACGTGTGTACGAGTTAGAATTACAAAAACACTTGGAAGAAGCATCAAAAAAGCGCAAAACCATGGTTGCAACCGGCGACAGGTCGGCTAAGGTGCGCACTTACAACTTCCCGCAGGGCCGTCTAACCGAGCACCGCATAGGCCTTACTATCTACAACCTTGCCGGTGTAATGAATGGTGACATTCTGGATATTATGGAAGCACTGCAGTTTGCTGAGAATGCTGAAAAACTGAAAGAAGGAACGGTAGCTTAATTTTTGATGTGTTAGATGAGTATTTGATGTGCAGATGAGTAAATGTGCAGATGATGATTTTGATTGTATCGTATGCCGTTTGTATATTTACTATCCAATAATCGCACATCCGCACATCCGCACATCCGCACATCCGCACATCCGCACATCCGCACATCCGCACATCCGCACATTTGCATATCTTCACATTTTCGCCCCATTTCATGTTAATTTCATAATACGCCGCTACTTTAGCTATTAAATTTATTATGCCTGTGTTCTGCCTGGTTAGTTTGAAGAACACCGGTTTATCTGATAACAAATTAATAGCGTTGTTATGCTGGCTGTAAAAGAAATATCGGGGAATAATTTATCGGTTTTCAGGCACGAAATCCGGTTAATGGGTACCGAGTTTGAGATAGGTGTTGTAGGCGATAACCATGCCTGGGCCAATGAGCGTATAAACAGCGCTATAGCTGAGATAAGCCGCGTAGAAAGACTATTAAGCGCTTTTGGCGACGACAGCGAAGTTAAGGCCATTAACCGCAATGCGGGCGTACAACCTGTTAAAATAAGCGGTGAAATTTTCAAGTTAATAGACCGTGCGCTTAAAATTTCTGAGCTTACTTACGGCGCATTTGACATCACATATTACTCTGCCGATAAAATTTTTATTGACAGCAATAACAATACACCGGTAAATACTATCCCTTACTCTGTTATCAAAACAAATTACAAAGGCGTTGCTATTGACGCGCAGAACTGTACTGCATTTTTAAAAGAGAAAGGAATGCGCATAAGTCTTGCTGCATTAACCAAAGGCTACGCTGCCGACAGGGCTAAATATTTAATGCAATTAGAAGGCGTAAGTAGCGGCGTTATTAACGCAGGCGGCGATATTTTAACGTGGGGATACCAACCCGACTTTGAGCCCTGGACCGTAGCGACGGCATGCCCTGTTTATAATGATAGTCTGCTTGCCAATGTTGACATTAGCAATATGGCCTTAGCTACCTCGGTGAATAAGGAAAAACCTACCGGAAAATCAGACCTGAAAAGCGGATTTGTAGTGAGCGCGATTGAAAACATACATATAATGAGTCCCTCGGCGGAGTTTGCCGGTGCATTAACTTCTCCGTTAATGGCCATGGGTATAAATGCCGGCTTATATCTTGTAAATCGCCTTAATCAGGTTGGCTGCGTTATAACAGACGATCAAAACCGGGTTTATACTTCTAAAGACGTTAAAACAGCCTAAAGTAATTAGCTTGGCTTTATTAAACTATAAGGGTAAATTAGCCTCTAATTTGCAGCCGCCCCTGTACGGCATCCTGATTAAATACCTGCTTTGAAAAAATTTTTAGAAATTTCTGACGTTTGATGATGAGGTGGTTTGTGTATATTGTGATGTTTTTGCTAATTGCGCCAACACCGTCATCAGCCAAATTACTTGACAGCGCGGGTAAGGTGCCATCCGTAAATAAGCGTTATTATATTCCCAACACTTTGCCATTGGCAGACACCATAATAAAAAAGCGCCCTCCTGATGAAGAAGAAAAAAATAAAATAAAGGAAATATCAAAGGCGAAGCGCCAGTCAAAACCCGAGAAAATTGATGACGCGAATAAACCGCCACGTGAACGCCGGCCCGAAGGCATGGAACGACCGCCCGAAATACCCAGAAGAAATGGCAATTAACCTTAACCCAATTTGTAAGCTGTAAATGAAGTTCCTCCGAATATTGTTTTTTCTTACCACAGTTATCTCTGCAAATTCTTCGGCAGCAAGGTTGCTTTTACCCAAAATCAACCTCACTTTGTATGCTGATACAGATACCATCATCCGCAAAAGATCCATATCAGTTGGGTTAAATTTTGGCAGCGACGCTATGTTTTTTGGGCGTACGGGCCCCATCAGGTATCCATTTTATTCTGCCGATGTTGTTTATAACACAAAACAGGGCTTTTTTGCCTACGGCTCTTTGCTGCGACTAATTGGCTATCGCACAACTATTGATGAAATAGATATTGGCGGCGGATATCTTTACCGTCCCTCAAAAAAATTCTCAGGTTCTATTAGCTATACACGCTTTATTTTTAACAAAGAGCAGCGTATAATTGAATCGGCCACTAATAATGATATCAACTGGAAAAATGCTTATAACTGGGGGCCATTTAAATCTACCGTAATACTTGATTACCTGTTTGGCCGCTCAAGCGATTTTTTTGTCACCATTAACCAGTCTAAGTACTTTGAACCCAACTGGCGATTGTTTAGCAACAACGACTATATCACATTTAACCCTTCAATAAGCATGATATTAGGCACTCAAAACTTTGTCCAAACCTATGCTCTTGATCATCAAACGCGTTTTCTGATAGCAAACATTTATAAAAATGATTACTCGCCTTATCAATACAACAATGGGCGCTTTAATGCTTTAAATTATAGCTTTAAGCTCCCCGTAGCTTATAACAGGCCACATTATACCTTCGAGTTTGCCTATAAGTATTCAATACCTGTTAATGTAGAAGGTGCTTTAAGAAACCGCCGCGAATCATTTTATAATCTTACTTTTTATTATCTTTTTTATTGACACGCAATGAATGTTTTGATCATAGAGGATGAGGTTGCCCTTGCGCGGGAACTCGAAATATTCTTAACCAACAACAATTACATTTGCGAAGTATGCTACACCGGCAAGCATGGGTCAGAAAAGGTGGCTACAAACTTATACGATTTTATTTTGATAGACCTGGGCCTGCCGGATTATGATGGCATGGATCTGCTTAAGGAGGCAAAGCAAAATAACTCCGATGCGATTTGCATTATTTTAACTGCAAGGGCCGAAGTTTATGACCGTGTGCGTGGGCTTGATCAAGGTGCTGATGATTATCTGCCTAAACCTTTCTCATTGCTCGAACTTCAAAGCCGCATGCAGGCCATATTGCGAAGAAAATTTGGGCTTAAGCAAAGCGTGGTTGAGTTAGGAGACTTTGCCATAAATTTAACTGACCGCACTATAACCCATAAAGGCAGCGTTGTTAATACTATCACCAAAAAAGAATTTGATTTGATAGCTTACTTAATTCTGCATAAAAACCGCACACTTACACGCACACAACTGAGCGAACACATATGGGGAAGCATTATTAATGATGACTATGACTCTAATTATATAGATGCCCATATAAAAAATATCCGCAAAAAGTTAAACGCCTACTCACCGCCCGACTGGCTGGAGACGGTAAGGGGCCTGGGCTATAAGATCACCGTGAATAGCTGATACTTTGAAACTAAACTCCAAACTAACGCTGTTTAATGCCATATCGAAATTGGTAATTGCGGTGCTGTTTGTACTATTGGTACCTTTGTTAATTAGCACTATCAGCAAAAATTATGTGGATAGCAAACTTGTCAAACAAAAAACCAAATTCCTTCAAATAGTAGGTCAGCAGGGCATTTCAGAATACATTCCCACAGGCGAGATTTATGGAAGCTACTACCTTCCCCTAAAAGATGAATATCTCACTATAGAAAGAGATACCGTCGGCTTTCCGTCAATTGATACCATAAAGAACGAGAAGCGCTTAGTTGGACGCGACACGATTGAATATCGCATATTAAGCCACACCTTTAAAATAGACAATCAAAGTTATCTGCTTGAAATAGGCAAAAGTACGGCCACACTTAATGATACCAGCGCACCACTGCAAAGCATAGCTTTTGTTGTATTGATAAGTATGATACTACTTACCATTTTGGCAGATCAGCTATATACCAACTACTTGCTGCGTCCGTTGGGGTTGATCATAAAAAACAAACTGCTCAATCAAAGATTTCCGAATTTCGGTACTTATAAGGAGGTTAAAACCAGTACTACCGACTTTCAGCATCTTGATATCAGTATCCATAAAATGATAGAGGCTATTGAGGCGGCATTTCACAAAGAACGCGAGTTTATTTCAAACGCGTCGCACGAATTGATGACGCCAATATCTATCCTGCAATCAAAAATTGAGAACATGTTTGAGCGGGAAGATATTACCGAAGATCTTAAACTGCGTTTACTCGAAATGCAAAAAATGCTGAACAGGCTAAAAAGCATAACCAAAACTTTACTACTGATATCGCAAATTGAGAACGAGCAATTTTTAAAAGAGGACAAGGTTTCAATTAAGGAACTTTTGCAGGAAGTTTATGAGGAAATTTCTATTCGCTTGACCGAGAAGGACGTTACCTGTACGGTAATAGTGCCGGAAGACAAACAATTGATAAATATAAATAGCTTTTTGATATTTAATTTGTTTTTCAACCTGATAAACAATGCCATAAAATATAACCGTCCGAATGGTGAGATCACTGTGATTACCGCTGCCGAAAACGGGAAATTAGTAGTGAGTATAATTGATACAGGAATTGGTATAAGCCCTGATGCGATGCCTTTTATATTTAATCGGTTTAAAAAGTTCAGGCAATCACTACAACAGGATAGCTTTGGCCTGGGCTTGCCAATAGTAAAGTCAATAGCTAACTTTCATAACATTGAGATAGCGGTTAGTTCTGAGGTAAACGAAGGAAGCACCTTTAAACTAATATTTCCGGCAGAGTTGCTGGAAAATTAAAATTCCTTTGTCGGATTTAAACCCTTTCAAGCTAAATTAGTCTAACGCAATACATAACAATTTTCAGAAAATGGGCAAGATATTTAAATATGGTGTCGGTTTATTGTTAACCGGAGCTATGTGCGCAATGGTGTTATCCGCTGATGCTCAACGCCGCGGCACCGGTGGATCAGTCGGCGGTGGTGGTGGAGTTCGTGGTAGCATAAATATAGCACGTGGCGGCGGCGGTTTTGGATACAGGCCGTCTTTAGGTTGGGGTGTAGGTTTTAACCGGGGTTTTTATGGCCCGGGCTTCGGCGTCTGGGGATATCCGAATATAGGTTTCCGTTTGGGAGCAATGCCCTTAGGCTTTTATCCTTTTTATTTTGATAACAGTTTATTTTATTATTCGGGCGGCGCATTTTACCGGCCCAATGATACGGGCGGATATACCGTAACTGATCCACCTGTTGGAGCCGCTATTCCTACACTGCCTAAAAATGCTCATTCAATAGTTATTAACGGCGAACAATATTATGAGTACCGTGGGGTGTATTACACCACACAGGTTAACGACAAAGGCGAAACAATTTATGTAGTTGCCGGAAAAGACGGGGTTTTAAATACTACCAACAGCAACAACGCTGCTCCTCTGCCCAAAGTTGGCGATGTTATTAACAAACTTCCTGATGGCAGCCGAAAAGTTACCCTTAACGGTGTTAACTACTTTGCCGCTCCTGATGGCATTTATTATGAGGCCGTTTTAAAAGATGGAAATACTACTTATCGCGTAGCAAGTGTGCCATCGGCAGATGATTACAGATAAGATTTCGATATATTAAAAACAAGAAAGCCGCCCCGATTAAATTGGAGCGGCTTTTCTATTACTAACTGTTAGTGTTTGTTGCCGTGGCCTTTACCCGGGCCACCGCCGTTACCTTTGCCCGGCCCATTTCCTTTAGGACCTTTACCAGGTTTAAAGTGGCTTTTATATTTCACATCAGCGCTGTTACGAATAATAACCTGGTCTTTACGGCCTTTGTATCCTACATACTTGGTGCGGTAAACATTTGCCCTTTTCCATGGCTGTGGTTCATTAATAACGACCTTATAGCCATTGTAAACATTATAATTGGCGTAGCGCGCCGGTAAAGCCCTTGAGCGCACCCACACATTGTTGTTTAAGTATACGTACTGATGGTTCGGAACGTCATAATAAGCGTCAATATCAGGCAGGTAATAATTTTCAACGTAGTCATACCCAACCGGGCCCCAGGCTGGCTGGCTGCCAATGTTTACATTCAAACTAATCTGCGCCTGGGCGGATGTGTAGAGTAAACTGCTAAAAATGGTAGCGGCAATTAAAGTTATCTTTTTCATAGTTATTTGTTTATATGGAAGTAAGACAACTTTATTGGTAGAAAGTTTACTTTATAAAAAAAGCGACCTGGAAGGGTCGCTCTTTTAAAGTGAGTATTCAGTTAAAATTAGTCTTTTTCTTTGTCATCGGCTCTTTTATCAGCCATGGCTAAAACAGGTTTACCGATAACTTTATAATTGCCATCGCCTCGCAAAACAGCTGCGGTTTGGTTTTTATCCTGTAAGGTTTTTACAGCCTGCGCCATTTCTTTATCATACTTTTGGCTGGCCTCGTAGCGGCCCTTTTCGTAATAATAGCGGGATACGATCTCATTCTCTAACGCTTGCTTTATTTCGGATTTATGAATTTGCAGATCATTTTTCTTGCTGTTCATTAATTTTGCTTTCAGAATGTCGTATTCCGTCTGAATCTGATCAAACTGCTTTTCTTTTGTAGCATCGGCTTTTAAAACATCCAGCGTTCTCTCTGAAATTGTATTATAACTATAATTTTTACCTGCCAAATATTTTACAAAGTCGTTATAGTCAGCGTCGCTCAAAGTAAATGTCTTGGCATCAGCAATTTTAGGGTGCGAATCGCGGTATTTAGTTGCGTAATCAAACAATAACAATTTACCTATAAGCGTCTGTGTAACACTTGCATAGCGCTCCTGTTTTACAGCAATATCCGGATAGATGCCGCTGCCATCAAATACAGAACGGCCGGCTTTAGTTTTAAACTCATGTAAAGTCGAGTCGGCAAATTTCAATACGCTGCCATCATCTTTACGATGCGCGTAGTCCAGTTCCTGTATACAACGGCCCGATGGTACATAATATTTAGCTATAGTTATTTTAACCAGACTATTGTATGGCAAGGGGAATGTTTGCTGCACCAAACCTTTGCCATAGCTACGCTGGCCAATAACAACGCCACGGTCAAGATCCTGAATAGCACCTGCGACAATTTCGGAAGCAGAAGCCGACCTGTTATTGGTAAGCACTACTAACGGCAGATCGGGAGCTATAGCAGGCGCCATAGTTTTGTATACATAGCTTTTTTCTCTCACCTTTCCCTTTTGCGATACTACCTCAACGCCCTGCGGTATAAAAAGGTTAACAATTTTTACGGCTTCCTGCAAAATTCCGCCACCGTTTCCGCGCAGATCGAGTATAATACCGGTAGGGTTGTTCTTCTTTATAGCAACTAAAGCGCTGGTTACTTCATCAGCCGAGTTTTCCAGAAACTTATCTAATTTAATATAGCCTATATTACCGTCAACCATACCTGAGTAGGAAACGTTGGGCTGCTTTATCTCATCGCGTATAACACTCTTTGTTAATGCATTGGCTTCGCCATCACGCTTAATTACCAGCTTTACGGCAGTTCCGTTTGATCCTTTAAGCAAGGTACTAACCTGGTCATTATCCTTACCCTGTAGCGGGACATCATTTATAGAAATTATTTGGTCGCCGGCCCTAACGTCGGCTTTTTGAGCGGGATATGCTTCAAATACACTTGAAACAAACACTTTACCGTCGCGCAAAAAAATGCTTGCGCCAATGCCGCCGTACTGCGTGCTTACATAGTGGAGTTTATAGTCTTCAATTTCCGATTCGGGAACAAACTCGGTGTAAGGGTCAAGGCCATTAAGCATGGCGTCGGCACCGGTTTTAAGCATCTCTGCGGAGTTAATATCGTCAACATAGTTAACGTTTACTTCTTTATATAGCGACGCAAATACTTCCAGGTTTTTCGATATCTGAAACAGGTCGTCTTTAAAACTCCATGTGCCTACAGCAAAAGCCAGCAGTCCTGCCGACAAAATGATCTTTTTATATTTTTTCATCACACCCACTTAAATAAACTTAGAAAAATAAAAATACAAAAAATAGATCTTGATTAGTAAGACGTTTAACAGATATGTTACAGTCTGTTATTGTCAATATTAACCAAAGCTTTTTTTAACGTAAACACCACATATTCGCGTTTACGGTTAACCAGCTGCATTATGGTATTTATTAAGGCCTCTTCCTGCCCTTCAGTATAATTTAACTGCTGATCGGTGAGATGATTGTATTTTCTTTGTAACTTAATTTTTACCCGTTCCCAGTCTTTGTTACTGATAGTTACCTCTGCCATGATTATATATTTTAGACAAATATAAAAATAACCTGATTTGCATTTTTAAAAAATTTGGTATAGCAATTGTTAATATCATAAAATATGACGGATTAAAGCCGTATGTTTAATAACTAATGAATCTATTTATGAAAAAGTATTTATTAAGTGCAGCATTACTGATAGCTGTAAGCATCAGCGCTAAGGCACAGTTTAGTTTAGGCGTAAAAGGTGGTGTAAATTTTTCAAAGATCACTACCGATAATTTAAATGAATCAACTGTAGCCGGTTACCAGGCCGGTTTGTTTGCCCGTGTGGGCAGCGGAGTTTATTTACAACCCGAAGTTTATGTAAGCAGCAAAGGCGGTAAGTTTAGTTCGAGTGCTAACAATACCAATTATAGCGGCGATGTTAAATTCACAACTTTAAACGTGCCACTGTTATTAGGTACCGCAATTGGCGATGATAGTTTTAACTTCCGTATTATGGGCGGCCCTATTTACTCTTATATTATGGATAAGAGCCAGAACTTCTCGGCTAATTTTAATGGTGCCTATGCTGATTTTGGCAACTACCAAAAAAGCACATTAGGCTATCAGGTGGGTGCCGGTGTTGATATTGGCGCTATAACTGCCGATGTACGTTATGAAGGCGGCCTTACCGATGTAAATAAAAATTACGGTCAGCGCCAAAACCTTTGGGCTTTAAGTGTTGGTTTTAAATTCTTTTAAGCTGAAGGCCAAAGCTAAAAACTGAAAGCCTCCCGATAATCGGGAGGCTTTTTTTTTATGGGCAAAGATTCGAAGGACGTTACTTTATAAATTCGAAATTGAACATCCGAAATTCGAAATCTATAATAAATTGACTGCTTTTTAGTACAAAAAGGTATAAAACAAGTAAAGCCCCTGATGGGCAGGGGCCTTTACTAACCAATTATAAACCTAAATTATGAGAAGAGCTGTAGGAGAAGGAGTCGAACCTCCACAGAGTGGTTATGCTGTTGCCAGCGTTTCCCATAATCTCCGCCACCGCGACGAGGAGGTGTGTCTGCCAAAAATTTCACCATCCTACAGTATAAAATTCACGCCAGTGAATTGCTGTTGGGGAAGGATTCGAACCTCCACAGAGTAGTTAGCCCGCTTCGGGTTTCCTATGATCTCCGCCACCGGGACAAGGAGGTGTGTCTGCCAAAAATTTCACCACCCAACATTATAAATTTTAAGAACGACGATTAGGTTTTATCGATTGCTTGATACAAAAGTAATAGAGTCTCACCTTTCTTGCAAATATTTCAACAAAATTATTTTATTTTTATACAAATTTTAATTAAACTTGTATTTAAATATTGAAATTCAAATTTATGTCTCACAGAAAAGCGCAAAATTTAGAAATTGATAATCTGGATATACAGATTTTATCAATATTAATGAAAAACGCGACCACTCCTTACACCGAGATCGCTAAGGAATTAATAGTTTCTGGTGGCACAATACACGTGCGAATGAAGAAACTGGAGGAGATGGGTGTCATTAAAGGTGCCAGCCTTGAAGTTGACCCACAGAAACTGGGGTATGACATTACCGCGTTCCTGGGCATATTTCTTGAAAAGGGCTCGCAGTATAATGAGGCCGTAAAACAGTTAAAGACTGTAAAAGAGATAGTTGAGTTGCATTACACAACAGGCAGCTATAGTATTTTCGCCAAAATTATTTGCCACGATACCACTCACCTGCGTGAAGTATTGAATGAACAGATTCAAGGTGTTAAAGGTATACAGCGTACAGAAACTTTCATTTCTCTTGAAGAAAGCATAAAAAGGCAGATAACGCTTGAACAACATGACTTCGGTCACTGATAGTAAACTTTATTAAGCGCTTATTGACGACATATATACTTTAATTACCCCGGCGACCCCTACCGGTTAATACTTCCACGAAGCCTGCAATACCAAAAGTAAAGCGGGTTTTTTTGTTTTACGGGCATTTATATTTAACAGTAATTAACACTGTAGCATCTTCTAGTTTTATTAATAAAACGCATATTAGCATAAATATATGCACATGAAACCTGTCCTTTTTACAATCTGTTTATTTTGTATATGCATTGCTGCAACGGCGCAACAATTTACTTTAAGCGGAAAAATTACGGATGAATCCGGTCGGGCAGTTCCATTTGCAAGTGTATACATTCAGCATACAACAATCGGAACCTCTGCCAACAACGAGGGCGAATATTCTTTCAACTTAAAAACGGGGCGGCATACCATAATATATAAAGCTGTAGGCTACCGGCAGGAAGTTTTTGAACTTGACCTGAAGCAAAACCAGGCAAAAAACATAACACTCAAGCCAGAGGTTTACCAGTTGCAAACCGTATCCATAAGCGCAACAGGCGAAGACCCTGCTTATGCTATCATTCGCCAAACCATTAAAAAGCGTAAATTTCACTTACAGGAAGTTAAAGCCTATACCGCCGATGTATACATTAAGGGGCTGCAAAAGTTATTAGATGCACCAAAGCGCTTTTTAGGGCGTAATATTGAGCAGATGACCAGCAGGATGGGACTTGACTCAAACAGGCGGGGTATAGTCTATCTATCCGAATCGCAATCAAAATACAGTTTTAGTTATCCAGACCAGGTACATGAGGAAATGATATCCTCAAAAGTATCAGGCAATAACAGGGCGTTCAGCTATAATCGGGCATCAGACCTGGAAGTAAATTTTTATGAGAATTACCAAAACTGGGATGAAATAAGCCTTCGGCCGCTCGTATCGCCAATTGCTGATAATGCGCTGTTTTATTATCGCTACAAATATATGGGCCAAACCACGCAAGACGGGCAGGAGGTAAATAAGATACAAGTGATACCCCGCCGCGAACACGACCCTTGTTTTGAAGGTTTTATTTATATACAGGAGGATACCTGGCGGGTGGTGGGCGTTGAGCTTTTTATCACCAAAAAAGCTAACATAAGGTTTGTTGATACTGTAAAAATAAATCAACAGTTTTTACCTGTTGATCAAAAGGCCTGGATGCCATCAACCGTGCGTTTTGATTTTACCGCCGGGCTGCTTGGGTTTAAACTGGCCGGGTATTTTGTATCTGTTTATAACAATTACGACCTGAACCCAACTTTCGGCAAAAAGAACTTTAACGAACTGCTGCGCATTACCCGCGATGTAAATAAAAAAGACAGTCTGTACTGGTTGGAGCAAAGGCCGATACCGCTCACGCTGGAGGAAAAAAACGACTACCAGAAAAAAGAGGCGCTGGCCCGAAAACGGGAATCGAAAGAATATCTCGATTCTTTAGATAGCCGAAACAATAAAGTAAGGATTCGTAATTTTATTACCGGTGGAGTTAATATCCGCAACAGGTATGAGCGTGAATATTATCATTTTGATGCCATACCCTCATCCCTGTTATTTAATACCGTTGAAGGGCTTGCTATTAACTATGGCGCGTCATTTACAAAAAGGATAGACACACTTAATAATAGAAATTTTAGTATTCGTACTAATGTACGTTACGGCTTTGCCAACCGGTTGCTGAATGCCAACGGCGCAATAAACCTCCCGGCAGGAAATTTCAACCTGAACATAAGCGGTGGCTCTGATGTGGTGGACATGAACAACACACAACCTATAAGACCTTTTATCAACTCGGTTTATACTTTGTTTCAACGACAGAACTTTCAAAAACTTTATCAGAAAACTTTTGCATCCGCCTCCGTCGGCGGGCGAATTGCCGGGGGATGGCAAGGCAGCATGGGCATAGAATGGGCCAACCGGCGCTGGCTATCCAATTCGTCTGATTACAGCTTCTTTAACAGGCAAAAAGTATTCACCTCCAACAATCCGCTTATGCCTGCTGCGGATGTTCCGTTGTTTCCAAACAATAACTCATTTAAGGTGGGGCTGCGTACCACGTACAACTTTAGTAACAAGTACGAAACTTATCCAACCGGGCGAAGGTATGTTCCGTCAAAATATCCTACCATAGGGGTAACGCTCACCAAAGGACTGAAAAACGTATTAGGGTCTGATGTAGATTACACGCAACTTTCAGCAGATATCTCAAAATCAAACGTTAGCATGGGTGTTTATGGCAAAACGTCATTTTATCTTTCAGCAGGGAAATTCCTGAGCAATAAGAGTTTATTTTATACAGATTACCACCATTTTAACGGCAACCAGGTACTTTTATATAAGGGCGGCTTAAATAGTTTTCTGCTGTTGGATTATTATCGCTTCAGTACTCAAAAAGAGTACCTGGAGGGTCATTTAGAACATAACTTTTCGGGCTTTATTACCAATAAGCTACCATTAATACGTAAACTAAAATTGCAGGAAATTTTAAACGTTAACTATCTCTCAACTCCTGATCTGAAAAACTATTACGAAGTTGGTATAGGCCTACAGTATTTTAGTTTTAGGGTGATGTATGGCCGCTCGTTCAATTCAAACAGCAATGCAGCGTCAGCATTTAGGATAGGGATTGATTTTTAATATAATCTATAGAACAACTCGATTTTTTGGTCTTAAAAGCCGACATAGTCTCACATCCACAACTAAAATTATTATCTTAGCGACCTTTTAATTCTGATAATGAATAAATTTTACGGAACGGGTGTAGCTATTATAACCCCTTTTCAACAAAACGGAGAGATAGACTTTGACGCGCTTAAAAACCTGATTGAATACTTGATTGAGGGCGGCGTTGAGTATATAGTGTCTTTAGGCACTACAGGGGAAAATGTTGTATTGAGTGCAGAAGAAAAGAAGAAGGTATGGACCTTCACCGCCGAAGTAGTGAAGGGGCGTATAGGCTTAGTTGCAGGCATTGGCGGCAATAATACTGCCGACGTGGTAGAGCAGATAAAGACATTTGACACTACAGGTTATGATGCCATTCTGTCCGCAAGCCCATCATATAATAAACCAACACAGGAAGGCATTTATCAGCATTATAAAGCAATAGCAGAGGCTTCGCCGCTTCCCGTTATTCTATATAATGTTCCGGGTCGCACGGGCAGCAATGTAAGTGCTGACACCACGGTACGCCTGGCTCGTGATTTTAAGAATATTATTGGCACTAAAGAAGCATCTGGCAATTTTGACCAGTTCAACCAGATAATGCGCGATAAACCGGAGGGCTTTTTATTGATATCAGGCGATGACCCGGTTACTTTACCTATGATAGCGCTTGGCGCCGTAGGTGCTATAACTGTTATAGGTAACGCTTTGCCACGCCAAACATCTAATATGGTACGGGCGGCCCTTAATAATGATTATGCTGCCGCGCAAAAAGCTCATTTTAGCTTAATAGATTTTACCCGCCTTTGCTTTGTTGAAGGCAGCCCCGCCGGGGTTAAAACAGCGTTAAAACTGTTAGGCGTTTGCGGTGATGTGGTACGGCTGCCCCTGGTACAGGTTGGCAGTGATACGGTGGATCAGTTTAAAAAAGAGATTGAAAAAATAACAGCATAAAAAAGCCCCCGAGCTTCGGGGGTTTAATTTCTTTTTTCTATAATCAGCAAAAAAAGCTAATTAGGCTTTGTTTTTGGCATCCTGAATTTCCAAACGAATTGACTGAGCCAGGTTTTTCAGATCTTGCATACCTTTACGCACGCGGGTTCCGGCAGCGCTGTTGCCTTTGTTGTAAAACTTGTCTGCATCTGCTTCCAATGACGCAATTAAGTTTTTTACTTCAGTAAATTTTTCCATTTAATTAACTCCTTTTTTAATATAATTTGAGGTTTTTTGTTTTTGTTAAGCTAATCTAATACGTTTTATTGAAAAAAAAAATTTTACCTATTAAGTAAGCCATTTTTTTTAAAAATTACACTCCTTTCGTCCCAAATTAGTTAATTATGAGCAATTTATACCAACTCAATATCAACAAAAAACCCCATGTAGTACATGGGGTAAGTGCTTTTATTTTATTAAAACAATAATAGGATTAAACAGCGCTAACTTTATCACTTTTATAATAACCGGCTTTCAATTTTTCGCCCATTTCAGTGTAAGCATCCAACGTACGCTGCACGTCTTCTAAAGAGTGAGCTGCCGTAGGGATAAGCCTTAGAATGATCAACCCCTTTGGTATCACCGGATATATTACAATTGAACAAAATATGCCATAGTTTTCGCGCAGATCGCGGGTAAGCGCGGTGGCTTCGTAAAGGTCTCCCTTTAAAAACACAGGGGTAACCATGGTATTAGTAACACCTAAGTCAAAACCGCGTTCTCTTAAACCGCTTTGCAGGGCGTTAGCTATCTGCCAAAGCTTTTCGCGTAACTGTGGTTGTGATACCAGCAATTCAAAACGTTTTTTTAATCCTATTACCATTGGCATAGGCAATGCTTTTGCAAATATTTGTGAGCGCATGTTATAACGCAGATAATCAACAATTTGCTTATCAGCAGCTACAAAACCACCTATACCTGCCATTGATTTTGCGAAGGTACCAAAGTAAACATCTACGCCGTCAATGCAGTCCTGCTCTTCATGGGTGCCGGCGCCTGTTTTACCCATGGTACCAAAACCATGCGCATCATCAACCAGTATCCTGAAATTGAATTTTTCTTTTAAAGCAACTATATCCTTTAACCTGCCTTGCGCTCCGGACATACCGAAAACTCCCTCGGTTATCAATAATATGCCGCCGCCGGTTTGCTCGGTTAATTTTGTAGCGCGTTCCAATTGCTTTTCGCAGCTTGCGATATCGTTGTGCTGATACACGTAACGCTTGCCCATGTGCATACGCAGGCCATCAATTATACAAGCGTGCGATTCGGCATCATATACTATAACATCATTACGGTCAACCAGCGTATCAATTATTGATACCATGCCCTGGTAACCGTAATTAAGCAAATAAGCGTCTTCCTTGCCTACAAACTTAGCCAGGTTGGCTTCTAACTCTTCGTGATGGATCGAATTTCCCGACATCATCCTGGCGCCCATCGGGTAGGCCATTCCGTAGTCAGCAGCAGCCTTAGCATCAGCCTCTCTCACCTCGGGATGATTAGCCAGGCCTAAATAGTTATTAAGGCTCCAAACCAAATGTTCTTTCCCGTTAAACATCATGTGCGGCCCTATCTCGCCCTCCAGTTTAGGGTACGAAAAATAACCATGCGCCCATTTCTGGTGCTGCCCAAGCGGACCGCCCACAGTTTTCAAAATCTTATCAAATAAATCCAATGTACTATATTTTAAAATTGCAAATATACGGTATTAGAATCAAGAGACAAGAATCAAGAAACAAGACGCTTGTATGTTTAACCTTTGACCTAAAACAAAAAAGCCAGAAACCAAGTTGATTTTGTCTTGATTCCTGGCTCTTGATTCTCGACTCTAAAAATCAATCTACATTATCATGCAGAAAAGAGTTGTTGTTCCTAATGCCGGTTCTGCCTTCATCGTCAGGAAGCAGGGAAAACCTTGATACCTGTGTTTCGTTTGAAGCAGGTGGCTCTTGCAAAGCTATTTCCTTACGCTTATAAGCAGGCACGTTCTCCATTTCCTGGATATTGCCGCTGCGCAGTTTCATGCTCAGATCTTTAAGGCGCATAATACGCTCGCGCGATTTGCGCAACTGTTCCTCAATAGATTCATCGGTTTTATTGTCGTCAGCTCCTTTAGCTGTAACCGGAGCTATTTCTTCCTTCGCCTGCTCTTCTTCTTCCTCAATATCTTCTATCTGCATGTCTAACAACGCAGATGGTTCAGACAATTTGAAAGTAAACTCAGGCAAGTCGCCTTCAGCTGCCTCTGCTACGGTTTCTTCTTCCTGCAGATTGTATTTCACTACGCCGGCATCTTCCTCAGCAGCTTGTGGTTTGGCAAAAAGATCAAACAAACCTGTTTGTGCCTGCTCTTCCTTCTGATTTTTCAGATAAGGAGTGCTTGCTGTTTCAGGCAAGTCATTTACGGGAGTTATAAACTCATTAACCGGCCTTACCATAGGTGCATCGGGCACCAGCATAGATACTACTTTCTTGCTGTTGTGCTCTTTCTCGCGCTCGTCTTTAGTTTGGAAACCGGTAGCAATAATAGTTACTGATAGCTTATCGCCTAAATTCTCGTCGCGGCAGTTACCCCATATCAGGTCGGCAGCCAAACCGGCTTCCTCCTGTATGTAATCGGTAATAATGCTCACCTCGTCCATGGTTACTTCTTTTTCGCCAGAGCTGATGTTAAGTAATATATAACGCGCACCTTCTATCTCATTGTCTTTTAATAACGGCGACGCCAGCGCACCTTCCACGGCTTTAAGCGCGCGGTTTTCACCTTCGGCGGCAGAACTACCCATTATAGATACGCCGCTGTCTTTCATCACAGTGCGCACATCTTTAAAGTCAACGTTTATATAACCAGGCAGCGTGATGATCTCGGCAATGCCTTTAGCGGCCGTTGTCAATATATTATCAGCCTGGGCGAAAGCAGATCCTAAAGTAAGGTTACCAAAAATCTGGCGCAGCCTGTCGTTTGATATTACCAGGTAAGAATCTACATATTTTTTAAACTCTTCCATCCCTTCTTCGGCCTGCATACGGCGACGCTTGCCTTCAAAAGAGAACGGTGTAGTTATTATTCCTACAGTTAAAATATCCAGCTCACGCGCGGCTTTGGCAATAATAGGGCTTGCGCCTGTACCTGTACCACCACCCATTCCGGCGGTTATAAAAAGCATGCGGGTATTGGTTCCCAGCATCTGCTTTATATCATCTATATTCTCAATAGCCGAGTTTTTTCCAACTTCGGGGATAGAGCCTGCACCCATACCTTCGGTAAGGCTTGCACCCAACTGCACCTTGTTAGGGATAGGGCTTAGCTCAAGCGCCTGGGCATCGGTATTACAAATTATAAAGTCGACACCTGTAATGCCTTGCTTGTACATGTGGTTAACTGCATTGCCACCACCGCCGCCAACACCAATAACCTTGATGATAGACGACTTTTCTTTTAACATCTCAAATTGCATAATCCTTGTTTTTCAGCTATTTGGTATTTGACGATTCAGTAGATTAAACCATTGTAATAATATAACATTTTCCACAAGCGTTTTCCACAATTGTATATAATGTGGAAAAAATAACAGCTTGTTGAAAATTCCTTCTTATTTCAAAAAGTCCTCGTCTTTTATATCGTCTTTAATAAACTTCTTTCCGCTCTCTAATATCTTGCCCAACAAGCCAAACTTGCGGTCGTCGGTATATTTTTGCTTTTCTGTACGGGCTTCCACCTGCGGCAATGTTAAGCCATCATACTCCATTTTTTGGATACCCTTTATCAGCAGACCTATACCTGTTGCAAACGTAGGGCTTTGCATTTCCTCGTATACATTTTTAGGTAGCAGCTCGTTTTTAGCCAGATGCTCGTTAGGGTAACCCACACGGCAATCTAAACCGGTTACAAACTCAACCAGTTGTGGCAAGTGTTTAAGCTGCGCGCCTCCACCGGTTATTACAATGCCTGCTATCAGTTTCTTTTCGTAGCCAGATGATTTTATCTCGTAGTAAACATGCTCAACTATCTCTTCCATCCTTGCCTGGATAACAAAGGCAAGGTTTTTAACAGAGATTTCCTTGGGTTCGCGACCGCGTAAGCCGGGCACACATACTATCTCGTTCTCGCGGTTCTCTTCGGCCAATGCCGAACCAAAACGCACTTTCAATTGCTCAGCTATATTGCGCATTACTGAACAACCCTCGCGGATATCTTCTGTAACGCTGTTACCCCCGAAAGGTATTACTGCTGTGTGGCGGATGATGCCTTCGTGGAAGATAGCGACATCGGTAGTACCACCACCTATATCTACCAATACAACTCCGGCTTCTTTTTCTTCGTCGCTTAAAACTGATTCAGACGAAGCCAATGGCTCCAGTATCAGTTCCTGACTTTCTAAATGCGCTTTATTAACGCATTTAACAATGTTTTTTATTGCTGTGACCTGACCCGAAATGATGTGAAAATTGGCCTCCAAACGTACGCCTGCCATACCGATAGGATCTTTTATACCCGGCTCGCCGTCAACAGTAAACTCCTGCGGCAATACGTGGATGATCTCTTCGCCCGGAGGCATAACAAGGTTATACATATCCTCAACCAACTTGTCGATATCCTTACGGCCTATCTCCGACTGGAGATCGCGGCGGGTTATTAAGCCCCTGTGCTGTAAGCTTTTTATATGCTGCCCTGCAATGCCCACATTTACCACGCGTATCTCTACGTTTGATTGTGTGCCCGCAATATCAACTGCCTGCCCTATGCCCTGAACTGTTTTATCAATGTTGGACACAACGCCGCGCGTTACCCCGGCTGATTCGGCTTTGCCGACACCCAACACTTCGATTTTGCCGTTTTTACTGCGGCGACCAACAATTGCGCATATTTTGGTAGTCCCGATGTCTAACCCTACTACAATGGGCGAACTTTTTTCCTGAGTTGAACTTTTATCCATATTAATGCATTATTTGAGATGTATCTTTAAGTTTAGCCGAATCCGTCACCGCAGGTGTTGCTAATCTGAGCGAATCGGCCTTTGTATTTTTTATACCAATAACCTGGTTGGTGTATTTTATATTAATTGTTTTATACGCATCCCAGCCCATTTTTGGTAATGCCTGTTTGTAAAAACCTAACAGGTTTTTAAATTTCACATCTAATGAGTCGGCATTGCCTAACAATATCCGTTGGCTGCCCACGCGGGGGATGAGTTCAATTTCCTGATCGGCGTTGACATAAACCTGCGCTATCTGCGCGTCCCAAAGGGCGTCATTGTGGATGTAACTAACCGTTTTAAAAACATCGCGTGCTATTTGTGTGCGCAATGAATCTACCCTGCCGCCAAATGGCTCCTCTATAAATCCGTTGACCGCCAGTACACGGGCGGTAAAGTTTGGCGACAATGGTAATTTCAACCCGTGCATATCTATATAAAAGTCCTGATCAAAGCGGTTTAGCATACGCAAAATGGGCTGCCGCTGACTTATCTCAATCACCAAAGTACCATCCATATCGCCGTAAACCTTTGCATATTCAATAAAAGGGTTAGCTTTAAGACTGTTTTCCAGCTCGTGCATTTTGATGTTTTCCATTCGTAAGCCCACCAGCGAGTAATTACCCAGCTGCAAAATATGGTCTACCTCCTGCTTGTCGATAAAATACTGGCTGCCCGGAATGTAAACCTTCACCGCCTTACAAACCACACCCGATTTTTTTATCTCAATAAAGCTCATCAGCACAACCAGGCCGCCCAGGCTTACAAGCCAGGCAAATCCTATAAAAATGTTGCGCCATAGTCTTTTATTCCACATGCTGTAACGCTTGTTTTAACGGTTGTACCAGTGTATCAATATCGCCCGCTCCTACTGTAAGCAGCAGTTCGGGTTGTTCTTTTCTTACTTTTTCAACAGCTTCCTGCATACTGTATTTATGCTTATCAGCCAGCAGCATTCGCTGCATTATCATATCAGAGTTAACCCCTTCAATTGGCAGTTCGCGCGCCGGATAAATATCCAGCATCAACAACTCGTCTGTCATATCTAAAGCCTCTGCAAAGCCATCGGCAAAATCGCGGGTACGTGTGTATAAATGAGGCTGAAAAATTGTTGTGAGTTTTTTATCAGGATAAAGGCGCTTTACTGATGAGATAGCTGCTTTCAGTTCTTCGGGATGGTGAGCGTAATCATCAATAAATATGTGCTGATCATTCTTTACTATATATTCAAACCTGCGTTTAACCCCACGGAAGGACTCTAATGCTTGCTTAATACCTTCGGTGCTTACACCTACCAGCAGCGCAGCTTCAATAGCCGCGGTAGCATTGGCTATATTGTGCAAACCCGCGATACCCAGTTTAATATTGGCAATAGTAATAGCCGCGTTGTTAAAGTCGAAATAAAAGTTACCGTCCTCAACGCGTATGTTAACCGCACGTGCATCGGCATTGCTATCTATACTGTAGGATAGTCCGCCGGTAAGCGGCAGGTCCTTATAATGAATAAGCGTACCGCCTGGTTTTAGCTGCGAAGCAAATAATTGGAATGACTCGGTCAGCTGCGCGTGATCACCATAAATATCCAAATGATCTGCATCCATTGATGTGATGATGGCTATATCCGGATGTAGCGTAAGGAACGATCTGTCGTACTCATCGGCTTCAACCACAACAATATCATTCTCCCCAAACAACACATTGGTTTGGTAATTGGACGAAATACCACCTAAAAACGCCGAACAATCTTTACCCGAATCTTTAAGTATATGCGCAACCATGCTTGAGGTAGTAGTTTTGCTGTGTGTGCCCGCTACAGCAATGGTATATTTACCCTTGCTGATAAGCCCCAGTACCTGTGAGCGCTTGTATAAGGTAAAGCCTTTATTTTTAAAGAAGTTAAGTATGGCAGAGTCCTTTGGTATGGCCGGCGTGTAAATTATCAGCGTACCTTCATCAAAATCACGGAAGCTTTTGGGTATACACTCGCTATTATCATCAAAAGTGGCTTGTATACCTTCGTTATGCAACTCGTTAGTAAGATCTGTTGGGGTTTTATCATATCCATAAACAATACAACCCAATTTATGGAAGTAGCGGGCCAGGCCACTCATGCCTATGCCGCCTATGCCTACCAAATACACTCTTTCTACGTTTTGTAGTTCCATGTTTTTAAAAAAGCTCTCCTCCTTTGTAGAGGAGAGCCGGGATTAATTGTTAATTGTTATTTGGATAACCTCTTTGGCAATAACTTCATCAGCATTCGGCATAGCCAGCTTACCAATGTTATCGCTTAATATTTTTTGTTCGTTCTTGTCACTTAACAACGCAATGGCCTTATCAACCAGTTTAGTCTCTGCATCTCTGTCGGCAATAAAAACCGCCGCCCGCTCCTGCACTAAGGCCAGCGCATTTTTTGTTTGATGATCCTCGGCCACATTAGGCGAGGGCACCAGGATAACCGGCTTTTTTATTACACAAAGCTCCGCGATGGTACCTGCCCCGGCGCGTGACACTATTACGTCTGCCGCGGCATAGGCCAGATCCATCCTGTTCAAAAACTCGTTAATGCGGATGTTTGGATGATAATTCTCTCCCAACTCGGCTATCAGATCTTTATAATAAAACTTGCCTGTTTGCCATATCACCTGTACATCAGCCGCTATTAATTGAGCTAAACCGGCCTTTATGCTATTGTTCAAAGTACGTGCGCCCAAACTGCCGCCTGTAACCAAAATGGTTTTTTTTGAGGCTGATAACTTAAAGTTCTCCAACGCCTCGCGTTGTTTGCCTGCAATTTCAACCGACTCACGCCTGATGGGGTTACCCGTTTTGATTATATCGGCACCGGGAAAAAACTTCTCCATGCCATCAAATGCAACGCATATTTTACGGGCTTTTTTTCCCAGCCATTTATTGGTAATACCCGCGTAGGAGTTTTGCTCCTGTATCAGGTAAGGTATTCCCTTTAACGAGGCAGCATAAAGCAACGGACCAGAAGCATACCCACCAACACCTACACATGCATCGGGCTTAAAGTCTTTTATAATTTGCAATGCCTTTCGCACGCTGTTGATCAGTTTTATTGGGAACATCAGGTTTTTTACTATCGACCCGCGTTGTATCCCCTGTATTTCTAATCCTATAATTCGATAACCTGCAGCAGGTACTTTCTCCATTTCCATGCGACCGCTTGCGCCAACAAATAATATTTCGGTTTTAGGATCTAGTTTTTTCAAAGCATTGGCAATGGCAATAGCCGGGAAGATATGCCCCCCTGTGCCGCCGCCGCTAATGATGATGCGTGCCCCCCCTGCCCCCTGAAGGGGGAGCTTTTGATTGGGTATTTGGCTTTGCTCTTTCATTATCTACTTTGTTTACTGTCATGGTTTAAACCATGTCTTTTTTTTATTTCATAGCGATGGGTTTGAAATCCATCGCTATGAATGTATCTATTTTTCAATTCTTAAATCCGAAATCGAAAATTCGAAATTCGATATCAAACTATCGTTCCCCCTTTAGGGGGTTAGGGGGCTCGGCTTATGCTATCTCTCCCACTATTACTTTATTCCCCATTTTATTCTCCTGCTCTGCGCCTTTAGGTTCGTCAATATCCCTGCTTACTGATAATATTATACCAAATGCAATACTGGTAAACAGCATTGACGTACCACCCATGCTTACAAAAGGCAAGGGGACACCGGTTACCGGCCCCAGGCCAACTGCCACAGCCATATTAGCGAAGGCTTGTATGGTTAGACTAAAGCTTAACCCTGCCGCCAGTAAGGCTCCGAAAGCTTTTGGCGCACGGGTTACTATTTTTATGCAGCGATATAATAAGAACAGGTAAATACCCACCAATACAATGCCACCAACCATACCGTATTCCTCCACTATAATAGCGTAGATCTCATCCGAATAAGCTTCGGGAAGGTAATTCACTTCGGTGCTTTTACCCGGCCCTTTGCCCAGCAAGCCCCCGCTGGCAATGGCTATCTTGGCATGATCTGCCTGGAATGATTTATCAGGATCGGCCAACTCAGGATGCATGTAGGTGTTGATACGTGACATGTAAGTATGGCGGCGAGGCCCTAATAACACAACGCCGGCAAGTAAAACAGCGCCACCCAAACATACTACAGCTATCTGCTTTATACTGATACGGCCAATTATTAACAGCAAAATGCTTACACCAAACAACATTAAAGCTGTGGAAAGGTTAGCCAATGCAATTAATATAAATACCAGGCAAACTGACCCCATGATGGGGATAAAGGAGTTTTTTACATCCTTTATATTTTCCTGCTTACGCGATAGCAGTCTTGCCAGGTATGTAATAAGCGCCAGTTTAGCCATGTCTGATGTCTGGAAGCTTAAGCCGGTACCGGGTATAGCTATCCAGCGGCTCGCTTCATTTAATCTGGCACCAAAAATCAGGGTATATAACAGTAAGGGGATGGTAATAAACATCAGCAACTTGCTTATACCGGCATAGTAACGGTAATCTAATTTGTGTGAAATGTACATCAGCATCAAACCACCGATGATAATAGCTAAGTGCTTTATTAAAATCGACTCGGCACCAACACCACGCTTATAAGCCAATGAACCTATAGCACTATATACCGATAACAATGAAATAAGCGAAAGCAATATGACTATTAGCCATATCCAGCGATCTCCTTTTAAGTTATTTACTATTTGGTTCATTTGCCCCCCAACCCCCTAAAGGGGGAGTTTTATTGTTCATTCATTTATTTTTTGCGCCCTATTGTTCCCCCTTTAGGGGGTTAGGGGGCCTAAAGCTCCTTCACCGCCTCTTTAAACTGCCTGCCTCTGTCTTCGTAATTTTTAAACAGGTCAAAGCTTGCGCATGCCGGCGATAGCAATACTGTATCACCTTTTGTTGAAAGATGATATGCTACTGTAGCAGCTTCCTGCGCGGAAGTGGTGTTTATTATTACGTCAACAACATCCTCAAAAGCGTCATGAATACGCTGGTTGTCTTTACCCAAACACACAATTGCTTTTACTTTTTGCTTCACCAGGTCGCGCAGCATGCTGTAATCATTTCCTTTATCAACACCGCCTAATATTAAAACCACGTCGCTGGTCATGCTCTCTAAAGCGTACCATGTTGAGTTAACGTTGGTGGCTTTTGAGTCGTTAATAAAGCTGATGCCCGATATTTTGGCAACAAACTCAAGCCGGTGCTCAATGTTTTTGAATTGTGCCATACTCTCGCGTATCGAGTCGTTGCGCAGATCAAGCACGCGGGCAACAATACCTGATGCCATAGAGTTATAAATGTTGTGCTTGCCTTGCAGGGCCAGTTCTGTAATGGTCATCTCAAAAGGTTGTTGATTGGTTTGTATAATAATTTTGTCGCCATGGATATATGCTCCCGGCGTAAGTTTTTTTTTTATTGAAAAAGGCAATAGCTGCGCTTTAAAGGCTTTCCCATCCATGCCTTTAAGCGTCTCCTCGTCATCAGCACAGTAAATAAATACATCATTGCCTGTTTGATTTTGCGTGATGCGAAACTTTGATGCCGCGTAATTCTCCAGCTTGTAATCGTACCTGTCTAAATGATCGGGTGTTATGTTCAGCAGCACCGCTATATCTGTTTTAAACTGATACATATCATCCAGCATAAAGCTGCTTAGCTCCAGCACATAATGATCGAATTTTTCGGTTGCCACCTGGTAAGCAAAGCTTTTGCCGATGTTACCCGCCAGGCCAACATTCAATCCCGCGTTTTTCAGGATAAAGTAGGTTAAGCTCGAAGTAGTTGTCTTGCCATTTGAGCCTGTTATGCCTATAATTTTCGCATCAGTATATCGTCCGGCAAATTCTATTTCAGATATAACCGGAATGCCTTTTTCTCTTATCTTCTTAATGATGGGCGCTTTATCCGGTATCCCCGGACTTTTGATCACTTCCACCGCTTTTAATATCTCAGCTTCGGTATGTTGGTTCTCTTCAAAAAGGATGTTCCATCCCTGCAGCTGCTCTTTATAATTAGGGGCTATAGCGCCAAAATCTGACACAAAAACATCATAACCCTGCTGTTGGGCAAGGTATGCCGCACCCACCCCGCTTTCGCCGGCACCGAGGATTGCTATAGCCCCCCCCGCCCCCTGAAGGGGGAGCTTTTGAAGAGCTATTTTGTTTTTGTTGTCCATTTTACTTCTATCTAATTTCTCAACCATTCCTCCCCCTTTAGGGGGCGGGGGGCTATCGCAACTTCAAGGTTATCACCGTAATTATCGCCAGCATTATCCCGATGATCCAAAACCGTGTTACGATCTTTGATTCATGAAAACCTTTTTTCTGATAGTGGTGGTGCAGCGGCGACATCAGGAAAACCCTGCGGCCTTCGCCAAAGCGTTTGCGCGTATACTTAAACCAGCCTACCTGTATTATAACCGATGCGTTCTCTACCAGGAATATCCCTGCCAATACAGGCAGCAACAACTCCTTACGTATCAATATGGCAAATACCGCTATAATGCCGCCAATTGTTAAACTGCCGGTATCGCCCATAAATACCTGTGCAGGGTAAGCGTTGTACCACAAAAAACCCACACACGCCCCTGCAAAGGCACCCGCGAAAATTACCAGCTCCTCTGTGTAGGGGATGTACATAATGTTCAGGTAATCAGAGAACACCACGCTGCCCGAAACGTAAGCCAATATGGCCAGCGTGAACCCCATAATGGCCGATGTACCCGTTGCCAGCCCGTCAATACCATCCGTTATATTGGCACCGTTGGATATGAATGTTATTATGAATATAACGGCCAACATAAATATCAGCAGCGAATACCGTTCATAATCGCCGCCTAAAAATTCCACTACCTTGCCGTAATCAAACTCATTATTTTTAATAAATGGCAAGGTGGTTTTAACTGATTTTATATCCTGTGTGTAAACCGGCTTGTTATTTTTCATGTGGAAGGCAACCGGCACATCGTATTTAACAGGCAGTTTTACTTCCTGCCTCATTACAATATTGGGGTTGTTATACATGGTAAAACCAACTATAAGCGCTAAGCCCACCTGTCCGGTTATTTTGAACCTGCCCGCTAAGCCTTCCTTGTTCTTCTTAAATACTTTAATGTAATCATCCAAAAAACCAATGGCACCTAACCAAATGGTAGTAACCAGCATCAGTATAACATATACGTTTCCTAACCGCGCAAACAACAGTGTGGGGATCAATATGCCTGCTATAATAATTAAGCCACCCATTGTTGGTGTGCCCTGCTTTTGCATCTGGCCTTCCAGCCCCAGGTTCCTTACCGTTTCGCCTACCTGTTTAAAGCGCAGGTAGTCTATCAGCCTGCGGCCATAAACTGTAGTTATCAGCAGCGAAGTGATAACAGCCATTGCCATCCTGAACGTGATGTACTGAAACACCCCTGCTCCAGGAATATGATAGTTTTCAGACAGGTATGTAAATAAATAGTATAGCATTAAGCCCCCTCTAAATCTCCCCCGGAAGGGGAGACTTCTTTATTGGTTTTATTTTAATTTAATTTCATTAAGCCCTCCCTTCCGGGGAGGGTTGGGAGGGGCTACATCATCTTAAACTGGTTCAATAACTCTTCCTTATCATCAAAGTGATTTTTCACTCCGTTTATTTCCTGGTATTTTTCGTGTCCCTTGCCGGCCAACAAAACAATGTCGCCGGGTTGCGCCAGCATAACAGCGGTTTTTATCGCCTCGCGCCTGTCGGCTATGCTTACGGTAGCGCGTTTAAACGCCGCATCAACGCCTGCTTCCATATCTTTTATAATAGCTGCGGGGTCTTCCGTGCGCGGGTTGTCCGACGTCAATATCACTTTATCGCTCCATTCGCAGGCCACTTTAGCCATTACCGGGCGCTTAGTTTTATCCCTGTCGCCGCCGCAGCCTATAACGGTTATCACTTTTTCGTTGCCTTTACGGATGTCGTGTATGGTGCTTAACACATTCTGTACTGCATCCGGCGTGTGGGCATAGTCTACAATGCCTATTATCTTATTCGGCGCTACTATGTAATCAAACCGTCCTTCGGCACCGCTTAGCTTGCTTAGTGCGGTAAGTACTTTTGCTTTATCCTGCTCCAATAACATGGCTGTAGTATAAACTGCCAGCAGGTTATAAGCATTAAAGCTCCCAACCATCCTGAACCAAACTTCTTCGCCGTCAATCATCAGCAGCAAGCCGCCAAACTGATTTTCCAATATTTTGGCGCGATAGTCGGCCATGTTTTTCAGTCCGTAGCTTTTTTTATGCGCCCTAGTGTTTTGCAGCATTACATTGCCGTTCCTGTCATCTACATTGGTAAGCGCGAAAGCATCCTTAGGCAGGCCGTCAAAAAAGGCCTTTTTAGCTTTCAGATAATTATCGAATGTTTTATGATAATCCAGGTGATCATGCGTTAGGTTGGTAAAAATGCCACCGGCAAAGCTCAAACCCTCTATGCGATGTTGCGCCACGGCGTGCGAGCTTACCTCCATAAAGCAATAGTCGCAGCCCTGCCCCACCATATCATTCAGCAAACTGTTCAGCGCTACCGGATCAGGGGTGGTGTGGGTTGATGGTATAACTTTGCCGTTTATCTGGTTCTCAACTGTTGATAGCAGGCCGCATTTATAACCTAACTCCCTAAACAACTGATATAACAAAGTGGCAACCGTGGTTTTACCATTAGTACCGGTTACCCCCACCAGTTTTAACTTATCCGATGCGTTATCATAAAAATTGGCTGCCACCGTTCCTAAAACTTTTGAAGAATCGGCAACCATTAAAAAGTCAACTTCAGTAGCGGTATGAGCCGGCAGTTCCTCACATATAATAGCTGCGGCGCCCTGTTGTATTGCCTGTTCTATATACTCATGACCATCAACAACGGTACCTTTTACTGCGACAAACAGGCACCCGGGCACTACCTTACGCGAATCAAACACAACAGCGCTGATCTCTACATCGGCGCTGCCCTGCAGTTCGGTAAAAGGAACACCCTTTATTATGTCGCTCAGGTACTTCATCTCAGCTCAATAAATATTTTTGATCCTTTACGCAATACATTTCCGGCAGGTACCGACTGGCTGGCTACCGCGCCGCTACCCCGTACCACTGTTTTATAGCCAGCGTTCCCTAACGTATATAAGGCATCGCTTAAACCCATGCCTGCAACAGCCGGAACGGTGCCTGTTTTATATTTGACATCTTCAAATGATATGCCCGCGCTGGTGTCAATACCGGTAGTTGCCGAAGCATACAGCGGCTTAAGACCAAGGTTTTCGTATACCTGCTTCAGCGCCTTTACGTTGCCGTGTTTAACCTTTGGCAGGTTGGTATTACCCACAAACTTTAATGGTGCGGGTTGTTGATTTATATTGAGGTCGTTCGCGTAAACCCTATCCGCTATTTTGCGGAACACCGGCCCTGCCACCCATGCCGCCAAGTGCGAGCCTACCCGTGGGTTGCTGATAACCACTATCATTGAATACTTAGGTTTATCAGCCGGAAAATATCCGCAGAAAGATGCCTGGTGACTGCTTTTGCTGCCATAACCAGCCGCGCCGTTAGCAATTTGGGCGGTACCAGTTTTACCTGCAACGCTGTATAATTTATTTTTGATGATCAGTTTACCTGTACCCTCTAAAACCACGCCTTCCAGCATGCCCCGAACTTTGGCCAGCGTTTCATCCGAACATACTTTCGGATTGATAACCCTTGCCTGGAAACGTTCAACCGTGTTACCCATGCGGCGGATCTCGCGAACAAACAACGGCGCTATCAGCTTACCGTTATTGGCTACAGAATTATAAAACGTAAGCATTTGCAACGGCGTTAACTTCGACTCATATCCATAAGCAATTTGCCAAAGCGATTGGATCTTGTTCCAATCTTCGCTGCGCGTATTTTTCACCCTGGGTTTGCCCTCACCTTGTATCTGTATTCGATTGGGTTCATTTAAATGGAAGCTATACAGCTTGTCAATAAAGGCCTGCGGATTATCCCCATAAGCTCTGTTTACAAAACGCGCAACCGCTATGTTTGACGATTCTTCCAAAGCGCGTTTGGCAGTTATGGGGCCGCCATGATCTTCCGTGTCTCTTATTTTTAAAGCTACCCTTCCATTACGCGGATTCATCACCGAAAAAGTGCCATGGGCTGCATCAATAACGCTATTGGTATCAATTTTTTTATCGTCTATCATCGCCATGTACGATGCCAGTTTAAATGTTGAACCCGGCTCGGCCGAAGCGGCTATAGCATAGTTCATTTTCTCCTTGTAGTCACCCTCTGGCGTGCGGGTAAAATTGGCTATAGCGCGTATCTCGCCGGTTGCAACCTCCATTAAAACAACAGTGCCAAAATCAGCCTGTATACTGTCCAGTTGTTTTTTCAAAACCTTTTGCGCCAGGTCCTGGTAGTTTACATCTATGGTAGATATAATGTCGGCGCCATCTTTTGCCTGCTCTTCATCGTCCTCATCATTAACCGGCACATAAACGCCCCCAGCTATGCGCTGCATTAAACGTTTGCCATTCTCGCCGCTTATGTACTTAACAAAAGCGCCTTCCAGCCCCACACCATTCTCTACGTTCTCGTTTTTATAACCGATTGTACGGGCAGCCAGTGATTTAAAGGGCAGTATGCGTTTGTTTTTTTGCTCTACGATCAAACCGCCGCCATATTTACCTAAATTGAAGATCGGGAACTTGCGTATGGCCTTCAGCTCGTTAAAAGTAACGCGCCTGCGGATCAATTGATAACGCAGTTTTTCCTTACGCGCCTCGCGTAGCAGGCGTGAATAATCACGGGAAGATTTATCAGGATATAAATTAGCCAGGGCCGCTGCTAGCGAGTCTACTTTACTATAAAACACTTCATCCTCAGCAATTTTTCCGGCTATCATGTCCATGTGCAGCTCATACTCAGGCACTGATGTAGCCAACAGGCTGCCATCAACAGAATATATATTGCCCCTTACGGCTTCAATGGTTTCGTACCTGGTTGACGATTTGCTGGCCATTTGCTTCCATTTCTCGCCCTGCACATACTGCAGGCGGTACAACTGACCAATTACCGCTAAAGACAACAACACAATAAGCCCGAAAGCTATGTACACACGTAAAAGTATATTGGTCCTGATACTCATTGCACGTCCTCCTTTAACACAATTTTCTGCGCCGGCAATATTGATTCTTTAATACCCAATGTATCCGTGCGCTGTGCAACCTGGTCAAGTGTGCTTTTAAATGCCATATCGGCCTTGGCCACTTTATAACCCCAGCTCAATTCCTTTACTTCTTTAGTAAGCTTGTCTATTTTGCGGATGTTCTTGTCGGCCAGGTGCCTGTTGCCTATGTATATCATCCCTAAAAAGGCAATGAACAAAACAAAAGGCAAGGCGCGGGTAGCGTCTTCGGTAGTAATGAATCCGTTGGTCAAAAACTTCATGAGTAGGTTATCAGGCATCTCTGCAGATTTTTTTTCTACAGCTATATCCACTTCCTCTTCCTGCTCTATGTCGGTACGTAAACGATTGGTCATTTTTTTACCGCTATTCTTAATTTAGCGCTCCGTGCCCTGTTATTATTTTTTATCTCTTCTTCTGATGCTGTTATAGCTCCGCGGCTTACGGCATCTAAAGGCTTCTGATCATTACCATAAAGATCTTTTACCACCTCGCCGCTGAATTTGCCTTTGGCGATGAAGTTCTTAACCAGCCTGTCCTCCAGTGAATGATATGACATTACCACCAACCTTCCGCCTGATACCAATACCTCGGCACTCTGGATCAAAAAATCTTTCAATGCCTCCAGTTCCTGGTTAACCTCTATCCGCAGCGCCTGGAAAACCTGCGCCAGGTACTTGTTCTCTTTACCGCGGGGAATTAATCCTGCTATTGCGTTCTTCAAATCGGCAACCGTGTTTATCGGCGTGTTTAACCGTGCGGTTACTATTGTTTTTGCCAGCGATTTGGCATTTTGTATCTCGCCGTATATGCCGAATATGCGATGCAGATCGGCCTCGGCATACGTATTTACAACTTCTTTGGCGCTCAGTTCCGCCGCCTGGTTCATCCGCATATCCAGTTCCGCATCAAAGCGGATGGAAAAACCCCGCTCGGCCTGGTCAAACTGATAGGATGAAACACCCAGATCAGCCAGTATGCCATCAACCGGAATGGCGCCATGCAAACGGCAAAAGTTTTTCAGAAACCTGAAGTTCTGATCTACCAACTCAAACCGCTCATCATCTATGGCATTTTGTTGTGCATCTGCATCCTGATCAAAAGCCAGCAACCTGCCGCCTTCGCCTAAATGCTTCATTATCTCGCGCGAGTGCCCGCCACCACCAAAGGTTACGTCAACATAAGTACCATCCTTGCGGATGTTCAGCGCATTAATACACTCCTGCAGCATAACCGGGGTATGGTAGTTACTCATCTATCCTCCTTATCTTAGCACCACCTTTTACCTCTTCGGCCAGCTTGGCAAAATTTTCGGGTTCGTTATCTAATTCGGCATCGTATGCGTTCTTGGCCCAAACCTCTATAGTATTTAACTGGCACGAAAGCACCACATCGCCACCACTATCAATGCCTGCATATTCCAACAGCGACTTAGGCAAAAGCACGCGACCAGCACTGTCAAGCGTCAGTTCAGACGCGCCGCGCATAAAATATCTGATGAACTCACGGCTCTTTTTCTCGTACTGATTAAGCTCCTGCAGGTCTGCCACAGTTTTATCCCACTCTTTCCGGGTATAGATCACCAGGTGCTTTTCAAAGCCACGATTGATCACAAGGCCCTCTGCTACAGCTTCGGGAAGCTGTTTTTTGAGGCCAACAGGAATCATCACGCGTCCTTTGGCATCCAGTTTACAATCAAATTCGCCCAAAAAATTTGGCATGGTTACACTTTGGCAATTATTGTAACGTAAAAGTAATTTACTTTTCCCACTTTTAAACACTTTTTCCCACCAAAAAGTTTTCAACATTAATTTGCCTCCATTTTCTCCCACCATGAGCGTGTTTTTTATTGGATGATAGTGTTGAAATTTTTATTAATTACTAAGATGCAGGTAGTTAGCGTTTGCTGAAACGGGGTGTAGCGTGGTGAGGGACAAGGAGAGAAATGAAGATACGGGGGAGGGTTTAACTATTGGTTATAGCCAGCGATTTTACTCACCCGACATTGCTGCGCTCGTCATCCTCTCTTCGTCTGCGGCGGAAAGAGAGCCGGGATTTTTGGTCCCTATTACGCAATATGGACTGTATTTATTACTTTTAAGTGAACACAGTGTATTGCCGCTGCTTAACGGCCTTTTATGAAAATATTAACTGCAGACATTACTGATATTGAGCCTTTAACAATTGTTGAGGTTGCCAGCAAAAAGGATTCCATCCCGCAAATTGTAAACGATTTTGAGATAGATGAGAAAAGCAGGGCGCATAGGTGGATTACCTGGTTCAGGGGTGAGTCGCCTCAAACTTCAAAACCTGGCAGGGTGGTTTATAAGGCAGTTATTGATGACAAAATTGTTGGCTACATAGCAGGGCATTTAACAACACGCTATAATATGGATGCCGAGATACAAAGCTTTTATATTTTAAAGGAACACCAACGCAACGGTATAGGCAAGCAATTGCTTAACAGCTTTATAAACTGGATGAAACAGCAGGGCGCCAAAAGCCTGTGTGTAGGCTTTGATCCTGCAAACCCTTATAAAAGCTTTTATTTAAAACAGGGCGGTAAATATTTAAATGAGCATTGGATAATATGGGATGATGTGAGTTAGCGCGTCACATCAACAGATAAAACATTGATACAGTTTACCCGCTACCCGAAGTTTTCAACTTCGGATTATTATGCATGTAGTTTGCAACTACATGCGCTGATATTCTTAAATCCTTACGGGGATATCTATGTTTTTTACGGCAGTCTGAAGACTACCAGCATAGCTGTCCGAAGTTAAAAACTTCGGACAACGGGGCATATCTGATTTTCAGTGAATTCAGCCATTTCCACAGCTAAATTTCCTGACGAATAAGTTGCTTCGGAGTGTTCCGCTTAAAAAATTATATACTTGATTAATAGCTTGTTACAAAAATGTCTGTTCCGCTGTGTTCCGCCTGTTCCGGAGCGGAACACTTAGATAATTCCATGAAGTTCTCCGCCCGGCTCGCCCATTTTATCCACCAGCTTCTCCACCTCCGGATCCTTCACCAAAACAGGCGCATGGTGCGGTTTTATGCGGGCATCTATAATCAGCGGCCCATAGCAGCCCCAATGCTTGTGCTCGGTAAACTCATTTATCCCATACATATCATGCGATGGGTTGCTGCGGGTAAAGGTTACCCATGCAAAGTTGTTAGTGTTAGCTGCGGTAAAGGCGGCATCATCGCAAAGCACGATGAGCGGCAAGCCCGTTAGGTCTGTTTCTCCTAAGTGCTCCTGCAATATCTCCAGCATTAATGGCATATCGCTGGTACGTATATTGACCGGCACCTCGATCGCAAGCACACCCGGCATTACCATTGCGCTATTAACAAATGGCAGCGGCAGGGTAAAGTCGGCAGGCATTTGGGCCCATAGCTCTCGTTTTACATCACCTGCAACAGTAACAGCCACCTTGCTGCCCGAGTTTAGTCCGCTGCCGCTATAGTCTAAAGTGTCAATGGTGGTTTTAGTGTAAAAGTGCAGGTCGCGGGTAAGGTCAACGCGTTGCAGTACATGGGTTAAAAACTTACCGATATCGTGTACATCCAGCTTAGGGTCGTCCTCGTGCGCGGCAATGAACAGGTATTTGGCCAGGCTCAGCTGGTTTTTGCCTAATATATGGTTGGCAATGGTAAGTATCTCCTGGGGGCGGCGTTCTTTAAGGTAAGGCGTATAGCGTTCGCTGCCTATGGCAAACAGCAAAGGGTGTACACCGGCGGCATCAACTGCATTTACAGCCTTTAATCCCGGGATTTCCTGCGGCAGGGCCGATCCGGTAATCTCATGGATCAGCGCGCCAAAGCTGGTATCCTCCTGTGGCGGGCGGCCCACTACAGTGAACGACCATACAGCATCCCTGCGGTGATATACGTTATGCACCTTCATCAGTGGGAAAGGATGCGTTAAGCTATAGTAACCCAAGTGGTCGCCAAAAGGGCCCTCGGGTTTGTTTTCGTGCGGCATAACGGTGCCGGTTATTACAAAGTCTGCATCAGCAGAAATGCAAAAGCCTTCATCATCATACAAATACCGAAAGCGACGGTTACCCAGCGCTCCCGCAAAGGTCATTTCTGATAGTCCCTCGGGTAGTGGCATAACCGCTGCTACCGGATGCGATGGCGGGCCGCCTATAAATATGCTCACTTTTAGCGGCAGCCCTTTTGCATTGGCTTTTGTTTGGTGCACTCCAATCCCCCTATGGAGCTGGTAGTGCAGGCCTATTTCTTCATTCAGTATATAATCGTTACCGGCAAGCTGTATACGGTACATGCCCAGGTTGGCATTCATAACGCCCGGCTTGTCTATGTCTTCAGTATACACCTGTGGCATAGTAACAAAAGGTCCTCCATCTTTTGGCCAGTTGAGGATTTGCGGCAGGTCGCTTATGCGGCATCGCTCAAAGTCACCAAGACGACTTTTGCTTAGCTTTTTTGGCAAAGCCGATAAAGCGGTTAGCGCCACGTTGGCATTTTGTATGGGATGTTTAAAAGCAGTTATGGGGTCGTTCTTTAGCTCAACCAGCTTTTTAACCTTATCAAGCGAGTCGCGAAAGATGAATTTAGATCGCTCCAACGTGCCAAACAAGTTAGAAACAGCGGGAAATTTACTCCCCTTAACCTTTTCAAACAAAATAGCCGGCCCACCATTTTCAAACACCCTGAGGTGTATGGCGGCCATTTGCAAATGGGGATCAACCTCCTGCTTAATGCGGATCAAATGACCATTTTTTTCCAGATCGGCTATGCATGCCTGCAAACTTGGGTATCCCATATCAAATTATATGCGGCAAAGGTACAAATTGAAAAAGTGTTACATTTATATCTATGAAACCTTTGTTTGTGTTGCTGGCACTTTCGCGTTAAGCTGCCTGCTGTTTTTTGTTTTTACCGATTTTGCAAGCGGTAATTCTTTGTATTGTTGCTACCGGCCAATATTTATGCATCCGCAAAAAAAGTAAATCTGGAGAAGGCTGACCATACCGGCAACGGCCTGAGCTACCTTTATGTTCATATCCCCTTACAGTTACGGTTCATTGTATGATACAGTTTTTGCCATATCACATTAAACCCGCTACCCGACCTACTCTATAGAGAAACATAAAACCACCTGCTTAAAAAAAGTTATATTTAACTTTGAGTGTTAAATTTCTTAATGCTCAAAATGTCGGTATTAACGCTTACCCTTATTATATTTATCGGGTCTTTTTTCGCAGGGTTATTGGGTTCGCTTACGGGGTTGGGCGGTGGCTTTATCATTGTACCATTATTAACGCTGGCACTAAATGTCGACATTCATTACGCTATTGGCGCATCCTTAATATCCGTTATCGCTACATCTTCCGGGTCGGCAGCCGCGTTTATAAAAGAGGGCATAACTAACATAAGGCTAGGCATATTTTTAGAGGTAGCCACTACCATGGGCGCGGTAACCGGGGCCATGCTGGCCGTGTATGTCCCTACCAACATAATAGCAGTACTTTTTGGCTTTATATTGATGTCGTCTGCAGTGTTTTCATTAAAGAAGGTACAGAAAGCAAATGGCGAAAGGAGCGCATTTGCCGAAAAAATGCGACTTAACGGCAGTTTCCCATCAGCGCAGGGCGTGGTTGAATATGGTGTAACGCGTGTAGGCGGCGGATTTTCGCTGATGATGTTTGCCGGCGTGGTATCGGGGTTGCTGGGCGTTGGCTCGGGTGCATTAAAAGTATTGGCTATGGACACCGTTATGCGTATCCCGTTTAAGGTATCAACCACCACCAGTAATTTTATGATCGGCGTAACTGCGGCAGCAAGCGCGGTAGTGTATATACAGCGGGGATATATTGACCCGGGATTGTGCATGCCCCTTGTAATAGGTGTTTTAGCAGGAGCCATAACCGGCTCGCGGATATTGGTAAAAACACAATCATCAAAATGGCTGCGGGTAATTTTTGTGGCAGTGGTAAGTGTACTGGCGATTCAAATGATATATAACGGACTAACCGGAGAAATATAATGCGCAACAAAATCATTCGTAAGTTAAAAGATGCAGACATGCGATGGGTTATAGGCTTTGTATTGCGGGCCGGGGTACTTGCATCGCTCTGCATAGTAATTTTTGGCGGTATTATTTACCTGATACACGAAGGCCAGCGGGTGGAGCATTACGACACATTTAAAAAAAGGAATAGTATATTCCCTGCCAACGGCTATCTGGAGCATATGTATAGCCTGAACGGACGTTCCATTATACAAACAGGTTTAATGTTACTTATAGCTACGCCCATACTAAGGGTAGCTTTTTCGACAATAGCATTTTTTAAAGAAAAGGATTACTTATACACGGGCGTTAGCCTGCTGGTTCTGGTAATTATATTAACCAGCATGTTAACGGGCCATGTAGGGTAGGTTTTTAATTACCAGAACCGGCCACATTCCCTGTTCTACGCTGCTCATCTTCATTTCCTAATTTATGTGTACCGGCACTTTTAAGCTGCTTGTTGCCAAACCGGTAACTAAAACCAAAGCGCACTACACGCCCCTCTTCGCGATTGACTATTGACAAATTGAGATTGCGATAATTGGTATAAGCACGATCGCGCTCAGTTCTGAAAATATCTATTACACTTAACCTAAACGTACCCATATTGTTAAATACTGTTTTGCTTATACCAGCATCAAACCGGTAATTCGCTTTAAACTGGCTAAACCCATAAAACGTGGGCGACTCATACTTAACCATTGCTTCTGCAGCGAAACCCGCACCCAACTTAAAGTTATGGTTTGTTGATAAAAGTACGTCCTGCGTTCCTTTGTTAAGATCTCCGTTTTCAGGGTAGGCTTTTATGCGTTGATACGAAACATCAACAGAAAACGTGGCATTCCACCACTCCGTAAATTGTGCGGGAGTAAAAAATTTAATACCATAAACAGACATTCTGCCAAAGTTTTTACGTGTAGTAATATTTACTTTGCTTTGGTTGTCCTGTTCAAATGCATTAAAACCATAAAAATTATCTGTAACCGAGGTATACAGACTGCTTACAATTGTGCTATTGTAGCTATGTGCTAATTCTATCGTGCTGGTGTATGAGGGTAATAATTGCGGGTTACCGGCGCGGTAATCATATAGGTCAACATAATATAAAAACGGGTTTATATCCTCATATAAAGGCCTGTATATGCTTCTGTTAAAACTGAGTGTAAAGTAGTTTTTAGGATTGTAGGTATACCTTAGCTGCGCCTGTGGAAAAAAATCGACATAATTTTTTTCGAAATTAATTTTATCACTTGTTGAATTACCGTCGGCTATGGTTTGCTCAACCCGCAAACCTCCGTTTATTTTCCATTTGCCTACCGAGGTTGACAAATTAGTATAAGCTGAATTCACGTTTTCGGCATATTGAAAATTACTGCTAAAATTAGGATCCACCGTATAAACGCCGTTCCTCTTAGGTCCAAATATCAGATCGTTACTACTTGAAACGTGGCTATATTTTACCCCTGCGTCTAAAACAGTATTTTTTGACAGCGGTTTCACGTAATCCATTTTTACGGCCCAAATATTTATTTGCGAGGGCGAAATGTTTTGCTGGAGCAAATCAGGACGATAAACTTCACCAGAAGCTTTATTAAAGTAATTACTTATGTATTCGTTTGATTTGCGGTCAAAATGGTTATAACTTACATAGGCCGAAAGCGTTTGCCCCAACGTATCAAGCTTGCCGGTGTAATTAACATCATAATTAACAGTTGTAAGGTTACGTTTAAGGTTGGCCATTGTAACAATGGTTGAATCAAACTTACCATTGTTGGTAATGCGCAACAAGTTGTCTTTTAAGAAATTACTATTATTCACTGTTCCGCTAACCAAAACGCCCAACGTATGATTTGGAGACAGAAAGAAGTCGGAGCCCAGTCTGAATGTGTGATTAAAACTCTCACGCGTGGTGTAATAGCGCGAATCATAATTACTTAAAACGCCCTGGTAATCAATTGCCCTATCAGTAGTAAAAGTTTTAAATGTCTTATTGGCCGCGTAATTGTAATTGCCGAAAATATTTACATTACCCATGCGGTTATTAAAAGTAATACCCGTATTGGCTTTATAAAATTTGCCATACCCACCACCTATTGTGAATGTGCCGTTTGTACCGGCATTGCTACCCTTTTTCAGCATAATATTGATAACACCTGCGCCACCTGCTTCATACCGTGCAGAGGGGTTAGTTATCAGTTCAATTTGTTGTACAGTGCTGCTCTGCATATTTTCCAACATGGCCGCCAGGTTCTCGCCGCTCATATTAACAGGCTTTCCATCTACCAATACCATAGCGCTCTGCCGCCCTATAATACTTAAAGTGCCCTGACTGCCTGCGTGCACACCAGGCGCCTGGCGGAGCAGATCATATACAGAATTACCTTCTGCAACAATACTGCTTTGTACATTAAGTACTACACGGCCGGGTTTTACTTCTACATAAGCTTTCCGGGCAGCTATTGACACTTCCTTTAACATGGGGACGGATTTGACAAGAACTATGTCGCGGGCATTCACATCTCCCTGGCCTGAAACATTGTACGGCCCGGAAAATGACTGGTTATAACCTATCCGCGAAGCAAGTATCAAATAAACACCCTCTTCAACAGTAAAATTATAAGCGCCTTGTTCGTCGCTTGCAGTTGAAGTAAGTATGGATGAATCGGCTGCTAACAAAATAACGGTTGAAGATTCCGCAGGTATTTTGTTCTCTATAAAAACTGTGCCTTTTATAACCGACGTTTTGCTTTGACCATAGCATTGCACAGCAGCAACAAGCAGCACAACAATAAGCGCTGCCGTTTTAAAGGCCCGACTTATTCCACAATATATGTAGTAATCTATATTGAAGTTATTAAGCAATATCGAATTTGTTATTAAACCTTATACGGCCTTCACGACACAAATGTTGATTTGGACCTTATAATATCTTATGTAAAACACAGGTACGGGTAAAAATGCACAATGAATTTTAAATTGTATGCACTTTTTTACTAATTTTCCGATTGAAAATATCAGTCTCCAATTTCACCCTATATTAATGAAAAGATTTAGCATTATTATACTAAGTATTTTTTTTCCGGCCATGTTATTTGCGCAGTCCGAGCCGGCAAAATACAAAGCAGCGGCAGCGCTTTTTGAAAAGTTTTATAATCAAAATCTACCGGACAGTATTTCAGCTCATTTTAGCGCAGCCATGAAAGCTCAATTGCCCGCTGCTCAGTTTAAAGAAACCACTACCCAGTTAAAAGCGCAGTTAGGAGATTTATCCAAAGCTGAATTTTCTACTTACAGCGAACCCCTTGCGGTGTATAAGGCAACCTTTAAGAACGGTGTTTTTTTATTGAACATCTCGTTAAATAGCAAAAATGAATTTATTGGTTTGCTGCTTAGCCCGTATCAGCAACAAAACGCCACGGCCGCCATTACTGATCCATCTGTATCAGAGTCGCCAATTTTACTTAAAACACTAAATGGTACGTTGTCCGGAACTGTTGCGGTACCCACTAATGCATCCGGCAAAATACCGGTGGTGTTGATCATAGCCGGATCTGGTGCCACAGACCGTAACGGAAATAACCCTCAGGCCAATTTGAATACCAATACTTATAAGCAGATAGCTGAATCATTGGCAAAAAATGGTATAGCATCGTTGCGTTACGACAAACGCATGGTTGGCCAAAGTATGGGTACACAAAAAGAAGATAACCTGCGCTTTGATGATTATACTGACGACGCCATTGGCTTTATTAACTTATTGAAAGCAGATCAGCGTTTTTCGAAGGTTATTGTGTTGGGGCATAGCGAAGGTTCGCTGGTAGGTATAATTGCTTCGGGCTCAAGCGAAGGAAATGTTAATGCTTTTATTTCTGTGGCCGGTGCGGGTGAACCCGGCGAGAAGGTTTTGATAGAGCAAATGAAATCCCAGCCTTCCTATATGGCTGATGGACTTAATAAAGTTCTTGACTCTCTACGAAGAGGCAGATTGCAAAAAAAGGTTGACCCGCAATTGTATGCTATTGCACGCCCCAGTATACAAATGTTTTTAATGAGCTGGTGTAGGTTTGATCCTAGACAAGAGATTAAAAAATTGAAGATCCCTACCCTTATAGTACAGGGAACTACAGATTTGCAGGTAAACGTAGCTAATGCCGAGAAACTAAAAACCAGGAATGCCACATTAGCTATAATACCCGGTATGAACCACATTTTGAAAGAAGCACCCGAAGACAAACAGCAAAACCTGGCAACCTACAGCAAACCCGACTTGCCTTTAAAACCGGAGTTTGTTACCAGTGTGGTCGGCTTTATTAAAGGATTAAAATAACACCTCGGACTTTTTACCTTTACGCTTAGTTGCCCATAATAAAATGATAATTGTAATTCAGTGCGCCGACCAGGTGGGTTTGGTAGCCGCCATTTCTTCGGTTGTTTCAAAACAGCAGTTAAACATTATATCCATGCGCGAGTATGTTGATATGACGGAGAACCTGTTTTTTATGCGGCTGGAAGTTGAGGAGATCTTTAACGCCGACGAACTTGCAAAACAATTAAGCGCCGTACTGCCCGATGATGCAACTATCCATATCAACCCGCTCCCACAAAAAAAGATAGTGGTTTTGGTGACCAAAGAATACCATTGCCTTGCGGATATACTGATACGCAATTTTTTTAATACCCTTGGCGCCACGGTGCAATGTGTAATTGGCAATCATAACGACCTGCGCGACGTATGTGAAAGGTTTGGTATACAGTTTTATCATGTATCGCACGAGCAAAAAAGCAAAGACGAGTTTGAAAAGCAAATTGAGGCTTTAATAGCACCCTATGCGCCCGATTATTTAGTGCTGGCCAAATTTATGCGCATCCTGTCGCCTGCTTTTGTGGCCGACTATCCTATGCGGGTAATCAACATTCACCATTCCTTTTTGCCGGCGTTTATAGGCGCCAACCCGTACCGCAAAGCGTATGAGCGTGGCGTAAAATTGATAGGCGCTACGGCTCACTTTGTATCTAACGAGTTAGACGAAGGCCCCATCATCGCGCAGCAGACCATACCTGTTAACCACTCTTTCACCGTTGCCGATATGGTTAATGCGGGAAAAGAAATTGAGACGGCTGTTTTGGCCAGAGCACTTAAACTGGTTTTTGAGGACCGCGTTTTTGTTTATAATAACAAAACGGTGGTGTTTGAGTAGGTTAGATTCAAGAATCAAGAGACAAGATTCAAAATTCCATGAATGAAGGGAAATCATAACCCGATCTCTTTCCTGATTTTTGCGGGCAGTTTTGCAGCAATTAACTCATACGATTGTTTGATATAGTGCTCCCACTCTTTCTTGCTAACTGTTGAAATATCATTAGCCAATACCCATTTGTATCTTGCAACATAGGGCTGCGGTTCCAGGCCGTCTTTGGCAATTATTTCTTCAAAATCTTCGGCCGGCACTTTAAACGATGCCGACGGCGGAACACCATCCGGGTGGGTAAACAAAAAAGTTTTTCCGCCTACATTGAAACACAGGTGGTCGTTAAACTTTATATCCTGCGTTACGCCGGGGAGTGAGTAGCAAATGGTTTGGAGCGTTTCAATGGTCATGATCTGTAAATTAACGCATGTTCAATTCAAAATAAATACCCAAACCTAATATACAAAGATAAAGCCACTATCACTTTCGCGGTGCCGACAGATAATAATGCCATAACAACATGGTAGCTACAGTCTGATAAGGCTGCCATTGCGCCGTTATATTAACTATTTCCTCGCGGGATGCGTGAGCCGGCAAACCTTTTACCCGTTTTAAAGCATTAACAGCCGCTAGGTCGCCGGCCGGGAAAATATCCACACGTTGTAAAACAAACATCAGGTACACATCAACCGTCCAGTTGCCAATGCCTTTTAACGCGGTTAACTGCGTGCGTATTTCATCATCGGGCATAGTCTCAAAAGCTTGCAGATCAACCTGTCCGCTTAAAACAGCTTCGGCCAAATACTTTATATAAAGCGTTTTTTGCCTGCTGCAATAACAGGCCCTAAACTCACCATCGGTAAGCAGTAAAACGCGGGCGGGAGTTATTTGCTGCACATACTCGCGCAGTTTACCTAATGCAGATAAAGCCGAAGCCAGCGATACTTGCTGCTCCAATATGATATGTACTAATGATTCAAAAGTATTGGGGCGGCTCCAAAGTGGCGGGTAGCCGTAGGTTTGAATGATATTCTTTAGATCACCGTCTTTCTTCGCAAGTTCATCGCAAATATCGTGGTAGTTTGAGTGGTTAAATGTGTGAATCACTTTACAAATGGGTATGATGATCACTAATTTAGTGTATACAACCTATGGTTGTATTGGCGGTTTTTGCCACTTTTTTTGAATACTCACAAAATCAACTCATATTAAGTAGTTAATTTTAAATAAGTTATAAAATGGTGTAGACTAAGAAAAGTAGGCGTATTAGCTGTATACGGCTACACCTGTTACGCTTTTGCCGACAGGCTCCTCTCTATCACCTCGGCGTAATAGCTTTCGTAAAGCGGTAATATTTTTGACAGCTCAAATTCTTTTGCGCGGGCAAGGGCATTTTCTTTAAAGGTAGCCAAACGCGCATCGTCCTCTAAAATATAGATGGATCTTTCCGCCATGCCATCAATGTCGCCTACGTCGCGTAAAAATCCTGTAACGCCCTCCAGATTCAGTTCGGGCAGGCCCCCGGTGTTTGAGCTAATGACGGGCACCTTGCAGGCCATAGCCTCTAAAGCGGCCAGGCCAAAGCTTTCAGACTGCGAAGGCATCAGGAACAGATCGGATACTGAAAGGATCTCCTCAATAGCATCCTGCTTGCCTAAAAAGCGGGTGTCATCGCTAACGCCCAGGTCGCGGCACAATTGCTCGCAGGCAGAGCGCTCACCGCCATCGCCCACCATCAGCAGTTTTGATGGGATTTTTTCGCGGATCTTAGCAAAGATCTTCACCACATCTTCCGTACGTTTTACTTTACGGAAGTTGGAAGTATGTATCAGTATCTTTTCGCCGTTTGGCGCTATAGCCTTCTTAAAATGATCTTTAGGTTTAAGGCTGAACCGGGTAAGGTCAATAAAATTGGGTATTACCCTTATATCATTCTCAATATCAAAAAACTCAAAAGTATCCTTTTTTAAATTTTCAGACACAGCGGTTACCCCATCAGACTTATTGATAGAAAAAGTAACCACCGGTTTATAAGTGCGGTCTTTACCAACCAGAGTAATATCGGTACCGTGCAAAGTGGTTACAACGGGGATATAAATACCATAGGTTAGCAATATCTGCTTAGCCATAAACGCCGCCGAAGCGTGCGGTATAGCGTAGTGAACGTGCAATACATCCAGTTTTTCAAAACGCACTACATCAACCAAACGACTGGCCAGGGCCACCTCATAAGGTGCATAGTCAAATAGCGGATAATTGGCTACCGACACCTCGTGATAGAAAAGATTTTCGGAAAAAAAGTCTAATCGGGCGGGCTGGTTATAAGTGATGAAATGTACCTGGTGTCCGTTATCTGCCAGGGCTTTTCCCAGCTCGGTGGCAACAACGCCGCTACCGCCAAAAGTTGGATAGCAAACTATTCCGATCTTCATTTATAAAGTATGAGTTGAATTACCCTGCAAGTTTAACAGCATTTTACAACAATAGTGTTAGCCGGATGTAAATTTGTTACTATCAACTAAATTAGAAAAGGCTTATTCCATACCCTTTTCAATTGCCTGGTACACAACATCCTGAATGCGGCCCCTTATGCTCAGGCTGTTCAACTTGCTGCTCACATCGGGATAAACCCGGTTTGACAGGAAGACATAAACCAGGTTTTGTTTAGGATCAACCCAAACGCAGGTACCCGTAAAACCGGTATGCCCGTAGGTTTGATCAGATGCCCATTCAGACGGGTAATGCTTATCGCCAGCCGGGTCCCAGCGGTCAAAGCCTAAACCTCGCCTGCTTACGTTAGAATATTTTGCTGTAAACTGCTTGATAGTACCAGATTTTATATATTCTTCCCCTCCATATTTACCACCGTTTAACAGCATTTGGTACAAAGTTGCCATATCAATAGCACTGCCAAACAAACCCGCATGCCCGGCCACCCCGCCCATTAGTGCAGCAGTAGGATCATGTACATAACCCTTCAGTGTGGCTTTGCGATACTTACGATCAATCTCGGTAGGTGGTATTCTGTCTGCGCTAAAACGGTAGAGCGGCAAAAATCCCGCTGTTTGCATCCCCAATGGGATATAAAATTGCTTTTGGGTAAAATCGGCTTCGCCGGTGGCGGTAATATTCTCCATTATCTGTTGTAGCACGCACATGCCTACATCACTGTAAACGTACTGCCCGCGTGTTTTTAACGGACCGCGCAGCATTTTGGGCCACATTACATTTTTAAAGTAATCTTTAACCAGGTAGTAATTATCGTTTACTTTGGTTGGATATGCGGCAGATGAATCAACGCTGTGATCCTGCGGTTTTACTACCTCAAACGTTGGTATATCGGCAATAAAACCCGCCTGATGGGTAAGTATCTCCCATATCTTTACATCTTTAGACGGGGTATTTTTAGCCTCGGGTAAATAATCTGCAACGGTGGCGTTAATGTCCAGTTTGCCTTCATCCACCAGTTTCATGGCCTCAATTGTTGTGGCTGATATTTTGGTCATGGAGGCCAGATCAAAAATATCAGTAACCTTGTTTTGTACTACAGGATCATAAGTATGAAAGCCATAGGCCTTATTAAATATCACCTTACCGTCTTTAGCCACCAACACCACACAACCGGGTGTAGCGTGCTGGCCAATGGCTTCGCGGGCTATTTTATCAATGTCTGCCAGGTTTTCTGACCGGATGCCTACCTCTTCGGGAACGGTGTATTGCAGGCGGATCTGCTTAGTGGTAGAGCCCATACCCAGTGTTAATTGCTGTGTGTAAGCGGTGGCTAGTTTTTGCGTCAACGCAACACCTCCAAATATAGCCTGCGCCACAAAATTGGATGATACAGGTGATATTCGTTCCGCGCAGATGATGGGGCCACCAAACTCATTCAGGTAAAGCAATTGCGTGCCCCTGCCAAAATAAGCCACTATTATGTCCTTCAACTTTTGGTTGGCCTTAATAAAATCAATGATTTTAGGATTAACAATATCGGCCTCGTTTAGCTGCACTATAAGCGTATTGTACAATTTAACATCCCGCGAAAGATCTTCGATGCTTTTGGCGCCGAGGTAGTCTGTTCCTTTAAAGGTTTCTACCCTGGCATAATTATTAAGCAGGCTATCAAAACCCGCAGCAAAAACATTGGAGAAACGTATACTGGCAATTTTCTTTTCGGTGAGATTTTTAAGCGGGATAATATTCTTTGGGTTATTAAGCAATACTGTTGAGGTTTGCACCTGGCGTTGCTCAACCAGGTATGCCTCGCCCGAATAGGGATTTTGCGCGCAGGCCGAATTAAATAAAATAAATGCCGATATAATTATAGTAAAGCCAAAAGGCCTATTTTTTCTCATACACTTTCTCTCCGTTGATGTAGCTTTTTAAAACTTTGGTGTAAGGCAATTGGCTGGCACTTACCCGCATAATATCAGCGTCTAATATAACAAAATCGGCATATTTGCCCGGTTCAATGCTGCCTTTCTCTTTTTCCTCAAAATTAGCTTTCGCTGCCCATGTGGTCATACCTTTTAACGCTTCCATGCGGGTTATCGCATTTTCGGGCTGAAAACCTTTTTGCGGATAACCTTTCAGATCCTTACGGGTAACCGCAGCATAAAAAGTATACATGGGGTTTATGCCTTCTACCGGAAAATCGGTACCTAATGCCAGCCATCCGTTTTGTTTTAAAAGTTGCTTATAAGCGTAAGCTGTTTTTAACCGATCTTCACCCAAACGCTTGTCGGCCCAGTACATGTCAGATGTGGCGTGCGTAGGTTGTACAGACGGTATGATGTTGTTATCAGCAAAGTAATGCAGGTCTTCCGGTGCTACAATTTGGGCGTGCTCTATTCGCCAGCGTTTATCATTCTTACCTTTTAATACACCGGCATAAATTTTCAGCATCACCCGGTTGGCCGAATCGCCAATGGCATGGGTGCATAATTGAATATTAGTTGCTGCAAGCCGATCAGCAACTTGCTGAAAATGCTGGGGATTGGCCAACAAAAAGCCGCTCCATCCGGGTTGGTCGGTATAGGGCTGCAACAGGCACGCCCCCCGCGAACCCAAGGCTCCATCAGCATACATTTTTATAGACCGCACGCTGAGGCGCGGTGTTTTAACTATCCCGTTCTTAAAAAGGTATTTATAATTTTCTTCCCTATCAGCCAGCATAACATACATGCGCATTTTCAGGTCACCCTTTTTTTGCAGCTGATTAATGGTATTAATCATGGTATAAGGTAGCCCGGCATCGTCAACGGTTGTTAAACCTACCGCCAGGCAGTTTTGCTGCGCAGCCAGTAGTGCCTTTTGAATGGTCTGCTCATCGGCCCCGGGAATTTTACGGGTAACAATACCCACCGCGTTGTCCAATAAAACACCTGTGAGTTTTCCGTTTATAGTCTCAATTTCGCCACCTGCTATTTTCTGACCTGGTTTTATTCCCGCAATATCCAGCGCGGCCCGGTTGGCAATGGCGGCATGCCCGTCTACACGCGACAGCAAAACCGGCCGCATCGGGAAAAGCGAATCAAGCACTGCCTTATCCGGAAATTTTCTGCCTGGCCACAGGTTTTGATCCCAGCCGTTGCCTAACACCCAACCATCGGGGTTGTTGCGGGCAAACGCTTGTACAGAGTCGGTAACCGTGTGCCAATTGGAAATTCCTTTTAGGTTTACCTGCTGCAAACCTAATCCGTATTCATAAAAATGACTGTGCGCATCAATAAATCCCGGGTATACAGCCTTGCCCCCTGCATCAATAACTTCTTTTGGTGTATAATTTTCTTCCAGATCCGCAGCCTTACCCACGGCAACAATTTTACCGGCGCTAATAACAAAAGCATCTGCAATTGTAAAGGTGCTGTCAACCGTGTAAACCACCGCGTTCTTTATCAGCAAGTCGGCATTAAATTCCTTCTTTTTACAGGCTGCTGCTAAAAGCAACAGTAAGGGCCATATTCTTCTCATAATGCAGGGACCATAGCAGTAAATAATTTCAACCTTAAAAATATAATACAACAATCACCTCATAAAGTTAGCGCGTATTTAAAATATCCCCGAGGTTGCTTGCTATTATTCCTTGTTAACAATTACCTTCCTATTATTACCCCCGGCATCTTTTATGGTTAGAACAGCTGTTTCTTTGCCTTCAAAAATTGATTTGCTATTTGCCATTTCGCAAAGGGTTACATGGCTGTAGTCTACTTCATCAACCGCCAATATTTGTTCGCCGGGTTTCAGCAAGTCCTTTGCTTTTTTCCAAACTACACCAACTATAAGCTTATTGTCAGCAAAGGTTTGTTTAAAGGGCCATTGCGGTTCGCCTAGCTCGGTAACAGGAGCATAGGCATCAAAGTAAAATCTTCCGTTTATAAAGTCGAGCGTAACAGCACCATAATTAAGTAATTTGGCGCCTATTGCAGGTATAGCATCCGGGTTACTTTCAGTTATCAGGTTATTTAATTTAGCGCTCCCCACTGTTAAAAATGCCACTTTGAGCAGGTATTTATTCCCAGCACGTTGCAGCCCCATAGCACCCAAACCACTGGCACCATAACCGTTATCAAGTGTATCAAATAGTTGATATTGTTTTAAGTCAGCTATGGTTTTATCGTTTAGGCGTAAAAAGTTATTATCTCCTGTGTCGAAGGGGATAGTAAGATCCAGCTTATTTTTAAGGTTGACCCTGATCTGCGGATCACTCTGCATGCCTTTATTGGAAATAAGCGGGGCGCTGTTTTTTGATTTTAGGCTCAGCTTGTTCTTTTGGTCTGTTAGGATAATGAGATGTTTAGTACTTATAATGCTCACTATACTGTTACGCATTAAGTTGCTGCCAATAACTCCGTCAATGTTATAGCATTTGTAGAGGTCGGGAAACAGCGCTATGGCCGGAATATCTTTAAAAGTGACGCCACCCAAGGATATATCATTCAACTCAACTATATTCACAGAGTCGGTATGCATAACAGCATCGGTAATTACACCCTTACTAATCGTTCTTATGTTTAACTCGGCAGCCAGTTCCTTGCTGATGGCCACAGGTGCGCCGGTATCAAACAAAAAGCGGTGTTTTTTTCCGGCAATGGTACCCTCAACAATTATTTTACCGTTAATTGTTTCATAGGGTATCTCTTCGTAATAGTTTTTTGTAGCGGGGCCGCCTTGGTTAAAGTTGAATGCCTGGCCCAGGCAAAGAGTCGGCAAAAACAACAACACGGCGATCAGTATTTTCATGACAATCAATTTATGCACAAAATAGCAAAAACGATGTTTGAAACACCTGCAACATCTAAGATTTTAACGATCCATGAAGTTTGCGCCCAAATAAGTAATTTAGCAAATTGAAAAATAGCTGTCGTGCAGGGCAGAGGAGGTTTTTTACATGTCAGATATAATTCAGCTTTTACCGGATTCAGTTGCCAACCAGATAGCCGCCGGCGAGGTGGTGCAAAGGCCCGCATCTGCCGTAAAAGAACTGATAGAGAACGCTATTGATGCCGGTGCCGATAAGATACAATTGATTGTTAAGGATGCCGGCAAATCATTGATACAGGTAATTGATAACGGCTGCGGCATGAGCGGTACCGACGCGCGCATGAGTTTTGAGCGCCATGCCACATCCAAAATAAAAAAAGCCGATGATCTTTTTGCCATTCGTACCATGGGTTTCAGGGGCGAGGCTTTGGCGTCAATAGCGGCAATAGCGCAGGTTGAACTAAAAACCCGGCGCCATGAGGATGAGTTAGGCACGCAGCTGTTTATTGAAGGATCAGAAGTATTGAAGCAGGAAGCTTGTTCTGCCACTCCCGGCACTTCCATATCCGTAAAAAACCTGTTTTATAATATACCCGCCCGCCGCAACTTTTTAAAAAGCAACCCGGTGGAAATGCGGCATATCATCGACGAGTTTCAGCGGGTGGCCCTGGCACATCCGGAAGTGTTTTTCACCCTGCATCACGATGGACAGGAAGTTTACCACTTACCGGCCGTTACTTTAAAGCAACGCATTGTACACCTGTTGGGCAATAATTACAACCAGCGCTTAGTCCCGGTTGAAGAAGATACCACCATCATCAAACTAAACGGTTTTGTAGGCAAGCCCGAGTTTGCCCGTAAAACCCGTGGCGAGCAGTTCTTTTTTGTAAATAATCGTTTTATCAAAGATGCGTACCTAAATCACGCGGTTTTAACTGCTTTTGAAGAGTTATTGCCTGATGAGTCGTTCCCGTTGTATGTTTTGTTTATCGATATCGATCCGTCAAAAATTGATATCAACGTACATCCAACCAAAACAGAAATAAAATACCAGGACGAGAAAGCCATTTATGCCATCATCCGCTCGGCAGTAAAGCGCTCATTGGGACGTTATAACATTACCCCGAGTTTAGATTTTGACCAGGAGAACAGCATTGAGCACCTGATAACGCCCAAACCTTTTGAGCAGATCATTGCGCCTTCAATTAAATTTGATCCTAATTTTAATCCCTTTGCTGAGAGGAATACAGAAAGGCCGTTAACCTCTTCTTCGCATCAGCGCGATAGTGGTAGCCACCGCAGCTCGTCTATCCCTCAAAACTGGGATACCTTATATGAGATAAGTAAGCGCGATACAACCACGCAGCACGAGATGCATGTTGAAAAAACCATCGACGTTGATGAGCAGGAAGTAAGCAAAACCAGCGAGTGTCAGTTTTTTCAGATCCATAATCGCTTTATTATTTCGCCCATAAAATCGGGCTTTATGCTGATAGACCAGCAGGCCGCGCACGAGCGTATATTATACGAGCGATTTTTGCAGCAGCTGCAAAACCATTCCGGTATTAGCCAGCAAAGCTTATTTCCGCAGTCGCTTACACTAAACAGTTCTGATTTTGAGTTATTGAAAGAGCTTTTGCCCGATATTCGAGGACTGGGTTTTGACATACGCGAGTTTGGCAAAAACACTGTGGTGGTTGAAGGCGTGCCTGCCGATTTAAACAACGCCGACGGGCATCAGCTGTTGGAGCATTTATTAGAAGGTTTTAAAAACAACCTGAGTATTTTAAAGTTGGATAAACGGGATAACCTGGCACGGTCGCTGGCGCGTAACGCGGCCATAAAAGCAGGTACAAAGTTATCCTTAGAAGAGATGAATTTAATAACCGATCAGCTCTTTGCCTGCCAATTACCCAATATAGCGCTTAACAGTAAACCTGTTATTAGTACTTTTACCTTAACTGAATTATTAGAACGGTTTGAAAAATAACCCATTTTTATATTTATGATGCAATCTCCATTAGCCAATATATCACCGGTCGTAAAAAACCTGCTTATTATTAATGTTATCTGCTTTTTGCCGTTCCTGTTATTTAATCCGGCATTGGTCAATACTATTTACAACCTCGCTTCGGCGCATTATTTCGATTCGCCTTTATTCAAACCCTGGCAGCCTATAAGCTATATGTTTTTTCATGGTGGTTGGGCACATATTATATTCAACATGTTTGCGCTCTATTCCTTCGGAAGCATTTTGGAGTACAATATGGGATCCAAGAGGTTTGTTATGTTTTATTTTATATGCGGCTTAGGTGGCATTGCGTTACAATTGCTGGTGCAGGGCATAGAAGTTTATCAACTAACCGGCGGTTTTACCGTAGCCGATAATTTTTCAGCCTCGTCAGAAGTTATACAAAAACTACAGGGGATATACGGCTCTTCAATGGTAGGTGCATCGGGAGCTATATTTGGTTTACTCATCGCATTCGGAATGTTATACCCCAACGCAGAATTGATGATCATGTTCATACCGGTGCCGGTTAAAGCCAAATACATTATGCCGGTATACGTTGTTTTAGAGCTAATGCTTGGCCTGGGACAATTTAACGGCGATAACGTTGCACACTTTGCGCATTTAGGTGGGGCACTGATCGGTTTTATACTAATAAAGGCGTGGCGCTTACAAGGCCCGGGCAAATATGGTTATTGATGTTAAGTTGATCTATGACCTTTTGGAATAACATACAATATAAAATAACGGGTTTACGCAGTAAGCTGTATCTTTTGATATGGATAAATATTATCGTGTATTTAGTGGTGAATGTCCCTGCGGTATTGGAAGGGCTTATATTAAGAACCGAAAATATTAGCCATTTCAGCGATACTTACCTGTCGCTGCCTTCAAATCTTCACGATCTGCTTTTCCGTTTCTGGACGCCATTTACTTACATGTTTGTGCACGCGGGTGTTTTCCACATCCTGTTTAACATGTTATGGCTGTATTGGTTCGGGCAGATATTTGAAGAGTTTTTAGGCAAAAAGCGAACTATAGGGCTCTACCTTTTGGGCGGACTTGCAGGCGGCATATTGTTCGTTATAGCCTTTAATTTGCTGCCATTGTTTTCTTATGTAAAACAGGTTAGCCATGTTGTCGGGGCGTCAGCAAGTGTTATGGCGATAGTTGTTGCAGCCGCAACCATTGTACCCAACTATACCATTAACTTAATGATAATAGGCCCGGTAAAAATAAAATGGATTGCGCTGTTTTATGTTGCTGTAGATTTTTTAAGCACCACCGGACCGAATGCCGGCGGACAAATTGCCCATTTAGGCGGCGCTTTGATAGGCTTTATTTACGTAAAGCAGCTACAGCGCGGCAACGACTGGATTGAGGGCATAGCCGGAATAACAGACGTATTCAAACGCAAACCAAAACTCAAAGTAGTATCAACCAACCGCGATAAAAATCTTGTGGTAAAACCTCGCCAGGAAGAGATAGATGCCATATTAGACAAAATTTCTCAAAACGGTTACGATAGCCTAAACAAGCACGAAAAAGAGATCCTTTTCCGCGCCAGCAAACATGAAGAAGAAATCTGACCAAAAACTTTCTTTTTTTTCAAAGCTGCTGCTCTTCATTAACTGCGGCATTGCCCTTGCTTTGCTTATTTCTTACCTGGCCCCGGTACTTGACCCGCGTAAATTTTGGCCGGTGGCATTTTTTGGCCTCGCTTATCCGCCCTTGTTATTGGTGAATGTGCTTTTTATAGTTTACTGGCTAATAGCACGCAGTAAACTTGCATTAGTGTCAATAATTACAGTTTTATTAGGATGGAATGCACTGCACAATAACGTAGGTTTCTCCTTTTGGAATAAAGCCCCTGAACGCTCAGCCGGCAATTTTCGGGTCCTAACTTACAATGTACATAATTTTAAAAAGGGTGGATTAATTGACGATGATGTTACCCGGCACGGTATGTTAAAGATCATAGCCGACGTTAACGCTGACGTTATTGGTATACAAGAATATTTTTCGCGTAAAAAAGGCCCTTATGCCATGAAAGACTCTATCAACGAGCTAATTAAAACTACCTACCGCCATACCGAGGGTAACCAGGAGAATGAAAGCGAGATAATTGGCCAGGCAATTTTTTCACGCTACCCAATAGTATCAAAAGGCTCTGTTGCAATAGCCGAACCGGGGAGCGGTGTACAGTGCATCTATACTGACATAAAAAAAGGCGGGAACATCGTTCGCTTTTATAGTGTTCACCTGCAGTCAGTACAATTCGCAATGCGGGACTATAATTATTTGGACACCGTTACAAAAAGTGGCAAGGCTGATCTTTCCTCTACCAGGCGTTTAGCCGGCAAACTTAAGCGAGCTTTTTTAAAACGTGCCGAACAGATAATTATGATAAAGGCACATGCTGCCCAATGTCCTTATCCCTATATTATATCGGGCGATTTTAACGATACGCCGTCCTCGTTCGCGGTAAATCAAATGGCAAAAGGTATAAAAAATAGTTTCCGCGAAAAAGGCTTTGGCCTGGGCCGAACTTATAACGGCGATTTCCCCAACTATCAAATTGATTATATAATGGCGAGCAACCAATTTGATGTGTTAAATTACGATATCATAAAACAAAAATTATCAGACCATTATCCGGTTTATGCTGATCTTATTTTGAAGTAATGGCTGATTGGGTGAATGGTTGGATTATTGAGTAGTTATTGCATTAAAACTTGTCGCTAATTGTAAAATTAGAGTAACTCAACCCAATCAACTCAATCAAACACTTAACAACAAACCTAAAAATCGTAAGTTTGTCTCATGGAGCAAAATTTGTTTGTTTACAATACCCTAACACGCAAAAAAGAACAATTTAAGCCACTTGCAGCGCCCCATGTAGGCATGTATGTATGCGGCCCAACAGTTTACAGTGATGTACACCTGGGTAATTGCCGCACTTATATTTCATTTGATCTGATGTTCAGATACCTTAGCCATCTTGGGTACAAGGTGCGCTATGTACGTAATATTACAGATGCCGGCCACTTAGAAGGCGATGCCGGCGATGAGGGCGAAGACAAAATATCAAAAAAGGCAAAACTGGCTCAGCTGGAGCCAATGGAAATAGTTCAGCAATACAGCGTGGGCTTTCACGATGTAATGCAGATACTTAACACCCTGCCACCCAGTATTGAACCAACGGCAACCGGCCACATAATTGAACAGATTGAGCTGGTTAAAAGCATAATGGCCAAAGGGTACGCCTACGAGGTGAATGGCTCTGTTTATTTTGACGTTGAAAAATATAATAAAAGCCAGGATTACGGCATATTGAATGGTCGTAAACTGGAGGACCTGCTTACCAACACCCGCGATTTAGGCGGGCAGGACGAAAAACACGGTAAGCTTGATTTTGCCTTATGGATAAAAGCCAAGCCCGAGCATTTAATGCAGTGGCCCTCGCCGTGGGGTAACGGTTTCCCGGGCTGGCATTTGGAATGTTCTGCCATGAGCGCCAAATACCTGGGCGAGCAGTTTGATATACATGGCGGCGGTATTGATCTTGCACCAACGCATCATACCAATGAGATAGCCCAAAACGTGGCCTGCTGTGGTAAAAACCCCGCCAGGTATTGGATCCATACCAACATGCTCACGGTTAACGGGCAAAAAATGTCAAAATCATTAGGCAACAGCTTTTTACCCGACGAACTTTTCACCGGTAACAATTCTATTCTGAATAAAGGATATAGCCCCATGACGGTGCGCTTTTTTATGTTGCAGGCACACTATCGCAGTACGCTTGATTTTGGAAACGATGCCATGGAAGCATCTGAAAAAGGATTTAAACGCCTGATGAATGCCTTGTCGTTGTTAGATACCCTTAAAGTATCGCAAACATCGGATGTAGAAATTGCCCCGTTAACAGAACGTTGCCACCAGGCCATGAATGATGATTTTAACAGTCCGGTTTTAATTGCCGAGCTGTTTGAAGGGGCCCGCATTATCAACTCTGTGCATGATGGTAAAATGCAGATAGATGCAAACAATTTGCAGCTGCTTAAAAACATGATGAATACTTTTGTGTTTGATATTTTAGGCCTTAAAAACGAACAGGCCGCCAATGATGATCTGCCTAAAGTGCTCGACCTGATAGTTTCATTACGAAACGAAGCGAAATCAAATAAAGATTATGCTACCTCTGATAAAATAAGAGACGGACTGCAAAAAATTGGCTTCCAGTTAAAAGACAGTAAGGAAGGTACTAACTGGAGTAAAATTTAATTGAGAAAATTACGTTAACAGAAAAAAACAACACAACAAAAGGGAAACATCCGTGTTTCAGCCCAATAATATCACCAAAACAAAAAACATGAAAAGAATATTCCTGGCTACCTTAATTTTTAGCTCATCGTTTGCTTTGGCACAAACCGCCAAGGTTAGCAAAGTAATAGAAGCCGAAACCAATTTTAATAAAGTAATCACCGCTAAGGGGATAAAAGCCGGTTTTTTAGCAGTTAGTGACGGAGAAGGTTTTATATTTAAGCCCCAGCCCGTAAAAATAACCGACTTTTACTCGCGTATTGATAAGCAGCCGGGTACATTAAAAAGGGAAGCCAAATTTGCGCGCATATCTGCAAATGGCGATCTGGCCTTTACCGCAGGCCCTTATACCTACCAAAACGGCAAATCAGAAGATGATAAAATTTACGGCGACTATGTTTCAATATGGCGCGCAGATGCCAGCAATAAATTAAAATTGTTGATTGACCTGGGCATACTGCACCCCGAGCCGGTAGAAAAACAATTAACTGATTTTAAAGACAGCGATGCCAAACCGGTTAAAGAAGCCGCAGATCCTTTTAATGGTAAAACTATTATAGTAAATACCGATAAGACCTTCAATATTTCTCTGACAAAATCTGAGATGGCCACTTATAAAGAGTTTTTAAGTCCCGAAGGCAGGTATTATTTCCCTGGTTTTGAGCCTATGACGGGTACAGATAAAGTGTTGAAATTTATAAATAACAATGCTATTAATATATCTGCAGAAACCAGCGGGGCAGGGCGCTCTGCAAGCGGAGACCTTGCTTACAGCTTTGGAAAAGCCACCATTAAAAAAGGTAATATAGTTAATCATTATCACTACGTGCGTGTATGGGAAATTGATAAAGCACATAAATGGAATATTCTTTTAGAAGTATTCTCACCGGTAGAGAATTAAAACAATATTTAAACGCATTGCAGGATCAGGAGGAGAAACACCCCCTGATCTTGTCGTTTTTAGCCATCACCAAAACCAATAGATCGCTGTAAATTCGAATCATCAATTTAAATAACGATGAAGAATTATAAAAATATTGATGAGTACATCACCTCTTTTCCGGATGACGTGCAGGTTTTACTTCAAAAAATTCGCAATACCATTCACGCCGCGGCTCCCGCTGCCGAAGAAGCCATTAAATACGGCATACCCACTTTTGTTTTAAACGGTAACCTGGTACACTTTGGGGGATACAAAAAACACATCGGCTTTTACCCGGCCCCAATGGGTATTGAAGCCTTTAAAGAAGAAACGGCGCAGTACGAAGCCGGTAAAGGCACGCTGCAATTCGCTTTGGATAAACCGCTGCCGCTTGACCTGATAACGCGGATAGTTAAATTTAGGGTGGAGAAGAGTTTGGAGAAAAAGAAGGTGAAGTGATTAAATATTAAGTCAATTTTTTACCTGCGCAGCTGTTCCAAAAAATATAAAGGGTTGCAAAGTGTGGAACACTTTTAAAATCAAAGTGACTGAAAATCAAATAATTAACACCGTCATGGTGAAACTACTTTTAAGTCAGTGAAATCAACTGTAAAATACTTGCATGGCATTGATTATCAACCAGTTGAAAATGCTAAAAATTTCTCTTTTTCGATCAAATTTTGGAACAGTTTGGAACACTTGAAACGGCGGTTTTAAAAACATTTTCGTTAGCGCGCTTATGCTCCCCCCAAGCTTTGAGCCACCCATCCAACTGCTCACTATTAAACCAGCCACTTTCCGATAGCTATAAGCACAACTATTTCCCAACACTCCTTTGCATTTGATTTTTATAAACCGATTTTCGCAATCCGATTTATTGAATTATGATTGACCATTATAAAAAATTAGCTGCTGAATTTTCTATCGCCGAAAAACAGGTGGTTGCTACTGTTGGATTGCTTGACGAAGGCGCTACTGTTCCTTTCATTTCCCGTTATCGCAAAGAACTTACCGGCAGTCTGGATGAAGTACAGGTCGCCGGTATACGCGACCGCATACAGCAACTACGCGAATTAGATAAGCGCCGCGAGGCGATATTAAACTCGCTTACCGAAATGGGTAAGTTAACTCCCGAATTGGAAAAGCAGATAAGAGCAGCGGAAACTATGGTGTTGTTAGAGGATATATATCTGCCTTACCGCCCCAAACGCAAAACCCGCGCCACCACCGCCCGCGAGAAAGGTTTGCAGCCATTGGCTGATGCCTTACTGGCACAAAATAAATTTGATATAGCTACAGAAGCAGAAAAATATATCTCAGAAGAAAAAGGTGTAGCCACTGCCGAAGATGCCCTTGCCGGTGCCCGCGATATTATTGCAGAACACATAAGTGAGGAGGCTAATGTTAGAGCAAAGCTGCGTGAGCTATTCCTTGAAAAAGGTTTATTTAAAAGCCGTGTAGCACCGGGCAAAGAAGAGGCTGGTATAAAATATAAAGACTACTTTGAATGGGAAGAACCGGTAAAGTCGGCGCCTTCGCACCGTATATTGGCCATGCGGCGCGGCGAAAAAGAAGAGATCTTATTTTTAGATACGCTGCCGCCGGAAGACGAAGCAATAGCTTTACTGGAGAACGCTTTTATTACAGGCCATAACGCAGCAGCCGAACAAGTTCGGCTGGCAATTTACGATGGTTACAAGCGCTTGCTTCGCCCATCAATGGAGACAGAGGTACGATTGCTTACCAAAAAGCGCGCCGACGAGGAAGCCATACGGGTATTTGTAGAAAACGCCCGCCAGTTATTATTAGCAGCGCCGCTTGGCCAAAAACGCATGATGGCTATTGATCCCGGCTTTCGCACCGGTTGCAAAGTGGTTTGTTTGGATGAACAGGGCAAGCTGTTGGAGTACAATGCTATATTTCCTCACACGGGTGCCGGTCAGGCACGTGAGGCGCAGAAAACTGTTACACATCTTTTTGAAAAATATAACATTGAGGCTATTGCCATTGGCAACGGTACCGCCGGCCGCGAGACCGAATTGTTTATTCGTCAGCTAAATCTACCCGATGTGGCCATAGTTATGGTGAATGAAAGTGGTGCTTCTATCTATTCAGCATCGGATGTTGCACGCGAAGAATTTCCGGACAAGGATGTTAGCGTACGTGGCGCTGTATCCATTGGTCGCAGGTTGATGGATCCGTTAGCGGAGCTGGTAAAGATCGACCCTAAATCAATTGGCGTTGGCCAGTACCAACACGATGTTGACCAGACGAAGTTACAGGCATCGTTAGATGATACAGTTATCAGCTGCGTAAATGCCGTCGGTGTCGAATTGAATACCGCGTCTAAACAGATCTTATCCTACGTATCAGGTTTAGGGCCGCAGCTGGCGCAAAATATTGTTGCCTACCGCGATGTTAACGGCGCGTTCACCCATCGCGAGCAGCTAAAAAAAGTACCCCGCCTTGGCGATAAAGCATTTGAACAGGCCGCTGGATTTTTGCGGATAAGGAACGCCGAAAATCCGCTGGATACCAGCGCGGTGCACCCTGAGCGCTATCAGTTGGTGGCGCAAATGGCAAAAGATAAAGGCTGTTCGGTGAGCGAATTAATGCGCGATGAAAAGCTGCGCAAAAGCATCCCCTTGCAAAAATATATTACCGATACCGTTGGCCTGCCCACACTTAATGATATTATTGCGGAACTGGCCAAACCGGGTCGCGACCCGCGCGAACAGTTTGAGGCGTTTAGCTTTACCGAGGGAGTAAATAGCATTACCGATTTGAAACCCGGCATGAAACTGCCGGGTATTGTTACCAACATTACCAACTTTGGCGCATTTGTAGATATCGGCGTGCACCAGGATGGGCTGGTACACCTTAGCCAGATAGCTAACCGCTTTGTTAAAGATCCTAACGAGGTGCTTAAGGTGCACCAGCAAGTTGAGGTTACTATTACAGAAGTCGATGTAGCACGGAAGCGAATATCACTTTCTATGAAAACAGACGAACCACAAAAAGATCGGCCTGTAAAACCGCAGCAACAAAGTCGGCCCAATCAGCATCAGCCTGCAAAAAAGAAGCAGCCCGAGCCGGAAACAGATATGGCACTGAAACTGGCGGCCTTGAAAAGCAGGTTTAAATAAAAAGCTATAGTCGCAACACTTTTTGCAATAATAAAACCCTAATTGTCATTGCAAGGTACGAAGCAATCGCGAACTGCGCATAACCGCTTGCATACTTGCGATTGCTTCGTACCTCGCAATGACAGCGGATGCATATCTTCCCCCACCCTCTTCCACAAATACTACAAATGCATTATTGATTACCCTGGCTCACAGGGATACTTTTGAATTGTCTGATCGCCGGGAAAAATTGACGCATCATTCAAAAACATCTCTGTTATTTTTTAATAACGATAATAGTTGTGGTTGGAGCCTCCAAATACAGAGTTGTTATAGTATAGTAAATAATAAACTAAAACAATAACTGTATTTAAAACTAAGGGAATCATGAAAACACGTATTACTTTACTTGCAGCCGCGATAATGCTAAGCTGCTCATCATTAATGGCTCAGGGCCTGTTAGGCGCCATCGCTTCAGGAACAAACGCAGCAAACTGCGCGGCAGGCGCAGCAGGAAGCGTAAGTAACGCGGCAGGTGCTGTAGGTCAGGCGGCGGGCGCAGTAAATCAACTTAAAGGCTTATTTGGTGGCAAAAAGAAAAAAGAAGCTGAAGCCGCAGCAGCGGCAGCCGCTGCTGCACTGCAAACAGCCAACGCCGCTGTTGCAAACATGCCGGCTTTGCCAGCAGGAGTTAAAGTTACTACTGTAACTATCACCGGAATTGATTACGCTACGCTTAAAAAATTCAACGAAAGCATTCAGGCTTGCGGTACTGTAACCGAAACCAAAATGAAATTTAACTCAACTGCATCAACTATTGAAGTTATGCATAAAGAATCAACCGATAACCTGTTAAAATTAATGGGCGAAACCGGCAAAGACATTTTCAGCGACAAGAATATTGAAGGGATAGAAGACGGTAAAATAGCGCTGAAACTTAAGTAGAATCATTTAATCACAGTCTCTTATAAATCGTTCTTTATACTAACTTAACTGATTATTTTTGGGAGGAGTTTTAACCGAATGCACCGGTTGCTCCTCCTTTTCTCGTTTTTTAGCGATATCTCCGCCATGGGGTTCGTCTGCGTTATAAACCTTATCTTCCTTCTTTACTTTGCTTTTTTGGCCCTTATCATTGGGCCTGTCGGTAGGCGTATCTGCCGGTGATGGTTTATCTGTTGAATTTGCGGGCTTGGTCATTTTAATTATTGAATTACTGAATGAGTGAATTGGTGAGTTGCGAGTGGTGGGTGAAGTCTGAATATCGATTAGCTTAATTATCATTTATTCACCACTCACTATTCACCCCTCACTAAACAAAACACCAGGCCTTTCATATTGTTTAACTCCGTTAAATAATGTTAATATCCGGGCGTTATCTGTTTAAATAAATTATAAAGTTTTACCTTTAAGCGCGTATTCTTAATTTAGCGCAACAAACACGCAAGTATGGAAGAATTTGAAGTAAGCGAATCGGCAAAAAAAACCAAGACCATTTATATTTCAACGGTATTCGGCATATCAATGGTGCTGCTTATGGTTGGGTTATTGGGATTGATATTAGTACATGCCAACAATCTTTCGCGTTATGTAAAAGAAAACATCGTGCTTAATATTTTTGTTGATGAGGCCGCCCACGAAGCAGACGTTAGGCAGCTACAAACACAACTGGATGCAAACCCGGCGGTAAAACAGGCCATTTACGTAAGTAAAGAACTGGCTGCCCGCAACTTGCAAAAAGAACTGGGCGAGGATTTTGTTAAGTTTTTAGGCTATAACCCACTATCACAATCTTTAGATGTTTATCTGAATGCTGATTATGCTAATAACATCGAAATAACAAAGCTAAAGACTCAGTTATTAAAAAACCCTTTTGTTAAGGAAGTAAAATACCAACAATCTTTAGTTGATCAAATGAATCAAAATCTTACTGCTATAAGCCTGGTGATACTGGCTTTTGCAAGTATTTTTGTTGTTGTATCTGTAGCGCTGATAAATAACACCATCAGACTGGCTATTTATTCGCAAAGATTTCTGATCAAATCAATGCAATTAGTGGGCGCAACAAAAAACTTTATCCGTAAACCATTTATCCTTTATGGTATATGGCACGGTATATTAGGCGGCTTAATAGCTGTAATTATACTGATAGGCACTTTATATCTGGCTAACCTGCAAATACCAGACCTTGTGATACTACAAAACAACTTTGAATTTGGCGTTGTGTTTTTGGTGGTATTGGGTTTAGGGGTATTTATATCAGGCTTAAGTACCTATTTAGCTGTAAACAAGTTTTTACGTTTAAAAATATACGACCTTTATAGATAAGGTTAAAGCTGAAAGGCGAAAGGTAAAAAAGGTTTTTGCCTTTCAATAATTCAATAACCAAGTAATTACATAATTAAAATGGCAAAGACCGCACAAACAATATCAAAAACCAAATCCTCTGCCAGGCAGGACAGCGTTGGTGCAAACCCTGTTAAGTTTATTTTCGGTAAAACCAATTATCTGTGGTTCGTTATCAGCATAGCTGTAGTAACCCTGGGCTTTTTCCTGATGGCCGGCACAACCGATATTTACAGCAGCACCAAAATAGTTGTGGCTCCGGTAGTAGTTTTAGCCGGTTTCGGCATAGGTTTTTACGCCATCCTGAAAAGATCTGATGCCTGATAAGGCTAAGGTATAGCAGTATTTCAATCTAACATTATCTCAAAATGAATATATTTCATGTTATTGTATTGGCCATTATTGAGGGCCTTACAGAATTTTTGCCTGTGTCATCAACCGGCCACATGGTAGTGGCAAGTTCATTGATGGGTATTGGTAAAGATGAGTTTGTTAAGTTGTTTGAGATAGTTATACAGTTAGGCGCAATACTGTCTGTAGTGGTACTTTATTTCAAGCGCTTCTTCCGCTCCTTTAATTTCTATATTAAACTGGTGATAGGCGTAATTCCGGCTGTTGTATTCGGTGTATTGTTTAAAAGCAAGATTAGTGCACTGCTTGAAAACCCTTTAGTGGTTGGCGTAGCATTGGTTGCGGGTGGCGTTGTGCTGCTTTTTGTTGATGATTGGTTCAGGAACCCGACAGTTAAAAACGAAGAAGACATAAGTTACGCTACTGCTCTTAAAATAGGCTTCTTTCAATGTTTGGCCATGATACCGGGTGTATCGCGTTCAGCATCATCAATAATAGGTGGTATGTCGCAAAAATTAAGCAGAACTGCGGCTGCCGAGTTCTCCTTCTTTTTAGCGGTACCAACAATGCTTGGCGCTACCTTGAAAGACGTTTACGATTTTTATAAAGATGGTGGCATTAATCAAGCTGAACTTTATCAGGACATTAAATTTTTACTGGTAGGCAGTCTTGTTGCGTTTATTGTTGCGCTTTTGGCTATAAAATCATTTATTACCTTTTTGGAACGCAAGGGTTTTAAGGTATTCGGCTGGTACCGCATTGTAGCCGGCATAGTTATTATTATACTGTACTATACAGGCAACGCATTGCACACTATTTAATACTCTATAAATTCAAGTATAGAAAAGCGTTTCAGAGCATTCTGAGGCGCTTTTTTTGTGTATATTATTTAGCACATGCAACATTTTAATAACGTGTAATAGTTACACAATATAATTTATGGTACACCGTTTGTATAATGTTATTCAGTTAAAATGAATTAACGTAATGTGCCCGAGGGCACGTCTCTTCATATAATTGGTTTATAATTGGTTTAGAAAGAGCTCCTGCCCATCAGGAGCTCTTCTTGTTTCTAATGATACCAGGCATCAATTCCAGTAATTTTTGAATACCGAACACTGAATGCCGAATATCGAATGAAGAAGTAAAATGCTGTTAGATACCTTAACTAAAAACACTTCGAAATTTATTATTCGATGTTCGATATTGTATAAACAAAAAAGGCCAACCCTTGCGGATCGGCCCATAATTATAATTTTGTTGTTAGAACTATTCTTTGCCTTCGTTGGTAAATAGCTTCGCTTTGTCAACTTTCTCAACTAATGCGCCGTCTTTCAAAGTTTTTGAGATCGCCGGATACGGAGCTGAAACCACCTCATCGCCGGCTTTAAGGCCCGACAATATCTGAACGTAAGTATCATCTTGTATGCCGGTAGTTACCTGCACCTGTTTAACTTTGCCCGGAGCCTGGTAAATAAACACATACTCTTTTGCAGGAGCGGCGCTGGCGGTCGTTTTCTCTTCGGCGTTATCATCTTTCTTAGGTCCTGTTTCATCCTTTTTCTCCTCGCGGGTGGTTACCGCTTGTATTGGCACTGACAATGCACTGGTATGATTGGTTTGGATATCTACAGTAGCTGTAAGTCCTGGACGGAAAGGAGATGGATTATCCGCCTTAGCGTTCAGCATGTCTGCGTAAGACTTAGGATCAATACGTACCTTAACAGTAAAGTTTGTAACCTGGTCGGCAGTGGTACCTACCACGTTTGCCGAGCTGCCAATTTCTGAAACAGTGCCTTTAAATTTCTTTCCGGAGAACGCGTCAACCTGTATGATAGAGGTGTCGCCTAAAGTTATGCGGTTAATATCATTTTCGTTCACATCAACGTTTACGTCCATTTCGTTAAGGTTTGAAATGGTCATAATCTCGGTACCAGCAAATTGCGCGGTACCCAAAACGCGTTCGCCAATTTCAACCGAAAGTTTTGAAACCACACCATCAACCGGTGAATAGATTGTGGTTTTTAAAAGATTATCACTTGCTTCTTTAACGCTTGCGGCCGTTTGCTCCAGGCCAAACCTTGCGCCTATAACGCTTTGCTTAGCTGCTTCCAGGCCGGCTTTAGCACTCTCATAAGTGGCTTTTGCAGCATCAAATTCTGATGCGGTAAGCACTTTCTTGTCAAACAGCTCTTTGCTACGTTTATAGTTAGCCGCCTGGTTTTCAAAAGTGGCTTCAGCTTGCTTTTGCTGTTGCGATGAATTAGCAACATTAGCTTTTTGAGAGTTTAAAGAAGCAACGGCCCTGTTATAGCCTGATTGCAAAATATCCGGACGGATACGGATCAATAACTGACCTTTTTTAACCACGTCGCCTTCCTTTATAGGCAGCTCAACTACCTCACCAGAAACTTCCGGACTAATTTTTACTTCAACATGCGGCATTATTTTTCCGCTTGCAGATACGGTTTCATTGATCTCGCGGCTGGCGGCTTTTTCAGTAGCTACTTTTGTCTTCGCTTCTTTACCGATGATACCCGTCGCTTTGCCGACAATAAGCAGCACCACTACGATGCCTAAACCTATCAGAATATATTTTGTAGTTTTTCCCATGATGTGCAGGATTTTTTATTTTAAAGTGTTATCGTGTTTCCTAAGTAATAGTCAATTATTTTGCTTCTGAAGATGACAGAGTATTGCGCCTGTATCATATCATTTTGCGATTTGTTGTAGTTGGTTACCGCTGTGTTATAATCTAACGAGTTTACTAAACCAACATCGTAACGCTGCTGTGTAACGTTTAATGCATCCCTGTTAGCCTCAAATGTTTGGGTGGCAGACTGAAATTGTTTGTCAGCGGCATTTAAATCTAGCACAGCCTGTATAATTATTTTGCTAAGATTGTTTTTGGCCAACTGTGTGTTTAACTGCGCATTCTGAAAATTCAACTCTGCTTTTTTAACGTTAGTATGCGCGTTAAAGCGGTTAAATATGGGTATATTCAAGCTTAAACTTACCGATTGATTGAAGTTATCTCTAATCTGATCAAAAAACTGATAATCTACCGCTGTGTTATTTAAAAACTTTTTATACCTGTTGTTATAAGTAGAGCCAAAGCCGCCGGATAAGCTTAAGGTTGGATAAAAAGTACCACGAGCAATTTTGATTGACTGCGCAAATGTTTTCTCGCGCGCTTCTGCCAGTTTTATATCCGGATTTATACCCAAAGCAGTTCTTACCACCTGGTTGGCATCAAAAACAGTTTGAACATTTGTTAAGCGGCTAATATCCGGCTTCTCAACGGTAATATTAGTATTTGGATCCATCTCCATATATTGCTTCAAAACCAAAACTGAAATATTGAGCTGATTTTGAGCATTAATCAAATTATAATTGGCGGTAGCCACCTGCGCTTTGGCTTGCGATAGATCTGCCAATGTTTGCCGGCCCGCATCAAAGCTTATTTGTGAGCGTTGAAGAGTTTGGCTTGCAATATCCAATTGCTGTGTAGCAGCGGTTACCAGATCCTGGTTAATTAATATTTGCAGGTAAGTAGTTACAACATTTAATATCAGGTCGTTTTTAACTTTAGCTGTTTGGCTTTTATTAACATCAACTGTCAACCTGTTTTGGATAACCTGATTACGTAACTGCCCGCCCTGAAAAAGGGTGAGAGACAATTGCGCATTAGTGTTAACACTTTGCGCTGTTGACGATAAGTACTCAGAAGTACCTGTTATTAAGCTCCGCCCAAAATTGTAACCTGTTGATGTATTGGCATTTAAGGCCGGTAACTGATTGTTTTTTGATTGCTGCAGATCGGCATATCCTAAAGCCTCACTTACCTGTGCTTGTTTTATGTTAAGGTTGTTGGCCAGCATGCGGTCGACAGCCATTTGCAGCGTGATTTTCTCTTGCGCTTTAACAGTAAAACTTGCAGCCAGGAACAGTATAACTATTAAGCCTGCCCGTTTTAATACTGATGTATTTTGCTTCATATGGGTTATTGTGTACAAATAATTGAGATGTTATACCGGAGATAATTAGATTTGGCTTTACATTAGTATCTATTGCACTAATTAAAGGGTTTTGTCTGATGTCTCCTGTATAGGGGCTCTCTTGTTTGAATATGTATCTGGTTAAAACACCGTGGTTGCTAAAAAAATTTTATCCTCAACTAATTTGGGATAGCGATAAACGCGACCGTACTATTTATCTCACCTTTGACGACGGCCCCATACCAATTGTTACACCATTTGTTTTAAATATTTTAGAACAATATAAGGCAAAGGCCACTTTTTTTTGCATTGGTGAAAACGCCACTAAACATACGGATATTTTCGCGAAGGTGAAAGCGGACGGCCACACAATCGGCAATCATACCTTTAACCATTTAAAAGGCTGGGATACAGCGGATGATGTTTACCTGAAAAACTTTGCAAAAGCCGATGAGTTGCTACATACTTCTCTGTTTAGGCCGCCATATGGCCGAATTAAACGCTCGCAGATAAAATTGCTAAAAGAACAGCTGCCCAATCTGCAAATTATTATGTGGGATGTTTTAAGCGGAGATTTTGATGTAAAACTAAGTCCCGAAAAATGCCTGCAAAGCGTTTTGAAGCATACAGAACCAGGTTCTATTGTTGTTTTTCATGATAGCTTAAAAGCTTTTGACCGGCTGGAATACGTGCTGCCAAAGGCGATGGAGGTATGGAGTAAAGAGGGATATACGTTTAGCCCCCTAATCCCCTGAAGGGGGAACCTGATGATTATAGCGGAAATAGCTTAAGTGGTTATAGAATCTACAATCCTTAAATCTTAGTTCAGACTACTTCCCATAAAATTTTCTTTTTTACCCAGCGTTTTAAATTAACGCTACGTATTTATAAGTACTTAAGGGTTTTATGGACGAAAAAGAACTTTCAGTCGTTATTGCCGGCTGCATAGCCAACAAACGTAAGGCACAGGAGCAATTGTACCTGCTGTTTTATCAGCGCATGTACCGGCTTTGTATGCGTTACCTGCGGATAGACGACCTGGTACCCGAGGCGCTGAACGCCGGCTTTCTGAAAGTTTTTACCAATGTCAAAACCTACAACTATGATAAAGGCAATTTAGATAGCTGGATAGCCGCCATTATGATACGCTGCTGTATTGACCTGCAGCGCAGCGAAATGCGGTTTCAGTACCATGATGATATTACAGAGACGGATGATCTGGTGCCCATTTCGCCCGATGCGTTGAATAATTTGTATGCTGCAGATCTGCTGCGTTATATACGTGAATTGCCGCCTGCCAGTCAAACTGTATTCAATTTATATGAGGTGGACGGCTTTGACCATGGCGAGATAGCGGGTATGTTGAACATAACCGAAAGCACATCGCGTTGGCATCTTTCGTCGGCAAAAAAACAGTTACGCGAACAACTAACACAAAATAGTAAGGATCATGAAAGAACAAATGTTGCTAAGACCGCACTTACTTAACAAGTTTGATGAGTTACCGGTAAATGGCAATGGTGTTGCCGATTGGAAAAAAATGGAAAAAGCCCTGCAAATCGCTATGCCAATAGGCTTGCTATCGTTTATCCTTTTTGGCAAGGGATGGCTGTTTACTAAAAAACTAATGTGGTTATGGATAAGTATCGCAACTTGCGGAGGAGCCGCCACAACTTTAGCGGTTTATCAGAGCAGGCAGGCCAGCCTGGCTCAGGATTCGCCGTCAATTAACAATCCTAATCGGGGCAATACCGCATCACATGTTGTACCTGCCGTAAACGATACTACTATTCGGGTCAGCAAAAAGAACAAAACTAAAAAGGTAGCGATAAAGACAGTTGGGACAACTGGTATAATACTAACAACACTAACATTAAACGATACCGTTGTAAGGCCACTTAGAAAGTTAAGGCCTGTCAGAGTCGAGATGGATGCCTCGGGCAGAAGGCTAAAAAATGCTAGATACATAGGGTATTCCGGCGATACTTCCGTTAGCCAGGCGAGAATTTTTAAGGATACTTTGGTCCGCTCACTCAAAATCGCCCGGCCTGTCAGAGTTATTAAGGATACTTTGGTGCGCTCACTCAAAACGGCCCGGCCTGTCAGAGTTATTAGGGATACTTTGGTCCGCTCACTCAAAATCGCCCGGCCTGCCAGAGTTATTAAGGATACTTTGGTGCGCTCACTCAAAACGGCCCGGCCTGTCAGCGTCTTTAAGGATACTTTGGTCCGCTCGCTCAAAATCGCCCGGCCTGCCAGAGTCTTTAAGGATACTTTGGTCCGCTCGCTCAAAATCGCCCGGCCTGCCAGAGTTATTAAGGATACTTTGGTGCGCTCACTCAAAACGGCCCGGCCTGTCAGAGTTATTAAGGATACTTTAGTCAGACCGGTGAAAAGGCTTAATACAAGGCCGGCAATAGGGGACACTACTATAAGGTTGCGTAAAGCAAAACCAAGCCGTTAACATTTAAAAATAAAACGCACGATAAGAAGCGGAGCGCTAATTATGGCACGATCCTTAGATCCTGTAAATATTGGTTCTCACCACTTCTCAAAAAAATTATTCTTATACATCCACAAAATAGCGCCTATAACCGTAACAGCCAGCACAATTAAACCTACCCAGCCCTTGCGTTTATCCTGACGCAAGACCCATATTAAAAACGCTATAAGTGGTAGTACAAATATTCCCCAGAAAATAAGTGAAGGTGCGGACATTTTATAATGAGTGAATTAGTGATTGAGTGAATTAGTGAATTGATTTACTTTATTAACGGCGATTAAAATGAACATTCACTCATTCAAAACTCACTCAATCACTCATTAACTTATATCGGCATTCTCGCCAGCGGCGCAACATCTTGCCCGGTAAAATCGCCTTTTAAATATTTGTGATATCCTGCTATAGCTATCATACCGGCGTTATCTGTACAATATTGCATTGCGGGTATAAAATGGTTCCATCCATTCTTTTCAGCTAAAGTCTGCAACCCTTGCCTCAAGCCTGTATTTGCCGATACACCACCGGCCAAAGCTACATCCTTTATGCCATATTGCCGCGCAGCCTTTTCAAACTTGTTAAGCAATATGGTTACTATGCGCTTTTCAACCGACGCGCAAATGTCGTTCAGATTATCCTTTATAAAATTGGGGTTGGCAGCAACATTATCCCGAATAAAATAAAGAATAGACGTTTTCAACCCGCTGAAGCTATAATCAAATCCGGCTATCTGCGGCTCGGGAAACTTAAACCTGTCGGCATTGCCTAAACGCGCATACTTATCAATTAGCGGACCGCCGGGGTAAGGCAGGCCCAGTATTTTGCTGGTTTTATCCATGGCTTCGCCGGCTGCATCATCTAAGGTCTGGCCTATAACTTCCATATCAAAATAATCTTTTACCAAAACTATCTGCGTATGCCCGCCCGATACTGTAAGACACAAAAACGGGAATGATGGCTTTTTATCGGCAATAAAATGCGCTAAAACGTGCGCCTGCATGTGGTTAACCTCAATTAGCGGGATGTTATTTGCCAGCGCAAAAGCCTTAGCGAATGACACGCCAACCAATAAAGAACCTAATAAACCGGGGCCGCGTGTAAAAGCTACAGCATCAATATCATTTTTGTTTACTTTTGCGTTTAATAATGCTTGTTGTACAGCCGGAACTATGTTTTGCTGATGAACCCTTGAGGCAAGCTCGGGGACAACACCTCCGTAAGCTTCGTGTATGGCCTGGTTGGCAATAACATTGCTTAACACAGCGCCATCAACACATACGGCTGCCGAGGTATCATCGCACGAAGATTCTATCGCTAATATTACAGGCACTATTTTAATTTTGAAGGATTGAATTAGTGAATGAGTGATTAAAAACTGGTTAAACTATATTCAATAAATACTGTTAAACATTCAGTCATTCACAAAATCGCTAATTCGCTCATTGTTTAAAGCGCAAAGTTATTAAAAAAGTACTCAAAATAGCCCTCGGTATTGTTCTGCTCCTGTTTTTAATGCTGAGCATTTTGTTATTGGTATTTCAATATCAGCCGGTGCAAACCTGGGCTGCAAAAAAAGTTACGCATTATCTTTCAGAAAAACTGGGTACCACGGTTGATATAAAGAGTATTTATATAAAACCGTTTACATCTGTAGTGCTGGAAGATTTTTATGTGCTGGACAAGCAAAAGGACACCCTTATCCGCACGCCAAAACTTACAGTAGAACTAAACGGGTTCTCTGTTTTCTCCAGCATACAAGACAGGAAAATAGATCTTAAGCTTATACAGTTAGATAATGGCTCTTTTTACCTTAAAAATCTTCCCGGCAATAAAACTAACTTTAAGTTTATTGTAGACAGCCTTGCCTCAAAAGACACCACTACCACTACGGTAAAAGGCAAACCCTGGACACTCATCTTTCAAAAAATAGCGGTCAATAACTTTCATTTCAGGTATAAAAACATACTTAAAAAGGAGCCTGTTAAGGGAATGAACTTTGATGATATTGACGTGCGCAACTTCAGCGTGGTGGTAAACAATATGGATGTTTATAACCATTTGTTTAAGGCACAGGTGCGCAATCTTACACTGAAAGAAAAAAGTGGCTTCAGCATAAAAAACCTTACAGCCAACGCCACCGTTGATTCTAACCAGGTGCTGGTGGAGAACCTTTTGCTGCGAACACCCAATTCTACTATCAAAGACTACCTGCGCATGCGTTTTAAAACGTTTGATGATATGAAAGACTTTGAAAACAAAGTGCGCATGGATGGCCGGTTTAAATCATCGCATTTATCGTCAAAGGATATCGCTTACTTCGCCGACCTTGAAAAAATGAAATTCGAGTTGGGTATTGATGGCCGCATTCAGGGCAAAATGAACGACCTGCGCGCGAAAGACCTGTTAGTTACCACCGGTCAGGCCACTTTTGTTAAGGGTGATTTTAGCCTGAAAGGATTGCCCGACTTTAACAAAACCTTCATGGAGCTTGATTTTGATCAGGTAGCAACCAACAAGAAGGACCTTGACCGGATCATTGCCGGCTTTACGGGCAACACTAAGACCAAAGCTCCTGATCTTCTTGAAAAATTTGGTAACATCAATTTCACGGGCAGATTTACCGGCCTGCAGAATAACTTTGTTGCTTACGGCAGTTTCAAAACTAAATTGGGAAGGTTTGATCCCGATATCAATCTTAAAATTGACAAGAATGGCCACCCAAGCTATAGCGGAAAGATAAATGCTTATAATTTTGACCTGGGTACCTTATTAGATGAAGCAGACCTGGGCCGCGCCACGTTTAATGCCAACGTTAAGGGAAGTGGCGACAAGTTGGAAACACTTAATGAAAAGGTAACTGCAAAAATAGCGCACATTTACTTTAAAGGGTATGATTATCACAATGTTGCCGTAAACGGCAGTTTTATTGACCAAAAAGTAAGCGGGAAGTTGACCATTAACGACGTTAACGTAAAATTGGATGCCGACGGTAGTGTAAATCTAAAATCTGCCCTACCCGAATATGATTTTTCGGCACTTATAACTGATGCCCATTTAAATAAGCTAAAATTACTTAAAGATACTATTACTATAAGTACTCAAATAAAAACAAGAGTAACAGGCAACAGCCTTAAAAACATGCAGGGCGAAGCGCTGTTCTCGCCTATCCGCATTGTTGATCCGCGAAATAATTACCTGCTTGATTCTATTTACATCGCCGCAGTAGGTATCGGCGACGTGCGTTCTATCAGTTTCCGGTCTGATGCTTTAGACGGGAGCATAAAGGGACGTTATGATCTGGCTACTCTTCCTTCCTATTTTAAAACAATCGTTAAAAAATATATTCCGTCGCTGCAAACAACTTTTGTTGAGCCCAAACCACAAAATTTTGAGTTTAATCTCTCCATCAAAAATCTCGATCCGTTAACAGCTATTTTCCTGCCCCAGTTGAAAATACCCGAGCGCGGAACTTTTATAGGCCGGTTTAATTCCGAGGAAAAAACAGCAACCATTAACGGTTTTATTAAAACCATTAAGTATGGCGACATGGTGTTTCATGATTTTATTTTGGATGAGGCAACGCTTGATCAATTTATGACGCTGAATATATCAATGAGCCGCATAGACCTTACAGATAAGTTGTACCTGAAGGATGTTGACGTAACCAATTTTTTGAACAATGACAGTTTAAAGTTTAATATAAAGCTTGCCGACAAGAACGCCACCAACCAGTTGGATCTTTACGGCCGCGTGGCTTTTGGTCGCGATACTGTTGCCAAACTGGAAATTCTCCCGTCAGATCTGATATTGGAAAATCAGAAATGGCATGTAGAGGAAGCTGTGCGCGTAGGTTTGCTTGATAATAAAACACAGGTAGCGGGCTTTGAGTTATCAAACGGTTTGCAAAGGGTAAAAATAGATGGATTTATATCCTCATCAACAGAGGACAAACTGAATGTGGTTTTTGAACAATTCAATATGGCTACGTTCAATCAACTAACACGAACATCAGACATAGCATTGCATGGCTTGCTAAATGGTAATGTTGAGTTATCGTCTATTCTTAAATCGCCGGGTATTGACGCCAAACTAAAAATAGACTCGCTCAGAATGAATGATACGCAAATAGGCGATGCAACCATTGTATCTAACCTTGATAACGCCAAACAACAGGCTGCGGTAAATATGGGCATAACCTCAAACGGCCTTAAAACATTGAACATTGATGGAACTTACTTTATAAGAAATAACGAAGATGACGGACTTGATTTTGATATAACAATGGACAAAACAAAGGCTATTATTTTTGAGCCTTTTATTAAAGATCTTGTTTCAAACATCAAAGGCACGCTATCAACCAACCTTAAACTTACGGGAACACCTAAAAGGCCGCAGCTTAACGGCGATGTTGAGTTTAACAACATGGGAGTAACCGTTAACTACCTTAAAACACCCTTTATTTTAAATGATAAAGTAACGGTAAAAAACAGCATTATAGCGATAGAAAAAATCACTTTAAAAGATACCATTGGCGGTACAGGCATTGCAACAGGCACCGTAAACCTTGCTGACCCGGGCAACCCTATTATTGATGTTAACCTTGAGGCCCGAAACTTAATGGCGCTAAATACCGCTTTTAAAGATAATCATGTGTACTTTGGCAAGGCCTTTGCCACCGGCGATTTTAGCTTTAAAGGGCCGGTTGATAACATGAGTATTGATATTAATGCCACTACGCAGGCTGGCACTGTGTTTAACCTGCCGTTAAACGCATCATCAACAGTAAGCGAGTATGATTTTATAAGGTTTGTAAGCCATAAGGATACCGCTAATGTTGCGGTGGATAAAACGAAGGCCTTTAATGGCGTTACATTAAATTTTGTACTAAACGTTGATGAGAAAAGCACGGTAATAATTACTACTGATTATGGCGTTCTGCAGGGAAGCGGAACCGCGCGTAACCTTACCCTTAAAATAAACAGCCTGGGCGATTTTGAAATGTTTGGCGACTTTAACATTACCACGGGTAAGTTTGAATTTACGGCAAAAGATTTCATCAGCAAAAATTTCGTGGTAAATCAGGGTGGTAACATACGTTGGACAGGCAACCCTAGTGCTGCAGAAATCAACCTGAATGCGGTTTACGAGGTCCGTACGAATATTTCGCCACTATACACTGCCGCGGGCCTGCAATCGCCAAGGGGTAACCAACAGGTGTTGGTACAGGCTAATTTGCTTATTACAAAATCGCTGTTAAAACCAAATATTGATTTTGACTTTAACTTCCCTACCGATCCGCAAATTAAAGAGGATGTAAGCACCTATTTGGCTGACAACAATAACCGTAGCCAGCAGGCGCTCAGCATTATTGTTCGCCGTGCTTTTGCACCGGGTACAGGGAGTAATTTAGGTAATCAAGTTTTTAATACGGCTTACAGCGCTATAACGGAATTTGCGTTTAACAAGCTGAATAACCTTATATCACAATCAAATATTAAAGGGTTTGATCTCACTATAAAGTCTCCTAGTGACGCAAGCGCATCTCTTAAATTTATGAATGAACGCCTGGTGTTTAATGGTAGCTTGTTTAATAACAGTGGTAGCAGCAACATATTAAACACCAACGGCAGCCTTCTCAATTCTGATTTTAATAAACTAACAAAAGATTTTGAGGCATTGTACAGAATTAGACCTGATGGCAACTTAACTGCCCGCTATTCGTACCGGGTGCTTAATACCAATACAATAAATTCGGCAGACCAACTCACCGTGCAATATGTTAATGGTGTAGGTTTAGTTTACCAACGCGATTTTGACAACTTTGGCGATTTTTTCAAAAACATATTCAGAAGGAATCGGCGCCGTAACCGCGGGCTGCTTCCGCTTGACCAAAGTGTGCCGGTAGTTCCTACACCCGGGACACTGCCTAAAGCCGATCCACCACCGAGCGGCCCTGCTAATAAAAACGAGGAAGATTAATGATTGCGTAAAATAGCGTGATCCATTTTATCGCGTTTGGTACGTAAATAGACCTCATTATGCGGATTAGGAGCTATTTCTATCGGTACATTTTCAACAACCTCAAGTCCGTAACCAATAAGCCCCGCGCGTTTTTTGGGGTTGTTACTCAGCAGTCGCATTTTTGATATACCCAGGCTGCGTAATATTTGAGCGCCGACACCATAATCACGCTGATCCATTTTAAAACCCAGCTTTATATTAGCTTCAACAGTATCAAAACCGTTTTCCTGCAAATTATATGCTTTAAGTTTATTTACAAGGCCAATACCGCGACCCTCCTGGTTCATGTAAACAATAACACCTTTACCTGCCTTGTCTATCATCTCCATAGCAGCATGCAATTGGGGGCCGCAATCACAGCGGCACGAGCCAAAAATATCACCCGTAACACAAGAGCTGTGTACACGCACCAAAATAGGTTCGTCCGGCTCCCATGTTCCCTTTGTTAGAGCGATATGATTATCGCCCGTATTAAGCTGTGTGTAAGCGGTCATTTCAAATTCGCCCCATTCGGTTGGCAACTTAACGGATACTTCTTTTTTTATCAAGGTTTCTGTATCCAGCCGGTACGCTATCAGATCTTTGATTGAAATTATTTTCAGATCAAGCTCCTTAGCCATTTCCTTCAGTTCGGGCAGGCGGGCCATATCACCGCTTTCGCTCATTATCTCGCATATTATCCCGGCCGGCTCAAACCCTGCCATTACAGCCAGATCTACAGCCGCCTCGGTATGACCAGAGCGGCGCAACACGCCACCGTTTTTAGCTATCAGCGGAAATATATGTCCCGGCCGCCCCAGATCTGCAGGCTTAGTGTCCGGATCTATCAACGCCAATATGGTTTTTGATCTGTCGCTCGCAGAAATTCCGGTGGTACAACCTTCCAAAAGATCAACAGATACGGTAAAATTAGTTTCGTGCGACGTAGTGTTATGGCTCACCATAAGTTCCAGCTCTAACTCTGAAGCGCGTTGCTGCGTTATAGGTGCACAAACAAGCCCCCGCCCATAGCGGATCATGAAGTTTACGGTTTCAGGAGTAGCGTTGCGCGCTGCGGTTAAAAAATCACCCTCATTTTCCCTGTCCTCATCGTCAACCACAATAATAGTTTTACCGGCTTTTATAGCTTCAATAGCTTCTGGAATGGTGTTAAGCATGTTATCAAATTAACGGCTTTTGTTTGAATACCAATGCCGCTTAACAAAGTTAACGCATATTAAAAAAATAAACGTCGGTGGTTTGTAAAGAATATTTCATGTCTAATGCCGCAGCAATAGCTTACAACGCCGGTTTTTTGCTGAAAAAGATCTTTATTTTAGTAAACAAGCTACCAAAATAACGTTTGTAAAGTTCGGCATCAAAAATAACCGAATCATTAGCTGCTTTATACGACAAAAATATACCAATAGGCGTAAGCACCATAATACTTATCCACATACCTATAAATGGCGACGCGTCTCCGGCCTTAACGGCTTTTTCGCCAATGGTTGAAATAATGTAATAGATAAGAAAGAATATTACTGAAACTACCACCGGCAGGCCCAATCCGCCTTTGCGGATGATGGCACCAAGCGGTGCGCCGATAAGGAACAGTGCCAGGCAAGCCGCCGATAGGGTAAACTTTTTATAATATTCAACTTGCGCGCCGTGTTCACTCAATTCTATATTTTTAAAAGTACCCTTTCTGATCTTGTATTGCTCTTTTACGGAATTTACTTCGCTCTGGGCGTTTATAATGGCCTGCCGTTGGTCGGTTACCGGCGAGGCGTTGAACCAGTTAGCTTTATAAACAACAGGCTTAATCCCGGGGCTATCAGGCTTGCGCGGTACCGAAAAGTATTTTATAAAAGGTACCGCTAAATTAAAATTGGCTGCACGGATACTGTCCAAATTTTTATTAAGTATACGTATGGTGTCGCCCAGCATGCGCATGCTCATCATTTGATACGCTCCTTTAAAAGCGCTTTCATCCGTACGTGGTCCGGGCGTTATACCGGTTAAATCAAGCTTTTGCGTTGTTGATGAAAAGCGTTGTCTTATAAAAACCCGCCTTGGTATGTATACGCCATTACCAGACCCCGCGTTCTCTTCATAACGTATGCCGTTCTTTAATTCTATAATTAGGTACTTGTTATCAGGGGTTTTATACATACGGCCTTGCTTGGCCATTACCATAAACGAAGTATTTTTAAGCGGATCTTTTGAGTAAATGGTGAGCCCGTATAAGGTTTGCCCATCCGGATCTTTTTTTTGAACCCTGATGGTATTGTTATCAAAGCTATTGCTGAAAACCCCTTCCGGCAAAAAGTTAGCCGATTTTTGCTCTCGGACATCATACAGCAACGAGAAATATTTTCTATTGGCTATTGGCAACATGTAATCTGAGAAAAAGTAAGCGCCTATACTTAAAACACAAACTAACAGAAACATAGGATACATTGCGCGGGTAAGAGAAATACCGGCCGATTTAATAGCCACCAACTCGTAGTTTTCGCCCAGGTTGCCATAAGTCATGATAGAAGAAAGCAGAACCGACAAGGGCAGGGCCATTTGTACGTTGGTAGCCGAGGCGTAGGCCATCAGTTCCATTATGACATACCATTGAAAGCCTTTGCCTATCATGTCGTCAATGTATTTCCACAGAAATAACATTAGCAACACAAACATTACTATCAAAAAAGTAACCAGGAAAGGCCTTATAAACGATTTGAGCAGTAACAGGTGTATCTTTTTCACGCGTGCAAAATTAGGGAAAATTAACCCTTATGCACCTAAAACGCTAATAAGGTACTGAATCTGATTATCCCATATTAATTTTCTTTCGCCCGTGGCGTCTTCGGTAGAAAAATCAGTAACAGCAAGGGCAACATCATTGGTTAGTTCATCCTGAATTATCTCCATCTCAAAATAACAATGAGGCTCGTCATCTAACCATTTAAACCTTACCAGCTTATTTTCGCGGGCGTTAACTAATTTGGCTTTTTGCTGCTCACCATCCCAGGTGAAGGTATAGATCTGCTCGCGAATATTAACGTCATCAGCAAACCATTGTGCCAACCCGTTAGGTTCAACTAAAAAAGTGTATAGTATGCGTGGCGACGATTTTATTTCGTACTCAATAGAGAATTTTTTCTTTTCAGACATGGGGTTTATAATTGATGGCCCGGATTGTATGCCACAATGTTAACATTTTTTCTAAAGGAAACGAATTTCTGCTATATTTGCAAACCTTTTTTGAGCGGCTTTGCTGCCACCCAAAATAAACGGCGGGGTAGCTCAGATGGTTAGAGCGTAGGATTCATAACCCTAAGGTCGGCAGTTCGATCCTGCTCCCCGCTACACTTCAAAGCCCCTTTTAGGGGCTTTTATTATTTCTGTCAATTTTTAAACTAATGACGATCGAAATAAAGCATGAACAATTAAAAGAAATTTCAGAGTATCTGGATGCGGGTATGGCATGTTTCTATAACAAAACCACCGGTGAGTTAGAAACATTTCCATATGGCTTAGAGAATTCAGGTCTGGAAGAGGATTGGGCTGAAGTAAGAAGTAAAATCGAAGCCTTTCCGGATAATTACTTGCAAATTGAACAAATGCACAAGCGTGAAGTGTTTGAATTGATGGGAAACTTCGCAGCTGAAATAGACGATATACCAACACGGAAGAGATTTTCGGGTCTTATACACGGCAAAAAACCGTTCGCACATTTTAAAAATATGCTTTCCAATTATCCCCATCTAAATGAACAATGGTTTGCTTTTAAACTGGAACGGTATATTGAGTTTGTAAGAAAACAGCTTGAGGTATTCAATTTGATAAATGACCCAATTAAAGGTTTTTATCTGCATCTTGAATATCATTTATCGAATGCACTTCAAAGCTCGCAAGATAAAGAAATGAGACGGCTGTGGTGCGACGGCATTTTTGCTGTGGACAACCCGTTGTCTATACAAAGCGCTGTTGCGGCAAAGAGAATCGAAACTCAGGCATGGATAAGAGTATCGGGACATACGGTTCAGGAAAAATATGAAATGGTCATTAAGCTTGGCCGAAATGCTATTAAAAAATGCAGAGATGGCCTGAGCATGGTTGATTGTTTACCCAGTGCTGAATCAATAGATTGGGTTACGATCGATATTGAAAGAAAAACAATTGAGTTGCAGCTACTTTAAACGTCAATTTCAAGCCTATATCCCTTGCCCCGTATTACCACAATCTTAACGTTAGGATCAACTTCCAGTTTTTTTCTGAGTTTTGATATGAACATATCCAGGCTGCGCCCAACAATAACGCCTTCATCCTCCCATATCTCTTTTTGCAGCCTGCTTCTGGCTATCGTTTGGTTAGGCGAGGATGCGAAAATGCGTAGTACGCGGGTTTCAGTTCCGGTTAACTCTGTCGTTTGTGCATTTGTGATGAGTTTACGACGCTGCGCATCAAACAAAACTGAGCCTAAAGTAATGGTATTATAATCCTGACCGTTAAGTACTTCTCTCCGTGGTTTAGCAGATCTGAGAAACAGAAAGCCAACAAATGCTAAAAAGGGTAAGCCGCCCAAAAGATATCCGGTAGTTGCTGTGTTTAGACCCGAAGGTTTAAATTTAATATTGATCATATAACATGCTGTGGGCTGCTTTCTTCCTTTGCAGGATATGATATCATCCTTTTTGTTTTTTGATATGGCATATCCGTATACTACCCCGGTGTTGCCGCAGTTCAAAACGTTGACCACATAATCGCGTGCCAGCGGGTCCTGAGCCAGTAAACGCTGTGTAGTATTCACCAGGGAGTCGGGTTGAAAAGTAAGCTCGTTCTCAAACCTTATCTGGTATTCATTTTCCGCTATCTTTTCTACAGGGAGCACCCTTGACGTACTATCGCCCGATTGCAGGAGCAGCTCATGCCCAATCCTGCGGAGCAGAACTTCCCTCCTGGCGATATCAAAGCCCTCATCATCCTTCAAACTGAAAGCCACGCAGATCACAGCGATGAACGGAAGTAGTACCAATCCAATTAGATACTTGCGTTTTCCGGAAAGGAGATTTTGGCTAACACGCATAACGTCAATATTTTATTTACAAAGTTTACATTTTAATTTACAATCCGCACTCTTCAAACGGAAATATATCAAAGTAATTTCGTTGAATCAATTTTTAAAGGATATGAAAAATAGAAACATGAAAACATTATTCGCGTTTGTTCCGGCCATCCTGCTGGGGTTATTTCTACTAAATTCTTTTATGCTAAAAGAAAAGGAGGTAAAAAAGAACCCAATAAAAGAAGTCAAATCATCGGCAACTGCAAACATCATTTTCAAATCTGCTGATGGCGGACAAACATGGCGAGACATTGGCGACGCGCTGCCAGAATTGAAGAGTGATCTTAAAACCGCCGGCTGGCCAAAACAGAATAATGTTGTTAAGTCAGAAGGTGTGCTGATCGCTACGGGCCAAAAAGGTATCAAGCGATCCACAGATAATGGTGAGCACTGGCAATGGGTAGTAAGCGAGGGAGGCGTAGGTATAACCGTTGAACGGATTAAAGGCGGATTTGCTGCTATAACCTATAACACAACAAGCAAATCAAGAAGGATACGTATATCATTGGATAGCGGAAAAACTTGGCAAGCTATTGATGAAGGGCTTCCGCCTTCCATGTTCATCTCATCTATCAAACAAAAAGGAAGGTATTTAATATGTGGTCATTCGGATGGCATATTCCGCTCTTCTGACATGGGTAAAACCTGGAATAAAGTTCACCCCGCAGTTGACGAAAAGGAGTTTAAACTTTTACCAACATGGGATAGCCGTCCCACTGCACCTAAACATGTATTTAGGATACACGTTTCCGGCGATCTATTGTATGCTGTTGCGGTATCTGCCGGCTGCTGAAAATGATCGGGAATAATGGCGTAAACATGCCCTTCAACCTCTTCATCGCGAACTCGTATTATTAATAAATGATTTTAAATAAATAAAGCAATGAAATACACACACATTAACATATTGGCACTAATGTTAGCTTTTTGCATTGCCTGTAAAGGTCAAAGCAAAACAGAACCCAAAAAGGTATCCACTTCCTACGTACCCAACAGCAGCATTCGTACGGTGAAGCAAGATGGAAAGGGCAACATGTTACTTGTTTCAACCGAAGGGATTATCCGTTACGATGGGAAATCTTTCACCAATCTCACAAGTAAAGTGAGTTCGACCAGGTTCTGGGATGTTTTGGAAGATAGAAAAGGAAATCTTTGGTTCGCATCTGTTGGCTCAGGTGTTTACTATTACGATGGAAAATCCTTTCAAAATTATACAACAAATGAGGGGCTTGCCAGTAACTCCGTTTTTAAAATTTATGAAGATAAGGCCGGTATTATTTGGTTCGGCACCGGAGACGGAGCAAGCCGTTACGATGGAAAATCTTTCCGAAATTTTAAAACGAATGAAGTGCCACCACCTGTTCAGGCTGATTCTGTACGCAGTTCAAAACCGCGTCGGGATCCGGCGACTTATTGGATGGTTAACCAACGTAATAATACTATTAATACTATTATTGAAGACAAAACAGGGAAAATATGGTTCGGCACATGGGGAGATGCTCACATTTATGACGGAAAAACATATACCAGCGTTACTAAAAAATACGGCAGAACTTCTAAAAAGGTCCGTTCAATAATCCTGGATAAAAAAGGCAATATCTGGCTCGGCGGAGGTTATGGTCTTTGGCGCTATAACGGCGCAACATTTACCAATGTTGCAGGTAACTTTGTTGACAATATCTACCAGGATCGAAAAGGAAACATTTGGGCCAGTTCGGAAAGTAATAATGGCGAAAGTTGGGCGCTTTCGCGTTATGATGGCAAATCGTTGTCTGATAAAAAGCCAACGGTAACCGAAATTACGTCAGCAGCAAATGGCCTTTTTGGAATTTTAGAAGCCCGTGATGGAACTATTTGGTTTGGCGCTTCAGATGGTGTTTACCGTTATGACGGAACTAAAATTGAAAATATTTTAAAAGTAAAAAAACACCTTTGGGATAACCTTACTCGCTAATAACTGCGTTTAATGTCATAATTCAAGCCGCTTCAATATTCGATATTTCTATGCCATTTCAAAGCCTTAAGTCGCAAGATTTAAGGCTTTTCATGTCCTTTGGTTGTGGACCACAAGTGCTGATTGTCAATGGAGTTTATCAGGATGTTAAAATGTGTTAATTTTTTAATAACCAACAGCTAAAGTCGTATGATTGCTTATCCTTTCATCCTAAACTAAATGAAAAAAGTAAGCTTACTATTCATTTTTGTATTTGCTTTTGCTTTTGCAAATGCACAAAGCAAACAACAAATTATAGCTAACCAAACAGCCTTTGCTAAGCTATATGGTTATGTAAGATACTTTTACCCCGGCGACGAAGCAGCATCTATAAATTGGGATAATTTTGCTGTTTACGGAGCCAAACAAGTAGCTAAATGCGCCGACAGAGAGGCTTTGAAACAAACATTGCATAGCCTGTTTGATCCTATTGTACCCACACTGCAACTGGTTGACAGTAACCAGAACGTTGTTTTTAATAAGCAATCAATCACTCCACCGTCGCTTAGCGGATATAAAACCATAGCATGGCAACATGTGGGCGGCCAGGCACGAGCCTTAAATTATGAGGATGAGCCTTTCAGAAGCGCACGCACTAACCGGCCCATTTATTTAGATGAATACAGCGAAAGCGCGGTTTCGGCTCCTAATTGGATAGATGCGGTTGCTTACAGAAACAAAAAGTTTGTTGTAAAAGGCCGGGCTAAAATGGCCCGCGGGGGCGCCGCCGCCCTTTTTTATGCAAGTGTTGATCGTGCTGATAAAACCGGGGGCTTTTTTAAAAATACAGCTGACAACCTTCTGACCACAACCAATTGGACCGATTTCGAAATTCTCGGTGAAGTAGATTCAACCGGTATGCACATAGTGTTTGGTTCTATGCTATTGGGCAACGGCGAGTTATGGATAGATAACCTGAGCGTTGATGTACAAGAAGGTAACACTTGGAAAAATATATATAAAAATGATTTTAATAAAGACACCACGGGCCTAAAAAATAGCGTGGTTTTACGCGGCAAGTCGCCTAAAGAACAGGTAGATTATACTTGCTACATAATAGAAGACCCCATCAATCCCGGAGATAAATGGCTGAGTATTAAAAGCAATCGGGCATCAAAACAAAAGGTTCAAAATCACACCACTTCTTTTAAGGCTTACCCGCAAGTGGGTGAGTATATCAATAAAGATATTGGCAGTGGGTTAAAGATAGTTATGCCGATAGCACTTTACGGAAACTCAAAGACTACTTACCCTGTACCTGATGCCGCTAAATTTGATGATTTAAAAAGCAAGTTGGATGCCATAGCAGCACAAATAAACCCGGTAGATAGCTTACCCACCCGCTTTGCCGACCTGGTAATTACATGGAACGTATTTCAACACTTTTTTCCTTATTTCGATGTCGCAAAAACTGATTGGACGCGTGATCTGGGCAGTGCCTTTGCCGATGCGCTTGACGATAAGGATGGTTATGACTTTTTAAAGACGCTGAGAAAATTTACTGCCAAACTTAAAGACGAGCATACCCGGGTGTTTTGGGGCAAAGATCAGAATGCTTATTTCCCTGCTATTACCTGGGAATGGGTAGAAAATAAATTGATAGTCACTAAAGTATTAAACAAATCTGTACCATTAACAAAGGGTGATATTATAACTGCTATTGACAACCAGGCGCCTGAAGCTTATTTTAAAAATATAGAACAATATATTTCTGCCGCAACCCCCGGAGGATTGACAGATCGGGCACAAACCGAGAGTCTGCTGGGAGGCAAAGGAACCTCTTTACAACTATCTTATTTAAACCATGATAACGTGCCTGCGCAGGTTACGCTTATCAGGCAGCTAACTAATCAGGATAACGCGCTGGGCGAGGGCGATAGCGTTAAACAGATAGACCCCAACATTATGTACCTTAACATTGCTACTATAAACGGTAAAACCATTAGTAAGCTATTACCCCAACTGAAGAAAAGCAAAGCTATTATCTGCGACCTGCGAAATTTTTCATCGGATAATTGGACCACCAATCATTTTATTGAGTACCTGCTAACAAAAAAAGATACCGCCGCGCATTGGGGCCAGACAGCGCATATTATTTATCCCGACCAGGAACACATAAGCGGATACTATACAGAGGGCTTTGACCTGGTACCCGCAAAGCCCCATTTAAATGCCAAAATAATTTTCCTGGTTGACGCCACCGCTTACAGCTGGGCAGAAAGTTATATGAGCATTATAGCGCATTATAAACTGGCCACCATTGTTGGGCAACCTACCGCCGGAACCAACGGCGACGTAAATACATTGACCTTACCAGGCGGATATCAAATAACATATTCGGGATTGAAAATAACGCAATTAGATCTGTCGCCGCACCAGGGCGTTGGTACAAAGCCTGATGTTTACGTTAACAAAACAATTAAAGGGATACGTGAAGGAAGAGACGATTTTTTGGAGAAGGCAATCGAGATTGCAAGGGCGGCGCCTTGATGAACTGCGGCACATTTCAATAAAGCCTCTTTGGGCTTTTATTATTTCTTCCTATTTTTTACTAATGGCGATCGAAATAAAACATGAACAATTAAAAGAAATTGCAGAGTATCTGGATGCGGGTATGGCATGTTTCTATAACAAAACCACCGGTGAGTTGGAAACATTTCCTTATGGCTTAGAGAATTCAGGCCTGGAAGAGGAATGGGCTGAATAACAGGTAAAATCGAAGCCTTTCAAAAAACAATTGAGTTGCAACTACATTAACTTGCAAATTAGTACCCAACCATACGTTTTAATAACTGCCTTTAAATATGCTACAATGAAAACGCTAACCGAATTTAAAGCATCATTAAATTTACCACAGCCGGATAATAATCTTTCCGTGCAGTTAAAAAGCCTATGGTATGATGGCAAAGGCGATTGGCACAAGGCGCACGCGCAGGTTGATGATCAAACAGACCGCGCATCGGCCTGGGTACATGCCTATCTGCACCGTAAAGAGGGTGATATTTGGAATGCCGACTATTGGTATAACAGGGCTAAACAAGTGCGCCCGAAGGTGACTTTAGAGGAAGAATGGGAGGCGTTAGTAGTACATTTTCTATCAACGGCTAAAATATGACATCAGAAGGGTTGGCGCTGGAATTTTGCCGCCTTTTTGCCTGATCCAAAGTGATCCAAAGTGATCCAAAATGATCCAAAAAAGTATCAATTTTTGGTTTTTGCAATAACCTGATAATAAAGGCATTATAAGTATTTTACAGCTAAATTCCCTGACGAATAAGTTTTGCGAAATTTTAGAATCTAAATTTACAAATAGCTAATAATAAATAGTTTAACAAAAAGCGACTCATATTTTTTCACCGGGACGTATATTTTTTGGATCACCTGCAATACGCCGCTATTTTAACCCTGCCTGCTTTTTAATGTCTGCAGGGATGGCGTTTATCTGCTGCAGCTTTACACCTTTATAAAACACCTCCGCTCCTTCTGACTGCAGCTGTATCTTACCTTTTTTTAGCGGACTCTCAACACCCCCATCAACCTGGCGCGAATGGAATAAAACCATCACCACTTTGCCATTAACCACATGGATGCTGGTATCGCCAAAGCAGTACAGGTCAAGGGTGTTCCATTCTCCCGTTGGCTTTTCAGCATCGGTACCCTTAGTGCCATGGCGACCTGTAGCGCTGGTGGCGCTAAATGCGCTTAGTGTGCCGTTGGCGTCATACACATAATTTTCTCCCTGTTTGGTAACCGGTATATCCTGAATACCCCCGGCCACGCCCCAGTAATCGCCTGTATTACCCTGCTCTATCTGAAACTCCTGCGAACGCATCCACGCGTTAGCATCTGCCCCGTGCTTGCCCACGGCATGATAAAGAAAGCCGCTATCCATTTTCTTCCCTTTTTTATTTCCCCATGTAAGGGTGCCCCATTTAAACTGTAATTGAGCATGATAATTTTCAAATTCGTTTTTAGTAGATAAACCACCCCAGCCTTCGCCCGTTACGCGTATTACATTTTCGCTGCCATCTGCAACCACGCTAAAAACCTGTTTTGGGTCGTTATTCAAACCCAATTGCGTTCCCATGTAAGTATCCCAACCTTGAAGGTCTTTCCCATTAAAAAGCACTATCCATTTGCCTTGTTGGGCAGACGCGGATAAGCAAATAAATACAACGGGAACGAGAAGTTTAATGATGCGGCTCATAGAAATGGTTTTAGACAGGCAATGTTACAAAAACTAAATTTTGCTGAACTTTACTAACAAAATAATTAGCTTTGGTAAACCAATAAAAACCACACATGAAGCACTTAACGTCTTTGCTTGCCCTCATACTGTCGGCAGCGTTTTCATACGCTCAAATCCCAACTGCAAAAGTTGCAGAAGGCACCTTACAGGGAACCATAGAAGGTAATCTTTCCGTTTACAAAGGCGTTCCGTTCGCCGCACCGCCGGTAGGGAATTTACGGTGGAAAGCGCCGCAGCCTGCCGCCAAATGGACGGGCGTTCGCGCAGCTGATAAATTTGCACCCGGCCCCATGCAAGGCGGGAATATCCCATCCGGCAAAAGCGAAGATTGCTTATATCTTAACGTTTGGACGCCGGCAAAATCAGCCAACGAGAAAGTACCTGTTTTAGTTTGGATCTATGGCGGCGGCTTTAACGCAGGTGCCACATCTGAAACCAACTACAATGGCGAAAAGCTGGCAAAAAAAGGCGTAGTGCTGGTATCAATAGCCTACCGGGTTGGGCAGCTGGGCTTTTTGGCGCATCCCGAATTGAGCGCCGAAAATCCGGATAAAGTATCAGGCAATTATGGTTTGCTTGATATGATAGCGGGCCTGCAATGGATAAAGAAAAACATTGCTGCCTTTGGCGGCGATCCAAATAAGGTAACCATTTTCGGCGAATCTGCCGGGGGTATTGCTGTTAGCCAACTGTGCGCATCGCCGCTGGCTAAAGGTTTATTTCACGGCGCTATATCAGAAAGTGGCGGGTCGTTCGGTCCATCACGCGCTATAACGTTTCCCGGCGAAAACATGAAACGCCTTAAAGACGCTGAAGATGCCGGTGCGGCTTACGTTAAAGGCGCGGGTTTCGCATCAATTGCCGATCTGCGCAAGGTTGAAGCTGATAAACTGCCTGCTGTACGCGGCCTTGCCTGGCCTATTGTCGACGGAAAGGTAATACCCGACGATCAGTATAAACTCTATGAGGCCGGAAAATATAACGAAACACCTATATTGGTGGGGTATAATTCTGATGAGGGATTAAGCTTCTCGCCACCAAAAACGCCCGAAGACTACATTGCCGGCGTAAAAGGACGGTATGGCAAGTTTGCAGACGACCTGGTTAAAGCATATCCTGCCGGTAATGGCAAGGTGGAAAAAACTGCCCGCGACCTTGCCCGCGATGCTGCCTTTGGCTGGCAAACCTGGGCCTGGGCCAACCTGGTGGCTAACCGCGGCAAATCAAAAGTTTACTATTACTATTTCGACCAGCATGCTGATTACCCAGCCGGCTCACCAAAAGAAGGTAACGGCTCGCCACATGGACAAGAGGTGGCTTATGTGTTTGGCACATTGAATACGGCAAGTCCGCAAGCTTTAAAGACTGACGCGGATATATCAGATGCGATGGGTACCTACTGGACCAACTTTGCCAAATACGGCGACCCAAACGGCAATGGTATGCCCAGGTGGCCGGCTTATAGTACCGCGGGGGGTAATAATGTAATGTACTTTGCGCAAACCCCACACGCGGGCCCTGTACCAAGTGCCGAATCATTAAAGGTGCTTGAGAGTTATTTTAAATGGAGACGCTCAGCCGAAGGCGAGGCCTGGGCGAACAGCCAGAAATAATAAAATTATCATTATCAATTTTAGTAGCCTCTGGGTAATACTCAGAGGCTATTTGTTTAGCATCTCCTTACTCCCTCAACATCTCATCAATCTTTTTATTCCATACAGACTGTGCCTGCTCATTAATACCATGCCGCGTTTCCTTGTCATAAGCTTTTTGCAGGGCGTTCATATCACGGTAAGAGTCGAGGTACTGCATGCTGATGAACGCTTCGTAGGTGTCGGGTGTTAAGCCTGCGGCTGATATTTTTTTCTGAAACTGCCTGGTTATAACCCGGGCAATGTCAAAGTGTCGCTGTTCATGGTTAAGGCCATAATCATCGCGCAAATTGCCTACCCAGCTGTCACTCTTAGCAACATATGTAGTCATTTCTATCGCTACATTAATAACTCCGTTTTTTACTTCCTGAGTTAGATTATACCCGAAGTTTGGCATTACCACGGCACTAAACGGCCCCGGCGGGCGTATTTTCGACTGAAAATCCTTCCAGGTAAGTGGCCGGTTTTTAGTGTAGTAAATAGTGTCGCCTTCTGTTTTATCTGAGTAATTTGTAAACGTAAACGCGACGGTTTTAGCCAGCCTGGGATTGTCATTAATGTTGCCACCCATCCAGTTATTAAAATAAACCAGGCCCGATTTTATTACACTTCGTAAATGAGCCTCAATAACCTCATTTTTGCCCGGTATTCGCGTATAATACAGCCCGCCTCTATATTCAAGCAGTTGCTGCACACCATATTCTTTAGGCAGGCCAAAGCTCAGGCTTATCTGAATGCGGCCATCTACCCCACCATTGGGCAGCACAGTTTCGGTTAGTTTAAAATCTTTAATGCTGATATTTACCGCCCGTTCCGAAGTGTCTTTTTTAAGGTTACGGCTTATAAACCGACTTATAGAGACGGCGGCACCGCCTTGCAGATCTGCCTCCTGCATTTCGGGTTTACTATTAGTTCCCAATGCCAGTATTGCAATAGCCCCCTTCTCGATGCGGTCATCTATAACCGAATTGATATAAAAACCCTGGGGCATAATTTGCAAAGGATAATCGTTTAGAACGATATCGTTTTTAAGGGTGTAAGAAGCAAGCATAATCCATGCCATAGCAAGCACACCCATTAACCAATAAAGTCTTGCATTCTGCATAGCGCTATTAACGATAGTCTAATAATAAAAGTATTCTAAGTGCCCAACGTTACCAAAAGGGGGTTAACTACTCAGCAGATTTAATTGCCAGGAAACACCGTATCGATCTGCCAACCAGGCGAACTTTTTACTAAACCCGTAATTGTTTAGCGGCATAAATAAGCTACCCCCTTCTGACAATTTTTTAACGAACATTTCTATTTCTTCATCACTTTCGCAATTAACATATATGGAGATTGAAGGGGTGAAGGAAAATTGGTGTTCCATTATACTATCAATGGCCATATATTCCTGCCCGGCGAGTGTAAAAGTAGCAAGCTTTACAAGACCTTCCCTCCCTCCATACTCTCCAGCCTGATAGTACCGGATGCTTTTTATTTGCGAATTTTTAAAAAGCGATATAAAAAAATTAATTGCTTCCTCAGCTTTTCCGCATTGGTCGCCGGAAAACATCATAAACGTTGTTGTTTTTTGCATAATGCGTTTACTTTTTGTTTACTATAATGTTTGAGCTATCTGGATCTTGTTACCGCAAGTATCATTAAACACAGCAAGCAAAACCGCGCCCATTTGAGTAGGCGGCATATCGAAGTGTACGCCAAGGGCAGTAAGCCGCCCATGCTCGCTGTTTATATTGTCAACAGAAAAAACAGTAGCAGGAATTCCTGCATCAAAGAGCGCCCTTTGATAAACTCTGGCGGGTTCAAACTTCATAGGCTCAAGCAGTAGTTCAACACCGTCGGGTTGTTCATTTGAAACAACAGTGAGCCATCGGTCATCACCTAACGGAATGTCTCGCTTCTTTTTAAAATCTAAAATTTCTGTATAAAATTTAAGTGCCTTTGCCTGGTCAGCAACCAATATGCTTGTTACTGTAATTTTCATATTTCACCATTTTGTTGCCGGCAAAATTCCAAAGTTTAATTGAACAACAATTATTCATTCTTGCTTTTTTTAAAATCGCTTGGCGATAAACCGGTCCAATGCTTAAAGAATGAGCTAAATGTACATAAGCTTTCATATCCTACACTATAGCAAGTGGTTGCGACACTTGAATTCTCGGACAACAACTTTTTTGCCTTTTCTATCCGTCTTTCTGTAACGTACTGTAAAGGAGTGATGCCATAATGTCGCTTAAATTCCCTGTTAAGGTGGAACCTTGAGCAATAAACAGCACCTGCTATTTTGCTAAGTGGGATGGGTTTATCAAAGTTTTTATCAATAAATCTTCGCGTACGGATAACACGTTCGGTTAGTTCCGAATTTTGATAAAGTTGACTGGATAATTGCTTTATAATCTGGGTATACAATGTTGTTCAATTGGTATATTCTACTATCACCTAAAGGTCATTATTTATCTTGCTTAAATTCACATCAACAATCCCGTTTACTTTTTGTTATACAAACAGACTTCGTGAGGGTCGCGTTAAAATAAATGTACCATGAAAAATCCATTCAAGAAAAAAAATAACACAGCTATTATAGCAACAATTGCCGTAGCAAGCATAGCCGCAGGTGCCGTTGCTTATTTATTTTTAACAGAAAGTGGCAGCAATGTACGTTCAGGTTTAAAGAAAAAGATCAAATCAATAGCCAAAGACGCGGCCGTTGACGCCATTTCCAAACACACCAGGATCCCGAAAAAGGTTGCAAAAGCCGCAGCGGCGCATGTAGCTAACTAATGCTGTATTAAACTTACACGCAAACAGTCCTGCAAATGCGGGACTGTTTGCATTTTTGAACTTTGCTGTTCCTTTGCGTTCCCTTAAATATCAATATATTAGGGCTAATGTTATATAAGGAATATTTGCCCGCGCCCCAATTGCAACAATGGGTTGAATGCTACTGGAAATTTGTTGCCCCGCCAAATACTAAAGGACCGGCAATCCCTTTTGAGCATGTTTACCCGCCAGAGGGTGCCTGCTCATTGTTATTTGTCAAAGTTCCGTCCGTTCATTACCAGGGGATCTTCTTTGCGGGCCCGTCAACCCAGGTGCATGAGGTAAACGTTTTTCCCGAATCGATAAACGTTGGTATTCGCCTAAAGCCGGGGTATTCCGGGTGCCTAAATGGGGTTGATCCGGGAGCTATACTTAATTCAAGCATTCCAATACCTGAGCCATACCCGTGGCAAACGAATTTCTTAAATAACCTCACTGTTGGTTTTGATAATCCGCAAATATTGGATGAGTTACTGCTTCAATATTGCGCGCCAATAACCGTAATGCCCGATGAGCGAATTGTAAAAGCTGTAAACCTGATAATAAAAAATGCCGGCGACGTAAGCCTTGCCGACCTATGCAACCAATGCTTCGTGGGCGAACGCCAGTTACAAAGATTGTTTGCCAAAAATACAGGGGTGGGCATTAAACAGTTTTGCCAGATAAGGCGGCTACGGCAGGCGCTGGTAGACCTTTATGTACAACGAAGACCCTGGGCCCAAATGGTAGTTGAGCGGGGATTTACAGATCAGGCGCATTTTTATAAATCGTTCCGTAACGTTGCTGCCTACAAATTAGACAGATTTTTAAACCATATTGATCTGATTGAACATCATTTGATATAAAGTCGGTTTTGTACAATACACCAAGCGTGGCCAACACTACCTTTACCTAAAAAAACGTCATGAAAAAGATAATTACCCTAGTTTTAATTTTTGCCGGGTATGTTGCAAATGCACAGGATGCAGCTGCAGAACGCTCAGAAAAGATGAGTCACGTAAAGTTTTTAGTTGGCCAATGGAAAGGTACCGGCTGGATGCTGATGGATGGAAAAAAAGAATACTTTGATCAAACCGAAAACATAAATGCCAAGCTGGATGGTGGTGTGATCATAGTTGAAGGATTGGGTAAAGTACCGCAAACCGACAAGGTTATTCATAACGCGCTTGCAATACTTACCTATGATGTTATTAAAAAACAATACCGTTGGACATCAACAACCACTGCCGGTTATATAAGCGATGTAGCCCCTGATGTTAGCCACGAAAAATTTGTTTGGATGCTAAACAGCCGCGGCGGTAAGATCCGCTACACCATTACTTTAGATAAAGGCGACTGGCTTGAGATTGGCGAGCAATCAAATGATGATGGTAAAACCTGGACACAGAACTTTGAGATGCGTTTGAAGAAAGCATAAACAACCACAAACGAAATGTTTTTAACTGTGGGTTGTGTATACAACCAGGAGTTGTATAAGCGTTTTTTTAACGGCTTAGTCTAAATAATGACGGAAGGTAAATAACATAACAATTTAATTTATAGGCGATTACTAAATTGTGGTGTATACCATTTTACTATTGTGAATTATCTTAAAAGGTATACACTACAGTTTTTTTGTGTCGAATACTGTGTATTTTGCCACCTGATCGCAGTTTGAAAAAGCAATTTATTTTACCGAAATTTATCTGCGATGGACTATTAATCGCGGACTAAAAATGTACAAGGAAATTGACCTGCAAAACTGGAGCCGCTTAGATACCTATAACCATTTCGCTGCTTTTGAGCTTCCCTTTTTTAATATCTGCAGTAACATTGATATAACGCCGGTTTATCAAAAATGCAAGATCAATAAGCAATCCATTAGCCTGGCATTGCAATATTGCTGCCTTGAGGCCGCAAATGCCATTGACGAATTTAAGCTGCGGATATTAGATGGCAGGGTAGTACAATACGATGTGATACACGCGGGCGCGATAGTGCTGCTGCCTGATAATAATATTCGTTTTTGTATGTATGAGCATACTACCGAATTTGCCGAATTTGAATCTAAAGCTTCTATTACCCGGCAAAAGGTTTTGGATAGCCGCCAAACTCAGCCACGTAGCCAGGAGCAGGATGTGATACATTTTTCTGTACTGCCATGGATATCCTTCACTTCTATCTCGCATCCCCGGGGGTTGAATAATAAAATGGAGAGCATTCCCAAGATCACTTTAGGTAAATTTTTTAAAAATGATGGACGCGTAATGCTTCCTATCTCGGTTGAAGTGAACCATTGTTTGATGGATGGCTATCATATTGGTCTTTTCGATAAACAATTGGAACAAGCCATCATCGGTTTCTGAGTATATAAATAGGGTTATCGTATAAAATATGACGGATATCAACCCTTGTTATGAGCGTTATCAACAATACATATCTTTTTTAAGGTAAATTTGGAATACTGTAATACAGACACAATTGGTTTACATAATTATTCGTACGGCATCACTTTAATCAGATGTGTAGAATATCGTATTTTTATACCCTAAGTTAACCGAAGCACAAGCATATCTATACAACCCTGGCAAGCTAAATGAACATTTCTACATTTTTCAGAAACACTAAAGCCGGTTTATATATCGTATCTGCTATTTTAATATCATCATGCGGAAGGAACTCCGAAACAATCAAGCCTGTTTTTATGCCGATATCAGAGGCTGTGTATGCCTCGGGCAGTATTAAAAGTGAAGATCAATATCAAGCTTACGCTGCCGTTAGCGGAATTATCCAGAAGGTTTACGTAAAGGCTGGTGATACTGTAAAAGTTGGCCAGCCTTTAGCAAAAATAGTAAGCACGGCGCAAAAACTACGAACAGACAATGCCAAACTTGATGCACAATTTTCTGACTATGATAATAATCGCGACAAGCTTAACAATGCCGCCCAACAAATTGCGCTCGCCCAAAACAGGGTAAAAAACGATTCGGCACTTTACTTTAGGCAAAAAGCACTTTGGGAGCAACAAGTTGGTAGCCGCGTTGAACTGGAGCAGCGGCAACTGGCATACGAGGATGCTAAAACTGCGCTGTACTCGGCTCGCGTTAGCTACAATGATCTAAACTTGCAGTTGCGCCTTATGGCTAAGCAGTCAAAAAACAACCTGCAAATAGCAAATGAGCAAGAGGGCGATTTTTTACTCACCAGTAAAATAAACGGAAGGGTATACGATTTTTATAAAGAAGAAGGCGAACAGGTTAATTTGCAGACCCCGTTGGCGCTTATTGGGCGGGCCGGGATATTTTTACCCCAGTTGCAGGTTGATGAACATGACATCACTAAGGTAAAAGTTGGTCAGGCAGTTTTCATAACCATGGACAGTTACGAGGGGAAAGTGTTTGAAGCCCGCGTATCCAAACTATACCCGATAATGGATGAGCGTAGCCGAACGTTTTTAGTGGAAGCCCGCTTTGTAAATACACCACCAAATCTTTTCCCTAAAGTGAGTTTTGAAGCAAACATCGTGGTGCGATCCAAGAAAAGGGCTTTACTTATACCGCGTGGGTATGTAATAAACGATTCGCTGGTAATTAATACAAAGAAAGACACGCTGAAAATAAAAACAGGTTTAAAAGATTACCAAATGATTGAAGTTGTCTCTGGACTTACGGTAAACGACGAATTGATCAAACCCTGAAAATGAATTTTAAACTAACGTATGATATTGCACTATCATTGTTAACAGCACGGTGGAAACAAACACTGGTAGCCGCAGTTGGAGTTATGTTTAGCATCACAATGTTTATTGCTCTGCTCAGTTTTATGGGTGGCTTAAACCATTTACTTGATAGCCTTATAGTTAATCGTACACCACATATTCGCTTATATAACCAGTTGCAGCAGGCAAAAAAACAACCCCTGGAACTTTACAACGCCAACAAAAAATCGCATAACTTTATATCTTCTATTAAACCAAAAGATGAAAACGAGGGTTTGCGTAATGCCAACAAAATTGTAGCAACGTTAAAAAAAGACCCGCGTGTTGAAGGCATTGCTCCTAAACTGATAGCCCAGGTTTTTTACAATGTGGGCAGAACCGATGTTAATGGCCTTATCAACGGAATTGATATTGAAGAAGAAAGCCGCTTATTCTTTTTTAAAGACTATGTAGTTGATGGCAACCCCGACGCCCTTAAAACCACACCAAATAGTATAATTCTTGGAAAAGGAGCGGCGGAAAAGATGTTGACTTCTATCGGCGATGTGATACAGGTTACAAGTGCCGCCGGCCAGCAAATGCAATTAAAAGTGGTAGGGTTTTACCAATCTGGACTGAAAGAGGTAGATGATGTACAAAGTTTCACGTCGGTAATTACTACTCAAAAGTTATTAGGTAAGCCCAATACCTATATTACAGACATACAGATAAAATTAAAAGATCTGTTGTCGGCGCCCCGTCTGGCAAAAGAGTATAGCAGTTTATTTGATGTTGATGCTATTGATATACAGTCGGCTAATTCACAATTTGACACCGGCAGTAATATACGCACAACTATATCTTACTCGGTTGGCATCACCTTGCTGGTAGTTGCCGGTTTTGGCATATACAATATTCTAAATATGATGATCTATGAAAAAATAGATAGTATAGCGATTTTAAAAGCTACCGGTTTTTCAGGTAACGATGTACGCAATATCTTTAATATTATTGCTTTAAGCATAGGTATTGCAGGCGGGTTTGCCGGCTTACTGGCAGGATTAGGCCTTTCGGGAATTATAGATCAAATACCCTTTCAAACCTCGGCATTGCCTACAGTTACAACTTATCCGGTAGAGTATAATCCACGTTTTTACATTATAGGCGCGCTTTTTTCTGTACTTACAACATATATGGCTGGTTACCTCCCATCACGAAAGGCCAGCAAAATCGATCCCGTGATAATTATCAGAGGGAAATAATATGGGAAGATTTGTTTTACAGGCTAAAAAAATAAATAAGTGGTTTAAGGAGCAAACTTCCTTTAAAGCATTGTCTGATATTGACCTTGAGGTGAAGCGTGGCGAATTTATTTCAATCACAGGAAAATCCGGTTGCGGAAAGTCCACCTTACTATACATACTATCAACAATGGACACAGACTATGAAGGTGAGCTATTGATCAATAATGTTAGCATGAGGGGAAAGGAAGAGGCCGAATTGGCAAGGGTTAGGAACGAAGAGATAGGATTCGTATTTCAGTTTCACTACCTGCTTAATGAGTTTTCTGTGCTAAAGAATGTTATGCTGCCAGGTTTAAAACTTAACCGCTACAGTGCCGAAGAAATTGAACACAGCGCCATGCAAAAGCTTAAAATATTAGGAATTGAAAGCGAAGCAACAAAAATGCCCAACCAACTATCGGGCGGACAAAAGCAGCGCGTTGCTATCGCCAGAGCTTTAATAAACAACCCGCTGATTATTATGGGCGATGAACCCACTGGTAATCTTGATAAAAAGAATAGCGATATTGTATTCGATATTTTCAAAGAATTGGCTAATGTCTATCAACAAACCCTTTTAATTGTAACCCACGACAATGAATTTGCGGCCAGAACCAGCCGAATTGTTGAAATGGAAGACGGTAGAATTACCGTGAATAGAAAATAACCAATACAATTATATGGGCGCGTTTTATAAACACCCCCATATAACACTGGTTACCGCTATAAACCAATCGACTTTAAAAATGCTTTTGAATTTGGTTTTCTGCCTAAAAAGCTCTCTAACATTGCGAATTCATCCCGGGTAGCGCCTTTTTCTAATATGAGCTTACGGTATTTTATACCGGTAGCGGGGCTTAGCACACCGTTTTTCTCAAATACCGAAAATATATCCTGTGCATAAACTTTTGACCACAAATAGCCATAATAGTTAGCGCCGTAGCTACTGAGGTGATTGAACGCATAAATAAAATGCGAACCCTCTACAAAGGGTAACTGCGTCATGCTATATAGATCTTTTGATACTTGCCAGGCACCTTTTTGCTTAGTTTCGGCATAGCGGTCTTCGTAAGTAAAATCTATCATGCTATAATAAACCTGGGCAATTTCGGCATTACTAATACCTACAAGCCGTGATTTATCCAATTTATCAAATAAGGCCTTTGGCATTACCTCGCCCGTTTTGTAATGTTTTGCAAAAAGCTTTAAGCAATCGTAGTTCCAGGTAAAATTCTCCATAAACTGTGACGGGGCTTCAACAAAATCTCCCTTTACCGAAAACGCGTTCTGCGATGCAAGAGCCGGATGGCTCAATAGAAAATGCACAAGGTGCCCAAACTCATGGAACATAGTTTCTACATCACCATGTGTAAGCAAAGACGGCTCGCCTTTGGCTCCTTCCGGAAAATTGCAGACCAACGCACCGGTAGGCAATACTTCCTTCCCGTTATTGTTGTTATAAAACGAAATAGGGAAACAAGCAAAGTGGTTGTATTTATTGGCACGCGGGTACAGATCAAGATAGAAAGTACCCATTTTCTTTCCATCTTTATGCAACTCATACGTTTTTACCTTACTGTACCAAACCGGCAAACCTGTTACTTCTTTAATGGTAAAGCCAAAAAGTTTTTGATAGAACCCCAACATACCGTTAATGGTGTTGTTCATTTCAAAATAGGGCTTTAACTCATCAGTATTCAATTTAAATTTATCGTCAAGTAGTTTTTTGCTGTAATAAGAAAGGTCCCATGGATTTATGCCTTCTTTAAGTTCGGGGTGCAAACGGTGCTTAAGTGCCGCCAGTTCTGCAGTTGTTTCAGGTACATGTGGACTTAACTTATCGCGCAGATCATCAAGAAAACTCCACACGTTAGCTGGGGTAGCTGCCATTTTTTGTACAAGGGCGTATGCTGCGTAGCTTTTATAACCCAATTGACCGGCAAGTTGCTGGCGATAAAACAGCAAACTGTCTAAAACTTTTACATTCGCCGGGTAAGCACGATTAAAGTATTTAACCAGCATGGTTTGGCGCGTTTTTTCATCGTCGGCGTATTTAGCAATATTAGTATAATTAGGCCCGTTCACTGTTACTACGTAGCTTCCATCAGGGCGTTTCCAGGCTTTGCTTATCGCTTCAGGCACACCTTGTATCTGCGCTGCGGTAAATTTAGCGCTGTCCTTATACTCTGCTATGTTGCGATCAAACGTACTTCCTAAAACGATAAGTTTCTCGTTGGTCTTTTTAAGCCCCGCACGACCTGCATCGCTAAGCTTGGTGCCATTTATTTCAAATGAAATTAAGGTTTCTTTAATGAACTTTTTCTGATCGGAACGAAGTGTCTTAGCAACTGCGCTCGTTGAGAAACGCTTCAAAGCCTTATAAAGATCAACGTTTAATGTTATGTCTGAAAAATATGCCGATAGCCTGTCGCCTTGGGTTGTTCCCTCGTTGCGGGTTTTATCATTCTCGTAGGTGGCCCCAATAATGCTTAGTTTACCACCCAGGTCTGAAAGTTTATAGTATAATTCATCAAACCGATTTAAGGTATTAGCTACCGTTTGTTTTCCTGCTGAAATACTTACAACGCCTTTAATCAGCGCGTCACTTTCATTAACTACCTGCGTTACCGCGTTATGGATAATAGCACTGTCAACCTTCTCAAAATGAGTAGGCGAGTTAGAGCGGGTGAGCAAAGGATTAACGGTTTGGGCACAAACAGCCAATGGCGATAGCATCGCCATAACAAGTATCTTTTTGAGCATAATAAAATCAGTTTAAACAAATATAGTTTTTTGAGCTGAAAGCGAAAAGACTAAAGCCAAAAGCTTTACTATCAGCACAAAAACATAAAAAAAATAGAGATGTAATGTTTACATCTCTATTCAGAACTAAAGCTTTCAGCTTTAGTCTTTTTGCTTTCAGCTCGATTAAGCCATTTGTTTCCTGATGATGTTTAATGCACCGCCTGCTTTAAACCACTCAATTTGCTGAGCATTGTAAGTATGGTTAACAGCAAACTGCTCGGTTGTTCCATCCTGGTGATGCAACACAACAGTTAGTTGCTTATCCGGAGCAAATTCTGTTAAACCTAAAACATCAATCTTGTCGTCTTCCCTAATTTTCTCATAGTCGTTAGTATCAGCAAAAGTGATACCCAGCATACCTTGCTTTTTCAGGTTGGTTTCGTGGATACGCGCAAATGATTTTACCAATATAACACGAACACCCAGGTGGCGTGGTTCCATAGCGGCGTGCTCGCGAGATGAGCCTTCGCCGTAGTTTTCATCACCTACTACAATTGAGCCGATGTTGTGTGCTTTATAATCGCGCTGAGTAGCGGGAACCGGACCGTACTCGCCGGTCAGTTGATTTTTAACGCTGTCAGCAGTGTTGTTAAAATAGTTAATTGCACCTATCAGCATATTGTTACTGATGTTGTCCAGGTGGCCACGGAATTTTAACCAGGGGCCCGCCATCGAAATATGGTCGGTTGTACATTTACCTTTTGCCTTGATAAGCAGGCGTAAACCAATAAGGTCAGTACCTTCCCATGCTTTAAATGGTTCCAATAACTGCAAACGTGCAGAAGCAGGATCGACTTTAACTGTTACCTGGCTGCCATCTTCGGCGGGAGCCTGGTAGCCGGCATCTTCAACAGCGTAGCCCTTTATTGGCATTTCAATACCTTGTGGCTCATCTAATTTAACCTGTTCGCCTTTTTCGTTGGTCAGGTAATCAGTAAGCGGATTAAAGGTAAGGTCGCCCGCAATAGCCATTGCAGTCACCATTTCGGGCGAAGCCACAAAAGCATGCGTATTGGGGTTGCCGTCCTGGCGCTTGGCGAAGTTACGATTGAATGAGGTGATGATAGAGTTTTTGCGCGTAGGATCGTCGGTATGACGCGCCCATTGGCCTATACATGGGCCGCAGGCATTTGCCAATACTACGCCGCCCATTTTTTCAAAAGTATTTAAATAACCATCGCGCTCTACGGTATAGCGCACCAATTCAGATCCCGGGGTTATAGTAAACTCGGCTTTAGCTATTAAGCCTTTATCAATAGCCTGGTTGGCTATTGAAGCCGAACGGGTAATATCTTCGTAAGAAGAGTTGGTACAGGAGCCTATCAAACCGACCTCTAATTTAGCAGGCCAGTTGTTTTCTTTAACTGCTGTAGCAAATTTTGATATCGGCCATGCCAGATCCGGAGTGAAAGGGCCATTAATGTGTGGTTCCAACTCACTAAGGTTGATTTCTATAACCTGGTCAAAATAGGCAGCCGGGTTAGCGTAAACTTCAGCATCGCCGGTTAAGTGCTCGGCGACAGCATCAGCAGCATCGGCAATTTCAGCACGTTTTGTGCCACGCAGGTAGGTGGCTATTTTTTCGTCATAACCAAATACAGATGTGGTAGCGCCAATCTCTGCACCCATATTACAAATGGTACCTTTACCTGTGGCGCTTAATGATTGTGCACCTTCGCCAAAATATTCAACAATAGCGCCTGTACCACCTTTTACAGTTAGTATACCGGCAACTTTTAATATAACGTCTTTAGCTGATGTCCAGCCTGATAGTTTGCCAGTTAATTTTACGCCTATCAGCTTGGGGAATTTAAGCTCCCACGGTAAGCCAGCCATAACGTCGCAGGCATCGGCACCACCTACACCTATAGCAACCATACCCAAACCTCCTGCATTAGGCGTGTGGCTGTCGGTACCTATCATCATACCACCCGGAAATGCGTAATTCTCTAACACTACCTGGTGAATGATACCGGCTCCGGCTTTCCAGAAACCGATGCCATATTTATCAGATACCGACGAAAGGAAATCATAAACTTCTTTGTTTACATCCTTAGCTGTAGCCAGGTCTGTATCAGCGCCAATTTTAGCTTGTATAAGGTGATCACAGTGTACTGTTGAAGGTACAGCAACCTGAGGCCGGCCGGCCTGCATAAACTGCAGCAGCGCCATTTGGGCTGTAGCATCCTGCATGGCAACACGATCCGGTGCAAAGTCTACATAATCTACGCCGCGTGTGTGAGCTTTAGAGGCATCGCCCTCGCTAAGGTGTGCATATAATATTTTTTCGGTCAATGTTAGGGGCTTACCGGTAGCAGTACGTGCTGCCGCTATGCGGGTGCTGTATCTGCTGTAAACCTGTTTGATCATGTCTAAATCAAAAGCCATGGTTGTATTGTCAATTAAAATGAGAAGAAAATGTAAGTAAAACTACATTTCTGCCTTGCAATTTCTTAAAAATGCGGCTTAGAAATGAATAAGGGCGAATCTACAAAATATAACAATAAACCCGAAACCACTGTTTTGCTTAATATTATTTAGAAATATTCTGAATTAGGCAAAGTTGGGGGAAATTCGAATCAGTTTTTCCTGATTTGCATTGTCTTTATCATAAAAAAGTAATTTTCATTAGCGTTCTGTTTTCAAATAGGCTGTTTTTTAGGTAAATTGCAGGTTCAATATAATACGCAAAAGCCATGACAGAGACGCTGGATATTAAGATCACCAAAACAAACAACTCCCGTTTAGCACAAACGGATTTTGAAAACCTGCCCTTCGGACAAATTTTTTCTGACCACATGTTTGTGGCAGATTATGCCGATGGTGAATGGAAAAACCTTCAAATTGTTCCTTATGGTGATATTTTGGTCAGCCCTGCTATTTCATCGCTGCATTACGGTCAATCTTTTTTTGAGGGATTAAAAGCCTACAAGCACGCAGACGGCAAAGTTTCTATTTTCCGTCCGGACAAGAATGCCGCAAGATTCAACAAATCGGCTGAGCGCCTGTGTATGCCCGCGTTGCCCGAGGAAATTTTTATACAAAGCATAGCCACTTTAGTTGATATTGATCGTGATTGGATCCCTACTAAACCCAATCAATCATTATACATAAGGCCATACATGTTTGCTACCGACCGCTTTTTAGGGGTTACGCCATCAAAAACCTATAAATACATGGTTTTGGCTTGCCCGGTAGGCGCGTATTTTTCAAAAACACTTCGCGTAAAAATTGAAACACATTATACCCGCGCTGCCGAAGGCGGTATGGGCTACGCAAAATCATCAGGAAACTACGGAGTATCTATGTACCCTGCACGCAAAGCTGCCGAAGAAGGCTTTGATCAATTGATATGGACCGACGCTAAAAACCACGAATACATTGAAGAAATGGGCGCCGCTAACGCCATGTTTGTGTTAGATGGAAAACTTGTAACACCGCTTGCAGGGGATACTATACTTGACGGTGTAACCCGCGATACGGTAATAACACTGGCCAAAGAGTGGGGCTACCCGGTTGAGGAACGCAAAGTATCTGTTGCCGAAATTATGGAAGGCGCTAAAAACGGTAAGTTAACCGATGCCTTTGGTGCCGGTACTGCCGCAACCATTGCTTCTGTAGGATCCATCAGCCACAACGGCGAAGAGTACACACTCATTGATCCGAAAGAAAGGGAGTTTTCGCAAAGAGTATTGAAAACCATTGATGCAATCCGCTATGGCAATATGGCTGATACGCATGGATGGAATTATATTGTTTAGCTATTAGAACTGAGATCAGTTATTTAACTGGTAACAATTATAACATAGAGGGTGGCCACAGATTTTGGGGCCACCCTTTTGTGTTTTATGCGGAAACCCGCCCCGCTTGTACTCTTAATACGGCGTTTAAAAGCTATATTAGCAACTCCGTATCCTTATATGAAGAAACTTACCGGTATAATTACCATTCTCATTGTAACAAGTAGTCTCCAGTCCGTTACGGCGCAACGCATCATTCCAAAGTTTATTCGCAAAATGTATTTTGAAAAAGATACCAGCAAACGCGGCGGTTTTGTGCTGATACCAGTATTGTCGTCGGCACCCGAAACCGGTGTAGAAGTGGGCGGTGCAGGCCTATATTCTTTTTATACCGATACTGTGCACCGCGAAACACGCGTATCTAACATTTATACCTACGCCACTATCACTACCAAAGGCCAAAACAGGTTTAACCTGAGCACCAATCATTGGTCGTCGCAAAACAAATATCATTATACCGCTGCAATTACCTTCTTAAATTTCCCAGCCAATTTTTATGGCATAGGTAACAATACACGCAAGGCAGATGCCGACCTGTTAGACGAAAAAAGATTAAAGATTGATTTTGCTGCCGAAAAACAGGTAAAACGTAACTTATATATTGGTTTTTTAGGCGGTACCTATTATTACCGGTACAACAACAAAACACCCGGTGGCATTTTTAATACCGGCGCCGGTATTGAGGATAAAGACGGAGGCCCGATAATGTTTTTAGGTCCCAGTCTGATCTATGATTCTCGCGACAACAATACTTATACCACAAAGGGCTCAGCGTTTACCGCGCAGTTTAAAGTCATTAAAGGCGTATTCGGTAACAATGGCTATAACGGCGGACTGATAAACATTGAATATTCAAAATTTTTAAAGCTTGACAATAAATTCATTTTAGGAATTAACGCACGCGGACAAAGCCTTACAGGCGGGGCTTCGCCATTTTACCTGTTGCCGCAAATGGGTAACGACGAAATAATGCGAGGCTATTATGGCGGTCGCTACCGTGATCGTAACCTGGTGGCCGGGCAGGCCGAATTGCGCTATCGTTTAACTGAACGCATTGGCATAGCAGGTTTTGCGGGTGCAGGCGAGGTGTTTCGCAGCAAATTTGCCATTTCGGAATTGAAGCCCAATTTAGGCGGAGGCCTCCGTTACTTCTTTGACTTAGAAAAGGGTCTGGCTGTAAGGGTT
>Ga0164241_10000292_pt1 | contig 106086 bp, 110 predicted proteins | sample OricomyardsoilBY_FD_108780 | JGI IMG/M metagenome (GOLD analysis project Ga0164241, IMG submission 108780) | Backyard soil microbial communities from Emeryville, California, USA - Original compost - Back yard soil (BY) | ecosystem: Environmental > Terrestrial > Soil > Unclassified | place... | reverse complement strand
GATTTCCTACCGTATCAGGTTTTCCTCCTGTATCAGGTTTTCCTCCTGTATCAGGTTTTCCTCCTGTGTCTGGATTTCCTCCCGTATCAGGTTTTCCTCCTGTATCAGGTTTTCCTCCTGTGTCAGGTTTTCCTCCTGTATCAGGTTTTCCTCCTGTATCAGGTTTTCCTCCTGTATCAGGTTTTCCTCCTGTATCAGGTTTTCCTCCTGTATCAGGTTTTCCTCCTGCATCAGGTTTTCCTCCTGTATCAGGCTTTACACTGTCACCATTATTACTCTGTTCTGTTTTTTGAATAATAGGCGTTTTAGCATTGTGTACTAACGGCATTATGCCATACTGTGATTTATGAACCACATTTTCCACCTTGCTATTTTCCGTTTGTGTTCCTTTATCTTCTTTGTTAGGTTTTTCTTTTTCAGGACTAGTTTCTTTTGTATGAGTCCCACTCAATTCCCACTGCCACATTACAGGAGAGAAAACATCTATATTGATGTTTGGATCTTTTAACTTCACATGCAGATCAATCTTTATATCCCCTTCATTACGAGGAGCTATTGTAATTTCTCCTGCTTCGCTTTGAAGAAAATCACTTGTACGATCCACATCATCAATATATAAAGCTTCTGTACTTCCATCTAGTTTAAATTCTTCTGGAATCTTTATCTTCAAAATTTGCGGAGATTCCATTTTAATTACTTTCGCAGTATCACTAAATGTAATTCCCTCTGTATAAAGTCTATCCTTTACTTCTTTAATAGCGTTTCCTAAAGATATTTTATTTACAGGATCATAATAAAAATTATTTTCTTTATTATATTTTTTTGTAAATTGAATTACATTTTGCAGTTGTAATTTCGTCGCATCTGGTAAATCGCTTTGACCGATTTCTTCCATGTTTAAACTAGGTAATTTCGCAATTAAATTCTCGATTTGTTTCTTTATTCGAGCATCTGGTTGTTTCATTAATGTATTTATGAAGATTTCTTGCTTTCCATCATTCGACATAGATTGCTTTAACTTCTTAATTACCGTCTCTTGAATATCACTTTCTAACTTTCCTGCAAGTTCTGTATCATATTCAGATACTTGTTTTTTTACATCTGCTAAATATTTTTGAATCGCTGCAGCATCAGTTAAAATATTTGGTTCTTTCTCTGAAAACGTAAATTGATTTGAAATACTTTTATTAGCTGATTCCAATGCACTTAATTGCTTTAAAGCATCGCCTGTATTCATATCATTCATATATTGATTGAATTGATTTGTGAAATTATTCGCTAACAAATTGTTATCAGTTTGCATTTTTTGAAAGTTATTAAAACCATCTAAGTACGTACTGTTTGATTTATTCCCTTCATCTAACGCTTGACCGAAACCTTTTAAAACATCCTGAAATCCTTTGAAACTATTAACAGAAACACCTGTATAATCTTGTACTGTTTTAAATTGATTTGTGTAATTTGCTAACGGACTATGTATATCTTTTTTATACATAGTTGTTTGAACGTTTCCTTTTTCAATTATTTTACCTATATTATCTTGTGCACCTTGTAGCTTACCGATAATACTCGCAAAATAAACGTCGATTATTTGCTTATTGAAATCTTCTAAAATAACAGAAGCTGTATTTTCTGCCTCAGCTTTCAAATCCTTATTCCCAGTTGCATTTACTTTGTAGTTTAACGTTAATTTCTCCGGAATCTCTGAATCAATCGCAACTGCTTTCCTAGAAAAATCATTTGGAATAACAATCATCATATTGTAATTATTATTTTTCAATCCATTTTCTGCTACCCCGCGACTAACTACGTACCATTCTTGTTTCGTATTTTTATTTACATTTTTAACAAATTGATCTCCAAATGCTATTTTATTGCCCTCAAATACAGTGCCCTGATCTTCATTTACCAACGCAACTGTCATTTTTGGTGTAGTATTCTCATTAGCTTTCTTAACATTTTGATTTAATGCTAAATAGGAGACCCCTGTCGATAGTACAAGAGCTAAAATAATAAACAACAAGATGCTCCATTTGAACTTTTTCACTACTTATCACTCCTGCGACTGCGAGTCTATCTGATGAAAGACTTCGTATCTTACTCTAGTTTTAAAGTAATTTAGCCATACAACGTATGGTTGCATGGCTAAATTATATATTTCTTTTTATCTGTCTTATTGTAGACCGAAATTACGAGAAAGATCTTCGTCATGTCTAGCAACAGCTTCTGCAGTTTTATTAAGCTGCATATTAATTTCTTGTAATAGCTGTGCGAAGTTTTGTACTTTTGGCTTTAATTGATTGAACTGTTGGTCAAAACCTTCGAAAGCACGACCTTCCCATTCTCCTCTTAATTCATTTTGTAAGTTTTGTAGTTGACGTAAAATGTCCTCAATTTGATTTGCACCTTGTCCATATCGAGTCGCTTTCGATTTAAGCTCCTCTGGTGACATACGAATTTGTCCTGCCATTATTAAATCCCCCTTAAAATTAAAAAATAGTAAAATTAACCAATAATCAATTCTACAAATTGATTATATCAATAATTTAAAAATTTCTAAACAAAAAAATGATATTTTTCCAAAATTTCTCTTTTACTATAATAACGATATATTATATAATACTAATTTATTTGTTTTTTAAGCACACTCTATAAATCTACTATAAAATAAAGGCAAACCATCTATTTTATACTTATTCGCTTTAAATTCCAGCGATAAAGTAGCCACTAAATCATTATTTTCTCTTCTCTCATTCAGACTATTCTACTCACTTCAAAGTCATAATTACCTGCCTTTCAACAAACCCAAACTCTTCGTACATCTCTTTTGCAAAATTCCCAGCAAATACATTCAACCGAATTTCTAAATACTTCTCCTTTAATTCCTTAATACCAGCTTCCATCAGTTCTCGCGATAATCCTCTCCCGCGATATTCCGGGAAAACGTACAATTCATATATAAATCCAAGTTTTTCACGAGAAAAATAGTCTGTATTTTCCCCAATTAATATCCATCCCATTACTTTATTTTTTTCTTTAACGATTAAATAGTATGCTCCTTTTTCTACAATCGGCTTTGTAATTTCAATCGCTTTCTCGGTACTTAATTGACAATTGCCTCTCGTCCCTTCAAAAAGCGATTGAGCCGCACATTTTAATATTTCATTGGTATCTTCTTGATTCGCCTTAATTATCATTTTTACAACTCCCCTTGAATAATAGGCATTACTATCGCTTGTTCAAGATTCTCCGCTTCCATAACAATTGCTGTTAATCCGTGTTCTGTACTTGTTTCATGGAGCTCTCCCTTTTCCCAAAACACAGCTTGTCCCGCCTCTATATTTATCTTTTCTTTATTTACCCCACATACATATCCTGCTCCTTTCACAATAAGAAGCAGTTGAGATACAACTGCTTCATGATTACCGATGATTCCATTCTCGTGTAAATGCATAACACCGATATGTATATTCCCTCGATGGTTTAATATTTTCGACATGATGAAATTAGATTGAAATACTGATAGGTGCTTTCCTACTTTTTCACTAAAATCAAAAATTTTCATTACTAGTCCTCCTTATACGTATAAAACCATCCTTACTGTCTGCATCATATGTCCTTCAAAGTCTTCTTCAAATTGCTCTAATTCAGCAAAACCTTTCGCTTCATAAAAGCGTTTTCCTTTTTCATTTGCTGCTTCTACATGTATGTACAATTTCCGTATCCCATTTAATGCTTTAATCCCTCTTTGTAATAAAGCACTTCCGATCCCTTTTCCTTGCTGATCTGGTAACAAATAAATCGCACCTAATTCCGCTTCATTTTGTAGTCTAACAGGTGAAAAGTTCGCAAACCCTATTACTTCACCCTCTTCTTCCGCAACGAATAAATGTGTATTTTTAAGACGATATTTCATTTTTTCATCAGAGTATGCCTCGTCTAAAAAACTATCTTGAATTTCTCTCGGAATAATGCCTTCGTATGTATCATGCCAAGCTATTTTTGCTACTGATTGTACAGCATGAATATCTTCTTGCTTCATTTCTCTAATTATATATGTCATCTCGATGTCTCCATTCTCTTTAAATTATATTCTGCTAATATACTAGAAGAAACGGCAAAACCATTTTCATAATTCACCTTAATTAATTTTAATTTCTCAATTGAAGCTGTTGCAAAATCAAACTTTCCATAAATATATTCCATTACACTTAAAAACTGCTTTGTATGTAATCTATTTGCAATTGTACAATGCGGAACCCATTTTCCCGGTACGTAATATGAATTTGGGTTGTCATGAAAAGTTTTAAAATAATCATGATAAGAATAATGAAGTTTTAACAATTCATCGGTAACGGTCGGCGCTAGAAAGACCGTTCCATTAGTAGGAAAAATTCCAACAGAAGGAAAAGTTACTGCATCCATATTTTCTTGAATAGCTACAAACTCCCCTAGTTTCTCAGTATACAAATGAACATCTAACTCATTATAATCAGCTAACGTAATATGAGGTTCTACTCCAGCTAATTGATTTGTTCCAATTACATTTGTTAATTCATTTTGCAATTCTGTAATTTTATTAGTAAACACACGATCAAATGTAGCAATAATAGCGTACAATCTTTCTCACCCCTTCGTTACACATAGCGCTTCCCATTCTTCACGAATCATGCCCATTCGAATAGAATCATAGTATGTTCCGTTATAATAACGACACTTTCGCATTCTACCTTCTAAGCTCATTCCTATTTTCTCCGCTACTTTCATCATTCGTTCATTGCCAGACCAAGTCGTGATTCCTACTCTACCAATCTCCATTTTTTCAAATAGCAAATCTCTATATAATGTCAATGTTTCTGTACCGTATCCACCATTCCAGTATGTTGGGTCATAAATCACAAGCCCCATCTCTAACCAACGCGTCGGTTTGTATTCCCAATAAAACCCAACTGTCCCAATGATTTGACCGTTATTTTCTATAATTAAATTGGATAGCGGTTCTTCTTGCAAACGAGTTTGCATCTTTTCCTTATAGGATGAGTATTCTTGCATTGAAAACGGAAAATACGGTGCATCCCATTTTTTCCATTCTGGATTTTCTTCTTTAAACACGAGATTCCATAATGTTTTTATATCTGATTCTTCAATTGTACGAATTGTTACTTTATCCCCTTTTACTATTACGCTATTCATAATTTCCTCCTACACTCCTCTTTATTTCATATATAATTATAATATTTTTTCTGAAAAATCAAAACAAATATCATTTATTATATTGTATAATTTTGTTATAAGGTACCAATTATTGATTTAGAAAGCTGGTGATTCAATGAATAAACGATTTAGTATTGCTTTATTTCTTACTATTATTATGACAAATATTATTCTCTATTTCTTCTTACCATTAAGTATTGTTACGAAATGGGACTTTAATGGAACGCCTACATCAACAATGGATAAAAGCACTTTTGTAATCATAAATATAATTATATGTTCCTTCTTATTCTTTGTATTTTTAGCTTTATCTAAAGCAGCGAGTAACCAGAAATTTCTCCATTGGATCGGCAACACAATGTTACTATTCTTATTTTTTGTCGATATTGTCATCGCCCTCATCGCTCTTGGCTTTTCACTTCCTCTTGATCATTTCATATTTTTAGCATTAGGGCTTTTATTTATATTAATAGGTTATTTCAGTTCCAAAATTGATACGACTAAATCAACCGTTTCATTAGAATGGAATGATAAGTACCTTGAAAAAAGAGCTTCAAATATTAGTAGTATTTCAATGATGATAGCAGGTATTTTTTTAGCGATACTTCCTTTTATCGTTTCTGCTCCCTATAGAGGTTATGCTATACTAGCAATTCTTTTAGGAATGACGCTTATCATTCTGCCGAGTACGATTTATTTACTTATTAAAGACAGCAAGCAATCTACTCCTTTAAAAAAATAGGAGGTTATATCCCTCCTATTTCAGCTTAATGTTTTATTTTTCACTTTTTCTATCTCAACTAAAATCCCTTTCTCTATCCAACCCTCTACGCCATCTTTTTTAATTAAATCATATCCTGAACAGCTATCATCAATGAGAGAAACGATATCTCCCTTCCTAACGCTTATTTGCGCACAAGAAATATCAGTTTTCACTGTATATTCACCTGACTTAAGTTGTTTCATATATTCATTTTTTACAGTGAGCACATTATTCGTTTCCTTTTGTTTACATACGGTGTAATCTTGCACCTTCTCGATAGGCTCTATGTAATAATACGGATATGTCACTCCGCCCTGCATTTCTGAATTCGCATTAAAATCCGCTATTACTTCGTACTCTGGAAAATAGTCTACATATGTATAAGAAAACGTATCGTCCGTTTGTTTCCTCTGAATAATAAATACGTTTAACTGCCCTGCTTCTTTAATTGCATTTCCTCCATCAATTGCAATAATTTTTTTCTCCTTATCAATAACTGGATTATTAGACGGTGCTTCTTCAGAATAGTTCACGACAGGCCAATGACCGACTATTACATACTTATTTGCTTTATGTGATTGATTGAAAAACTCCGGCATTGCTATCGCATTTTTGCGCTCAGTTTCTTTCCAATCTACTCTATCTTCTAGACCGGCATGCACAAAAATATAATCTTCTGTTTCAATCGCTGTTGGCAACTCTGTTAGCCAATATAGTTCTTGTGAAAATTCACTTAACAATGCTTCTTTCACTTCACGAATTGAAGTGCCCTCATGAACTGAAAAACCCAATTGCTCTAGCCATTCATTAAAAATTGAATGCTTCCTCGTACATAAATAATTAATAAGACCAGGATTTTCATTTAGAAGAGCATCAACTAAAACTTCACAATTCCCTTCAACAACGTGAACCTTTGAATTGTTCTTTACAAGATTCATAACGTAGTTTACTACGCCTACGCTATCTCGTCCTTTCTCGCAAAGATCTCCATTAATAATTAAATAATCTTCATCTTTAAAGTTAACTTTATGTAGTGCTTCTTTTAAAAGATTTAATTCTCCATGAATATCAGATATGACAATAACTCTAGCATCATTAGGGATTGATAGTTTCTTTATTTTTTTCAAGTATAAGCGCTCCAATCATTCTCTTTATTAAATTAAAACAATTCGACAAAATACACTATATAACCTTTTCAAATACATATACCATAACTTACAACCTATTTACGGTTCAATAATAACTTAAAAAATAAGAAGAAGCTGTTCCCAACTTTTGCAGGACAGCTTCTTCTTATTTTTTATAGTTCTTTATAAAAAGAATAACTCACCTTATCATACCCTTCTCTTTCATAAAAACGATGAGCATCAATTCTTGAAAATGCTGACGTGAGGACGATAGACTCACATTCGTTTTCCTTTCCCCAGTTCTCTATATACGAAAGTAATACTTTCCCATGTCCTTTTGAACGATGTGCTTCTGCTGTTACAAGGTCATATACGAAAACGTGTTTCTTATTATAAAAGTTCGTACAAATCGCTACACCTGCAAGGCTAACAACTTCATCATTCTCATTACGCAGCGAAAATAGTTTATAATTTTCTTCTTTCATATTTCGAAATAAAGAGCTTGTTTCCTCTTTTGAAAGTTTCATTCGTAATTGCTGTAAAACAGGTAATACTTCATGTAATTGCTCTTCTGTTACTACTTCTTTAACATTCATTTTTAACTCTCCTCTAACTATTTATTTAATTTTCTAAATGTTATATCATTATTATAGAAAGTAACTGCCCTTCACTTAAGTGACAGTTTAAGTGTTTTTTATAAGGCCAGTTTTAAAGGAGAGTTTTATATGGATTTTACTATCCCATTGCAATTACAAAGTAACACACCTATTTACTTGCAAATTTACGAATATATAAAAGCTGAAATTATACAAGGGACTATTTCTGTCGGCACACGTCTACCCTCACACAGAAATTTAGCATCACAACTTAATATTAGCCGCATTACTGTTGAATCAGCTTATCAACAATTATTAGCTGAAGGTTATGTAGAAAGTAAACCGAAACGTGGTATTTTTGTAGCAAATTTCGATATTGACGTTATCCCAAATAAAAAGCGAAATGCAGCAAAGAAGACGAGCAATTTGATAGACGAAAAATTTGAATATGATTGTAGCCAAGGACTTATTGATCAAAATGCATTTCCGATTACAAATTGGAAACGAGCATTACAAGAATCCATACTTACATACGAAAATGCACTATTTGCCAAAGAAGACCCTCAAGGTGAATTCGCTCTTCGAGAGCATATATCAACATATTTATATCATTCTCGTGGTGTCCATTCTTCACCTGATCAAATTGTGATTGGCGCCGGAACGCAGCCACTTCTCTGGCTACTACTTCAACTGCTTGGCCCTACAAAAGAATACGGCATTGAAAACCCTGGATTTCACCGTATACACGCAATCATTAAAAGCTGTGATAGACAAATTCATCCCATACCATTGGATGAAAAAGGTATTGATATTTCTAGTTTATACAATACAAATTCCAATGTCGCATACGTTACACCATCACACCAATTTCCACTCGGGATTATTATGCCTTTATCTAGAAGATTAGAATTGTTAAAGTGGGCTAATGATTGCAGCGGATACATTATTGAAGATGACTATGACGGAGAGTTTCGCTACGCTGGTAAGCCGATTCCTTCTTTACAAAGTCTTGATTCAAATGAACGCGTTATTTATATGGGAACTTTCTCAAAATCTTTTTTACCTTCTTTACGAATGGGATATGTTGTTTTACCACCACACCTTTTAAAAACATATCAAGAACTGCATGGAATTTTCAAACAAACAGTCGCTACAATACAACAACTTGCTTTTGCCAACTTTATACAAAGCGGGAATTGGGAACGTCACCTTAATCGGAGTCGTACACTATATAAAAGAAAACATCATGCGTTAGTAAAATCCATTATGAAAGAAATGGGGGCTAATGTTCAAATTCTTGGCGAACAGTCCGGACTTCATATTGTTTTATGTGTCCATAACAGTATGAATGAAAATGAACTGATTGAATCCGCTAAAAAACAAAGCGTTAAATTATACCCACTTTCTCCATATGATTTCGTGAATGATTTACGTAAGGAATCATACGTATTACTCGGCTTTGGTAGTATTCCAGAAAATAAAATTGAAACGTTGGCTACATTATTAAAAGACGCTTGGTTTCCTAGTTGCAAGGAAACTTTTTAACAGTGGATTTAACTTGTAACATGTTAACAATTCAACAAAATAAAAAAGAAGGCTGTTCCAAAATAACTTTTTGGACAGCCTTCTTCTAGTTATTCACCTGACCTAGCTTTCCTTCCCGGACGTTTCACACCAGTCGTTTCTGTTGAATAGGAAGCTTCGATTATAGCGGCTGGATCTACAGAGAGAACGAGATCTTTCATTTTCGGATAAATGAATCGGTTTGTAATGCAATAAATGATTCTCTTATGCTCCCCTAAAAAACCACCTTCTCCATGTAGATACGTAACAGATAGTTGCAATTCTTTCATAAGTAAATCGCCTATTTCTTTATTCTTACCAGAAATAATCATAACGCTCTTACCTTGATTAATACCATCTAATATAAAATCAATCATCTTCGTAACAATATAGAAAATTGCTAATGAGAACATCGCTTGTTCGATTGAAAATAAAATGGCAACAAAGATGAAAATAACTGCATTTACTGCAAGTAAAAATGTACTAATCGGTACATTAAAGTGTTTATTCATCCAAACTGCTAACATTTCCGAACCGTCAATTGCTCCACCCATTTTAACAACAATCCCAACACCAATTCCAAACAGTACTCCACCATAAAGTACAATTAATAACTCAGAAGTCGTAATTGCTGGAAATGGTTTTAAATAAATTAATCCGAGTGTTGTAACTACATTCGCATAAGATGTACGGATAAAAAATTTCTTTCCCATTACTTTTGCAGTAAATAATAAAATTGGGATATTAATTCCTAAGAACACACCATAAAGCGGCAATCCTGCAACTTTATTTGCCATAATAGCAATAGCCGTTACCCCGCCATCTACTAATCCATTAGGTGCTAAAATAAGCTCTAATGAACCTGCTACTATAATTGAGCCAATTGTTAATAATACGTATTCAAATACTTTCTTCATTCATTACCCCCAAAACTTATATATTTTCTTAGTATTATTTTAACGTAATTTTACTACTAATTCAAAGGTATCGATTTATATACACAAAAGTTTCTCCTTTATCGCTATTTTTATGTAACACATGTAACGCGTAATACTAAAAACACACTTACAAATTAAAAGTAAGTGTGTTTTTAACATCTATTTAATCTTTACGTACGGCTTCATTTTTAATTTGAATATTTCCTCAACTGCCCTTTGATATCCACCGGCATTTCTAAGCGACTCTCCCACTTTACGACTATTCTCCTTAAACGTCACATCATCCATTACTTTCTTTACAGTCTCACGTAATAATTCAGAAGTTAACTCGTTGCGATTAAGTCTTATTCCTGCCCCTACTTCAGTCAATCGTTTTGCAACGAATGGCTGATCTCCTGTTACCGGAATTACAACTAATGGAACACCGTAATATAACGCTTCACTCGAACTATTCATACCACCATGTGTCACGAATACATCAGCATGCTGTAAAACTTCTAATTGCGGGACATAATTATACAACTTAAAGTTTTTCGGGATATTTTCAAATTGACTTATATTTATCTTCTTACCAACGACTAATACGACTGTCGCATCAACATCTTTAAACGCTTCAAAACATTTTTCATACAAAGCAGGTTGTTCATTAAAAACTGTTCCCATAGAAATGAAAATCACTTTTTCATTTTTTAAATCTTCGGTAGGAAAACTCCCCACTTCTTTTCGAGTAGCAATTGATGGACCTACAAATTTATACGATTCATCAAATACCTCTGAACGCGGCTGATATTCTTTTGAAGTATATACAATCGTAATATCACCAGGATGGTTCATAATATCATACATACTATTACATTTCATTCCATACTGCTTATTCCATCTTTGCATTCCCGTTAAACAAGATTGATATAATGGATCCATTTCATCTACTTGTCTCGATTCTTGCTCATCATGAAAATTAATGTACTGATTAACAGCAAACGTTGTACAGGATGAAACGCTTGGTAATTGTAAAATATTCGCTATAATACGTCCTACTGGAAAATGATTATCATATATTAAATAATCGTATTTTTCCTCTTTTGTTTCTTCTACAATTTGAGTAACAATACGCTCTGATGCTTCAATCATATGAGATAGCATCGTCAAAGGGCTCCCACCTTCATTTACTCGTTCCATAATATTAATTTGAGAGAGAAAATTCTCAAACACTCGGAATTCCGCACCTGTTGCTTCAACCTTCTTTCTATAATCTTCAATACAATAAGAAACAACTGTTTCCCCTCGCTGAATTAACTCACTTACAATAGCTAAAGTCGGATTAATATGACCTTCCCCAGGAAAATTTATTACGAGTACATTTGCCATAAAATTCTCTCCTATCCAATTAATATAATAAAATTAACAATTAATTATATTAATTAATTTAAGTCTATTATAAATGAATGCATTCTACTTCTTCATGCTTTTCTCTTCATTTTATTATTGAGAAATATTTTCTATAGCCTACATTATTGTGATTCACAATCTTATAAATGAATGCTTAATTTTACTTTTACTCTTCATAGATTTAAAGATACGAGTCTTACATTAAAGTATTACCACCATTATTTTTAGACAATTCATACAAAAATAGAGAAATATAATATTTTTAATGAGTTTTCACTATAAATGTAAGTATGCTTTCAATCTTTTTATCTTTATCCTCATAACTCATCATCTGTTATATAATGAATTTATAGAATTTACAGAAAAAGAAGCACATGCCTTTAAAAGTGGTTACGAAACAATTATGTCTATTCCTCAATTAGAAGAATATAGACAGCCTTATCGTTATTTATACCGACTGTTATCTGTGCAAGGTAATGTGGAATTAAAGAAATGGTTAAGTCACCCATCCTATTTTTAAATACAAATGAGAGGGAGTATACAATGGATATTCAGAAAAAGCGTTCTGTAACAGAAAGTGAAATACAGCAAATGAAGGATTTGGCTTATATTTGTGGGCAACAAGACAATCTTGATTACTCTTCAGATTTACATATCAACTTTTTAAAAAATCGAAATGAAGATTATATAAACGATTTTCTTCTTTATAACGGTACTCAATTAATTGGCGCTTTAAATATGTATGATTTCGAAAGACCAACAAAGCTTGAACTAATAGGCTTTGTACATCCTCATTTTAGAAAACAACGTTTCGGAACTATCCTTTTACAAACTGCAATGAAAGAAATACAAAATAGAGAGACAGATGAAGCTCTTCTTATTATTAATGGGGATTCTATTTCTGGGAATGAATTTGTAAAACATATGAAGTTACCATATTTATATAGTGAATATAGTATGGAGTTCAAAACAAACGAAATTCAAAAAACAACAGATAATAATATACAGCTTACTCTTGCACCTTCAGAATCACTTCTTGATCTTATTGAAATTTCTGGTAAAGCTTTTGGTGATTCAGTAGAAAATACGGCTACATGGTTACAAAAAATGATGAATTCATCTTCCCATCAAGTTTACAGTGCCCTTATTGCTGGAAAAGTGATAGGAACAATTACAGTTTCTAAACAAGAGCAATCTACTACACTATCAGGATTCGCCGTTCATCCTTCTTATCAAGGTAAAGGATACGGAAAAGATATTCTTTGTAATATAGTACATACTCTTATTACAGAAGGAGTTTCAACAATTGAGTTAGACGTCGAAACGAAAAATATCCACGCTTTAAAACTATATACACAATGTGGTTTTGAAATTAACACGAGGCATGACTATTATAATTTAATTAATTTTTAGGTGAATACATATGTTAAAAAAACAATTTATTCTAATTATGATATTTTAGCAGACATCTATAATAAACATTGGGGACATTTTGTTGAATACTCCTATCCAGCCTCGTTTTACAAGATGCTCTTCCCTACTCTCGTATATTAGATCTTTGTTGCGGGACTGGTCATCTCTGCCGGTGATAGTTTAATTTAGTTGAACTAAAAAGTGTGTTTCGCAAAGTTTACTCCGTATTACATAACGAGGGTATATTCGCATTTGATATGAATAAAAAAATAAAAAAACTGAATCGAAATGATTCAGTTTTTTCTTAATATATTTACAATTGCAGTTGTTTCGTCATTTTCTTTATAGACACGCGGAATTCTTCTATCTAGCATACATGTAACTTCATAGTTTATTGTACCTAACATATCCGCTATTTCTTCTACTGCGATATTTTCTTCACCTTGTTTACCGTAGAATACTACTTCGTCTCCTACTTGTACTGGCATCGCTTTTGAAACATCCAACATTAACTGATCCATACAAACACGGCCAATAACAGGTACTCGAACCCCGTTAATTAACGCATAGCCTTTATTAGATAATTGACGATTATAACCATCAGCATAACCAATTGGTACAGTCGCAATCCATTCTTCACCAGTTGTTACATACGTATTCCCATAACTTACACCACGATTCTTCTTCGCATGTTTAATATGAGCTACTTTTGATTTTAACGACAACGCAGGCTGTAAAGAAACGACTGAATGATCCACTTCTTTTGATGGATACATACCGTACACTCCTATTCCAACGCGTACCATATTTTGAAATGTGTTACTTAATTCCATTGATCCCGCACTATTTGAACTATGAATATATGGTATTTGAATTCCTAATTCTTTCGCTGTATTAACAGCCTTTTCAAATAAACTTGTTTGCATATTCGTATATGATTTATCGATTTCATCTGCCGTAGAGTAATGCGTAAATATCCCTACTACCTCTACATACTTCATACGGTTTAATTCTTCTAAAAATGGTTTAACTTCTTCTTCTTGTAAACCGATACGACTCATTCCTGTATCAATTTTCACTTGAATTTGTACTTTCTTTTGAAGACGGTTTGCAATTTCATTTATACCATGTAAATCTTCTACTCTATAAACAGTCATCATAACGTCATATTGAATTACATCTTCTACAGCCGCTACTGGTGTGTATCCTAAAATTAAAATTGGTACAGTAATTCCTGCTTCTCTTAATTCTATTGCTTCATCTACAAATGCAACTGCAAGTTGATGTATCCCAGCTTCAATTGCAGCTTTGGCAACTTCAACTGCCCCATGGCCATACCCATTCGCTTTTACAGCAGCCATCATCTTAATTTCTTCATCATTTACATGTTTTTTAAATTCTTTTACATTATGTTTTACAGCATTTAAGTCAATTTCTACAATTGTATCTCTTCCATATTTCAAACTCATTGGTCTAACTCCTAACTCAATAATTGCATTCCATTCTATTTCACGTTTCATATGACCTTTTACAATATAATACTTTTCATTATGCTAGTCAAACTACTAGAATTTTCGGAATTTTGAGTATGATATAATATCCTCAAGAAACTATTATATACGGAGACGAGGAGAATTACAATGTTTGTTCAATCTGCATTGCATCAACTAAAAGTTGCTATTGATACTTCTATTTATATGCTTAACCAATATAGTGAAAACGATTTAAAAATACAACCGATTTACTCAAAACGATCATTATTTGAAATGTGTGCACATCTTTCTCTTATTTGTCATGCTGATTTACTCATTTTAAATGGTATTTCAGAAAAAGAATTACATACCTTTTATATAGAACATACGCCCGTAACAGTTGCTCACATGCAACAAACGATGATTGAAGGATACAACCTTCTCTCTAAAACATTTCTTTCCTACTCCCAAATAGAATTAGCAGAAGTTATGACTGCCTATTGGGGGATTTCTTATTCGCGCTTTGAATGGTTACTTGAAATCGTTGCACACTTTTATCATCATCGTGGACAAATTCATATTTTATTATGCGAGCATATGAAAGATCCTCGCATTCCTTTATTTGAGTGATTTTCCACTCATTCATTAATGATAAATAGAGAAGCTACAAAACCAATAAAAAGTATCATTCCTAATAAAATAAATGTTTGAGCATAACCTCCTATTTTCATAAGATAAATAGAAATGATAGGTCCTATACTAGTACCTAAAAATAAAATAAAAGTATATTCCCCTTGCTTTCCCTCCTAATTGACCTACAAGAGAAACTAAAGACGGAACGGATATAGCAATACCTATTACAAAACAGACACTCATCATTACAAGTAGAGATAGATCCGAAACAAAGCCCATTGAACTTAGACTAAAAATAGCAATCAACAATCCTCCTTGAAGAACCTTTCTTACTTCAAACCTCTTTGTTAAACGACCTGCAAGTGGTGACAGCAACATACCAAACAGCCCTGCTAAGCGAAAATAAAGGATTTGTTCTGCAGTTAAATTGTAAGTAGGAGAGCTCAAATAATTCCCTAAAACAGTATACATATTAACAAAAGCCATTATTAAAAAAGGATTTTTCACACTGACTAACTATTAGTTTTAAATAATTCGCAACTTCTTTAAGGCATAAGAAATTCCGCCTTCACTCGCCTTCGTTGTAACGAAATCAGCCCTTCTCTTCAACTCCTCTCCACCATTTCCCATCGCAACTCCTAATCCTACATACTGCAACATCTCAATATCATTTCCACCATCGCCAAAAGCAATGGCTTCTAATTTACTAATGTTTAAATGTTCCAATACTTTTTGAATTGCAGTTAGCTTCGATACTTTACTATCTTCCAATACATTTATAACGTAACCATGAAAACGCTCAAACGTAAGTGCTGGATATCTTTCAATGAATTTTTGAGCTTCTGTATCATCAGCATACAGACATATGCAATACATCTCATCTGATAAGTTTCTAACTTTGTCAGGATACCGCTCTAAATTTAAAGTTTCATTTAACGCTCGCATGACACGTTCATCTTTGGAAGCAATATTATTCATTGCAAATTCTTCTGTAAAGTAAGAAACACTGTGACCATGTAATTCAGCAAAATTTGAAATATCATGAACGATTTCGCTTGAAAGTACTGATTTATGTATAACTTCTTCCCCACATTTTATATGTGCACCATTTGCTGAAATAAACGTATTTATACCTAGTTCCTTAAATTGTGAGCATAAACTATACGGTCTTCCAGTTGTAACAACTACGTGAATTCCTTTATCTATTAACCTTCGTATCGCTTCTTTTATACTTTCGTGCATGCTTCTATCAATCTCACTTAATAACGTACCGTCAACATCGAAAAATACAACTTTGTACATAAGTCTTTACATCCCGTCCAAATGATTCGTATCATTAATGAAATGCACCGTTTTTTGTTCACCCTCAATTTCAATTAAACTTATTCCCGTATCTCCCATTTTGAAATAGTAGTCCATTGAAATTGGCATTTTGAAAAATGCACGTAATAGACTATTAATTACGCCTCCATGGGCAACAATTGCAATTCGATCATATGTATTCTCTATCATAATTTTAGAAAAGATTCCTTCTATTCTCATTCGAAACTCAATAAATGATTCTCCGTTTTCAAAACGGTCATGAAGAAACTTTGGCTCTGGATATTTCTTTGCTTCTTCAAATGATAAGCCTGCTTGCACTCCATTATTAAACTCCATTAATTCCTCTTCTAATTGAATTGGACAACCAATTGCTTCTGCTAATATTTCACCCGTTTCACGAGCGCGTTTTAATGTGCTTGCCCAAATGAAATCTGGCGCAAAATCTTTTTTCACTTTCTGTACAAGTCTTTGTACTTGTTGTCTCCCTTTGTCAGTTAACTCAAAATCAGCTCGACCTTCATGCACATGTAAAATATCAGCTTCTGATTCTCCGTGGCGTATTAGTAGTATTTGCATGTTTCTCTCTCCCTTTATTTAACATTCATAAAATTCCATTATATCACTTTTTAAGATTCCAAAATAAAAAAGGAACGGTCTCCCGTCCCTCATCCATTCACTTTTTCCGCATCATTCCAATAATATTTACTAAACGCTTCTGTTAACACATCAATTGTGTTATATAATTCATCTAACGTATTATCAACACCACCAACTTCAATTAACATCGCATTTTTCGATAAATCTTGGTTATAAACGCCATTTCCATCTTTTTTATACTTTGGAAAAATCCCTCTACTTAATCCGTAGTAGTTTTCATCTAAATAACTATTGATGGCTCTTGCAATTTTTTCATTTTCAGCATGGCCTTCATTTTCCATCCCAATTATAAAATATAATCTTGCATACGATTTTCCGTTAATTACTTTTGTTGTTACTTTCTTACGCTGATCGTCACGGTGTATATCAATTGGAAACGCAATTTTATTATTTTGTGCTAATGCTTCTTTTACATATTCATGAGACCCTTTATATGATTGCGGCCATTTCCATTTTTTACTCGCTAATAAATCACCCATATTCGTTTTATCGTGAACTACCGGAATTCCTTGTCCTTCAAGTTGCTCTTTCATACGTTTCCCTAGTAAAGACACATTTACATCTGGACTTGATGGATCCGTAGCCCCTGGTAATAATGGAAAGAAGGATTCCCAGCTATGTGTATGATAAATATATACTGCACTTTCACCTTTTTTCGCTCCGTTCTTTTTCTGAACCGGATTATTCTTTTCCGCTTCTGTAACTTTATCTTTTGCTACTTCCCTTTCTTTCGTTACTTCTTCAATCGGTACACTAGATTCATTTGGGATATTCGTCAAGTTTGTCCCTTCACCAGCTACGATAATATTAGAATAATACTTTGACATACCAGGTACTTCTTTACCGACGAATGTTCTTAAATCTTTAATTTTCAAATCTGTCGCAATAGAGAACATTAAATTTCCAACCGACTCTCTTTTATTCTTCTTAAAATAATCAAATCCGTAATAGCGATTCTCACTTTCTATCATTTGAACAAAACCTTGCATCGATACTTTTCCAAACCATTGATTTGCATAATTCGATTTCATTGTATGTAAAAATGACGTCAAAATCGACGCTATCATAATTACTATTAGCGCATATAAAAGGAGTAACGAAATCAGTTTCTTCCCATGTATTCGAGTTGCATACTTTTTCACTGCATCACCTTCTTTATACATGGATATGTACAAGCTTTTCGGAATATACGCAAAAAAAAGAGAAATGGTATCCCATTTCTCTTCCTCACTTTTATTGTTCTTTTCCTGTATCATTTGAAGGTAGTTTCTTCACTTGTTTTTCTTTAAATATTTCTCCAATTGCCCCAAGAGTACCAAGTGTTTCAATTGCATTAGACGGAATAAAGACTTTATTTGCTGGTCCTTTTGCAACTTCAGCTAATGATTCAAATGATTTGTAAGCAAGTATACGCTCATCCAAATTCGCTTCACGAAGCAATTCAATACGATTTTGTTCTGCTTTTGCGATTTCTTCAATTGCCCTTGCTTCCCCTTGCGCTTCTAATTCTTTTGCTTCTTTTATACCTTCAGCTTCGCGAATACGTGCTTCTTTATCCCCTTCAGCCATCAAGATTTTACTTTGCTTTTCCCCTTCAGCACGAAGGACTTTATCTTGTTTTGCTGCTTCAGCTTCTAAAATAATCGCACGTTTATTACGCTCAGCCTTCATTTGTTTTTCCATTGATGCTTGCACATCTTTTGGCGGGTTAATATCAACAACTTCGACACGTTCAATACGTACGCCCCATTTTTCTGTTGCTTCATCAAGCGCTAAGCGGATTTCTGTTGAAATTTTTTCACGACCAGATAACGTTTCATCCAGTTCCATTTTACCGATAATTTGACGCATCGTTGCTGAAGTAATATTACGAACACCATATTCATAGTTTGAAATACCATATGTCGCAAGTTCTGGTTCAACAATTTGATAGAAAATAATAGTATCAATTTCTACTTGAACATTATCTTTCGTAATTACCTTTTGCGGTGGTACATTCGTTTGTTGAATACGTAAGTCATGATATACACGAACACGATCTACAATTGGTATTAAAATATTTAACCCTGGGTGCATGATACGTTGAAACTTACCAAATCTTTCAACAACCCCAACTTTTTGCTGAGGAATAATTTTAATTGTTAATGCGATAAATGTAACTACAATTAGTGCGAATATAATCGTTAACGTTAATGCTACCATATTTATTCACTCTCCTTTTTCACTTGTAATATAGTACTATGCCTCTTTATAACAACGACTTTTTCTCCAGCATCAATTGAAGAATCTGCAATAGCTGTCCAAGTATCTCCATCCACCTTCACAATACCATTCGCTTCATTTGTAATCGCTTGCATAACAATCCCTCTTTTACCAACAAGCATATCTACTGTATCAGTAAAACCTTTTGCTTCTCGAAAGTTTTTTGAAATTCTTTTCGTAAAGAATGTCAAAGTTAAACTTACAATTGCACCAACAGTAACTTGTAACAGTAGTGCATCAGGAGCAAACAAAGCAATAAGACCTCCGACAACAGCTCCAATTCCAAGCCAAAGCATGTAAAATGTAATCGACAACATTTCCGCGATAAATAAAATACCAGCTATTATAAACCAAATTACCCAAGCAGCCATATGCAACCCTCACTTTCTTTCTCATTTTCTATATGTATATGAAGAAAAGAATGGTTTATCCGCCCTTTCTTACACTTGGGCGTTTGCTACAAGCTATTGTACATATTCACTGTTACAATGATCATTAATATAATACTATATCAATATATTCTTCATTATACATGAAAATCCCTTTCAAAAAGTGACAAAAAATTAAATTCTTTTAAAATTTTAATTTTTAAATTACAATTATTCTAATTACTAAATACTATTTTTTATAGAGGTGATATTCTTATTGAGAAACCTGTCACTAATCTACTATTTAGGTTCCAAAATATGCATTACTCTCGCTGACATCGTATATGTAATGATTATTACAACTCATATTTATATAGCAACTAAATCAGCTACTATTACTGCTCTTTTTCCATTATTACAAGTTATCACAAATCTAATTGCTAACATCTCTGCACCACTTATAATAAATCGTTTTCCATCTTATACGCTGTTATATACGCTCCAATGGCTGAAAACAGTCTTTTTACTATTATTAATGATTTTGTTCCCGGTCTTATCCACAAACATTATAGCTCTATTAACTTTTATTTTTGTCATTTCATTATGTAGTGGGTGGAGTGCTCCGTTATTATACGGTATTCTCCCGCGCCTTACACCGAAAGAAAAATTAGTAAAAGTAAATAGTATCTTTTCCTTTTCAACACAAATTGTGCAAGCCGCTGCTTATTCATTTACGAGTATTGTCGTTCTTCTCATTGGCGCTACTTCTACACTCATGATTAATAACATTTTGATGATTTTCGGATGCATTGCATTACATTTTTCATTACGTTCCATACATACTGAAAGAATAGCAGATTCTCCCTCTTCCAAAAGTACTGTTTTATTGGAAGGTTGGAAACTCCTATTTCAAAATCCTTCTCTCCGTACCGTTACATATATGGACTTAATTGAAACTTTCGCAGGGACAATATGGATTGGTGCTATTACGATGGCATACGTTACGACTATCCTTCATAAAGGCGAAGAATGGTGGGGATATATTAATACAAGTTATTATGTTGGCACGTTAATCGGTGGTCTATTAGCATGGAAAATGAGTTCCTATATTCAAAACAATTTAATACGATCTATGTCGATTAGCTCTCTTATATTTAGCATTCTTACATTTTTATATGGTATGACGAGCAGCGGATTTATTGCGCTTTTTCTATGTGTTCTAATGGGACCATGTTATCAAATTAGAGATATTTCCCAAACGACTGTTTTACAATCAAGTGTCGCCCCTGCTTTATTATCCAAAATGTATACAGCACATGGCGCACTTCTTTCAACAGCCTCTGGACTATCTATGCTTAGCATTGGCATTATTACTGATATGTTCGGTGTTCGTACAATTTATATCATCGCTTCTATTCTTATTTTATGTTCCGCTTGTTTATCTTTTAGTTTATTAAAATATCATAAGACAGAGCAGAACGATATTTCACTTTAAGCACTAAAACAAAGAGGACAGGGATTCCTGTCCTCTTTGTTTATTCTATTCATGATAAGTTGGGGATTTTTCTATGCTTTGTCGCTTGTTCAAAAGCATAAGCTAGCTTAATTAATATCCCTTTAAAGAAATCCACTTTCCTTATTTAAACACCTTTAATTTCCCGAAAAATAAAAAAAGTCTGAAACGGATTAACCTTCGCTTCAGACTCTTACATTACTGTGCGTATACTTCATCTAACAAATGTAAAAACTCACCTTGTTTCCCAGCTAATTCAGGGCATTTTGCAATATCAACCCATTCGTAGCAAAATACTAATCCTTTATCTTCCTCACCAGCACTTACAATATGTTCCCAAGTATCCTTTACATCTGTTAGTAAAGTTACATGAAAAAAGTGGCGTTTTTCATATTCCTGTTTTTCTTTCATATGTATGATGTAATCTGCTAAAAAACGTTCTATGCATAAATGACGCAATCCGGATTCTTCCTGTACTTCACGCAATATAGCCGCTTCTAACGTTTCACCTTCATCAACCGTTCCCCCTGGCACTTGAATACCAGCTTCATGTATATCACGATGTTTAAAAACAAGTAATTGCATAACCCCCTCTTTTTCTCTTGTAATATATGCATGTACTTTTTTCTTATATAACATCGTCATTATACGTCTCTCCCCTCAATCATTTACTCTGTTACTTCTTCAAGCGTCAGTTGATTATCATACAAATATGTAGCTTGTGGATTTCCCACATACCTTACGTGCCATGGTTCATACCGATAACCCGTAATCGTTTCTTTCGCTTTTGTGTATCGAATCACAAAACCAAATTTATGGGCATTTTCAGAAAGCCACTGACCTTCTTTCGTTTCCCCAAAAACCGTCTCTAACTGAAATTTAGCAGATTGAGACGTAATATCCATAGCTAGTCCAGTTTGATGTTCACTTGTGCCAGGAACCGCGCTAGACATTGCTGTTTTTGCTACCCCGTCTTGTTTTTTATACATTGTATTTAATGCTTTTTGTCGATCAAAAGATCTAAATCCAGAAACTGCAAACAGGAAAATACGCTCGTTGTCAGCCTGCTGAAACATATCCTCAAGCGCCCTCGCTGCTTCTTTTCTCATCTTTTTCTTTTCTTGATCACCTTCACTAGAGTAGCGTACTTTCGGAATAACTAAATCTGGCGGTCTATACCCATCTGGTAAACGCCTACTTTTATTCACAAGTACAAGCATTGAATTCGGATTATTAATTACCGCAATATCCCCATCCATATTAGCAATCGTTTCTTTCGCTTTCGGAAATACGCTATTTACACTTACTTCCCGCGCCTGCTTATCCTTATACATTTTATAATTGATTCCTGCTACTCCAACAATAATTATTGCAGCTACGATACCGAGTAGTGCCCATCTTTTTTTCATATAACGACCTCTTATTTTAATAATTTGGCCATTTCATACTCATCGATGTCCTTTCCATCGATAATAAGAGCAGCTTTTTTGACACCTTCTGTCTCAAATCCAGCTTTTTTATATAGTGCCTGAGCTCTTGTATTGTGGGCCATTACTGTTAATTCTAAACGCCATACATCATGTAATTTTGCCCACTTCTCAACCTCTTTAAACAATCTAGTCCCAATACCTCGCCCGTTATACTCTTGCAAAATACCAATTACAATGCTTGCCACATGCTTCTTTCTTTGAATGTTATTTCCATTCACTAATATAAAACCTACTATTCTCTCATCTTCAACTGCTACAAATATTGTTGCATATTCATTTTCTATAAATCGATGGATCATTTTTTCTTGTTGCTCAGCTGTAGTTTTCCTTTCTCCTGGTTCATATAACATAAACTTCGTTTCTTCATCTAATTGCTTACTTAATCGCAAAAATGATGCTGCATCTTCTATTTCGATTTCCCTAATCACTTCAATCACCCTACCAGTTTCATAATAAAAAGTTTTCCTTATAAAAAGATTTTCTCTACTTTCCCGAAAATTCCTTTGTAAATCTCCTACTATAAATTGACAAATTTCGATATTACTATAACAACGACAAATTATGTCTATTCTGTGACGTCTCACCATTACAAAGAAAAAACGCAAGCATTACACTTACGTTTTTTCAAAAATACTGTGAACTCATCCTCATCAGGTGAGGTCTCTCACCAATTTAAAATTCACTTTATCCATTCACTTTTTCTGCCTGCCAAAAATATTCACCAAATGCTTTAGCAAGTGCATCAATTGATCGATTCAATTCTTCCTCTGTATTATCTACACCGCCAACTTCTATTAATATCGCTTGTCCTGATAGGTCTTGATTATAGATTCCATTTCCTGTCTGGAACCCTTTTTGAATGACCCCACGGCTCACTCCTGGATATTTCTTATTAATCGCCTCATGTAAAGCTGTCGCTAATTGTAAGTTTTTTTCATAGTTTTTATTTCCTTTTCCTACTACAAATGCAAGCTTTGCATATGATTTATCTCCAATTGTTTTTGTCGTTACATTCTTTCGGGCACTATCACGATGCAAATCAAAAAAGTATTGAAGATCTTTATTTCCAGCCATAGCTTGCTGCACAATTTCCCGTGACATTTTATACGAACTATTACTGTTTAAACCTTTACTTATTAACTTTTGACCAACATCACTCTTATCGTTAGTAGCTCCAATCCCTTCACCTTCTAGTTGTTCACGGAAACGATCTCCTAATATAGAAATATTCGATACAGAACTCGTTGCTTTATTCGGATTCGGGTCATTCGTTAAGTTAAGTAAAGGTAAATAAGATTCCCAGCTATGTGTATGATAAATAAACGCAACTTGTCTCTTCCCAGTCGTTTGGGACGGCTGTTTTTTCTCTTTACTCGTATCTTGTTTAGGTACTTGTCCAGTTCCACTAGTCCGTTCCTTCACCACTTCTTCAAGAGGAACACTCGACTCTATCGGTAAGTTAGAATAATTTGTACCCTCACCCGCAATAACAATTTCTGTATCGTACTTACCAAACCCCGGGAGCTCTTTCCCGACGAAACTGCGTACATCATTAAAGCGAATATTTGTAGCCATAGAAAAGAGAAAAGAAGAAATTGAAAAATCTTGATTCAAATTTCGATACTCCTGTGTAAAATAATGATTCTCTTTTCCAAGTACATACATGTAACCATTCATCGATAACTCATTTAACCAATTATATAAATACGTTGACTTTGTCTCTTTCATAGAGGTTACCATCATACTAATAAGAAAAAAAGTCGCTAGCATTGTAGTAATAACAAATAAAACTAACTTACGCATACTTGTAAACTTCATAAAAAAAAAGCCCCGATTCATACTATCACCTCTCTATTTCAAGTTATGTACAAGCCCTAGAGAATAGACCGTTAAAATTTCGGCTATATTGTTAATGAGGTGAAATGAATTGAAGCTATTAATAGGAATATTACCAATCGCTCTATCATTCATTTTTTATTTGTCCGCTAAGCAACCAAAAATCTCTATTGTGCTACATATTTCTGCGTACTTGGCACTGTATGTACTCGGTATAATTATTTCCATTAATATATACGATGTTTTAATACAAGATTTAGTTTTCATGACGAGCATTCATGGAATTTTACTGAATCCATTTTTCCTTATTGCAGGAGCGTATATAGGAACATACACTTTGTACCTACTTTTGTCTCACATTATTATGAAAATAAAAAATGGAGCGTAATGAAATGCAACCACCATTTATCTGTCATACATGCAAAAAAAGAATTATGAAAAAGAAAGATCTTATTACAGCCACATGGTACTTCCGCTTTTATTTATTTCACAGTGATTGTTTTAAACGACAGCAAGTGTTCATCTCACGATTTCTCCCTGTGAATACACTTTTCAATTCCTTTCTTATTATATATGGACTTATTTTTGGCAGTATTCTTATGATTACAGAACCATCTATTATTTGGCTGACTTTCTTTTTTCCCATTTTTTATCGGTTTCTTTCTTATTATTATGTTGAACGTTTTTTCTCTACATAACGCGCAGACTGACCTCTCGGAATACTTAAACATTCCCACTCATTTTCTTTTAACATCTTCCCAATGTATATAATCTGACCAATATGCAATGCATAATGAGCAATTTGCCTTTCAATTGCTTGCATGACAGTATGTGCTTCACCGCGAATGTATACCGTCTTCAATAAGTGTTCCGGCGTTAAAGTATTCATCGTATTAAAAACATATTTCCATCCTTCTTGCCAAGCTATAAGGGTTTCTTCTTTTGAGTGATAGCATCCTTCAAATTCACCATCTCGATTACGATCTGTTTTTTCACCATCAGACGTTAAAAAATCCGTCCATCTAGAACGCATATTACCGTGAAGATGCTTAATAATAATCGCTATACTATTTGTTTCTTCATGAGAAGACCATTGTATTTGTTCATATGATAATTGAGAAAGTGCCCGCTCCCCTTGTTTCTTTGTTGCTTTAAAGTTCGAAATCGCACATTGCAAATATTCTCGTCCGATATCCATATTAGCCCCTACCTTCACCCTAGCTAATTTTTGTTCCATTTGGCAATTCCATATTAGGCTGAAGTAACACAACATCACCAGCTTCAGGAACACCACCAAGCACAAGTACTTCTGATTTGAATCCAGCTACACGCTTTGGTGGAAAGTTTACAACAGCAACGATTTGTTGGCCGATTAAATCTTCTGGACTATACCTTTTCGTAATTTGAGCACTTGACTGCTTTATCCCGATTTCTCCAAAATCTATTGCTAGTTTAATCGCTGGTACTCTCGCTTCTTTAAATTCCTCTGCATGTATTACAGTTCCAATTCTCAAATCCAAATTTAAAAAATCTTCAAAATTAGCCATTTATCATTCCCCCCAATTATTACTTAGACAAAATACAAAAATCCCCTTCAAAAAAAGAAAGGTGCCTAAGCACCTTTCTTTTGTAATTCACTTGATTCATTTGATTTATAGAAGAAGAAACCGAGAATCCCGCCAATACATGATGGAATTAACCATCCGATTCCTTCGTTATATAACGGTAACATTTGTAGTACATTAGAAATCGCGTCAATTTTAATTTTCGCACTTTCTAAACCGTTAAAGAAACTAATTAACAATGCACCTAAAATAGCTCCAATATAAATTGTATTACGCTTCCCAATCCACTTATGGAAATACGAAAGTACAATTAATACAATTGCAACTGGATAAATGATCATTAACACAGGTAATGTTACTGCGATTAATTGTGTTAAACCTAGGTTAGATACAATTAAACTAAATACACATACCATTGTTACAATCGTTTTATGCGAAAGTTTTGGGAATAAGTTTGTAAAGAAACCCGCACACGCAGATGTTAACCCAACAGAAGTTGTTAAACAAGCGAGTATAATAACAAGCCCTAATAAAATTTTACCACTCGTCCCATATAGCTCATTTACAACATTCGTTAAAATAAGACCACCGTTTTCTGAGATACCAAGTGATGTGCTTGTTGAACCAAGATAAGCAAGCGATAAATAAATTAACGTTAAACCAAGTACAGCGATAATACCTGATACTACTGTTATTTTTGCAATTTGACTACTCTCTTTTATCCCTTTAGAGCGGATAACTTGTACAACGACAATTCCGAATACGAGCGCGCTAATTGCATCCATCGTTAAATATCCTTGAATAAATCCACCAAAGAAAGCATTTTCTTTGTAAGCAGCTAACGGCGCAGCTGGCTCTCCAATTGGATCAATAATTGCCTTTCCGACAATAACAGCGACAATTAATACTAATAATGGTGTAAGAAACTTTCCGAACCAATCCACTAATTTAGATGGATTTAATGATAAATACCACGTTATTCCGAAGAAAACTATCGTGAAAAGAAATAGCATGTACCACTCTGAAACCATTGCCTCTGATAAAAACGGCTTCATACCCATTTCAAACGAAACAGCTCCAGTCCGAGGAATCGCGAAAAATGGTCCAATTGCTAAATAACTAATCAATGGGAAAATAAACGCAAATATAGGGTGGACTCTAGAAGATAGCGCTTTCAAGTCCCCCTCTACAAACGCGACAGCTGTTACAGCTAGTAGGGGTAATCCGACTCCCGTTACAAGGAATCCTATTGTAGCAATCCAAACATTCTCTCCTGCTTGTTGACCTAAAACTGGCGGAAAAATTAAATTTCCTGCTCCTAAAAATAATGCAAATAGCATTAAACCAATTGCTACCGTATCACCTGGCCTTAAACGTCCCTTCATGCTCTTCATTTGCATAGCACTTTTTCATTGTTTATCTCTATATTTTACAATATGCTATGCATCCTCCTCTCTGCTCAAGATGATAAAATATGCCCCTTACAAAGCAGTGTCTTTCTCCATAATTTCTCCATTCCCCTTATTTTTACTCTAATCATTAATATAATTATTATTTTAATTTTTGATTTTTTTGAATTTTTAAATCATTAGAGTGTTATTACGTGGAGTATAGTTGTCAGACCTCTTTGTTTTTATCACACATATAGTAACATATTTAGTTGCAAAATAAAAACATATTTTCAAATTGATTTTTTTGAAAATCGAAATTATCTACATTTTTTATTCTCTTACACAAATATTGTTATAATCTCACCTATTATTCAATCGTTATTTTCAAATAACTTTATACACGTAACATACAAAAGCCATCTAATATAATTTAGATGGCTTTTGTATGTTACTCTATCGTTTCAACTTCACGTGGATTTTTCATCTCTTCCACATACACAACTCTAAATCCGTGATCTTCTAAATCTTTCAATAATGTCTCTAATTCACCGTCGTTAAACTCTTCTCCTAATGTAAACATAATTCTACGAACTAATAAGGCATCATTATCAAAAGTCATCAAACTTTGAATACCAGTGTATTTCTTTAAAACTGTCGATAACTTTTGGATTGCTCCATTATAGTCTTGCGTTCCAATCATGACAGAGTATTTACTAGAGTGAACACCCCATGCATCCTCTAATAACTCAAAAACTTTTTTATGCGTTAAAATTCCAAGGAAAACCCCTTTTTCGTCAACTACTGATAAATAAGGCAATTTTTTTATTGTAAAAAATACTTTAAAGAAAGATGAATCTTCTCTCACAAATCCTTCTTTATCGTTTAATAATTGTATTACACTCTCATCAAGTGATCCTTTATATTCTAAAATATCTACTTTATATATATTCCCTAAAAATTTCTCTTTTTTTTCATCTAAAACTGGTACACAACGATACCCCGTTTTATTTAAATGCTCTAACGCTTCCCCTATCGTAATCGAACTTGAGCACAGTAAAACTTCCCTTTTCGGTACGTAATTCCCTTTAATCCTCATAAATAGCCTCCTTATGTTAAAATACTTTCTGTGCCATAACTATATTATATTTTCAGAAAAAAATAAATAATTTATTTTATTTTTCTGAAAATTATTCATTTTCTTGTCATAATTTATTCATGAATCCTTCACTTGCATATTTTTGCTATCAAATCTTCTCTCTGAATTACTGAATGAAAAATATATTGTAACTTCTTTCAAAAAAAGCTAAAATAAGAATAAGAATTTTCTGAATATTCTAAGAGTAGGTGGTTATATGTCCTTATTACGCTCACATATATGTAAATTTATAATTGGTATTATTGTTATTTTTGCCATAAGTCCTATTCCAGCTCTTTTTATTACACACAATTATTCTTATCAAAATGGATTTATTAGCATTTTTCAAAACTTCGCACAGCTTTCTTCTATATCAATTCCAAAGGTTGATTGGATGCATGAATCTATCTTTTTCTCAGCAAACCAAATGGTACATACTTCTAATCATTCAACACCATTATTCCCTTACATATGGGAAATATATTTTATATCGATTGTTCGTTTTACTTTTACCCTTGCGATCGGATTTTTCATAAGTTTGGGTATCGGCCATTTATTTTTCAAAGTACCTAACTCGTTTAAAAAGTTTACTACTGTATTGAAATGGATACCTTACTCTTTTTGCACTGTAGTATTACAATGTTCAGTCTTATTACTACTTCTATACATCGCACAATTTATAAACCTTCCTTACTACTCATCATTTATCATCGTATGTAGTACTTCCATGATTATCGTTATGCAAGCAGTAAAAAAATGGATTCCTTTCTTAAAAAACACAAATGAATATGAAATAAAACATGATTCTTTTCTTGTGGATACATTGTTTTTGGCGCTTACTTCGAATCATAAATCAATTTTAGGTTCCATTATTCTTTCATTCGTTTTTATGGAATGCGTTTTTCATGCAAATGGACTGTTACAATTTATCGTTCAATTTGGCGGAAATTCACCCATAATTGTTACAATCGGCTTATTACTACTCTATATCCCATATAGCATACTTTCTTTCCTTCAAACACTATGGACCACAAACTACTCCAAGCAACAGTCATACACTTTAACGAGAAGTGTTCCAAAACCTTAATTTAAAATAACCCTCTATAATCTAAAAGTAGGGGGTTATTCCTTTTGTATAGCGGACAAAATAACAGCAAATTCAAAAACTATTACAGAAACATACCAATATTTACCCTTTTCCTTTGACTATTCTTTTCATTTGGATTTATTATAAAAGTATAACATAATTGCAGGAGGTGACATCTTTATTCCAAACCTTGGAATGGAGAACACGCTTGGACATATTAAATATTTTTCTCATCTTTGTACTTATTCTTATTTCTGGCTTTTTCGTTGCATCAGAATTCGCTGTTGTAAAAGTACGAAAAAGTCGAATTGACCAACTTGCAAATGAAGGTAATAAACAAGCTTTAGCTGCAAGAAGCGTCCTATCTAATTTAGATGTTTATTTATCAGCTTGTCAGCTCGGAATTACAATCACTTCTTTAGGGCTTGGTTGGCTTGGTGAACCAACTGTGGAGCATATACTACGACCGCTCTTTGAAAAAATTAATATTACTGGAACAATGGCTAACACTTTATCTTTTGTTATTGCTTTTAGTGTTATTACATTTTTCCACGTTGTATTAGGTGAATTAGTTCCAAAGTCTTTCGCAATTCAAAAAGCAGAAGCGATCACACTCAAATTTGCAAGACCGCTTATTTTATTTGATAAAATTATGTACCCATTCATTTGGCTACTCAATAGTACAGCTATATTTTTCACAAAATTACTCGGATTAGAACCTGCGAAAGAAAGTGAACTTGCTCATTCTGAAGAGGAATTGCGACTCATTTTAGGTGAAAGTTTTAAAAGCGGTGAAATAAACCAAACCGAATATAAATATGTAAATAACATTTTTGAATTTGATGATCGAGTTGCAAAAGAAATTATGGTTCCTCGTACCGAAATGATTTGCTTATCTACTGAAAATACGTTAGAAGAAAATATGGATATCGTCGCTACTGAAAAATATACACGCTATCCAATTATCGAAAAAGATAAAGATGATATCATTGGGATGATCAATACGAAAGAAGTATTCCATGATCAAACGAAAGGTATTTATAAACCACTTGAATCTTATATACATCCTGTTCTAACTGTATTTGAAACAGTTCCAATTCGTAAAACATTAGTCCACCTTCAAAAAAATCGCGTTCAGATGGCAATCGTTATGGATGAATATGGTGGTACTGCTGGACTTTTAACGATGGAAGATATTCTTGAAGAAATCATTGGAGAAATTCAAGATGAATTCGATGCGGATGAATCACCTATGATTGAAAAGCGTACACCTAAGCTTACTGTTTTAGATGGAAAGGTGCTTATTTCTGAAGTAAATGATATGTTTGGCCTACATATTGATGATAGTGATTTAGATACAATCGGAGGATGGCTTCTTTCTCAAGCAGTTGACTTAAATATTGAAGCTGGCTACTCCATTGAATATGCTGGTTTTCAATTTAAAGTATTAGAACTTGATGGACATCAAGTCAAAAAAGTTGCTGTACATAAACTAGATATTAAAAAGGAGCTATAAAGTGACTGTTTTATTAACAATTTGTATCATTGCCTGTTTCATTGTTTCATTTCTCGCCTTCATTTATCCAATTATCCCTGGCATACTAGCTGTCTGGGCTGGATATTTGATTTACCATTTCGGTATAAATGGAGGCGAATTAACAACTTCTTTTTGGATTATTCAAGTCATTTTCACTCTTTTCATTTTCGTTGCTGATTTTATTGCAAATGGATATTTCTTAAAAAAATACGGTAGTTCTAAATGGGGCGAACGTGTCGGAATGATTTCTATCATTGTCGGATCGTTCTTCTTCCCGCCATTCGGACTTATTATCATACCGTTCTTATCAGTATTTATAACAGAACTAGTGCATAAAAAAGCGCCAAAAGATGCCTTTCTAGTTGGAGTCGCTACTGTAGTTGGTTTTTTAAGCAGTACAGTAGCGAAAGCAATTCTCCAAATCATTATGATTATCATCTTCTTGTGTTATATCATCTTTTAACCATCCCGACTTCGGGATGGTTTTTTAATATGCAATACCTACTCGACTATTTTCATATATGTTTTTCTTACATAGATCCCATGCAAAGTGTGCTGTATCACCCACTGTAATTTTTGATCCACCCTCTGGCAATATATCTTTTTCAGTTCGATATACCTCTGTCGCCTCACCATCTATTAAATGTGTCGGACAAACAACTGTCCAACATAAATTATTACTATTACTTAGTACTTTATATGCAGCCAAATGATCTTCCGCTGCCGTTGTCGTTTTCCTTTTTGATTCCGTTGATTGAAAACGATATAAATTTAGATTTGTTCTTGCTTGTAAAATACCAGCTGTTCCTATTGTTATGATTCTACGAACCCCTTCTTCTTCCATTTGCTTAATGATTTGTGGCATACTCTTCCCTAATGTTCCATTTTGATCCGTTCCAAGTGCACTAATTACTATATCGCTTCCTTCTATCACTTTCTTTATATCATTTTCGTTCAATACATTACCTTCTATCACTCGTAGCCTTTCATGTTGTATTTCTATTCTATTTAAATCACGCGCTAATGCATTCACTTCAGCTGAATCCTTTAATGCTAAATTAATTATGTTTGAACCTACTCGTCCTGTTGCTCCCAATATACATACTTTCATTTGTTTTCCCCCTCTTTCATTCTCTTTCTATTTTTCAATAATCTCAATAAATTTACAACAAAAAAGCTTCCTCATATATGAGAGGAAGCTTTATTATTACTTTATTTCTTTTCTTTAGAATCAGTAGACTTCTCGGTTCCGCTTGTTTCTTTATCCTTTTTATCCTCTTGTTGTGTTGTTCTGTCGTCTTCTTTCTTCTTGTCCTCACCTTTACTACAACCTACCATTAATAAAGAACTTGCAAGTGCCATAGCAGTTAATGATTTAACCCATTTATTCATTTGCGTTTCCTCCTTGTGATAGAATATGTACAACCTCATATTACTCTCTATTTTTAAAGGAGAGATTGAAAAACAGTAAATATACGGTAAATTTTTGTAAATTTTCTGATAACAAAACCTGATTTTATTTCATTTCCAATCGATACACAATAAAACTAGTTTTTTCTCTCAATGGACGTAAAAAAACTAAGGCGCATACCATTTCGCCTTAGTTTCTCATGCAAACTTTTCATTTTCATATAGATGTGTAATCTTATATTCCTTCTTCATAACATATTGCCACACACTATAAGCGTAACGGTTCATTTTCAGGAAACAATTTTCCAAAAATGAGCGAAACTCTGGATTAGCAACTTCCACTGCAACTTGAGCAAACTTTAAAGCTAATCGTTTCAAGTGCGCAATATAACTGATTGCAATATGAATATCCCCTGTATATTTACTAACTGTTTCCTTTTCCATTTCATGCAAATCAAACTCCGTTGTTTCACAGGTTATATGCTGCACATTCTCTCCTTCTTGAAAATTTACTTGTTCATTATATGCTTGTAACATATATGGTAAATGGTGCTGTAATAGATTTTTTAATTCTTCGTCTCTGACCTTTCCAGCATACTCTCCAACCTTGTATATTAGCATATAACTATATCTCATTAATTCTTTCATACAGTCCATTAAAGCGCCTCCCTTCTCTTTTGTCCATATACTATAAATATGATGCTAAAACATTCGCTATTCTTGCTAAAAACCAATCCCATCTACTAATTTCCTCAAAATCTTCTTCAGAAAATCGTTTTGATTTATGAAAGTCTACCTGTAATCGACTCCATACTTCATCAACAACTGTTTTATCATATATGATACAGTTAGACTCGCAATTTAAATAAAAACTTCTATTATCAAAATTCGCTGTCCCAATATCAACAATTTCTCCATCTATGATTGTTACTTTCCCATGAAAAAATCCATTTCGATATTGATAAATCTCCGCTCCAGCATGTAACATATCTTTCAAATATGGATAGGCAGCTTGTTTTAACAATATGGCATCACTTTTAAATGGCACGAGAATTTTCACATTAACACCACGATTTAATGCAGCTTTTAACTCTTTCACCATTTCTTTACTTGGTACAAAATATGGTGTAGCTATAATTAAAGACTTTTTAGCTTTTTTTAAAAGTGCCCCATACTTTTCCCATAAGCCTTTTCCATTTGAAAATAAATATTGATATTTTATATTCCCTAATGTAGGTATACTTTCATGTATAGGCATTTTTTCTCCTGTATCTTCTTTCCAATCTTCGGCGAACTTTCTTTCCATATCCGCTGCACCCTCACCATGGATACGCACGTGATAATCACGCCATGGCCCAAACTTTGGATTTTGTCCAAGGTACTCCTTTCCGATATTAAAGCCACCAACGTATGATACCTTTCCATCTATCGTAACAATACGTCTATGATTCCGTTGATGCAAAGAATAGAACATATTTTTCAGTTTCGGTTTTTTACTAAATGTAAACTTCACACCGTTTTCTTTTAATCGGCTAATTACCTTTTTCTTCAGCTTATATCCGCCTACCCGATCGACTGACAATTTCACTTCTACTCCGCTAGATGCTTTTTTCTCTAATAACTGTAAAAACTCTTGGCTTATTTCGTCTTTTCCTACAATATAAAAATGGATATATATATACTTTTCTGCATCGTTTATATCGTCAAATAATTTTCTATATAACTCTTCACCGTTCGTATATAGTTGAAATTCACCTAATCGAACTTGTCCTAATTCATATTCACTAGCCATTTCCTTCCCCATTTCCACATCGATGTTCATCCAAATGAATACACCTATTAAACAAAGGATTATAGCGAAAAAGTGCTTCATGGATAAATTCCTTTCTCCACTTACTGTTATTTCTATATCTTCCCTTTTTTATTACATTATCATTCAAGAAAATATGTCATTGCATGATATATGTCCATATCAAACAATAGCTCATTTGCATATTGTATGTTGTATCTTAAAATAAAAGGAGGAAATAACAATGGGCTTCGCACATGGTAATGGATTTGCGCTATTAGTCGTATTATTTATCCTCTTAATCATCGTCGGTGCTGCTTGCTTCTGCTAAGTAGCTACTGTCATATGATATGTGGATGAAAAAACTATAAAAGCGGACACCTATTTTTAGGTGTCCGCTTTTCATTTTAAAACCATTTCCGACTGCTATAGTAACTTAAATGGCTAAATATTCATCTCAAAAGGTTAACAATGTGGCTACTTTCTTACTCTCTGCCTTACGTATATGACGCTGTTCTGCACGTAACACAGCAATACGATGTAATTCTTTCTCTTCTTCGGTTTCAGGGATAACACGCGGTACAGGAACTGGATTATTTTCCTTACTAAGTGCCACAAAAGTAACGAATGACGTTGCCGCTATACGCTTCTCACCTGAAATTAAATCTTCAGCCACTACCTTCACAAACACTTCCATCGAAGTTCTTCCCGTCCAAATTACGAAAGATTCATAACTAACACAATCTGAAGAACGAACAGGATGTAAGAAATCGACCCAGTCCATAGATGCTGTGACACATTCCTTTCTTGAATGTCTGGATGCTGAAATAGAAGCAACCATATCCATCTCCGCTAATATCTTCCCACCAAATAGCGTGTTATGATCATTTAAATCTGTTGGGAAGACTCGGCTCGTTTTGAACACCCTTGACTCATTGGCTGTTTTCCCCTTTACTTCTGTCATTGTTATCACCCCTTTAATGATCTATCCCTAATATTTCAATAATCACTATACTAAATGAACTACACGTTTAATATTAACAACATTCAGAACTTTTAGTCCACAAAAAAGAACCGATTTTATCAATCGGCTCCTCTAAATACATATTGTTCTTTCGGCTGTTCAACTTTATTCCATTTTGTTACTTCTAATACAGGAATATTCGCATGAAACGGCTGATAAAACTCAGTAGTTATCTCTCCTTCTACTTGAATCCAGTCATCATTATTCCACTCTACGCCTTCTGGCTTTTTCACTAACATACCATACACACCAGAATCTGCTACGCAATGTATAATACCGAAACGGAATAAGAAGTATTGTTCTTTTTTAGAAGAATCATCTCTAAAAACAAACCCTTTAAAAGATAATTTTTTTCCAGTAAACTCGCCAGGATAATTATAAATTGTTTCCATACCCTTTAGGAAGTCTTCATCTTTCAAATTAATATTATCTTTCGTAACAAACTCTTTCTTCCCTTTTTCCATTACACCGCGGTATCCTTCTTTCCCGTAATAAATGCTCGTATCAGGTCTTAGAAATTGTCTTGTCATAAATGGATCCTTACTTTCTGCTTGTGCAACAGGAAAGTGAAACCCTTTCGCTTTAACAATATCCGAATCTAGCGTCGCAATTGGGAAAAATAACCCTGAGATAATTGGAAAACAAAACAATGAGTACGAAAATGCTTTTTTCCACCATGTATTCTCATCTTTTGAATGATCATGTCCGCAATGACCATGGTCACAACTACAATCATTTTTCTCTTTTTCCTTTTGGTGTTCTTTTTGGAAAACGACGATAATTTGTACAATCGTTAAGAAACCTAAAATAATTGCTGCTGTTGTTGATAAATAGGCATACTTCATATTGATATACTTCGTAATGTTACCGGAAATATGAAGCTGCGCAATTAATATTGTAAAACCTAATAATATATATGCTCGAAACATAACCTACCACCCCATCGCATAAATGAGTAGTGAGCTTGCATAAACAACAAGAGTAACTGTAACTATAACAACAATTACAAATTTCGTTTTAAATGTCGCAAGCATCATAAACATATTTTTAATATCCACCATCGGTCCGTAAACGAGGAACGCGACAAGTGAAGCTGTTGAAAACGTACTTTGGAACGAAGAAGCGATAAATGCATCTGCCTCTGAACAAAGTGATAAAATGTAAGCAAGTCCCATCATAACAGCTGATGAAGAAAACGGACCTTGTCCAATAGCAAGAAGTGTTGAAGTTTGTACAAACGTTTGTACTGCTGCTGCAATTAACGCACCTAGTACTAAATATTTTCCCATTGAGAAGAATTCCTCAACAGCGTGTGTACATACATCCCACATTTTTTTACGCAGTGGACGCTTATTATTCACTTCTGGGAAGTGATCATCTCTTAATTGATGTTCTTTAAACATAAAGGATAATATAATTCCAACGATAATGGCTACGATAATCGCTACAATAGAACGATACCATACCATGTGCATACTACTCCCAAAGGCAACATAAGTAGCAAATAATACAACTGGATTAATAATAGGTCCAGTTAACATAAATGCAATCCCTGCGTATGGTGGAACGCCTTTTCCAATTAATCGTCTTACAATCGGAACAATTCCACATTCACAACCTGGAAACAACATACCTAAAAAAGTAGCTAATAAAACAGACAGAAATCGGTTCTTCGGCATCCATTTTGCCACCATATCTTCTGTCACGAACATTTGAATGAATCCTGAAATAAATACACCAATGAGCACAAAAGGAAGTGCTTCGATCAATATGGAGATAAAAATTGTATTCATTTGCAGGAATGCTTTCGGTAATTGAAACAATTCCATGATGTATTTCCTCCAACTTTTCATTAACAATATGTAATTTTAACCCCATTTCATTAATTGAACAAGGCTTATATGGAATACATACCCTTTATATACATTACATTGTACAAGTTATATTCTATTCAAAATTTGAGATTTCATAGCAAAAAAGCTGCTCTAGCGTAGTTGTATAACTATGCTAGAGCAGCTTTCTTATCGTTAAAAGTAACGTTTCTTCCAAAAAACAAAAGCTAACGTGAAAGATAGTGTTACACATATGATGAGTACAATTACAAAACCGTGGGCTTCCCCTTCAAACGGAACCTTTACGTTCATTCCAAAGAAACTAGAAACCATCGTCGGTAAAGATAAAATGATTGTAATTGACGTTAACAGTTTCATAACACTATTTAAATTATTTGATATAACAGAGCTAAAAGTATTCATCATTCCACTTAAAATGTGACTATATATTTCCGCCATTTCAATAGCCTGTTTATTTTCAATTAATACATCTTCTAATAAATCTTGATCGTCTTCATACATTTTTAAAAATGTACTATTACGCATTAACTTTTGAATTACAATTTTATTAGCCTTTAATGACGTTGTAAAGTATACTAAACTTTTCTCAAGGCCTAACAATGTGAAAATCTCTTTATTTTTCATTGACTGATTTAATTGATGCTCTAAATCAATTGTTTTTCGATTTATTTGCTTTAAGTATCTTAAATAATAAGTAGAAATCGTATATAAGAGCTGAAGTGCAAAGCGCGTCTTCTTAAACGTATAAAATTCTTTAATACGTTGATTAATAAAACGTTCAAAAATTGGATTCTCTTCTAAGCAGATTGTAACAAAACAATCCGGCATCACAATCATACCTATTGGAATCGTGTCATAAATCGAATTTCCTTCTTCGTCATGTCTAACTGTCGGAATATCGACGATAATTAAAGTATTATTGTCTTCCTTTTCAATACGAGAGCGTTCTTCATCATCCAAAGGGTCTTTAATGAAATCTAAGTCTACATTTAAAGTTTGTACTAGATATTGAATTTCTTCTTCTGTTGGATGAAGTACATTAATCCAGCACCCCTTTTGCATTTCCTCAATCTCTTGTAGTTTTCCGTTTCGGTCTGTTAAATATATATTTAACATACTATCACCCCGATTCTTTTTACATGTAGGAATCTACCTCTCTTAAATCACAGTTTTTAAACCGCCATTCTCAGCATATGAAACATACGTTTAAATTTCAATAGAAAAATTATTTTGAAAACGTTTTTATAAGAAAAATATTATAAAGTGAAACTTTAATCAGTGGGGGCTTCATCCCCCCACTGATTTTCAGCCCTCACCAATCGGACTTTTACGGGCTGCCCGCCCCCAACCAAACTTCTTTTCTTTCGCTGAATTTTGAGATGAGGATCTTACTGCCCGTTAGAGCGGGATAAACATAGAAAAAGACAGAGTGCTCTCTGCCTTAAAAGCTTATGTTGCCTTTATAACATATTTAGAAAGCATCCACAAGTTAAACCCGACTGAAATCGTATAGCCCGCGTATGTTGAAATGATAAAACTTACATAATCGAAATACGGAAGCAATACAATATTTAAAACTATCTTCACAATAATTCCAATCACTAGTCCTAGCACCGTCTTCTGCTGTTGATTGATTCCTTGTAGCATAGCAGCCGTTACTGTAAAAAGAGAAAATAGTATGCAAGCAGGAGCATAATACTGTAAAATGATTCTCCCCATCTCTGGATCATTTCCAGCACCAAATAAAAGGGTATATACAGGCTTGGCTAACACCATCATTCCAATTGCCGCCGGTACCGTAATCGCTACTACTAATACATTTGTTCTCGTAAAATGTTTGTACAATAGCTTCGTATTTCCTGCTGTATAAGCTTTCGTCATCTCTGGTACGAGAGACATACTAAAAGCTGTCGCAACGGATACCGGGATAAGCACAACCATTTGAACAAGACCAATTATCGCATTAATTTTTTCCGCTTCGCCTTGCATATACCCTATCTGTATAAGTAGTTTATTAATTGTAAATGTATCAATCGTCTGATACAACGGAATTGCTAAGCCTACTACAACAAAAGGAATAGAATATGTAAAGAGCTCCTTATAAAGCGAGAAAAAAGATTTCGTTGTTTGTGGTATACTTGCCATTTCTTTTTTCTTTAAGTGCCTTCTCCTTCTCATATAATACGCACTTAAAACAGTTAATCCACCTACAGCTCCCATAAAGGCACCGAACGTTGAAATACCAACTGCTAGCGAAACAGAAGCTTTTAAAACATATAAAACGACAAAGCTTCCTATTAAAATGGTTAAAACCCGAAAAAATTGCTCTACAACTACACTTAATGCAGAAGGCCCCATCGATTGAAATCCTTGAAAGAAGCCCCTTAATAAACTCATTACTGGCACAAGTATTAACGCAAAACTTACAATTCGAATATTAGTAGTAACCGCTCCTACACTATTCCCCGTTTGATCATTCCCATCGATGACAAGTTTAGCTAAATGCGGAGCTAGCATATATAACGTAAAACACGAAATGACTCCCATTATAAACATAAACACGATTCCACTTTTCAACACTCTCTTAACCGTATGATAATCATTCAGTTGATCATATTTTGATACCATCTTTGAAACAGCTAGCGGTAATCCCATTGTTGCTATGCTGAGCATGATGGTATAAGGACGGTATGCATATGTGTATAGAACGTAACCACTCGTACCGACCATCGCTGTAAATGGTATAACATATATAAACCCTAACATTTTTGATATCATCGTTGCCATCGTTAAAAATATCGTTCCACGTATAAACGGTGACCCTTTCATCACATTCCTCCGCTACGCTTTATTATTACACATTATGGACAACTCCTTTTCTTTAGAACCGAAACAAACAAAAAAAGCCAATGAATTATCATTGACTTTAACGCGCTGCTTTTTTCTTTTTGAAATACTTTAAACCAAAGTATAGAGCAATAAAAAGAACAGCTCCTATAATTATGTAATGTGTGTAATCAGATGCATACTCTTTAATTTGTCGCCAATTCCCACCAAGTTTTTCACCTAAGTATATAAATAGAATTGACCATGGAATGATCGCTACAACCGTATAAAGTGTAAATAGTTTTAATGGCATCTTAGCTAGTCCTGCTGGAATAGAGATTGCATGACGTACTACTGGGATAAAGCGCGCAGAAAATATTACGCCTGCTCCATAACGCTTAAACCAACCTTCCGCTATGTCTAAATGATGTTTATTAATAAGTAGATATTTCCCATATTTCTCTACAACCGGACGCCCTCCGTAGTATCCAAGCCAGTATAAAAAGATTTGCGCTAAAGTACCACCAATCGTTCCGGCGATAACTGCACCCACAAAACTAATTTTACCATTCGCTACTAAAAAGCCAGCATACGAAAGTACAATTTCACTCGGGATTACTTCAATCATTAAAGCAAGAGCTACTCCAAAGTAACCTAAGCTTGCAAAAAATTGCAATAACTGATCTATTATGTTTGCTAACATGTTCTTTTTTATCTCCTTTTTTCTTCACATACCATCCCATTATTACATAAAGGCTGCAATCTGCCAATATCTTCATTTTAACAATATGTACAATTCAAGCAGGATTAATCTATTAATTTCTCTTTCTGCGGGTCTTTCATGTAGGCAAACATCTCTTTAATTTGGTCTTCTGTATTTCTAGCAATTGATAAATTAGGCAATTCATTTTCACCAAAAAACTCCACCTCTTCTGTTTCAATGCTAGTTTTCTTTTCTCCACCAATAATCTCACATCCAATGAAAATCTTATATACATGCGTCGCCGATGGAGATGGTTGATGTTTTTCTTTATCAAATATAGCTAGTAACTTAAAATGATCTACCTCATAACCAGTCTCTTCGAAAACTTCTTTTGCTGCAACTTCGGTTGGCGTATAACCGACATCAGCCCATCCACCTGGCAATGCCCATTTCCCATCGCTTTTTTCTTTCACAAATAATAACTTTTCATTTTGAAAAACAACCGCTCTTATATCAACTTTAGGTGTTTGATAGCCTGTCTCACTTGCAAATAATTTCTCTACGACTTCCCAATCTGTTTTCGTGTAATGTGACATCATTGAAATAGAAATATCTCGTAATTGCTGGAAACGCTCAATATCATACACATCCTTAGAATACGTTAAACCCGCTTGAGCTATAGATTGTATTTGTTTTACCCAATCAATCCATTTAATCGTCATATATCCGCATCCCCATTCTCTATCAAATATATTACTTCATTTTCATTGATACATCTTTATTATACAAAAAAAAGAGATTGATAACGTCTCAATCTCTTTCAAAATTAATCCAATTCATGTAAGTGGTCTTGTATATACTTTCTTCTTTTATTTATATATTCATAAATCATATCAGCCTCTTGATCAAATGTTTCTAATTTTTCTTTCATGTATGGATCTTGTAGTAAATATGGACGAATCAATTCACACAACCCTTCTACTTTCGGCCTCATAAACGAAACTGTAAATTGATCTTCTAATATTTCTTCTAAAATACTTCGATACTGCTTTCTAAATACAGGTATGTCTAGCAATCTTGCACTCAACGTATTATAACCTTGAATGCGAATATATTCATGATTAAGCGGTCTCCCTTGTACATCTCGCCCCCAAGTCGCATCATAATCCCACGGTATAACTTCGAATAAATTTGTTTCATCGTTATGATATAGTGCATAATTATGAACAAAACCATCAAAGTTTTGCGTAAAAATAACTCCTGCTAACCATCGTAAATATTTATCTACATGTAGAAACTTCCCAATCTCTTTTTCATAGGCTTCCCTCGTCAAAGTATTCGCTTGAAATACAAATTCACTCAGCTGTTCTTCACTATTTTTATTCGAATATTTAAATTCATAACCCGCAAAGAGCTCTGTCTTAACATCTTTATCTCGTTCACTCATTAATGAAAAATTCGCATCATCATCTATCGCATAATAAATAGAACCACTCGGTAATCCTCTATTTTTTAAAAAATTTTCATCAACCGATTCTAACTGTAAGTACACACCTTGAATTTGACCATTAATTTTTATAAATACATGTTGTGATTTTGGCGAAAGTACACCAATATCATGAAAAAAATCTAAAGATAATTTATTTCTTATGAGAGACGGATCCATAAACTCCGAATTCAAATGAAACTCTTTCGCACCTTGAAATTTTTTAGGCTTATAAAACATAACATGATAAGACTTTTTCTCAAATTCGCGAATATGAGCTCCTCGGTATACGATATCAATGTCATATTTCTTTTTTCCATAAGTTAATTTTGCTGGCACTGGACTATCTGACCAAATGTCCTTTTTCAATTCCACTAAGTACATTGGATGAACAAAAAAATCATATGAAGGCAGCATGTTTTCTCATCCCTTCTCAGTTCTCTTCCTTCAATGTATGCGCCTTTTCTTGTCCATACATCCGCAATCATCTATTTATATAAAATTACACTCTTGTCCTGTTCAGAAAGATGCCTACATACATATCATGTTAAGGAAAAAGAATACCTTTTCACTTTAATACATGATAAGGAGGATTTCTATGAAACGTGATATTAGAAAAGCTGTCGAAGAAATCAAAAGTGCTGGGATGGAGGATTTCTTACACCAAGATCCAAGTACTTTTGAATGCGATGATGATAAATTCACTCATCATCATTGTACAACTGGATGTAAATGTACAACTGGGGGTAAATGTCCAAGAACAAGATGTACTCGCGTGAAACATTGTACGTTCGTTACAAAATGTACGCATGTGAAAAAATGGACATTTGTTACGAAATGTACTCGTGTACGTGTTCAAAAATGGACGTTCGTTACGAAAGTAACGCGTAGAAAAGAATGCGTATTAGTTACGAAACGTACTCGCAGAAAACATTGTACATTCATTACAAAATGCATACGCTTTGAAAAGAAATTTTTCTGGACAAAACGAAGTTTCTGTAAAAAATGCGAATTCTTCCCTAACAGACACGGTCACTCTTGCGATGATTCATGTGATCATGGTAAAGACTGTCACGATAGCGGACACAAATGGAATGATTGCAAAGGCGGACATAAATTCCCATCTTGCAAAAATAAGAAATTCGATCACTTCTGGTATAAAAAACGTAACTGCTAGTTTTTATACCACCAAAAAAAGGCCGTTTTGCGGCCTTTTTTACATTTATTGAAAGTGACTTATATCTGCAAATTGTTTCACTTTACCATTACCCTCTTCAAATTCTATTATGCTCAAACTGGCACTATGCATAAATGGATCATCCCATACATTTTCTATTTCAATTCCCGCAAAATGTCCTACAAGTAATTTTGCTGCTGCCGCATGAGAAACAATCAATATGTTTTGTCCTTTATGCTTTTCTAAAAGAAGCCGTATTCCTTCAATTACTCTTTCATAAACGGCCTCAAAATTTTCGCCTGATGTTGACTGAAAAAGATGTGGCTCATTCCAAAACAGATGTACTTCTTCTGGAAATTGCTTTTCTATATCCCCGATTGTTTGTCCTTCCCATATACCCATGTTGATCTCATAGAAATGTTCATCCGCTATAATGGGTATATCACGTTCCCCTTTTATTAACTCTGCCGTATGAAGTGTTCTTTCGCTCGGACTACTATAGATCGCATGGATTGGTAAATCTTTCATTCGATTCCCTAATTGTTTCGCCTGAACTATACCATTTTCAGTTAAGGCAGAATTTTTCCGCCCTTGCATTCGTTTCGCTACATTCCACTCTGTTTCACCATGCCTTGTTACATATATAGTTGTTTTCATTTCTTACTCCCCCTCACCATTTTGGTCGTAATTCCCACGATTCAACTCTCCCTACAATCCACTCTGCTCGTTTACTTTCAATCCCTTTTATAACTCCATCAGCTATCTCTTCATGAGTAAGCCATCTTCCATATGTATCTTCTAAAATAAAACCTAAAATAATTCTATGATAAATACATCGCGTACTCCCTATTTTTTGTGCAGGCATACGTGATGCTTTACTACCTAAAATATGAAATAAACTATATGTTTTAGACGACAAATCTAGTTCTTTACAAATATTTGATAGTGCATGCTTTGCACTTTTGTGTACCCATGCAACAACTAATGTGATCGGGCCATTTTTCTTAATTGTACTTTTAATAGCTAGCTTTACATCTTCATCATTATGATAATCTAACGAAAGGCATGTAATATTTTCTGGTACAGAACTCATTCGCTTAACATTTTCTAATTTCACTTCATCTCGCCCGATAATAGAAACATAAAATCCTTTCTCACAAAGCCACATAGAAACTTTCTTTAGCATTCCTGTTCCACCAATTACAAGTGCATGCAAATACTATCCCTCCCTAATAAAATGTCATATGAGGTTTCTCATCTCTATAATAATTTAAACGGTCTTGCAGTGTCCCAGAGTGAAATTCAAATTTATGACCGTCAGGATCAACAAAGTATATAGATTCGCAATCTCTTACATCACGTTCTCTTCCTTGTAAAATATGAACATCATTTTCTTCTAATCGCTGTATTAGACATTTAAAGTCTTCTTGTTCAACAGAAAATGCAATGTGCGTATACGATTGATGAATCTCATTTCTCGGAATATGCGTCTCTTCATTAAGCGCTATCCATACTCCACATATGTTAAAATAAGCCAATTTTCTTCCTTTAACTAATAATTCTCCTTCTAATACTTTTTCATAAAACATAATAGAGTTTTCTAAATTAGATACCGAAAAACAAATATGATTGATTCCCCTTAACAACTATAATTCCTCCTTATACAAATAAAAGATGAGCGAAAATTCACTCATCTTTTATTATACTATTTTTTTGTAATATATGCCCATTTATAACTGAAGTCCCCGCCAAACGTATGGTTAGCAATGCCTTTTACAAACGGCTTCTCTAAATACGCTGTACTTTGTTGGTACGTAGGAGAAATTGCTGCGTCTTGACCAATTAAGATTTTTTCAGCTTCCGCAAGTGCATTCCAGCGTGCTTTATCATCTTTTAATATCTCTCCTTTTGATTTCGCTACTAAATCATCATACTTCGGATTAGAATAATCCATTTCATTAAATGAGCTTCCAGTAACAAACATATCAATATAAGTCATTGGATCCGGATAATCAGGGCTCCATGCAGATAATGAGAATTCATATTGGAATTTCTTTTCTAAATCTAGCTTCTGCTTGTATGGTTGCTGTTTCAAATTCACTTTAATACCAGGCAAGTTTTTCTCTAGTTCTTCCTTAATAAAGTCGCCTACTTTTTTACGGCTACCGTTATCATCGTTTAGTAATTCAACCGTAATTGTATCTTGACCAAGCTCTTTCTTCGCTTCTTCCCATAATTTTTTTGCTTTCTCTGCGTTATCTTTACTATCACGGAAGTTTTTATTTACAGAGCGGAAATCTTTTCCATCCGGACCTGTCGTGAATTTTTCAGGTACTAAGAAATATGCTGGCAATGAACCGTCATTTAAAATGACATCAGCAATTCCTTTTTTATCGTATGCTAAATCAATCGCTTCACGTACTTTTTGGTTTTTAAATGTTGCATTTTTTTGGTTAAAACGTAAGAAATATATGCGTGGATCTAACTTCGTTTTAAATTCATCTGGCTTATTCTTTTTATATTTATCAACAAATTCAGAAGTTAAAATAACTCGATCTGCTTGATCACTATCATATAAATTTACTCCCGTGCTTGTTTCCTTCACAATACTTACATTAATTTCGTCTAACTTTACAGTATCTTTATCCCAATAATTAGGATTTTTCTTTAACTGATAATTTTGTTCATGTTTCCATTGACTCATTGTAAATGGTCCATTATATACTAATTTATCTGCTTCTAATCCGTATTTATCTCCTTGCTCTTTCACATATTTTTCATTTAATGGGAAAAATGTAGGGAACGACGTAAGCTCAAGAAAATAAGGTGCTGGTTGCTCTAATTCTACTACTAACGTTTTATCATCCTTCGCTTTAACACCCAATTGATCTGCTGGTAATTCTCCTTTATTTACTTTCTGTGCATTTTTCACATCAAATAAAATGAATGCATATTCTGCCGCTAATGCTTTATCTAATGTACGTTGCCATGCATATACAAAATCTTGTGCTCGAACTGGATCACCATTTGACCATTTCGCATCACGTAATTCAAATGTATATGTCTTTTTATCTTCACTAATCTTCACATCTTTTGCCATACCTGGTGTTGGTTTATTATCTTTATCTAGACGATATAAACCTTCCATTGCATTTACAAATACACGGAAAGATACAGAATCCGTTGATTTAGACGTATCCATTGAAGGAATTTCAGCTGTTTCTAGCAAATTTAAAACTTGTTTATCTGCCATTCCCTTATTCGATTCTTTCTTCGTTGTCGAAGCCTTCTCACCATTCCCACACCCTGCAACCAATACACTCGTCGTTAACGCAAGTGCAGCAATTGTTGTTGTCTTTCTCTTCATTCTTCCTTCCCCCAATCTATATGTATAAGTTAAATCCTATATAATATATTTTATTATATAAAAGATTCTGATTATTTTAAATATTTATTTTAACAAACATAGAAAAAAGCGATCGGAAATTTCTTTCCAGCCGCTTTCTTGAATAGCATTTACTTGTAATCCATCCTCTATATCAAATGGATTTTGAACTTTAAATATTTCTTCCATCAGCTTCAAAAACTCTTCTTCAGTTTTAGATTCACCATTAACCATAAGTGAGTATGGTTCCACTTCACCTAATTTATAATCGACAACAAATTGAATCTTCACCTTTTGTCTTGGCGTTCCGGTGTTATATCCTTGGAATTCTACTAATTCTAACCCTTCCGTTCCACGATAATATATCCAACCTGAATTTTGAAAATAATTTTCGAAAGATTCACCTATTGAAAAGAAAGGATATTCATAAAGCGAACTTGTACGAACCTTTTGAATAACGTCTCGATCAGTCGGAAAAAAGAAATGACTAAAAAATATGCTAGCAACTGCTAAAATAGTAACGATTGTCGCTCCCATTTTGCTCGTTCCGCCGCTATCATTGATTAGATAGTTTTCAACTGATTTATCTTTTATTTCTCTTGCTTTTATTCGGTATATACGTCTTTCCGCAAATTGATAGTACAATCCATTTGCAAAAATCCCCATTCCAAACAGAATAAAAATGAGTAATAAAAACGTAAGAGGCACCATATTAATGATTGGCAACGCTACATTAAATCCCATATAATACGAAAATGCATCACACGCTACTAATAACAACATAAATAAAGCAGCTGGTACATAATACTTACGATATCCTAGCCAGCCTATATTGAAAATAGCAGCCCAACCATTCCAGCTCCACCTAGCAATCCGCTTATTCTCAAGCTCCCATTTCCTTTTGTAATACGGATATTGTCTCCCTACATATACTTCTAGTTCTTTATCTATTAACGAGCTACCTTCATCTTGTTCATTATCCAAGTTTCGCTGACAACTTGCACAATTTAACTGTTCCTCCTCGCAAGGTTGCCCACAATTTATACATTTCAAAACAATCCCTCTTCCCATCCATACGTCATTTCAAAATACCTTCGTGTTTTAATAACCACTCTTTCCTCCATAAACCACCAGCATATCCAACAAGCTTTCCACTCTTCCCTATTACACGGTGACATGGAACAATTATTGAAATTGGATTCCGACTATTTGCCCCTCCTATTGCCCGTACAGCTTTTGTATTTCCAACTTTCTCTGCAATATCTAAATATGAAGCACTTACGCCGTACGGAATAGTATAAAGTGCATCCCATACATTTTTTTGAAATGCTGTTCCCTCCGCAGACAGCGGGACCGTAAACTCTTTTCTTTTCCCTTTAAAATATTCATCTAACTCATTTATACATTGTTCTATCATTTCATTTTTATTTTCTTCTTGTCGTTCATCAACAAATATAACAGACGTAATTCCTTCTTGATTCGCTGTAATTTCAAGCAAACCTACTTCGCTTTCATAATAAGCCTGGTACATATGCCATCCTCCAATTCAGTTCATATTAGTCATTGTAACACGAATATACAAAATTTTTCGTATAAGCGTTTTATTAGAGAAACAAAAAAGAGAATGATACAATGTAAGAAAATTCAATCTAGGAGGCTATTGGATGAATTCCGAACTTTTTTCACCTTATACAATTAAGGACGTTACATTAAAAAACCGGATTGTTATGTCACCTATGTGCATGTATTCATCGGAAAACGGGGATGGCCAAGTAACGAATTTCCATCTCATTCATTATGGAACAAGAGCTGCCGGTCAAGTTGGTTTAGTTATGATTGAAGCAACAGCCGTGTTACCTGAAGGTCGAATTTCAAATAAAGACTTAGGCATTTGGGATAACAGTTTAATTGAAGGCTTACATAAAACGACTACTTTTATACATGATAATGGTGCAAAAGCTGCCATTCAACTCGCTCACGCCGGAAGAAAAGCAGAACTAGAAATAGATGCGTTAGCTCCTTCAGCCATTCCATTTAATGAAACAATGAAAATGCCAATAGAAATGAGCAAACACCAAATTAAAGATACCGTATTAGCTTTTCAGCAAGCTGCAGTACGATCAAAACAAGCTGGATTTGATGTTATTGAAATACACGGTGCTCACGGTTATCTTATTAATGAATTTCTTTCTCCGCTTTCCAATAAGCGGACTGATGAATATGGTGGTTCACCTGAAAACCGCTATCGTTTCTTACGCGAAATCATTGACTCGATAAATGAAGTTTGGGACGGACCAATATTCGTTCGTATTTCAGCAAATGATTATCATCCTGACGGGCTAACGGTTCAAGATTACGTTCAGTATACAAAGTGGATGAAAGAACAGGGAATAGATTTAATCGATTGTAGTTCTGGCGCAGTTGTACCAGCACATATTGATGTGTATCCCGGTTATCAAGTACAATATGCCAAACATATTAAAGAGCATGCTAACATTGCAACTGGTGCAGTTGGATTGATTACGAGCGGAGTACAAGCAGAGCAAATTTTAAATAATAACGAAGCAGATTTAATTTTCATCGGACGTGAATTACTTCGCAATCCGTATTTTCCGAGAATAGCGGCCAATGAACTTGGCTTTGAATTGCAAGAACCTCACCAATATAAGCGAGCACCAGGAAAAATTCATACGAATAAATAAAACCGAGAAGTCATTCTTCTCGGTTTTATTTATTCTATCGTTGTAATTTCATTTGAATTATAAGTATGGATATGGATACCCGATTCTTCTCGCAGCGCGGTTATATACATCCCTTTCGCCACATCTTTAGCTGAAATTGGTTTATATTTTTTGAAAGCTCCTTTAAAGATAAACGGAATAATACGAGATAACTTTTCAGCCATTCGTTCGCCGAAACGAAATTCTTGTCGATTTCCTACTAATAATGATGGTCTAAAAATGTGAATACCACCAATCACTAACTTTTGCAATTCTTCTTCCATTTTTCCTTTCACTTGTGAATAAAAGAAGAATGATTTAGGATTCGCTCCCATAGAAGACACGACAAGGAAATTTTGTACCCCTTGTTTTTCAGCTAAACACGCAGCTCGTAACGTATATTCATAATCTACTTTTTTAAAATTTGCTTTTGTTTTTGCTTTTTTTATTGTTGTTCCTAAGCAACTAAAAACATCATCCACAGCAAAGAACTCTTTATATTCCTCTAATACCGAAAAATCAACTTGTTTCTGCTGTAACTTCTCATGTTGCAATTGCATTGGCTCTCTTACAAAAATAGTAACCGAATCGTAGTAATCTGATCCAAGTAATAGACGCGTTATCTCTTGTCCAACTAAACCACTTGCACCAAGTATTAACGCTGTTCGCTTATTCATATATGCATATACCTCTTATTTTACTTTTCTCTCCTTTAGTAAAATACAACCTTTAGGAGTTTCCTGCTCTTATTTTACCACAAGTAAAACACTATGCGTACGCATAGTGCTTTACTCACTCTTTCTTCTCATCTCTCTCTTGTAATTTCGTTATTGTTGTAGCGTCCCCTAAATTACTTATTAATCTTCTTAAAAAAATTAATACGAAAGATAATGGCAATACTACCGCTAATATTAATAAAATAGCTTCCATTAAGTAACCCAAGCGCTCATCCCCCTCTTTACCTCCTTTTCAATATATGAAAACAGCGTTGTCACATATGCATGCATTTGCAAAAATAATACACCTATATTTGACAACTTTATAACAAAAACAAATCGGAATGATTATTATTTATTGCAACTTTATTAAAGATGTATTATACTAAGTTCGCAAACTAAAACGTAATTATTCCGTTTTGTATTAAAATGATATTTTTCTTCTATAATTGGGGAAAATATATCCGTAAAAAAGAAAAGAGGAGAACTTCATGCCTAAAAGATTGACTATATTTTCATTCTTACTTATTTTTACCTTAATTTTCGCTGGCTGCTCAAATAAAAAAGAAAGTAATGCCAAGAAAGATGGAAAGCTAACAGTTTATACAACGATTTTCCCAATTGCTGATTTCGCAAAGAAAATCGGTGGCGACTATGTAAATGTTGAAGCGATTTACCCACCTGGTGCAGATTCACATACATTTGAACCAAGTCAAAAACAAACAGTACAAGTTGCAAAAGCCGATTTATTTGTTTATAACGGCGCTGAATTAGAACCATTTGCTGAAAAAATGGAAAAAACATTACAAAAAGAAAATGTTAAAATTGTAAATGCATCTAAAGGTATTGAGCTTCGTGCTTCTACTGAAGAAGAGCATCATGATCATGGAGATGGCCATAAAGAAGATGAACATCATCACGATAAAGACCCGCATGTTTGGTTAGATCCTACTCTAGCAATGAAACAGGCAGAAAAAATTAAAAATGCACTTGTAGAATTACAACCTGAACATAAACAAGAATTCGAAAAAAACTTTGCAGCACTTCAAACTAAATTTACTGATTTAGACGATGGATTTAAGGCAGCTGTAGCGAACGCAAAAACGAAAGAAATTTTAGTTTCTCATGCTGCCTATGGTTACTGGGAACAACGATACGGCCTAAAACAAATTCCTATCGCTGGAATTTCAGCTTCTGATGAACCATCTCAAAAGCAGCTTGCTGACATTACAAAAACAGTAAAAGAACATAATCTAAAATATATTTTATTCGAAACATTCTCTACTCCAAAAGTAGCATCCGTAATTCAAAAAGAAACTGGTACAAAAGTTTTACGCTTAAATCACTTAGCTACTATTTCTGAAGATGATGCAAAAAATAATAAAGATTACTTTACTTTAATGGAAGAAAACATAAACACATTGAAAGAAGCAACAAACTAATCCATTATATTTTCTAGGCAGCTGAATTTGTTATTCAGCTGCCTTTTTATGTATTTATCCTTGACTTGACCAAAATAACAAGTAAAATTATCCATATTAGCTTTAAAGCTATATTAATTTAGAAGGTGAGTTGGAATTATGAATCTTCACATTTGTGAAGTAACAGCAAAAAATTGGCGTTCAGTAGTTGCTTTAGACGTCGCAAAAGATCAGCAACAATTTATTGAAAGTAATGCGTTTTCTTTAGCAGAATCATTATATGAAGGAAACGGAACGTCAGTAGGTTTATATGATGGAGAAACACTTGTAGGATACGCAATGTATGGATGGTATTCAGTAAAACATAAAAGTGTATGGCTCGATCGCTTTATGATTGACCAACAATATCAAGGAAAAGGATACGCAAAACGTTTCCTTCGCTTACTCATTCAATTCTTACAAGAAAAATTTGAATGCAAAATAATTTACTTAAGTTTACATCCAGACAACAAACTTGCAATGGGACTGTATGAATCATTTGGTTTCCGCTTAAATGGGGATATTGATGATGAAGGTCCAGTTGTAGGTGTTGTAATGGAGTTACTAATAGACGAAAATACAAGCCTGTGAAAACAGGCTTTTTATTATACATTTATCAATTTTTAGTTTCTCTCCCTTATTTAATTCTGTTTTACAATCTAATAGAATGCTCATAAAAAATAAGCCTGCAATTTACGCAGACTTATTTCACACACTCCTCGAAATGTTCTTGGAACCACTCTTTATTAATATCTCTTCCGATAAAAACTACTTCACTTACTCGCTCTTCTCCCTCTTGCCACTCTCTATCGTACGAAGCAGCAAATAACGTATGTACACCTTGGAAAACGATACGTTTATCTACTCCATCTATCGATAAAATTCCTTTGTAACGATATAAATATTCCCCTAGCTCTTGAACGACAGCTGACATCCACTCATTAAGCTTTTGTAAATCCAGCGGACGTTCTTCACGTAATACAAATGATTTCACACCTTCTAAGTGGTTATGTTCTTTATGAGGGTAAATTTGCAACGTATCTTTCGTTTTAAATGTTTGGATTTGTAATAAAGATGGTATATCTACCTCACAGTTAGTCGCCTCAATTAACTTTGCAGTCGGGTTAATCCCTTGAATTTCATGCAAGAGATTTTCTTTCTCATTCTCTTCAATTAAATCTAATTTATTTACTAAAACGACATCAGCAAACGCAATTTGCTCTTTTGCTTCTAATCCTTTTTCAAAATGTTTATGTATATGATAACTATCTACCACCGTTACAACACCGTTAATTTGGTAAGCAGATTGGATGACTGGATCTAAAAAGAATGTTTGAATAATCGGCCCTGGATTTGCAAGGCCAGTCGTTTCAATTACTAAACCATCAAAATCCATTTTCCCTTCTGCTTTTACGTCCAATAACTGTTTTAAAGCAACAAGTAAGTCTTCACGTACAGTACAGCATAAACAGCCATTTGTCATTTCCATAATTTCTTCTTCCACATTCATAATCAACTGATTATCAATGCCAATTTGCCCTATTTCATTTACAATCACCGCTAATTTCTTACCGTGATTTTCTGATAAAATACGATTTAATAATGTCGTTTTCCCCGATCCAAGAAAACCAGTTAATATTGTTACTGGAATCATTTCGTACATCTCCTTATAGCTATATGTTTCTATATTATAGCATATAGAGAAAATCGTTTTTGTAGCAAAACATATTTATTGTCTGTACACCTAATTAACTATATAATAACATGTAGTAAGAAAGCCTTTTCAAAACATTATTATTCTTCTAGGAGGTACTTATAATGGAGCGAGTTCAAATGGCTGAGACGCTAGAATTTTCTCGTATTATTCAAGGATTTTGGCGTTTAGCAGAATGGAATATGACGAAACAAGAATTACTTTCTTTCATTGAAGATTGTATGGATATGGGAATTACTACTTTTGATCACGCTGATATTTACGGCGCATATACGTGTGAAGGGTTATTTGGCGAAGCTTTACAATTAAAGCCTTCCTTACGAGAAAACATGCAAATTATTACAAAGTGTGGAATCGCTCCCCCATCACCGAAATTTCCAGAGCGATATGTTGCTCACTACAATACTAGTACAGAGCATATTATGCAAAGTGTAGAAGCATCACTTAAAAATTTACATACAGATTATATTGACGTATTACTTATTCATCGTCCCGATCCTTTTATGGATCCAAATGAAGTGGCAAAAGCATTTTCACAATTAAAACAAGAAGGAAAAGTTCGTTACTTCGGTGTATCTAACTTCTTACCTTCACAATTTAATATGTTAAGTTCGTACTTAGATTTCCCACTTATTACGAACCAGATTGAAGTTTCTGCATTACAGCTTGAGCATTTTGAAAAAGGGACAATTGATTTATGCCAAGAAAAACGAATCAATCCAATGATTTGGTCACCTCTTGCTGGTGGGGAGATTTTTACTGGTCAATCAGAACGCGCCGTACGTGTACGTGAAACTGTGCAAAAAGTTGCTACTGAGCTAGGTGTTTCTAGTATCGATACGGTTATGTATGCTTGGTTACTTGCTCATCCAGCTAATATGATGCCAATCGTTGGCTCTGGTAAATTAGATCGCGTAAAAACTGCCGCTCTTGCTACAAAAGTTAACTTAGACCGTCAACAATGGTTTACAATTTTCGAAAGCTCTAATGGACATCCTGTACCATAATGCATAAAAAGAAGAGCTGTTTTTTTACAGCTCTTCTTTTTCATATGTATTTCTAGTCATGGCAAATACACACATATCCCTTAATCCGTTTCCATCTACCGCAACACTCGCACTTTCTAACGTACCTTCTAACTTAAACCCTAATTTCTCAGGTATCGCTCTACTCTTCTTATTTAAAGAATCACAACGAATTTCTACACGGTTTGCTTTTAATTCAGAAAAAGCGTAATCCGTTATACCTTTCGCAGCCTCTACCATATAGCCTTTTCCGCTAAACCTTGTATCAATCCAATATCCGATTTCAAATTGAGGTATATCCCAATTAATACGATGTAATCCGGCTGAAGCAATAAATTCACCTGTTTCTTTCGAAAATACTAGTAATCTTAAATCCTCACGTTGCAAAAATTGAATATGTGATTTTCTAATACTTTCTTCTACTTCTTGCTCTGTTTGCTCTTTTTGTGCAAACATCATCCAAGGTTTTAGTTCTTGTATTGAAGCCTGAATTGCATCATATACAACTTTACCATCTCCTGGTTTCGGCATTCGAATAAAAAGCCTGTCAGTATAAAATTCAGAAGGAAAATCGAATAATAACGGATTCACTGTAAACACTCCCTATATTTCTTTTATATATAATAATATCCATCTCAAGTTATATAGTAAAGAATTTTCTGAATTAAAAACCTTTTACTCATTCACTTCCACCGCTACACGAATTCCAGATTCAATCGCACCTTGAATCCATCCGTGATATAGCGTTGTATGATCTCCAGCGAAGAATATTCTCCCCTCTGGTTTGACAATCGCTGGTTGCAGCTCAGATTCTTGACCTGCTTGAAAAAGTGCAAATCCTCCAAGCGCATACGGATCCAATGTCCAGCTTTTTGAAATTCCAGATATGAACTCATCATACACTTGACCACCTAATATTGTTGCTAAGTTGTGTAATGCGTAATAAATACGATCCCCTTTTGATAAACCATCCCATAACAACGCGTCATAAGACCATGTATAGCTACCTAACATCATAGCCGGTCCTTTCTCCCCAATTCCATAACTTGGATAATAGGCATAACGAATTGGCAAATCTGTTATAATTCTGCCACCTAATTGTCCTTGTTCTTCCCAAAATCGGCTTTTAAATTGAATTCCTATTTTCGTTGCAGGCATATAATGTAATTCACGAATTGCTTTCCATTTTTCATGAGATATAGAATCAAACGGATCTACTTCTACAAAACGCATTGTCGAAAACGGAATGGTAACAATAACTAAATCTCCTGTAATACTACTATATTCAAAAGTTTCCTCGTTCCGATAGAAAGCTGTCACACCATTATCGTGTTGATGTAACTTCATTAATTTTTGATTATATATAATATTTTCTTCTAATTGCGGTAAAAATGACTTTGGCAATCTATCATTCCCGCCCACAATTTCACAAAATCCGCTCTCCTCTTGCATAATGTATAGAAAGCGTAAAGTCTCTACAAACGATCGTTCCAAAAAACCTTCTAAATCTAATAGAACACCAATCATCTCAATTGTTACTGGCGAAAAGTAAGTATTATACTGATAAGGATGATACTTTAAAAATTGTCCAGTAGAGTATCTTCCAAAATCCTTTACAACAATATCCCAATTTTTTTCTGGGTTCTTTTTTATAAAATTTATAATGGGCTGTACCGCTAACATTAATAATTCCTCTGACGTTTTTCCAACTTCATTCATTTCCACAGGATATCTTAGAATACTTGGATCTTTTTCATATTGTTTTAACGTCGTTTTCCGTCCATTTACGTATATAATATCCGTCTCATTCCTATTAATAAAAGGTCTCACCTGTAGCCCAAATTTTCTTATATATGCCATCGTTAATGTATGCGAATACGGAATCCTCATTGCTCCAACATCTAAATATAATCCGGTATCTTCCATTCTCACTGTTTCTATACGGCCACCTACCCGGTTATTTGCTTCAAAAATTTTCACATCATGTCCTGCAGCCTTTAATAAAGATGCTGAAACTAACCCAGCCATACCAGCTCCCACTACAATAATCTGTTTTGGGCTTATCGTCTTCTTCAATCCTTTATCTATAACTTTTAACGCTTCATCCATTTCAGTGTTATACATTATATCTTTCTGCACAATTCCACCCCTTACTTCATCAAATGGACGTTAGTGGTTTAGTGCATTTTATTCATAAATCCCCATAAACATAACACCATTGCAATTTGAATATTCACTAAAAGTACATAAGAGACAGATCTCACTTTTCTTTATACTTCGTATAATATAGCAACTACAAAGAAGGAGTGGTTAAAAATGAAACATACTTATGACTACGATGCTACAAAAAAACATTTAGAATTAAAGAAACAAAACTTATGTAAAAAACTTAGCAATATGACACTATCTGAAAAAGAACGTGAACAACTAAAGCGTGAAATTGACAACTATGAATATATTTTAAATCTAGTCGAAATGAATCATTATGAACGCGGATTTTCTCGTTAAAAGCGGAAATAAGATTATCCGCTTTTCATTTTGAGCATTTCACTACGCATTTTTCATAAGTAAATATATAATAGGATGTACATTAAGATTGAGAGGTATATTCTATGATCAAGTTAAGTGTATTAGACCAATCACCTATTTCAGATGGTAGCACAGCAGCCCAAGCTTTTTCACATACAGTTACGCTTGCACAAGAAGTTGAAAAACTCGGATTCACACGTTTTTGGGTATCCGAACATCATAATTCCGTAAGCTTAGCTGGTTCAAGTCCAGAAATACTTATTTCTCATATTGCCGCAAAAACGGACCGTATTAGAGTCGGTTCAGGTGGTGTTATGTTACCGCATTATAGCCCATATAAAGTTGCTGAGAATTTCCGTGTTCTAGAAGCATTGTATCCGAACCGCATCGATCTCGGTGTTGGTAGAGCGCCTGGTGGTATGCCAATAGCAACTCGCGCACTTCAAGAAGGGAAAATGGTCTCACTTGATCAATACCCAGAACAAATTGCAGACGTTGCAATGTACTTACATGATCAAGTACCAGAAAACCATCACTATGCAAACTTAAAAGCCACTCCAGTTATCCCAACGTCTCCTGAAATGTGGATGCTCGGTTCTAGCGGAGAGAGCGCTAAAATTGCTGCAAACAACGGAGCTTCTTTCGCATTTGCACAATTTATTAACGGCTTCGGAGGCCCTGAAGTTATGAGGGCTTACCAAGAACAATATGAGCCTTCATTTTTAGGAGATAAGCCTAATTCAATCGTTGCCATCTTTGTTATATGCGGAGAAACAAATGAAGAAGCGGAAAAAATTGCTTCTAGTTTAGATTTATCAATCTTATTATTAGAGCAAGGAAAACGAACTACTGGTACACCTTCTATTGAAACTGCTCAAAATTATTCATACAGCGCTTATGATTTATTCCGTATAAAAGAAAATCGTCAACGTATGATTGTTGGTGATTCGTCTTCTGTAAAAGAAAAAATAATAAACTTAAGCAAAGCATACAATACTGACGAATTTATGATTGTCACGATTACTCATCAATTTGAACATAAATTAAATTCTTATCGCTTACTAGCAAATGCTTTTAATTTATAATTCTAAAAAGAGATGCATCACATGTGATGCATCTCTTTTTCTTACTACTTATTGTTTTCATTTCCTATATATTCAATAGCTTCTTTTAATAGCTCTTCAAAGTTAATAGGATAATCATGATCTAAGTCAGGCACAACTTTATACTTATGTTCTATATTTTTCTCTCTTAATAGTTGTACAAATTGCTGCGTGGATTCGAAACAATCTTCATCTTGATCCCCGCATACTATATATCCTTTTATATGTTTATCCTTCAGCACTCTTAGCAACTCATCCCATTCTTCAATCTCCGGAAGCCATGGTGCCATAAAAACAAAACCATCTACATTTATATCTTGTTGTAAAATCGTATATAAAGCTACTCTCGCCCCTGCAGAAAAACCACCAATGATTACACTTTCTACTGTATGATTTTCTATAAACTTATTGTAATGCCCTTTTAATTCCTCGTTCCCTCTCTCTATATCATCCCAAACAAATCCATCTGAAAACTGAATTTGTGAAGACTGTGGTAAAGCTAACGTGTAATCTTGTGTCAAAACTGATTTCCAATATGGCTCTACTATTTGAATATTTTCTTGGTCACCGTGCAATGTAAGTAGTAGATTTCCTTCTTTCTTGGTGTATATATATTTCACATCTGGTCTTTCCGTTTTATGTGCTAATTCTTCTCTTTCTTTACATAACTGCACCATTGTATGAAATTCTTCAAATTTATGTAGTGATTTTAAATCTTCGTCGGAAATTAAATACTCATTTCCATACCAGAATCCCCTTTCTATAATAGCCTCCCTCATTAAATGTAATGCTTCTTTTTCAAGTCCCGATGCACTTGCGAGTGCATACTTAAAATTATATATTTGCGCCTCATTCCCTATTACACCTGTAGCGTTTTCCATTATATAATTGTACGCTTCAAAACTTCCTTTATTTGCATAACAACGTAACGTTTCATTTAATAATTGAATGTAAGTCATACTATTTTTCATGTACCAATTCCCCCGCAACTTTTTATAATATTTATTTTGCGAATCTTTATACCACTTTGTATAACCCACGCTAACAATACCTTATTCTCAGAATGATGCTTAATAGTTGCTCTTCCCTGTCCAATACATTTAGTATAAATAAGAATAGACTGAAAAATCAATATTTTAACAAACAAAAAAAGACAACAATATATGTATTGTTGTTTTCATTACGTCTACCCACTCTTTTGTTTTTTTCTATCTGGTTTACTTGAAACTAAATAATGTTTTTCTGAAATATATAAGTCTCTTTTTAAGCTACGATTTAAGTAAGGTCCTAATTTCATTCCACATATGAGACGATCTTCGCTACCTTCAACAATTGGGAACATTTCTTTTTCTGTTACGTATTGATCTACTGCTTTTTGTACGACATCAATTTCTTTCACTAGGTTTAAATTTTCTGCTGTATGTTCAAATACCTCAAGCGTTTCCTTCGTTATGAGAAAAACATTTGTTGGAAATGCAGGTAAATATGGTTTTAACAAATCATAATTTACTGTATAATCATCATTTACTAATACTGTATAAACGATATTAGCATTCGTTTCTAAAAACTGAGCCATCGCTTGTTCTAATTCATCTTTCGTAATTTCCCGCTCTTCTTTTCCAGTTCTGAAAAAGCGAAACATCGCATCGCCTCCTTTTTACTATATTATAGCATAAAAGAAAACTGAAAAATCATAAAAAAACCCATTGAAATAATTTTTCAATGGGTTTCTATATATTTATCGTTATTTTAAGAATGCACTTAGCATCCATACATGCTGTTCTAATGTTGTATGAATTGCTAACAGCATGTCAGCTGATGTTTCATCGCCAGCTTCACCCGCAACTTCCATACCTTCTTTTAATTCTCGAATAAGTGCAGAATAATCATTCACTAATGTTTGCACCATTTCTTCTGCAGATTCTTTGCTTGTCCCTTCGCTGACACTAGATGTTGCGAGATATTCTTTCATTGTCGCTAATGGTTTACCTTCTAAAGCTAAAATACGTTCTGCTAACTCATCAATATACGTTCCAGCCTCATTATAAAACTCTTCAAATTTCTCATGTAATGTAAAGAAGTGTGGCCCTGTCACATACCAGTGATAATTATGTAGTTTAACATATAACACATTCCAGTTTGCTACCTGCTTGTTTAATACTTCAACAACATTTGTTTTCGTACTCATACAATCACTCCTCTTATCATTTTGTAATGTTTATCTTTTAATAACTTAATTACATTTTACCATACATTCCCTTTCCTTTCGAACAATTGGCTTATATGTAACAAAGTTTTAACACCTTTAATGCTTCCCTAATATCATTTAATTCATGTATTTTTTCAAACACTTCATACGTCTAATTGTCCAAGCTCATACATATGCATAATAGTACATCAAGCTCATCATAGTAGAAAGAGGGATAACATGGACAATCAACAATGGCAAGTAGCAAAGAAAGTAGCTGCTACTTATATCGGAACTGTCGTTGGAGCTGGATTTGCTACTGGACGAGAAATTGTTGAATTTTTCACAGTGAATGGATTATACGGGACAATTGGCATATGTGTAAGTGGATTTTTTTTTATTTGGCTTGGCACAAAGATGATGTTACTTTCATCACAAATCGGGGCATTTTCAGCGCAAGAATTTAACAAATATTTATTTGGGGATGTATTTGGGAATGTTGTAAACACATTATTATTACTCGTTTTATTCGGCGTAACGAGCGTTATGTTATCAGGGGCTGGTGCAGTATTTGAAGAGCAACTTCGCTTACCAAGACAACTCGGTATTCTCATTACAGTTATCGCTTGTCTCATTATAAGTAGCCGCGGGTTACAAGGTGTTTTTGAAGTAAATACACTTGTCGTACCTATTATGATGATTTTTATTATAGGACTTGCTATTACAACCTTTTTTCACGGTACACCTCCTATTAATAACACTATTCCTGCAGAGAGCTGGAATATGAAATGGATTACTAGCCCTATTACATATGTCGCCTTAAACCTTTCTCTCGCCCAAAGTGTTCTCGTCCCATTAGCCAGTGAAGTAAAGGATCGAAAAGCCATTTTTTGGGGTGGGATTTTAGGTGGTGCTGGACTTTCTTTAATTTTATTATGCAGCCATTTAGCAATCTTATCAGTCGATCAATTTTATCAATATAACATCCCAATGGCTGAAGTCATAAGAAGATTTAATGCAACTTTTCACTTCTTCTTCGTCCTCATTATTTTCGGTGAAGTTTTCACAACTTTAGTTGGTAATGTGTTCGGAATGACAAAACAGATGCAATCTATTACTGGGTGGAAGAATCACAATATTATTTTCTTCATTTTACTAATTAGTTATTGCTTTAGTTACATCGGTTACAGTGACTTACTTCACATTCTATATCCTATCATCGGATGGGTAAGTATTGTTATACTTCCAATCATTGCGTTTAAACAACTTCAAAAAACATAAAAAAGCATCCATGTTATTGGATGCTTTTTTATGTTCATTCACAATCATCACATACTTCCCAGTACAGTCCCATTTCTAATGCTAAATACGGCTTTAACTGCAACCGAATCATTCGACTAGGCATGCGTTCTAAAACAAATTGAATACCTTCTTCATCTTCGTCTAATTCAACTTTTGAAATCGTAATTTTTTGCATAGTCGTAATGGGAATTCCATCTTTATATAAAGTGATTTTCACCTCATCGTATTCATTAAAATACAATTCGACACTCATTTGATTTTTCAGTATTTCATCACCAATTTTAAATGTATCATTTTGTTCTTGGATTATATATTTCCATCCGCCTCTATCTTCTTTCGGAGCTGTTTGAAATAATGTCTCCAAATCCTCGTATAGCATAAGATAACCCCTCTCTTACTAAAAAACGATGAGTATTTTATATACCCTTTATCTCTATCACTATCCATAGCTATTGTACCATATATCACCGTTCTTACCGTATTCATTTGCTTCATACACTCTTATAAGTTCAAATAACGACAGACTTTAATCCATGCAAATATTGTCTACTCTCCGCTTTTATTAGCTCACAGCATTCACAACTTTTACATATAGTAAGACTACCACAAATAAAAAAGGAGAGTGACTTATACCACTCCCCTTAAAAGAACTTCCCTATAGCTGCTAAAACTAATACGATTATTAAAATTGCAAATAATAATGAGACAATGAAACTAAAAATAGGTAACGCTTTCTTTTCATTTTTCTTAAATAGTAACTTTAAACTAAGAAAAATATTTACTGGTACAAGTATAAAATAAAAATATTTAACAATTTGCACCGAGCTATTCGAAAGTGTTTTTAATATAAACACTTCAATTAGAAAAACAATAAAAAATGAAATACTTAGCCAAAATGAGACGTAACTAAGCCAAGAATGTCTTTTTGTCCCCCAATACACTCCCATAATACTCTCCTTTTATTTGTATTCTATAGGTTAATAATTATACACAAAGCTAACAAATACCTCTATTTTTCGACAAATATTATACAAAATACCATTTTAAACGTCATAAAGGAAGTTTACATCTCCATTTGATTTTACATAATAAAACAGACTACCCTCTAGTGTCATAATGCTACTAGGGGTAGTCTGTTCTTTATTAAACTTTAAATCTCTCAATTAATACTTGCAACTCTTCAGCCATTTGAGATAGCGTACCCGCCGCTGATCCAATTTCCTCCATCGAAGCTAGCTGTTCTTCAGCTGAAGCCGCAACATTTTGTGTGCTTGTCGCATTATTTTGTGCTGTCATTGCAATTTGTCCTACTGAAATAGATACTTCATTTGCCCCTTTTGACATTCCATTAGCCGTTTCAACCATCGTCTTAATTTGATTAGCTATTTCATTTGTAGATTGTAAAATTTCAGCAAAATTTTGCTTCGTTTCATTTGCAATAACAAGTCCAGATTGAACTTCTTCATTTACATGATTCATTGATTTGACTGTCTTACCCATATCGTCTTGTATTTCGCCTATTAATTTACTAATTTCACTGGAAGATATGCTAGACTGCTCTGCCAATTTACGTACTTCATCTGCAACAATTGCAAAACCTCTTCCATGTTCACCAGCTCTTGCAGCTTCAATTGCCGCATTTAAAGCTAGAAGATTTGTTTGATCTGCAATGTTTTGAATTACTTCTAATATATCACCAATTTGTTTTGATTTATTATTTAATAACTGTATAACAGCATCTGATTGTGAAACCGATTCTGCAATAGACTGCATCTGGTTTACTGTTCTTCCTACTAGTTTCCCACCATCTTCTGCTTTTTCACGAGTATGAGCAGAAGCGATATTAATAGATGATGAACTATTTGCTACATGCTGAATTCCTTCCGTTACATCAAACAGTAACATAGCACCATTTTCTACACTTGTTGTTTGCGTCGTTGCCCCACTTGATATTTCATCCATTGCTGTTGTAATTTGCTCAGTTGCTTCACTCGCTTGTCTTACACTTGCAGTTAGTTCTTCTGATGCTGCTGCAACATGTCCTGCCGAAGTGTTAATCCTTCCAATTAACGTCCGTAATGAATTTGTCATCTCGTTAAAACCTTTCGCAAGTTGACCAATTTCATCATTAGAATGAATTTCAATTGTTTGCGTTAAATCCCCTTCACTTATTTCTTTAGAAGTGATAACTAATCTCTTTAAAGGCTTCGTAATTGAAAGTGTCACAAAATAAATAAGTACTCCACCTACTACTAACGAAATAAGCATAACAATTAACATATTATAAAATACAGGTTGAGCAGCTTCAATTACTTCAGTTGCGTACATCGTCCCACCAATTTTCCAACCTGTTTTTACGTTTGTAGCAAATACCATATTCTTTTCACTACCACCATAAGAATATGTAAAAGCACCATGATTATCTTCATAAATTTTCTTTGCCCAAGAATCAGCTGCTTTATCCCCTGATTTTTCTTGTGGATGAGCAATGATTTTTTGCTTTCCATCTAAAATGAAGGCATATCCTTTTTTACCAATATTGATTAACTTTGTTGTTTTTAATAAATTGTCTAAACTTAAATCTAGCGCAACAACCCCATTTTTATCTTCTGTTTGTTTTGCAATCGTTACGACAATATGTCCATTTCCTTTTGCCTTATATGGCTCGCTAACAACAATACCACCTTGTTTTGCCACTGCATCTTTATACCAAGGTCGTGTTGTTGGATCATAATCTGCTGCCATTTGTATATTTGGTTCCTGTACAAATTTCTTATCATTACCGGCAACATACACTTGTTCAACATCTATATTCAAATTGATATACTGAGATAATGTCTTTCTTAGCTCATCCTGATTATCCCCTTGATACATATTCCCTTGAATTACTCGTGCAAAGTTATTCACATCGTTAAATTTTGCTTCAATCATTTGATTGATTAAATTATCTAATATTTTTATATTATCGTTAGCACTACTCGTAATTTGTGATTCAAAATTCTTTTTAGCAGTTTGATAAGACATGCCCCCGATTATAGAAACGGCTGCAATTAAAATTACAAAGAATGAAATTAATAGCTTTTTTGCTACTTTCATATCACGAAACAAATTTAATAGTTTACCCATTATGAACCTCCTAATTTTCAAATTTAAAAGTTAAATTGAGTTAATTATGAATATTTCCCATTCCTTAATTATTATTTTCATAACCTATTATGGTGAATACTTTGTAAAGTTTAAACAATTAATTTCCCTTTGTCTATATATATGAATAATATTATTATAAAATTTACAAATAGAAAAAACCAAAGGGGCCCCTTTGGTTTTTACATTTTTTTATGTTGTTTAGAAATTTTCTTCCATTTATCACGCTCTGCTCTGGCAAGGATGGCATCTTGTTTCCTCATAAAATACGCCAGTTCTCTTTGTAATTTTTTATAGCTTTTCAAACGATCTATCGTAATAAGTCCGTTTTCAATTGCACTATACACCGCGCATCCTGGTTCATTCTCATGCTTACAATCACGGAAACGACATGTTGTCGCAAGTTCTTCAATATCAGAGAATGCTGTTTGAATCGCTTCGCTGCCTTCCCAAAGTTGCAATTCCCTCATGCCAGGCGTATCAATAACGAGAGCGCCACTAGGCAATTGGAATAATTCTCGATGCGTTGTCGTATGCCTCCCCCTACTATCCTCTTCACGTATATCTCCCGTTTTTGCTACATCAATTCCTATTAAAGCATTTAACAAAGTTGACTTTCCTACCCCTGATGATCCAACTAAAGCAATTGTTTTCCCTGAAGAAACGAATTGTTTCAACGAATCTATACCTGTATGCTCTAAACTATCAACAACGAAAATAGGAACACCAATTGCTATAGCTTCCGTTTCTACAATTTTCTCTTCCACATCATTACATATACTACTCTTTGTTAAAACAATAACTGGCATAGCGCCGCTTTCATACGCTAATAATAAATAACGTTCCATCCTTCTAACATTAAAATCATGATTAAGTGCATTCACTAAAAATAAATAATCTACATTTGCTGCTATAATCTGTTCTTCTGTTCTTGTTCCAGCCTCTTGTCTTGAGAAAGAGCTTCTTCGCTGGAAAATACGATGAATAATCGCTTTCTTTTCATCTTCTAATTTCTTTATATACACCCAATCACCAACTGCTGGATAATCGCCTTTCGTAACCGCTTCATGCCGAAACTTCCCAGACAGTTCTGCCATATATTCACCATCATTACAAATAATGCGATATATATGCTTATGCTCAAGTAAAATACGACCTACTTCATAATTTTTCTCTGTAACTTGTTCTTCAAAAAATGAATCCCAGCCGAAAGATTCTAAAATATTTTGATTCAAATAAATATCCTCCCTAGTTTGTACTAAGTGGAAGGATTGCGAATTACCTTATATAATATCGCCCTTTCCATCCACCTTTGTATTTGGTTGATTATTCATATAAGTTATTTTCGCCATAATACATCACCCCGTTCTTATTTTAATTATTCTCATTATATGGAATTCTCCTATAAAAAGCTACATTATTTTACGTAATTTTCAAATAACTTTTTTTGAGCATTCTAATTTGTCCTCGATGACTAATTTCATCTTCTAGCACATGAAACCATAGATAGTGCTGGTTATATGCTACACCGTTAGGCCACTTTCTTTCTGACATGAGCCACTCATCACCTTGTTCACTTAAATACTTCAGAGATTCTTCTCGAACACTTTGTAGAAGTTGTACATAATATTGTATTTCATGACCACGGATTGCTCTACCCGCTTCCCCTAAATACAGTGCATCTTCCCATATTTCTAATTCTTCTTTTGTAAAGTCACGATCTTGAAATGAAATAAGCTGATGAACTTTTTCAATAGCTGCTATATGCTTTAATAAGGCGCCAATTGAATTTCCGCTGCTTTGCATAATTAAATCTAATTGCTCAACTGATAAATTTTTACTTCGCCTAATGTTACAGCTCTCGTATGCTCAAGCAGGCTTACTAATTCCCCTATTTTTTTGTATAACCATCTACACTTCTTATTCGATAATCTATATTCATATCACGCACCCCTTTCTGCATTCATATTATTGTAAAAATGATTCATATAATAGACTGAAATCTATCTAAATTTTCTGTTATAATTAATTTGAATACAAAATATACCCAAACAAACTTTCTCAATATGCTTATATGAAATATTAAAAGGAATCAATATAAAATAATCGAATCTTATTCACTAAAAGGAGTGGATTCGATGGAAATGTATCAATGGCTAACCGCTGTTCTCGTTGGTGGCATTACCGGCTTCGTTTCCCATCTAATCAATAACCAAGGTAAGTTATTGCTTCCACGCCGTTTGAAAACATTTTTTCATTTTGGATTTTTAACTGATATTTTTACTGGTAGCCTAGCCGCACTTCTTGGGCTCGTTTTATTCGATGTCACCGCAATAAAAGAAATTATAAAAGTATCCATTGTAACTGCTATTTCCGGTCAAACTTTTTTACTACATCAAGCTCTTGGTGGCGAACAGGCTAAAAATACGCAAATTGGGAAAGCTGATGAGAAGATTCAAGAAATTGACAAATTATTGCGACGTTAGTGTATACTTTCTTTTAAAATTATTGTTATAATGAGAAATAAATATTTTCTATTGCGTCGTTTGTCAGGAGAAAGGGTGTTTCGTATGACAAAAAAGAAAATAGAAGATTTCTTAACAAACTCCGAAAAAGAGGAACTGCTAGAAAACTATAAATGTTTACGAGAAGCCCGCACAAAAAGCGAAGCTAACTATTTTGGCGAAGCAGTAAACCATCTATTAAATAAAGCAAAACAACGAATTATAAAAGATGCAGGTATACATGATGAAAATGCTGCAACTGTTCAATCAAAGAGAAAAGCACTGTTTTAGCTACATTAGCTAAAACAGTGCTTTTTATTTAGAATTTTTTTCTTTCCAATGCTATATTCTCTCTGCCTTTATCTTTCCATTTTTACAGTTTCAAAAGTCATCTAGACCTAAAGATCAACCTAATAATATTAGTCCACGCAAACCATTTTAATAATAGATAAAATAATTGAACTAGTAATGCTACAAACTAAATAAGTTTATTAAATCGCTTCTTTTAAATCTGAATGCGGATTTGGTCCGTATTGATTGTCATTTTCTTCACTTTCAATGATAAAAAATACAAGTAAAACAATGCTACCAAACGGTACAAAATTTAATAGTTGCCACCATCCCGTTTTCCCAATATCATGTAATCGTCGTGCACCAACCGAAAAACTTGGTATAATCATTACTAACATAAATAGCAACGCAATAATAGCAACTAACACCTCTGAAAATGATGATAAAAATAACAGTAGCCAAAAAATTACGATATTGGATAAACTAAAAATCCAGTACTCTTTTCGCGTAGCTCTACCACTAAAATCCCCATAATTCTTTAGAGCTTTCAAATACCATTGCATTTAAACCTCTCCCTTTTATCCCCAATAAAATTAAAATATGTAATTATTAACAGATAAGTAGAAATATAACACAATATTTATGTAAAATCCATATCCCCATCTAAATTGCCCTCTATTTAAATAGTTTTTCCTTCGGCATTTTTCACATTACTTTCACATCTATTTCACAAATATAAGTAGTCCGATATGCTAAACTAAGTATATCCTTTTCCAAGGAACTATATGCCGATATATAAATCCCTATCTTTATAGGGATTTTTATTTTTTGATTCCTCATAACTTTGTTACAATACATTTCTTCTACTATCTCTATACTTTTAGTAACCACTTTAATTAAAAGCACATTCATGTATTCACACTCTTATTAATTCTGATTTGCGAAATATTTATACAAGCTTTATGATGCAATTCCTGTTTCACTATTTTCAGTAAGTTTTTCACTTTTTCTAAACAAAAATAAAGCTCCTATATATAGTAACGCAGTAAAACTACCTATAAGTATAAAATTGTGAGATATTGCAAATAACATTCCAGCTATTGCCGCACCAATCATTTGACCAATGTACATAGAAGCATTTGCAAGCGCGGCTCCTGTTCCTCTTGCTACACTAGACATGTTTTGTAAGTGCCTCATCATTAATACAAACAAAATTCCTGTCACAAAAAATAAAGCAAAGAACAATAACTCCACCAATACAATGTTCTTTACATGAGGAAGTAATACATATAGCACTGCTGTAAATATAATTCCACCATAGAAAGAAAGGTTATAACCAATTTTATTTACGATTCTAGGACCAAAAATATTACCAATTAAATTTCCTAATCCTAATACGAGCATAGCTGTACCTACTTCATGAACTTGTAAGCCAAATTGAATGGAAAGCCATACACCAAAAAATGAAAATGCAGCAAAATTTCCGGTTTGAAAAACAAAGTATGCAAAATAAGAAAGTGAAACCTTTGAATCTGTAAGTAATTGTTTATAACGCTGTAAAATCGCTTTTTTATTTCCACCTATATGAACCGACTGTATTTCTGGTAATACAACATAAATAAGAATGACAAGTAGTGCTGATAATATACCAATGAAATAGAATGGAATTGTATAATGTATCGTTGCTAAATAAGCTCCCAGTGGCAGCCCTAAAATTTGAGAGATTGATACCCCTGCTGTTGCAACCCCAATTGCTTTCACAATTTGCTTCTTCTCTATAAGGAGCGGAATAGATGCCCACACTTGTGGAGATACAAAAGCTGCACTTACACCTGCTAAAAATCTAAATGTTAGCATCCATAAAAAACTCGGTGCAATTCCACAAAAAAACGTACTTATTGCAAAAAAACTCATACCTAGTACCATTACTTTTTTTCTGTTTAATCCATCTGATATAGGACCAGCCACAAGCGCAAATCCAGCATACCCTAAAGCATACGAACTCACCATCCATCCTGACAACTCAGTTGAAACATGATACACCTGTTGCAATGTCGGCAACAGTGGTGAAATTAAGAAAGTATCTGTACCGATCATAAACATTATCATAAAAAATACAGCTAGTACTCTGTTCATTTAGACCTTCTCCTTATATAAACAGAGGGTACTCTCCCTCTGTTTAACTAATCTTCTAAAATAGATTGGATTTCTTTCATGACTCTTTCATTCAATGCAACATCTACCGCTTTCACACTTTCTCTTACCTGCTCTGCCCGCTTTCCACCAGGTATAACAGTATCAATCCCTTCTTTATTTAATAACCATGCTAACGCTAAATGAGACACTTCAATATCATTTTCTTTAGCTAGCCCTTTTAACTTATTCACTTTCTTAAAATTACTCTTATATGTATTTTCTTCAAATAGATTTACATTTTGACGCCAATCGACTTCATTTAATTTAAAATCTTCTGTATATTTTCCGCCTAATATTCCAAAAGCAAGAGGCCCATATGGAATAAATGAAATACCCGCTTCTATACAATACGGCAACAGTTCTTCCTCAGCTGTACGTTCTAACATATTGTATGGAGATTGTACAACATCTATATGACCATGTTGATTCGCCTCTTTTAATTGTTCTATGTTTACGTTCGATATTCCAATTGAACGAATTTTCCCTTCTTCTTTTAAATGAGTAAGCTCTCCGATTGAATCTATGTAACTTGTTTCAGGATTTGTAAAATGTAAATAATATAAATCAATATAATCAGTCTGTAATCTTCTTAAGCTATTTTCCACCGCATTCCTTAAATAACTTGGTTCATTGTTAATATAAGTTTCTCCATTTAACAACGGTTGAATTCCACCTTTTGTAGCAAGTATAAACTCATGACGTTTTCCCTTTAATACTTCTCCTACTAATTCCTCTGATCTACCGAAACCATATGAATCTGCTGTATCAAAAAATGTAATCCCTTGCTGAATAGCTTCTTCTACTAATCGCTTTCCTTCTTCTTCATTCACATCAGCATATAAATTATGTCCCCCTACTGCATTTGTACCTAAACCCAACTTTGAAATATTTAATCCTGCCTTTTGCAATTTTGTATACTTCATTTTTTCTCCCCCTATATTTCTATTGTTCGAATATATTCAAACAATAGAAATATACCACTTTATATGTTATAGTGCAAATATCTTAACTTATACAAGTAGGTGAAATATGCGTACACTCTATCATCCAAATCGAGAAGAAATTCAATTTTCTTCTGTCTTATATGCACTTAGCGATCAAATTCGTTTACAAATTGTAAATATGTTACTAGAGAAAAATGAACAATCTTGTGGTGCTTTAAACATCCCTGTTGCAAAATCAACTTTATCTCACCATTTCAAAGTTTTACGTGAGTCAGGTGTTATGTACACGCGCCTTGAAGGAACACAACGTTTCATTTCAATTCGTGAAGAAGATTTAAATGCTAGATTCCCAGGTTTATTACAAGTTATATTACATGCGACAGAGCCATATTAAAAAACATCTCATATGAATATGAGATGTTTTTTAATATGGCTATTCTTTTAATAAATCTATTAATCCATTCCCTTCAGATGTACGTTCGTACCCTAAAGGTACAGTTCTTTTAATGAGTTGTGCATATATTTCCGGCTCCGATAACTTTCGACCGTATTCTTTCTCACACTGTTTAATGAGCAAGGCGAGCGCTCCAGCAACATGCGGCGTCGCCATGGAAGTTCCACTTAACACAGCATATTTTCCTTCTGGATACGTAGATAATATTTCATCACCTGGCGCTACTAGATCAATTTCTTGATTTGAATTACTAAAACATGCAATCTTCCGCTCTAAATTAACGGCACCAACTTCAATTACCTCGGAGTACGCACCCGGAAAGTCTAGTTCCTCTGTTTCATCATCGCAATCTCCATTATTTCCAGCAGCACATACAACGAGAACATCCTGCTTTACCGCATTTTGAATTGCTTCATGTAATTCTGGAACATCTTGCGGACCACCAAGTGACATTGAAATAATTCTCACTTTCTCTTGATTCGGCCCTCTCCAATTTACAGCATAATGAATTGCCTCAATAATTTGCTCATAACTTCCAGAACCATCTCCCGCTAAAACTTTTAATACTAACATTTTAGCAAGTGGTGCAACTCCTAATACACCGACACCATTTTCAGTCGCGGCAATCGTTCCCGCAACATGAGTACCATGTCCGTTATTATCAAGATACACATTTGGATCAGCTTCATAATCTTTTGTGAAATTTCTTCCGCCGATAATACGATTTTTTAAATCTATATGATTAGTATCACACCCTGTATCTAATACGGCAACGACTACATCTTGCCCCTTCACACTCTTTTCCCATACTTGCGGAGCGTGAATCAGTTGTACACCTGGTGGAATTTCATTTACTTGTTCTACCACCTTATTTACGGTAAACGGAATCAATTGTATACCTTTTTGTTTATTCACTGTACTACTCATCGTAATCCCTCCTGAAAATGTATTATTTTCATTTCAGACCACTTTTGAATACGTGTAAATGTAACATTCGTTTTATTCTTTTTGTTTTCCTTCTTTTCAAATATTTCTCAACATCATTTACTACCTCTATAATACTTCTTTATTTTCCCTATGATTTGTAGGAAGTAACAACCCGAGTCGTTCAACTAATAACCAAAATAAGAGGACCAATTAATGGTCCTCTTACAGTCTTTTAAAAGAATGATATGTAATTTGAAAAATAATATAAATTAAGACTAAACCTCACTCTTGTTTAAAAACTTTTCTATTTCTTTTACTAAATATTCCGCTCCCTCTATACCAACTGTAATATTTCCATTTGCTAATGTAATATTCTGCCCTGAAACATCACCTGTGATTTGGCAAGCATTGTAAGGTTGATATTTTTGTAAAATGATTTTATCTGCTTCTACAAAAATTTCAAGCGGTGATTTGATTTGTATTCCCAATACATCGCGTAATTCTTTAGGGATAACAATTCGTCCTAATTCGTCTACTTTTCGAATAACTCCTGTTGCTTTCATATTTCTCCCCCCTTACTCTCTATTAATTTTTTCACCTCGCTTTTTCCATTTTATCACTTTTTGACAATACTTGCCTCTTTTTAGAAAATTTTGTACTCGAGTTAAAAAAACACATTTAATGCATACGTAATCTCTCTTTCAATTGTTTTACATAACGGGATCTTATAAGTAAGAAGTATACAACTTGAATACCTATGAAAATACTTAATACAACTGTATTTTCTTTAAACAATGAGTACTCAAACATTTGCCCTAACGCCGTTAAGGCTACTGCTCCATGTAATGTTGCAACACCAATTGGAACGAAGAATAAAAGGGCCAATCGAATTGTAACTACCTTCGATAATTCCCTACTTGTCAATCCAACTTTACGAATCATTTCGAACAAGCGAACATCATCCTCCAAATCGGAGAATAAACGGAAGTAAAGGAAACTTCCTGCGCAAACGAAAAATACTATACCAATAAAGAAACCTACAAATAAAATCGGTCCTGCAATTTGTAAACTTTGGTTTTGCTCGTACTCTTCCGCACTAAACGTTGAATATTCTTGATACGGTTTAATTTGATGCGTAAGCTCTTTACCAATTTCAATCTCATCTTTCGTTCTTTCAGTTTTATACATATAATCTTTTGTCTCTATAAACCCATCTTGTAATGAATCATATTGACTATTAGAGATTACATAAACATTTCCTCTTAATATTTTCCCCAATGAAGATGAAGTAACTTTTTTCACTTTTAAATTTTCATTCATATTAGGTAAAGTAATTTCTTTTCTTTCTTTCATCGTTGGCCCTGGTATATTAGCTGACAAAAATACAACTTCTTTATTTGCTACAGTATTAAATGGTTCTTCTGTTAACTTTGCATATTTCTTATAGTCTGATTCTTTTATAAAAATGGCGCTTCTTAACGACTGTTCCTCCGTTTTCTTTGTCGAAATATTAGTTTTTGAAGCTGCTATACTATGTTTCTTTAATCCTTTGTCAATCATTTGTATATGCTGTGATTCGTTACTATTCCCTTGCTTAGAATGGTAATGAAACGAAATCGGTCTCTCCATTATCCCTTTCGTCATGGATGCGAAGCCAACTAATGTCCCTATTGCGGAAAATGCTACAGTAGAAATAATGGTTACAATAAAGAACATTCTTGCGTTATCTCTCATGCGATACGCTAAATCTGATAACGTAATAATATTAGTCTGTGTCCAATAGAAACGTTTACTTTTTTTACATAATCGAATAATAAAGACACTCAGCTGCTTGTACAACAAATACGTCCCAATAATAACTACCGTTGTAACAGGAATCATCATAATAAATACCATTGCTCCATGTGATAGAAGAGCTCCTACATAGCCAGCACTAAGCAATACTACTGCTAATATGGAAGAAATGATTGATGCTTTCGGTTCCGGTTTCGCCTCTGCCGATCCTCTAAACAACTTCATAATCTTATTTTTACGAATCATTCCTGCACTAAACAATGATATGATCATAAATAAAATAAAAAACATAATACTCGTTACAACAATTGCTTTCATCGGTATGTAATAGGATAAGGAGATATCTAGTTTCAATATCATCGGAGCGAAAAATAGTAATACCCCTGAAAATAACATACCTGAAAGAATACCAAAAATAATTGCCCCTATTCCAATCATAATATTTTCAAAAAAGATTAGACGCTTTAATTGATATTTCGTCATACCTAACATCATTAAAATCCCTAGTTCACGCTTTCTCGTTTTTAAAAACATTCCCATCGAATATAAAATAAAGAAGAATGTAAATAAGTAAATAATAGACTGTGCAAAAGACATACTTACGAATACGTACTGACCTAATTCTCCTGCACTTAATGCCGGATGAAACGCAAAAAATGAATACACAAAAAAGGCCATAATTGCAAATGCACTACTCAAAAAATAGGCTGAGTATGTCCGTCTATTTCGGGTTACATTCCGATATGCTAGTTCTCTAATGTTCATATTACTTCTCCGCCCTTCTACTATCTATGTTTTTATATTAGTAAAGTGCGGAAATACCTTCCATCGATTCAAATGACAAAAACCTTACATTTTTGAAAGGTTTAAAAAAATTGCTTATACGTAGTACTTTATTTATAATGACTACATTCATATTCATACACACATCCTATTGTATATTCGTTAATTTTGCGAAATAATAAAGGATAGAAGTATGTACCATTATACATATAAACTTAATTACCGCTTTAATATGAATAGGAGGAAACATAATGACATTACAAGAACAGATTATGAAAGCATTACATGTTCAGCCTGTAATTGATCCAAAAATTGAAATTCGTAAACGAGTTGATTTCTTAAAGGATTATGTAAAAAAAACAGGTGCAAAAGGATTTGTACTTGGTATTAGCGGCGGACAAGACTCTACATTAGCAGGACGCTTAGCACAACTTGCAGTTGAAGAAATTCGTAACGAAGGTGGTAATGCAACGTTTATCGCCGTGCGTCTTCCTTATAAAGTACAAAAAGATGAAGATGATGCACAATTAGCATTACAATTCATTCAAGCAGATCAATCTGTTGCATTTGATATTGCTTCAACTGTTGATGCTTTTTCAAATCAATATGAAAACTTATTGGGTGAATCATTAACAGATTTCAATAAAGGTAACGTGAAAGCACGTATCCGTATGGTTACTCAATATGCAATTGGTGGACAAAAAGGGCTACTTGTTATCGGAACAGATCACGCTGCAGAAGCTGTAACAGGGTTCTTTACAAAATTCGGAGATGGTGGTGCAGATTTATTACCATTAACGGGATTAACGAAGCGTCAAGGACGTGCATTATTACAAGAGTTAGGTGCAGACGAGCGACTGTACTTAAAAATGCCAACAGCTGATTTATTAGATGAAAAACCAGGTCAAGCTGATGAAACAGAGTTAGGTATTACTTATGATCAATTAGATGATTATTTAGAAGGTAAAGCAGTTCCAGCTGACGTTGCAGAGAAAATTGAAAAACGTTACACAGTGAGTGAGCATAAAAGACAAGTACCAGCGTCAATGTTTGATGATTGGTGGAAATAAATGAAACATAAAAAAGAAGCTAATCTTCATTTAGCTTCTTTTTTATATGTTAACGATATACCCCTACTCTTTTCTCCAATAAATCTTGCAGGCAATCTTCATGTTGTTTACAAAATAACGGTGGCATGTCGTCTAACGGGAAAAACTTCAAATCCAACGTTTCATCACCATCTACTTTTTTGTCACCTCCAACTATTGAGAATGAAAAGAACATCACAATTGACTGGGCCTTGTCTCCATTTGGATATGATTGAAAATATTTTGTATACACTCCAATAAGCTCATTTATTTCTACATCATACCCGGTTTCTTCTTTTATTTCTCGGATTGCAGTTTCCGCAGCTGATTCTCCTATCTCCATTGCACCACCTGGAAATCCCCAAGCGTTAAAGTCTCCTCTTTTTTGCAGTAATACTTCTCCTTCTTTATTAAATACACAACCACCGGCAAAGTTTAAGAAAACATAATCATGTCCTACTTTTTCACGTAATTCTTTTATATAATTGGCCATTCTCTTTCCCCTTTTCATACCTCTTCTATCGCTATTTCTTATCTTTTTCAAGCAATTCAATGATTCGATCTAGCTTCTGGTTCATATTAATCACGTGGTGTTTCTTTGCAGCACTGCTTTGTAATACTCTTCTAATAAACAAAGTAAATGATATGAAAAACAAAACGATAAGTCCGATTACTAAACAAGTATATATCAATGTAAAAATATTACTTTCGAACAAGTTCATTCAGCATTCACATCCTCTCCTTTTTATTTTATCACATAATTCCCAAAATTTTAAAGTGATCGATAAATATAAAAAGAGCATCTTTTACAGATGCTCTTTCTCATTGCTTAATACGTAAATGTAATTGTCGCTAATGAATAACCCGCCAATGCACTGTAAGGCGCTACTTGATAAGACACACGCTTTGCACCTTTTGGCCAATTTATTTCATTTAATACTTTCTTTATATCTTGCATCGTCCCATCCATGGACTGCTTATATCGTACTTCTACTTTTTCTGGTTTAGCTGCAAACTGTTGCTGCAACTTTTGCTTAAATTCATTATAATTTTCTGCTCCGTATTCTGCAGATAAGTATTGTAAATTTGTTTCTTTTAACATCTGCTCATATACGACAGTTTTTGAGCTACCAGCTTTTATTTTATTTGTTAATTCACCAAAATAACTTGTAGTTGCCGCTGGATATTTGCTACGATCCCATTCATGATCTTTACTTAACTGTTCGTCAGACATATTAAAATATGAGTAAGTTGCACGCCCTGCTTTATCTGGTACTGGATCATCAAATGTAGTATCTAGGTGATACCATTTGTTTTCAATGTTCACTAAATTCCACGCGTGAGCTTGTCCGTTTCCTGTGCCTGTTACAATATGATTTTGAATACCTGCCTCTTTTAACAACTCATACGTCAATAATGTATATCCTTGGCAAACGGCAGAACGATTCGCTAATGCTTCATATGCTGTATACGCTTGATAAGACGTATCATAAGACACATGCTTAACAACGTAATCGTGAATAGCTTTTACTTTCTCATGCTCATCCATCCCTGGTTTTACAATTGATCCAACAATTGATTTCGCCTGAGCTTTTACATATTGAGTTTGTTCTTTTGATTCACGGTATTTTACTTGCAGTGTAAACGTATAGTCCCCTGGCATTCCTTTAATGGAATATCTAGTAGACGCTACATTATATTTTACATACTCATCAGCATCTACAATTTTATTAAACTCACCATACAATTGATCCATAATATTTCTAGCATTTCTATCTTTTGTTTTATATGTGATTGTAATATTTTCTTCTCGATTATCAATCTGTTTTTTTAATTCTTTTCTGAAATCATCTAATAACTTTACATCTGATTGTGCTGTCACTGTAGTCGGATTTGTAGCTGCATAAGATACAGATGACGCTTGTAAGCCTCCCATTACTATAGTTGAACAAAGTGCGGCAGCTGTCACATACTTACTTGTCTTTCCCATCTTGTCACTCCTTATATTCTATAACTATACGAAAAAGTATCGTATAGTTTCAGAGTATACAATACTTTTTCGTATAGGTCATATGAGATTATGCATATTAACTAATTCACATAAAAAGGTTGTTCTTTTAAAAAGAACAACCTTTTTTCATTAGCATGTTTGTAATACGCAGCATGTATTTTCAAAACGTTGATTTTTCAAATCTTCATTACTAATACAGAAATATAGCATCCCTAGTTCTCCCCAAACCATATTACAATTTTTATGATCTGAATCAATTTGGAATAAAAGAGTCATTTGCTGCGGGTCTACTCCCATATATTCTCCCGTCTCATATAACACTTCTTCTTGTACAGAGAATGGCTCACCAAACATTTGATGGTTATCGTAGTTATCCGGAATTAGCTCTTCAAGTAATTGCAAGAAACGATCTGAATCAGCCTCATCTTCAATGAAAAGTTCTGGTAATTTGTATGTCAGTTCAAAAGTAATTGCACACTGGTTATATTTCGCTTGTACTTCATTTCCTCTTCGTAATTGCTCTACAGGAACATCATAATAAAGTACACGCCCAGCCTCTGTTAGCTTCACATTTTCTTCAAAATAATTTTCAATGCAAAAGAAATACAGCATCCCCGTCTTAGGAAGATTGTGATCCATACCAACGTTTTGTAAATCACTTAAGTTAAATTGCGCGATAAATTGTAGTGGATTTCCTTTATGCTTTGGATATTCAAATAAAGCTGGTAAATCAGGAACTCCTCCCATTTTCGAACTACCTATCGCAACAGTTTCCTGCTGCTTTGGCACAACTTTTATACAAGGAAATACAGTATTAATAAGTTCCTCTTTCAAGTGTGTTAGTTCATATTTATCAATTAATACTTCAATTTTTTTATTCATAAATTCTCCTTACATTTACATACTTATTTATATCATAGTACAAAGATTATACTTCATTCTTTACAAAATCAACAAGCCTTCAAAAACGGGCTTATCCTTCGTACGCGAACAAGTTTAAAAAAGCATACTATACATTGTTCCTACAAACACGATAGTTCTTTAGTTCTTCCAGTACATTTTCCCCTCGTTCATTTTTATTTTTAATATAAGGAGGAATTCCACATGGGTTACGGATATAGTTGCGGCGGTTACGGTTACGGCGGTAGCTGTGGTGGTTGTGGTTACGGAGGTTTCGCTTTATTAATCGTTTTATTCATCCTTCTAATCATCATCGGAGCTAGCTGTTGGGGCGGCTTTGTAGGCTGCTAGTAAACTTAAAAACCATTGTAAAAAAGCACGTACAATACGTGCTTTTTTGCCATTTCCAAATCTTTTATTTGAAAGGAAGTATGTTTAATGAAGATTGATGGTGTTTTTGAAGGAGGCGGTGTGCGCGGTATTGCGCATGTTGGGGCAATTTGCGCGTTAGCCGAAAAAGGTTATGAATGGGAACGTGTAGCTGGAACATCAGCTGGTGCAATTATCGCGGCACTTTTAGCTGCAGGATATTCTTGTTCAGAGCTAAAAACCATTATAACTGATATCGATTATAACAAATTTACGAAGAAAACCTTTATTGACAAAATCCCCTTTATCGGAAAAGGACTAAGTGCATGGACTACTCTAGGTATATACTCTAATGTATTTATAGAAGAATGGATTGAAGAATTACTTCGAAAAAAAGGTGTTCATTTATTTACTGATTTACCGGATCTAAACAAACTCAAAATCATCGCTTCTGATATTAGTAATGGTAAAATGGTTGTCTTTCCTGACGACTTACCAAACTACGGATTTTTAAATTATCGCTTCTCTATCGCTAAAGCGGTAAGAATGAGTAGTACAATCCCCTTCTTCTTTGAACCCGTAAAATGGAGAACTCCAAAATGGAAGCAGCCTTGTTATATGGTTGACGGAGGAATTCTAAGTAATTATCCAATTTGGATCTTCGATTCACCTACCGCTCCTCGCTGGCCGACTTTCGGATTTCATTTTGTAAAAGATGAGATTCAAGCTGACCCTGCTCACTATAACGAGCCTATTTCCATGTTCAAAGGACTATTTAAAACAATGATGCAAGCTCATGATTTACGTCATTTAGATAAGGAATCAAAAGCAAGAACGATTACAATTCCAACAGGAACGATTACAAGTACTAATTTTGAACTGACGAAGGAAGAAAAAGACTGGCTTTACAATTCTGGTTATAACTCTGCTAATAAATTTTTACAAGCTTGGAACTTTAGGCAATATATTGATGAGTATAGAAAAGGAAATCAAGACCGAAAGACAAATCGATTTTTTCGTCAACTTGACTCATAATATTATTACTTTGCGTATAAATACGAGAACGTTTAACAACTTAATAGTAAATAAGCCTAGTAAATTCTTATATTACTAGACTTATTTACTTCCTATATAATCTCATACATTGTTTAAGGATACGTTAAGCCTTCGGCTTCTTCTGCAGTTATAACTATGTAACGATTTCCCGTTCTTAATCCTAACAGTTCTGCTTTTTCAATCGCCTCTTGCTTCGTCTCCGCATAAGCAGCTAAATATTTTTCTCCATTGATCATTTGGCAAATTACATATTGTTTCATTACTTTCTCCTCTTACTTTTTCATTAGTTGTGCAAGTTTTTTTATACCTATTTCAATTTCTTCTAACGTTGCGTATGAATACGATAGGCGCAAAAATTGATTTGCACTTCTATCATATAAAGTACCTGGGTTTAATAAAACCTTTTCTTGCAGAGCTTTATCAAATAAACTGCGATATGAAATGGGTACTTTTATATGTACCCATATATAAAACCCGCCTGTTGGTTCATGCCAAGTTGCTATTTCACGAAGATATTTATCTAACATTAGTAACATAAAATCTCTTCGTTTTTTCAATTCACTTCTTACAAATCGCAAATGCTCATCATATAGACCATTTGTAAACCACTCTGCTGCAATTTGCTGGGATATAGTGCTTGAACCATAATCTGTTTGCATCTTTATGTCTGACAATCTTTGAATTACTGGCTCAGGTCCAACAATCCATCCAATTCTTAAACCTGGACTAATTACTTTGGACATGCTTCCAATATGTAGTACGATTCCATTTTTATCATAGGCTTTTAAAGGTTTCGAACAAGGTGCATCAAACCATAAGTCTTGATACACTGCGTCCTCTATAATAGGTAATCCAATTTCATTACATATTTCCATCACTTCTATTCGTTTCTTCGCATTCATACTAAAGTTCGTTGGATTATGAAAAGACGGGATTGTATATAAAATAGAGGCATTAAATTGCTTCTTATATTTTGTAATATATGATGCATTTAAACCGTTCTCATCCATTGGTATTCCAATGAAACGCATTCCTGCGGATTGAAAAACATTAAGCGAATATAAATAGGATGGTTTTTCTAATAAGATGGATGCGCCTTTTGGAAGAAGCCCCATAGAGATAAGTTGCAGCGCTTGAATTGCTCCTGAAACAATTAATATAGAGTCAGGAGATACATATACACCATGCCCCTTTAAGTATTCGGAAATCTTTTCCCTTAAATAAAAATTTCCTTTTGGCTCTTCATACCCAAGCGTCACATTTGACTTTAAAAGCTTATTCATAATTTCTTTCATCTTTTTCTCAGGTAAGAGACTCGGCGCGAGCTCACCTGTTCCTAATCGAATTACATGTGGATAAAATTCAGCTTGATTAATCTCCTGAATAGCTGGGAGATTCGGATAATGAAGTCCTGTTTCTACATAAGACTGCCAATTAGGCGGGGGTGCGTAAGTTGAAACATTCTCATTATTATTTACAACAATTGTTCCTTTCCTGCCATTCCCTTCAATGTATCCCTTTGCAACTAGTTCATCGAAAGCCATTACAATTGTGCTTCGATTCACACCAAATGTATGGGCCAAATCTCTTTGTGAAGGTAATTTCGTTCCAACGGTCCATTCTCCATTAACGATCTTTTCTTTTATATACGTTTCTATTTGTTTATACAGCGGCGTCGCTAGAGACATATCCGGTTTCCAAACGAATCTTTCCATCATATCACCTTATATTCTTTTTGGTTGGTAACCTCCCCAACCATATGGATGGATACAAATTTTCATTTCTTCTATACAATATACACTATCATAATGAATTAAAATAGGAGGTAATATGATGAGTGAAGCAATTATTCATGGTATCATTCTTGCATTTGGACTTATCATTCCATTAGGTGTACAAAATGTTTTTGTCTTTAACCAAGGTGCGAGCCAACCAAACATTTGGAGGGCAGCCCCTGTAGTATTAACTGCCTCTATATGTGATACGTTACTCATATTGATTGCAGTGCAAGGTGTCTCCCTTGTACTCCTTACTTTTTCTTGGCTAACTAACTCATTATATATAATTGGATTTTTCTTTCTCCTATACATGGGCTTTGTTATTTGGAGAAGTAATCCTTCCAACGATGTAAAACAAGAAAAAAGTATGCCCTTAAAAAAGCAAATCCTTTTCGCAGCATCAGTTTCGTTATTAAATCCACATGCTATTTTAGACACAATCGGTGTAATTGGAACAAATTCTATTCAATACATAGGAAGTGAAAAATGGGCTTTCACACTTGCAACTATTATCGTTTCTTGGATTTGGTTTATAAGCTTAGCTTTAGCGGGGAAATTTCTAAAAAGACTAGACTCAACCGGAAAGACAATTTTATTATTAAATAAATTTTCTGGCCTCATCATATGGGGTGTCGCACTTTATATGTTAAAACAAGTTATTTATTCTTAATGAACGAAAGAGAATTGCATGTTTCTCAAAACATCATGCAATTCTCTTACAAATTATGAAGTAGGTTCCGGTTTCTGTTTTACCGCCTTTGCATCCTTTGCTGGTTTAATCCAAATGATTGCTATGGCAGCACCAATGGCAGCGAAAATACTTGTCAAATAAAACACTTCATGGTCCGCCCCTTTCATGAAAAAAGAATATAAAGGTGGTCCAGCTGCTACACCGATAAATCGCATTGAACTGTAAAATGACGTAACCGTTCCCCTTTGCTCCTTTTCAATTCCTTGTGTAATGAGGGCATCTAAACATGGGAGTGCCATACCAATCCCTATCCCCATAATAACGAGACAAAGAAGTAGTAAATAAATCCCTTTTATAAATAAAGGAATGATGACTGATGCAGCTGCCATTAAAAAACCAATATAAATACACTTCTTCATAACATTTTGATTATCTCCAATTTTTTTACCGGCCATATATGAACTAAGTGACAGTACAAGTAACGGAATAGCAAGCACACACCCTTTCCATATACCATGAATGTCATACTTTGATTCCAGTATAGTCGACAAATAAAAGAGAATTCCGAATAAAATAAGCATAATAATTGCACCTAATGCAAAAATGGCAATTAACCATCTTCCTTTTTCTCGAAACGTAGACAGAATAGATTTTATAAACTCTTTAAGTGGTGGGACTTCTCCTTCTTGTTTCTTTGCCTTTACTAGAACAAGTAATAAAACAATTGATACTACGCATAAAATTGGAATCGCCCAAAATGGTAAGAACCATACAACGGCAGCAAGAGCAGACCCTAAAATAGGGCTCAGTACTTTCCCAAATGTATTGGATGTTTCTATGATTCCTAAACCTGTACTAACTTGTTTTTCGTCTTTGTATAAATCACCAACACACGGTATAACAACTGGCATTGCACCAGCAGCACCAATACCTTGAATCGCTCTACCAATCAATATCCAATTGTAGGGATTATCAACTTTCCAAGATACCCAACCAGTTATCGCTCCTCCTATAGCTGCAATCAGCAAACTCGGAACCATTACCATCTTTCGTCCCCATCTATCTGATAAATAACCAGCAATCGGTATAAGTAGAATAGCTACGATAGAGTAAATTGTAATAATCATGGATACTTGAAACGATGAAATATGTAATTTCTTTTCAATAGTCGGCAGAATTGGGATGAGCATTGAATTCCCTAATGTCATAACAAGTGGAACTGATGCAAGCGCAATTAAACAACAGTTTTCTTTTTTTAACATGTTGGCTTCGAAACCTTTCATCATATATTTCTTACCATATAATAGCCCCGCTGGAACGTAACTTTTCATTCCACCAGGGCTATTACATCTTTACTACTTCCCATTCACAACAAAAGAAATTGGGGAAATTATAGTATTATTCCTATTCTTTGAATCCAGTTCACAATATATCCATACCAATTAATTGAAAAAAAAAGAAAGGAAGAATCCTTCCTTTCTCCTATAACCTTCTACAATTAGCGAGTATATCCGCCACCAAGTTGTTGTTCTGCCATCGCTACAAGGCGTTTTGTAATTTCACCGCCTACAGAACCGTTTGCACGTGAAGAAGTATCAGCGCCAAGTTGTACACCAAACTCTTGTGCAATTTCATATTTCATTTGATCTAAAGCTGCTTGTGCTCCATGTGATGCTAATTGATTAGAATTACGATTTCTAGCCATTACCAATCACCTCCTTATTTATATATAAATTGTGTTAAATTCAAATTAAAATACATGGAAATTTTTGGTTATTTTTTACCATAAAAAAAGAGCCTCTAAAACGAGACTCTCACATCATTTCACATTACGAAGTTACTACTTCTAATTTTCTATTTATTAATACTTTCATTTCTTCTTTTAATATCTCTTTTGAATTATGTCCAAACCATTCTAAGGAAGCAAAAAGATCCGTACCTCTCACTTCCTGAATAATCTCATCATAATTTACAATACCTTCAAATAACGGAACCATACCAATACGACTTCCTGCTGCAGCATATACATTGTTAGGTTCAAACACATGCAAATAATCCGCTGAAGATATATTCTTAAAATGGTAATGTAGTGTCCACGGCTTTAATCGATGGAAACTGTCTATTGGATCTGCGCCAGACTCCCATATATGAAGAAAATCAAGATTTATTTTTAAATTCGGATGATTTACTTCTTCTAATAGTTCTATAGTAGAAGGCAATGTGTCCGTTAGTGTATTGGGATGTGTTTCTAACAGCACATACATATTGTGCTGAGCAAACACATCACAAATCTTACGTATTCGCTTCACATACTCTTTTCTCTCTTGTTCCGAGAAGTCCTTGCTCCCTTTTTGCCCAGCAAACGTGCGAATTTTATTCGTATTAAACCAATTAGCTAGTACTACAAGTTGTTCACTTTTCTCTATCGTTTTTTCAAAATCTGCTGATAATGATATATCTAAGTAATCACTTATCATCGTAATTTCTAAGTTTTTATCCTTTAGAAAAGTCAATTCTCGTTCTGTCGTTTCGCGTTCTTGTATATACAAATTTTGTGCATGAGTCCCCCACAATTCAATTCCTTCAAAACCGTTTTCATATGCAAATTGAACAATATCAGTAAATGAAATTAATTGATGACGAAATGAAATGGTACATAGCGAATATTTCATAGCATTAAACTCCCCTATCTTAAATTCAGTTAGCTTATTAAAAAGTTGCGACAGACTGATTTGTTTTCATACCTTTCCATGATAGAAACTGTCTCTCTAATTCCTTCTTAATTTGCAGTTCAATTGCATTCATTTCATCCAGTTTTTCAATAATCGATACTAGCATACCTTTATTATTCGTCATTGCCATTTTAATTGCACGATACTGTACATTTGTAAATCCTTGTACAATATCCTCTACCCGATTACACCAATAATCAAATTCTTGCTCCGAATATTGCAACGTTTCACGGAAGTATGCAAAGGCATGCTCATAACTATATTTACGAATTGCAAGTACTGGTATTTGTTTTACTGCTGCTACAAGTCCAGAAAGCGCATATCCTTCTTCCTCATTTGCCATTTTTACAATTAAATTTTTCAGCTCCATAGTCAGTTCATTGTCGTTCTTTTTGAATGTTTTTGTGAAATAACTAGCTACTGTTTCTTGCGTTGGCTCCCCAATTCCTTCTATATCAATAAAATACCCTCCACCAAATGGGTTATCTTGAATAGAGTGAAGTACTTTTTCTCTTTCCATATTTCCTTCCCAACGAAAATCAGGATCTAGCATGAACCACTCTTCTTCTTTCTCTGTTTTTGATATCATTAAATAATGTGGAAACGGTTTTTGATGAAATTTATTTTCCCTCTCTGGTAATAGAGACATATCAACCATTACAATGACATAACGATTTTCCGGCTTGTTTTCTACTAATTCTAAAAACGTTTCTACATTGCTATCTTTATCTTTTGCATGATCATACCATTCGTTTACTTTAATACCGTACAATTTTTCAAACCAAAGTAAATAATGATCATGGTTAATGTTTTCAGAGTGATATGAAATAATTCCGCCTTCTGTTATATCAAAATCTCCATCCCATAGTCCAAAATAAAATGGACGAAAATCAATGTCGCTACGCCTTTTTATAATTTCACAAAAACAACTCACTAAACAGTGCACTTTAATTGAAGTCATACTCTCATCCACTTTCCTAAAGGTTAGTTATTCACATTTACTTCTTGTAACTCCTCCATAAAATCAAGCAAAGATCCTACAGTAAGAAATGCCTTTGGATCTACCTCATCCTCTGGAACGCATAGCTTTACATCCATTTCTATGTATACAATAAGCTGTAACATCATTACCGAATCTATATATAAATCTTGATTTAAGCGCATCGTTTCTTCTAAATGCGTTACATTTTTCAGTTCCATTTTTTCAATCATAATTTTTAACACGGCATTCTTTAACGCTTCCCGTCTCATGTTGTAACCTCTCCCATCTCTAGTAACTTTCTACTTACTTTTCCAGTTTTATTTTTAGGAATTTCATTTACACTTTCAATTTCATGGGGAACTTTATAAGAAGGTAAGTGCTGAATACACCATTCTCTTATTTGTACTGGATCAACATGAGAGATCACTTTCGCTTTAACTATTTCGCCCATGACAGGATGTTTCCCTCGATATACAATTGCCTCTTGAACACCTTCCAATCGAAGCATCGTTTCTTCTACCTCTATAGGAAAGACTTTTAATCCCGAAACATTAATTACATCGTCCATACGCCCCATAAAATGAATGCCACGCTCAGATTTATACCCTAAATCTTTCGTGAAGATTTCCTTATCATTCATTTTCACGACGATTTCTTCCGGTGCATTTTCATCTGAACCTATGCTTATACTCGCATGAGGTAGAGGGTTTCCTAAATCTAAATGGCTCTTCATATCATGACATATACTAATACAACCTGCTTCAGAACAACCGTATTGCTGCATCATATATGTTGTCATTTCTTTTAGTTTATAAAATAGTGCTTCTGGCAAAGGCGATCCTGATGTCATAATTTTATGAAACTGGAACGTTCCTAATGGAAAACTCCCCATAATGTGTAACATAAGTGGTACTGCATACATAATATGTTTTTCTGTATTGCGAACTATATTTAATGCGAATTTAGGATTTTTATTCGTAATGATTACAGGCTGGCTCCCCCTCGTAATTGCTGATAAAGTACCACATATTAGTCCGTATGAATGTGAAACAGGAGCCATAACGATTGGCACTTCATCTACTTCACAGTTTAAAGCTTCATTATAAGCGGTAATTTCCGTATCAACTTCCGTCCATGCTCTACGAATTAGTTTCGGTTCCCCTGTAGTTCCAGAACTATATTGCAGTAAAGAAGGCTCTTCTAGTAAAAAGTTCCCTACTTCTAATTTTGTACAATCGCCATATTCTCCATATAAAATTCCTACACAATTTGCACGCTTTGCCATTTCAATAGCTGTTTCTTTTGGTGTATCTTCATGTATAAGTAATACTGATGATTTCTTTTCTTTTAAGAAAAACACAATCGTAATAATATCGAATGGATCTTTCAGACAAAGTGCAAATCTATTTCCTTCTGCTTCTTTAAATTGTTCCATTTCCTCATAAACTTGTAATCTCGATTCAAAATCACTTTTGCTATACTCTTGTTTATTAACGATTAGCATAATTTCCCCCTGTAACAGCTGATTTTTGTTTCATAAGTTGTCTTACTCTATACAATGGATTTGGAACTTCATGAACAAGCGATTCCAGATCCATATATAATCGACGTTTCGTTAATTGTTCAGCATAGAATGTAGGTGCATATAATTGAATATTTTCAAATCTACCTTTCAAATGTGGATATATTCTTAAATGATTTTCAATTTCTTCAACAACCATCATCCAAAAATGTTCTTCTTTCAATCCATATTCATCCGCAAGTACGAATGCTAATTCTCCTAAATTAAACAGGAATAGTGCATCTAACACCATCTCTTGCAAACATTCAATGCGATCCATTTCAAAGAAATCATTCATTTTTCCATTCGCATATGTTTTATGCATTTTAGTAAAGTCGGGACATTTGTCAACCGTTTTCAAATATGGACGATAAAACTCAAGCCCTTCATGAAAATCCTTTAACGCAATACGAACAGGCACCCCTTCTTTATGGACTAGAATCATATTTTGTCCATGTGATTCCAGTGCGATGCCATGCTCTACAACAAGATGTATAACTGGTATTATCGCTTTTTGAATAAGTAATTGTAGCCAATCCTTCATTCCATATTTATTCAACCACGCATCAATAATTGGTGTACCATTTTTCTCTTTAGCGTATAAACCATTAAAAGGAATTGCATCTTCTTGTGCATCTAAATACTTATGAATGCTTTCGCGCCAAATACATCCTAATGAACCATATATAGCTTTCTTATTCGTGTCATACGTTACACTGGAAAACTCATTTAACAAGATTAAACGTGCTTCATCCATTAAATAGGCGTCATTACTTACAACATCATTTAACCAATTTGATATTGCTGGTGCACTCACAACAGAGTATGGTTTCAGCGTACGAAGTGTTGAAGTGTTGAGTAAATTCATCGATAATTTAACGTACGGTTTCTTTGGACTCGTAATATTTCTTAATGTTCTCATTGACTGTTGCGCGCAATAATCGTCCTCAGATGTTCCTAAATAAATAATAAATTTCCCCTGTATATGATCCGCATAATTTGAAATGATGAAATTCACCCACTGCCATGGGTGAACAGGTATAAACACGTACTGTTTTGGATTACATCCCTTATTACGAATTCGTTCCATAAACTCTTCTAATTTACGATCGCCAATCTCCTCTTTTAAAAGGTTGTTATACATCACTTCATTCTCATAACCTACAGTCGCATAATTCTTATGCGCTGCAATCCATATGAGTTTTATTGGCTGCATAAATTCATAACCATATTGAAAATTGTCACGATATTGAAATCCAACACGTGCTTTATAACTAGGATGATATGGATGGCCGTCTATTAAATGGCTTTCAAACTCATCGTAAGATTTTTGAGTATATTCTCTCTTATTATTTCTTTCATATTGTGCAATCGTGTCTTTAAATATTGTTTGTTCTAATTCGTGTATAAAAGAATCTAATTTAGCTTGTTCTACACTAGTAACCCGAAAAACTTCTTCTAGAAATTGCGAGACAGATTGTATTTCTTGCTGTTCATCTTGAACTCTTACTATTAATGAGTCTAACGAAATACGTCCAAATGTCATCCGTTCCCTGCCATAGCATTTGTACGTGACACTTTTGCCTTCTTCATCAAGTCCTTGTATTAGAAAAAGAAGTTGTTCTTCTTTTTCTATGCGAACCGGTGTAATAATCCCCTCATAAATTAACGATTCTACTAATTGACGTAGCACTCTTCTTCGTACTGAAATGTAATCTTCTGATTCGAGCGCCTTCAATACTTTCGTATGATACATGTCCACTCTCATAAAACCCTCCACCTTATGACAAAATACCATTATTTGTATTACGTGAAATTTTAACGTTATTTATGAACGAACAGCCACTTCTCTAACGAGTGGATTATGTACTTGCACATAAATAGCTTGCTCCAATGGATTACTTAACTCATCGACATCGAAAAATCTCGTTAGTAAATTTGCTTTACACGCTAACTTATCTTCGTCCAATAATTCTCTTAAAAATGTAGAAGGTTCCCGGTTATATGGAAGGAATGATTCAAGTACAGACCTTAATTCCGAGAGAAGAATTTCCTCCTTAATTAATCCTGCTGTGCCAAAACCATTAATGAGGCCAAACATATGATTGAAAATTAAGTAGTAACGAAATCTCTCATCCACAATATAGTCGTCATATAAATTTCCAGTACGTTCTCCAATACCAGCTAATTCATTATTAAGCATCTCTTTCATTGAATTACAGAAATAAAATCCTTGATTATCACGGAAATAATATTTGACCGGATAACCATCTTTTAGCTGAACAACGCTATTTTGCTGATGAGCTTCTAATGCAACACCATACTGTAAATACATCCATACCATTGGCTTTAAAGAAATATTCATATATCGTCTAAACCACTCTAAGCTTACTTCTTCACAGCTTTTACTTTCTAAATCTGCTAGGCGATGAATAATATTCGATAACCGCGTACGCTCCCCAGGTATAGCGTCTTGAACTAGCCCAGCAATTAATGTTGCGTCGTTTGCATGTTCGCTATAAAAAGGATTCTCACGAATAATCACTTCAAATCCAGATTCTTGTGTTCCATAATTTAATGTAATAAAGGCTGGATCACAAATAAAATCAAATCCTGGAAATCTTTCTCGTACTTCACCAATAGCCGTATTTAACATTTCCTTCCCTTCAAGACCACTCTCAAGTTCTTTCAGTTTATTAATACGCATTGAATTCGTTACTTTCACCGGAAATGAAAACTTAAGCATATACTTCGAATTGGGATGATATAGCGTCCTTAGTGATGATGTTGCCATATAATACTTACCTACAGGACCAATATACTCAAGCAATTCTTGAATTATCCAATCTTGTACGTAAGCTTGATGCAAGAGCCATTCTGCCTGAAGCGGATGAATTGGAATTAATGCATATTGATCTTCCTTACAGTACTTCGCTATAAATTCCTTACTAACCATCTCATCATTACTTAATTCTTCTTTTATAATCGTTGTTGTAGAATCTGATAATAATGATTTTTCATTTACTATACTTTTATGTGCCCGAAAATAATGAAGCTGACATTCCCCTTTTAATTCTGGAGAATACATTGCACTTTTCCAATCCAATATCCCCTGTCTACTCTTTGGTGTAGGATGAGTTAAATGCCCAAATAATAAAGACTGCTCCGCTTCTATAAAAGTTGTATGGAAACCGTATAATGCGGATGTATCTTCTATTCTCTCTTTTGTAAATTCCTCAATATTTTGACAACTACGGATAACTCGAAGCATAAGTTCCGCAGGATTCGTTCCTTCTCCGTAGTTGATCGACATCTCTTTTATTAAAAACGTAATAACTGTAACGTAATCTGCTGTAATAACAGAATTACTATCTCCAATTTGATAATAAAATTGTTCTCCAAACAAATGGCGATCTGTTGGTGATTTATATATAACTTCTCCATACAAAGTAACGTTCTGTGCCGATAGCCGACAACATAAATATGTGGGGACTGTATCTCTATTCAACGTATTACTGAAGATACTTTTCATTCTTTCATCCTCTGTAATCCATTCTCCACTCCCTGTTTCTCTTAAATAACAGTTTAAAAAGCTTTGTAATGTTGCATGTTCTGCGATTTGTTTCGCAAGCTGCATGTTGGTCCTCCTCTTTATATTAAAGCTATCGAAATTTTATATAATAAACGATAATTGAATGTCGTTATCAATTATGATTCTAATTGATAATAATATTCAATTCAAGAGTATATTTCAGAATTTTTTTATCTGATTTAATTTTCCTTGTTTTCCCCCTTTTCTTTAATCTAGTTAAAAATACACAAAAAAAATACTCAGCTTCAAACTACATACTTACTATTTTTCATTAGTAATCTATCCAAAATGGTTAAACAAAAGAGGTATACCTTAATTGGTATACCTCTTTCAAACATAAAGTTTACATAATAATATTATTTATATCTCTCCAGCAATATGCTGTCTCTTCTACCTGTAATCGCTCTAAAAATTTTGTATCAATTTTTTCTGGGTTAAATTTTTCATAAAACTTTTTAGAAGGATTATTCGTAACAACCCAAACTAAAAGTGATTGCATATCATTCTTTACACATTCTGATAGTAACGCTTGAAATAACTTTTGTCCTATTTTCATTCCTTGATACTGTTGTAAAAGGTAGATTGCATATAATTCTCCATCACAATTATATGTACCAGTTCTTTCTACTCCCCCATCGATGAATCCAACTATTTCTCCATTTAAATTCTCTGCTACAAATCTAAATTGATAATTACCTTCTTTTTGAAAAATATCTTCCCATTGTTTTTCTCGTTTCTCATATGCTATATTATCTAGAATTTCGTCAGCAAATATCCCTTTATACGCTGTTTTCCAACTATCGACATGCACCTTTGCTATACCTTGTATATCATCCTTTATTGCTCTTCTAATATGTATTCCCATCATTTCTCCCCCTCGTTACTCATCATTATATCCATTTCATTCCTTAAAAATCCAAATAAAAAAGAGTGAATTCACTTCACTCTTTTTTATCACAATTATCTACTTTCCACTTCAACTGAAACTACTCGATCAATCTCTTTCAGGGAACTATATAACTCTGTTGTATATAAATCTTCTGGAGCTAAAATAACCATCTCCAGTTGCTGAAATGCTCCACTATCTATATCTTTAATTTTCACGCGTTTCACATGCATGCCTAAATTTTTAATTTGCTTAAATATACCATCTAACTCATGATGCTCTTTAACAGTAATTTTTATAGATAAATCCTTTTGTCTTAATGAATACGGTCCTGCAATTTTCACAAGTTGTGGAAGTACATTAATCGCTAAAATAATTAAAACCATAGCAACTGTCGCTTGTAAATAAAATCCTGCACCAATTGCGATTCCTAAAGCTGAAGCAGCCCACACCATAGAAGCTGTTGTTAATCCAGAAATAACGTCATTACTTCTTCGTAAAATGACACCTGCGCCAAGAAAACCAATTCCACTAACAATTTGAGCCGCCAGTCGCATCGGATCCATATTTGTATGTCCTGGAACAGAATATACATGCACAGATTCAATTGAAACCATCGTAATTAAACAACTTGCTACAGAAATAACCATACTTGTTTTCACACCAAGTGGTTTATTCTTTAGCTGCCTATCTATCCCGATGAATAATCCTAAAAAGAGTGCTAAACCTAATTTGAGTAAAAATTCATATGACATATTCCCATTCTCCTTACTTTACAATGTTTCCCTTAGAATAACTCACTATAACTCTTTTATGATATCAATTCCAGTCTTTTCTATTCATTTAACGTAAAAAACCGAAAAAACATTTATAACGATGTTTCTCCGGCTTTTTATTACACTTTAGATTCTTCTTTATTTCTGATCTTTAATCTTAATTTCTGCATCTTTGTAGAATGCTAATTTACTGTCATTATACTCTTTTGTAAATTTGTTAAACTGCTCTTTCGACTTTTGTGCTTCCACATTTAATTCATTAACAGTTTTAACTTTTTCACCGATTTCTTTTAATTTCGTTTCTTTTACTTTTAATTTTTCATACAGTTCTTTTTCAGTCGCTAACACTTTCGTGTAATTTTCATTCATCTTTTGGAATGCATCATAACGATTCTTATACGACTCTTCTACTGCTTTTGCTTGTTTTTGTAACTTTTTATCTTCAAGCTTCTCTATATTTCCTTGTACAGATTTTGTTTCTTTCTGAGCTTTTTCTAGCATTTCTTTTTCATTTTTCAATACTTTTTCACGATCATCTACATTTGCAGTAGCTTGCTCTAGTTTCTTCACAACTGCTTCATTATGATCTTTGCCTTCTTGCAAAATTTGAGAATATAATTCTTGGCCTTGTTTCTCTAACTGCTCTAATTTTTTTGCTTCATCCACTAAAGATTTTTCTTGTGTTGCTGCTGTTTCAAAAGCTGTATATAGATTTTCTTCTGGCTTTTCACCGAAACAACCTGTTAAAAGTCCTACTGATAATGCTCCAACTACTGCTACTTTTCCATACTTCAACGTTCATTCCTCCATTACATACGGTTATCATGCCAGAAGTTCACTGGGAAGTGACTTTCTTCATGATAAGCTTCGAACTCATAACCTTTTTCTTTTAGCCCTTTTAAAATTGCTGGCACAGCAGCAACTGATTGCGGGTGAATATCATGCATTAAAATTACTTCTTGTGGTTTTGTTGCGTTTGTTAATACATTTTGAGCAATTTGTGCTGCAGCTGCATCAACTGGCATTTTATTGTATCTCCAATCTAATGAATCAATTGTCCAATCCCATACTTTAAATCCGCCTTCTACCACTTTATTTCGAAGACCTTCATTTAATCCAGGCATCGAACCATATGGAGGACGTGTTAATTTAGGTGATTTCCCAATAATATTAGCGATTAAACCTTGATCTTCTTTCATCTCATTTACATACTCGCCATTTTTATATAACTTTGCGAAATTATGTGTCATACTATGCATGCCTACATAATGACCCTCAGCATTTTCACGTTTCACTAAATCAGGAAATTCTTTTACATTCGCTCCAATTAAAAAGAACGTCGCCTTCGCATCATGTTGTTTTAGCGTATTTAATAATTCAGCCGTATATTTCCCTGGCCCATCGTCAAATGTAAGATAAGCAACTTTTCTTTCTTTTCCATTAAAACGACTTGGTGCCGTTTTATTCATTTCAACTTTCGGCTGTTCACTTGCAAGCTGCACTACATTTTCTTGTTTCGCAACAGCTTTTGCTGGTGAAGTAATTGATTGAAACATGTAATACCCAATAGCTACTGCGGCAATCGCTATTAAAACGACTACTATTTGTTTAATTTTTAAAGCTTTTTCCATTCTATCGAATTCCTCTCCCTATTAATCTTATATATAAATCGCCCAATATAATTATACATCTATTTATTTTTATTTCACCATATAAATAGATTTTATTTGTATTATAATGGGAGTTTTATCAAAATTGTTGTTCCTATTCCTTCTTTGCTTGTAACACTAAGCACACCACCATGAAGCTCTACCATTTTTTTAACGATAGCTAAACCAATACCTGCCCCTGCAGCATGATTATTAATTTGGTAAAATGATTGCTCAATATATGGTAAATGTTCTTTAGCAATTCCAATCCCTTCGTCTCTTACCTTAATCACTGCTTGTCCTTCTATTTTAGTCGCTTCAATGTGTATTGTACTTTTTTTATGTGAATACTTAATTGCATTTTGAACAATATTCAAGAAAACTTGCTTTAGCCTATTTCGATCTCCCATCAATTCAATTCGTTCTATAGTAGTAATAAATTGAATTTCCTTCTCTTCCGATTTAGGAGTTAATTGCCAAATCGTCTCCTCTAGTATATCGTACAATTGCACCTTTTGTTTATATAAATTAAAATGATTTGATTGTAATCTTGAAAAATCTAGCAATTCTTCTACTAAATGAATCAATCTATCTGTCTCACCTGAAATAATGCCCATACCTTGCTTTATTTCTTCTTCTGTTAAATGATCTACTGTTTTTAACGTCTCACTCCAACCTTTAATTCCTGTTAAAGGCGTTCGTATTTCGTGCGAAATAGAAGCAATGAATTCATTTTTCATCTGCTCAGCCTTATCTATTTTATAGGCCATATAATTTAAACTATGTGCCAATTCACCTAATTCTCCAGGATAATCTTCTTTAATTTTTTGCTTTAATGTGCCTTCTGCAATTTGTGAAGAGGCTTGAATAATGGATTCAATTGGCTCAACAAATGAATTTGCCAAACGTCTACTAATTAAGAAGGCGACTCCCGAAATAACAATACCTACAGAAATAGTAAACATAATAATTTCAATAATCTTTTTATTTACATTTGTTAAAACAGTCGTATATTTTAAAACACCAATAGTTTGTCCTTGATGTATAAGTGGGCTTAGCACCTCTAGTTGTTTTTTATTACCTTTCGTAGTAACTTGATTATACATTTCACCTTCTAATAATGATTGTGGAATATTCACTTTACCTTCTACCTTTTCACCACTTGAAGATTGTATAACCGAGCCGTGACGATCAATTAACTGTAATTCTGTTCCTTCTAATTGAAAGCTACTAATTATGTCACCACTATATTCTTGTAATCGAATAAAGTATAGTGAATTGTATTCTGAAAAAAAACGTGTACTCGTTTTCGCATGAGACTCTATATATTGCACAATACCATTATAATAGTATCGATAAATTGAGACTGAAAATACAACTTCAAATAATACAAGCATAAGTGTAATGACCGTCATAAAATATAAAGTCACTTTCCGTTTCATCTCATACTTTCCTTCCACACATATCCTTTTCCCCACACCGTAAGAATAAATTCAGGTTCTGATGGATTACATTCTATCTTTTGACGTAACCGTCTCATATTTACATCTACTACTTTCGTCTCACCTACGTAATTGGTTCCCCAAATCATATTTAAAATTTCATCACGCGAAACTGGCTTTGAAGCCTGATTCATTAAATACTGTAATATCATATACTCTGTAGGTGTTAAATCGACTAATTGTCCATCTTTATACAATCTTTCTTCTATAATATTTAACGAAAATGGACCTGACGTAACAATATTCGTTTTTTCTTCATGTACTTCTATTCTTCTTAATAAAGACTGTATACGTGCAGTTAATACTACTGGACTAAACGGTTTTGCAATATAATCATCTGCACCTATTCCTAGTCCTTGCACCTTATCTTCATCTTGTACACGTGCGGTTAACATAATAATACCCATTTTTTTATTTTCTTTCCTGATAGCCTTACAAACTTCTAAACCATCAATCCCCGGTAACATTACATCCAGCAGTGCTATATCAACAGTTTGTTCACTCAAAATCTGTAACGCTTCTTCTCCAGTAGTAGCTTCTATTACATAAAATCCAGCACGTTTTAAATTTAAAACAATAAAGCTACGGATCGTTAATTCATCTTCTAAAACTAAAATTTTTGACATAATTCCCACCTCCTACTCTTGTTGATAATCCGCTAGCGGTTTTATATATGCTTTCACTTTTTCAAATTCCGATTGCTTCGGTACTGCATATACGTGAGAAGCCGTTTTAATTGCTGCGCTGTAGCCTTTTATATTGAACCATTCTTTCCGCTTAAAAATATGAACTTCAAGCCATATTTTATTTGTTCTTGTATCCAAAAACTTTTGAGAATTTGATTCTTTTTGCTGATCTGGTATTGTAATTTTCCCTATTAACTCTTTAGGAATTTTCACATAATACCCTTTTTCTATATCTATATATCGTTCTTCAATTGGTTTAATTCCAGATTCACTCCACTGTATGTAACGTTCAAAAAGTGGACTATCACCATGTGATTTATCCTCCCAACCTTTTGGACGTACAGTACGAACAAATTCAATAATGCCGTCTTCATTAACATCTTTACTTTCTACAACATATTCATTAAATAAATCTTCTTTCCCACCTATAGGTAATACTTCATAATGATCCTGATCAAATTTTGCTACATAAGTTATACCTGAATGAGCCCCTGTTCCCGCATCGATTACAACTGCCTTTAATGATTTAGAAATACGGCCCATTTGTATTCTTTGAATACTATTTATATACGGATCAAATGTAACCTCTGACAATACCTTAAACTTTTCAATGAACTGAACCTTCAACTGTTCATCTTTCATATACGAAACAAGGCTTATGTCTTTAAAACCATTTTTGTTTAAATCATCTATAAATAACTTTGTATACTTCTGTCTATAAAATTCCTTTATATCGTCACTCTCATCGGAAAAAACATACATTGTGTTTTCTAACAAATCACGATTGGTAGTTATTCCTATCAATAGTTCCCTTTTCCCACTCCCTGTGAAATCTCCTACCTCAACAATATCTACTTTTTCCCCATCAAATGTATAGGTTGACTTCATATTCCATCCATTATTTTTCTTCTCATATACGGCTAAATATATATGATAATCTTCATTAGGTATTTTATATACGATGACAGCTTCTTTTTTATTATCTCGTTCGAAATTCATTGACCATGTCGTCTGTTTATCTCTATTAGACATTGGAGTAAGTAAGCGATAATTAACAGGTAAATCTTTATCAATTTGTTCCTTTAATTCATTAATCCATTTTTCATTTGTAGGAGCTTCCATTAGACTTGTTGGAGCTTCAGACATTTTACATCCAGTCAATATAAAGATAATTCCCATCATGCTTAACCATTTCTGCATATGATATCTTTCCTTACCACAAATTTTGAATATGTCCTTTTACTTTTTTACCTATCCATTATACTCATACATATGAGTATAATTTTTCTAAACTAAAAAATCGTTACAGAAAAGTTACAAATACATTCCAAAAAAAAAGATTGGCAAAAGCCAATCTTTTTTTATTATTCGTTTCGGACTGATTTTGGCGTTACACCTAAATGATCATTTAATTTTTTTGAAATATCTTTTACATTTTTTTCATTTGGAATGTAATAATAAATACCACCGATACGTTTATCTGTACCTTCTATTTGCAATTTTTCCATTTCCAAATTAGATCCTGCCATATTTTTTGTAATGGCAAGCATATCGTCAAATGTTAAGTTCGTTTTCATATTTTTATCAACCGCATCTAGTAAAGAGCCCATTTTGCTAATTGATTGAACAGACATCGCTTTTTTAGCAATTGCTTCTATTACAAGTTGCTGTCTCTGTCCACGCATTGCGTCACTATCAATTTTACGCGTTCTTGCAAGTGCAAGAGCTTGTTCTCCATTTAAATGTTGGTAACCTTTTTCTAAATGGATCATACCAGCTTGGTCTTTACTATCTTGTTCAGTGAAAGTAACTGGTACATCAATATCAATACCACCAATTGAATCGACAATTTGTACGAATGATTCAAAGTTAAACTTCACATAATAATCAACAGGTACATTCAAAAATCTTTCCACCGTATCGCGTGTGCTTTCTACGCCACCAAATACGTGAGCATGAGTAATTTTATCTAATTTTTTTCTAGTTGGAATGTAAACACGTGAATCACGTGGAATACTTACTAGCTTAACAGACTTATCATCTTTATTAATTGTTGCTAATAAAAGTGCATCTGTTCGAACTGCTTCGCCATATTGGCTTTTTCTCATTTCACTTCCATCTACACCCATAATTAATATTGAAATATTATCCTTTAAAGGTTCGACTTCTTTATCACGCTTTGATGACTTATCAATTTTTGCATACGCATCATTTACAACAGCTTTTGCTTTATTATATATAAACGAACCATATCCTACTCCTCCAAAAATAAGTAGGAAAAATGGAATTAATATGAACCATTTTATTGACTTTCTTTTAGAACGCTTTTTATTACTTCTCGTATTTTGTTCTAATTCAGAGCTCATACCCATTCGCCTCTCTTTCTCTTTACCAAGTATAATGTAAGTCTATTTATCTTCATATTGAATTTCCTTTCACTAACCTTACAATTTTGTAAGGTTACTACTTAAACCCAATACGTATTCCATTTCACATTATACTCTCGTACTTATTTTTGGCAAGTCACTATTTACCAATTTCAAAAATTTAGCACTTCGCAACATATGAATTTACAAATTTATTAACTCTTTCATTTTAAATTAGGATGTCTTTTTCTTAACAAACGATATGAATAAAGAATCCAGCTAATTATAAAATCTCTATGAATACAGTATATTTGACGTTATTATTTCTCAAACGGCGTATACACGCTTTTCTTCCCCTGATTATCAATGTAAGCCGACTTTGCTTTTATTTTCGTTTTTTCTACTTCCATGTCTTCATTTGAGAAGTTCACAATGATTTTAATATCTTTTCCATAAGAAACAGATTGTACTAGCTTATCTTCTGACAAATACGCAAAATTCGTCATCTCTTCTTTTACTGCTTTTTCATGAACTTCATTCCAAACTTTTAGATGCTCTGTAATTTCTTTTTTATGCTTATTCCACTCTACTTCATCTAAATGGTACAACGGAGGAACATTATACAATAATTCAGACAGCATTCGATTTCCAACTTCATCTTTTACCTTTAAACTTCCCCATTCCCAATGATGCGTTGTAATAACGGAATCATTGTATACTAATTTATATAATGGTACCGAATATACTGGGTTTAAATATACTTGTTTATATTCTTCTTTCAATGGTACTTGTTTTGCATATTTTTCAGGCACATTTTGATTTGGTGACCAATATCCACCGACATAATACGGACTTGTTTTATTTTTCCGCATATCTTCATCGTCCCATTTAATAACAGGTGTTTCAATTCCATGTGCAAATGCAATCGTACTACTAGCAAAATCATTTCCGCCTTCAGAACCAACGACCATACCCTTTTCTTGCGCAATGTAGTCCATTCGTTTTAAACGTGCTTTTAAATCTTGCTCTTGTGTCGTTATATGTTTCGCTGAATAGTCATCGTAAATTTCACCTGTCGCATCACAATCAATAAACCATGAATTATATTTAGGGCCATTTTGTAATATATCATTCATGCGTTCCTTTACACTAGGTAGCGATAAAGTCGGGTTTAACTTGCGACCTCTACCTAAAAAGCCTTGCACCTTTTCTCCGTTTTTCTTCGTTACAGTAGCCTCTTCGTATAATGATGGGTCATTAAAGAATGCTGTGTTCCAATTTTTATCACTTTTTTCGTGAATGGAATGATATGAGTCATACGGACCAACTAAATATCCCATTTCCTTAGCTTTTGTCACAAAATTAGGTTGCATAAATCCTTGTTCCCAGTTCGGCAGACCAATCCACGCTTTTTCTATTCCTGTCTCTTTCATTTCCTTTAATATGTCCGTTCCATCTGCATTACCCCATTTACTTACCTCTTCAACCGCATCACCAAGTAGCGACTTTAATAAATGCTTATTTAAGCTATACAATTCTGTCTTCGTTAAGTGACCTACACCTTTCTTTATTAGCGCACCAGCTTCCTGATCAACGTTTTGGAAAATATCCTCTTTATAAAATTCCTTCATCGATAATACTTCGTTTATATAACGTAAAATGACATTTTTTTGATACTTATCAATGAAATCTTGTTTACTTACTTGATCTAATACATTCAGTTCCCCAGGCTCTGAACTATTCTTTTGAATAAGTTCTTTTATATGACTAAACAGCGGGCTATTTATTTGCTCCCTTAGTTTTGGCCAATTTATATTATTTTCTGATAAACCATTTTGATTCCAAAAATAAAAATGCGCCGCTCCATATAACTTTTCGATTTCTTTATTTTTTCTAGCCTTTTCTTGTAATGTTTTAAATTCACCTTTTCGAACAATATCATCCTTATATAGTTTAGCAATACTTACCGCATCATTATTTGTCACATATAATTGAAATCCATATGTTTTATTTTTATTTATGCTCGGAAATTCATGTGTAAAATCAAACCCTATTTTCGGATCCGAATGAAATTTCAATTCATTATTAAACATATTCTTTGCAATATATACAATTGAATATTTCGAACCATTTAATGCGAAAAACTTCATAGAAAATGATTCAGCAAATGAATATGCATCATCCTTTAAAAACTTCTTCCAATTCTCATCATTGCTCGGAATTTGCTTACCCTCCCATAACGGAAGTGTACAATTCTCAGCTTCTACTTTCGGCCATGTAAAGCTTTCTGCACCAGTCGATTCCACTTCAATGTTTAAGTGGTCTTTTTTCTTTTCTAATTTTATTTTTACTTTTTGATCTGGATATTCCCACGATGTACGATCCTTTTCTTTTTTTACATTCGATACCTTCATTTTCGGTAGGGGTTGTGATGCCTGTTCCTTTGCCCCCTCATGTTCTACAGTTAATGTGAATGTTTCTGGATTTACATCATAAGTAAAATCTTTATACGTCGCTTTCTTTATTTTAGACTCTTGTACAGCATTACTACCTTTTACGTCACAACCGACTAAAGTCGAAAACGACATAGTTGTAAGAAGACATATCGCTATCATTTTTTTCATCCTCTGCACCTCCACCAATGAATATACAGATGCTTTGTTACAGGAATGTGGCAAAAAATAATAGAGCTAGCATTTTGCTAGCTCTGTTTGGAGTATTAAAAGTTGATATGAACAACTATAATTCGCTTAGAAGATATGTAATACAGTAACTACATTTTTTCTCAACAATTATGAAACTAAACAAATCAAAATTTTAACAAGCATTCTTCAACTGAAAAAATAAGTGTATACAATGTATCCTAAAAGTAGTACTAAAATGATTATTCCTGTACCTTTCCAATTCATACCGCCTGCTATATCAACTGGACTACCCGTTTCCGCTCTATTGAGTCCGTCACGTAAAGAACCCGTAGGATTACTTTTTAATTCACTTTGTCTCATACGCTCTCTTTTTTCTTCTGGTGACTCTTTATTCATTTAATCACCTCCAAAATGAATGCACTCTTTACTTACATTATTCAAAATCAACATTTGTTTTATATTTTTCCGAAAAAACCTAATTTAAAATAGGTTTGCAACGTAAAGAAAGCTAGCCATGCCAGCTTTCTTTACGATCCAATATGCTCTTCCTTATTTACAATAATACCTTTATGGTCGATTTCAAGCTCACATACTTTCATATCTGTAAATACTCTCGCTAATTGCTCAGCGATTTCTTGACGCTTCTCATATGGCGTTAATATAAAAATAGATGGCCCCGCACCGCTAAGTGCTGTGCCGTACGCACCAAATTCTTTTGCGCATTTACGAATAGATGGTAATAATGGTACGAGTTCTAAACGATATGGTTCGTGAAAATGGTCTCTCTCCATCATTTCACCTACAACTTCCCACCGCTTTTGACATAATGCAGCTACTAATACGTTACTTATCGCACTAGCTTTAACTGCCTCATGAAACGGAAACATCTTTGGTAATACAGATCGACTTTCATCTGTATTTAATTCTGCATTCGGAATGAGAGAAATTACACCCAATTCCTTGCTCTCAATTCTTACGACGGAAACATCCTTTCCATCAAGTGCTCCAATTACAGTTCCACCTAATATAGAAGCAGCAACATTATCAGGATGTCCTTCAAAATTTGTAGCAATTTGAACTTTTTGATCAGCAGTTAAGTTCAAATTGCCTAGTTGATTCGCAAGCTCTATCCCAGCTACAATCGCTGATGCACTACTTCCTAGCCCTCTCGTTAATGGGATATTACTAGTAACTTCTATTATATGGGGTGATATAGAAGGACATACTTTACATGCCGTGCTAACGATTAAATTTTTATCGTCTGTCGGAATTGATTCTTCAAAGGAATGGATTACTTGCCATTTATCAGCTTTTTCTTTAACCACCACACCTAAATACAATGACAAAGCTATTCCAACTGAATCAAATCCAGGACCAACATTCGCCGTACTAGCAGGGACACGAACGCTAAATGGTATCACGACATAATCACCCCTTTAATATGATCTTTAATTTGTTCTATATCATTTGACACACTTGCGATGTCTAGTTGATTTGAAGAAATAGCGATATCAGGATCCTTCAAACCATTTCCAGTTAATACCGCAACAACTGTTTCTCCCTTTTTGATTTTCCCAGATTGAACATGTTTAATTACGCCGGCTAATGAAGCATTTGATCCTGGTTCAGCGAAAACTCCTTCAGTTTTTGCCAATAACCTATACGCATGTAAAATTTCTTCATCTGATACCATATCTATTTCACCACGAGACTGCTCGGCAGCCTCTACTGCATACGACCAACTTGCTGGGTTACCGATGCGAATCGCTGTTGCAATTGTTTCAGGCTCTTCAATTACATGCCCTTTTACAATTGCAGCTGCTCCTTCCGCTTCAAAGCCATGAATTCTTGGCTTTTTATAACCTTTTTCTTTCTCATATTCACAGAAGCCTTTCCAATACGCTGTAATATTCCCTGCATTCCCAACAGGGATAGCTAGAACATCTGGTGCATTTTGCAATTGGTCACAAATTTCAAACGCTGCTGTTTTTTGCCCTTCAATTCGATAAGGATTTACTGAGTTTACTAACGTAATCGGCTCTTCTGCAGCAATATTTCTTACAGCCTTAAGCGCATCATCGAAATTCCCTTCTATTGAAATAATTTCAGCTCCATAAGCGACCGCTTGCGCTAATTTTCCATGTGCAATCTTTCCTTCTGGTATTACGATAATGCATTTCATCCCAAGACGTGCCGCATATGCTGCAGCTGACGCTGATGTATTACCTGTTGATGCACAAATGATTGCTTCTGAACCTTCTTCTTTCGCCTTAGCAACTGCCATAACCATACCACGATCTTTAAAAGAACCTGTCGGATTCGCTCCTTCGTACTTACCATATAGCTGAATCCCTAATTGTTTTGATATATTTAATAATGGAATAAGTGGTGTGTTTCCTTCCATTAAGCTGACATTAGGTGTATTTTCATTCACCGGTAAATAAGACGCATACTGTTTTAATAGTCCTTTATACATATTGTTTTTCCTCCTCAATAATGTAGTAACTGTTTATTTCACTTGCGACAGCTTCTATCGCTTCTAAAACTCGTTCAAATTGATACTTGGAAGTTCGATGTGTCACAACAACGACTTCTGCCAGTTCACGGTTTAAAGGTAATTGAATAACCTCTTTTAAACTTACAGAATAATTAACGAAACATTCTGTTATTTTTTGTAACATCCCAGGCTCATCTTGTAATGAAATACGTAAGAAATATTTCGAAACTACTTCTTCATCACCTTGTAATTCATAAGGAACTGGTTCTTTTAACGCACTTTTATTTTTCGGAACTTGATTCATATTTTTAACGATTGAAATAATATCACTTACTACAGCAGAACCAGTCGGTAACTTCCCAGCTCCGGGTCCATAAAACATCACTTCTCCTACCGCTTGGCCATGGACATACACCGCATTAAATTCATTATTCACATTTGATAATGGATGCTGGCTCGGTAAAAGCGTCGGTTCTACACTTAAATGAATGGCTGGTCCTTGTTTTTCAGCTTTACCAATTAACTTCATAGTAAATCCTAACTTTTCAGCCATTTGTAAATCTTCTTTTTCGACCTTTCGAATCCCTCTTACTTGCACATCATCTAATGAAACATTCATCGAAAAACCTAAGTTTGCAAGAATTGCTACTTTTCTCGCCGCATCTAGTCCATCTACATCTGCTGTCGGATCCGATTCTGCAAAGCCTAATTTTTGTGCTTCCTGTAAAGCCTCTTCATAAGACCATCCATTTTGACTCATTTTTGTTAACATATAATTTGTTGTACCATTTACAATTCCCATTATTTTTTCAATTTGATCTGATGCTAACCCATCAGTTAGTCCTCTTAACACTGGAATACCGCCCGCTACACTCGCTTCGTAACATAAATCACAATCATTATCGTTCGCCAGTTGAAGAAGCTCTGCACCATATACAGCCATTAAATCTTTATTTGCTGTTACGACATGTTTTTTATTTCGTAAAGCCTTAACAATATGCTGTTTTGCTTCTTCAATTCCGCCCATTACCTCTACTACAATATCAATATTTGAATCATTTAGAACTTCATCTGCATGACTTGTTACTGCAATTCCATCAATACAAACATCGCGTTCTTTTTCCAAATCACGTACAACGACTGTTTTCACTTTCACTTCGTATCCTGTATCAAGTGCGATTTTTTTATAATGTTCTTTCAAAATATGAACAACACCACTTCCGACCGTACCTAAACCTAATACCCCAACATTTATAACGTTATTCATCTTCTAATCTCCTCCTAAAAGTTTAATTGTTACATCTATAAATCACCTTACTCTGCTTTTTTGTCATGCAGGTGGTGGTTATTTCCGTACTTATAAATCGTTTCATATTACCGCACCTCCTTTCAAAGTAAAAAAACACACCCATCCCTAGGAAAGGGACGAATGTGTTTTCGTGGTTCCACCCTTGTTCCAATCTAGACGTATTTCCTCCTAGATTGCTCAAGTTCAGATAACGGCTGATACCGCCAATAATTACTAGATTACTCGTTCACTATTGAAGTTCAAAGGTGGTAAAATCATTTCTCGTGTTAGGAAGCTCACACCCTTGGCTTC
>Ga0164241_10000291_pt1 | contig 106472 bp, 88 predicted proteins | sample OricomyardsoilBY_FD_108780 | JGI IMG/M metagenome (GOLD analysis project Ga0164241, IMG submission 108780) | Backyard soil microbial communities from Emeryville, California, USA - Original compost - Back yard soil (BY) | ecosystem: Environmental > Terrestrial > Soil > Unclassified | place... | reverse complement strand
TGGCCGTGCACATAAACTTCTTAGACAAGCCTTCGCGCTGGTTAAATCCGGAATGACATTTGATCCAAAACTTTCTTTACAAATGATCCAATAAGCCTTGGTTTTTATCACAGTTCATTGCGAAGGAGGTCACAATGAATTCCATCGAGTCTTTCCGACTGAAGCAATCCCCTTACACGCAACTGAAACACTAATGAATGTGGAAGAGTGGTGAATTTGAGTGCACAGTGTTCAAACTCCCCCTTTGTCCGAGCAGGGTCTCTGTCTCAGGACCCTGCGGTGCTTATGTCACTTATCAAACCTCATCATCGTAAGATCCTGCTGGATCAGTCGGGAGAGAATATGGAAATCTGATTTATCCAGTTTTTCCATGGTGAGTTGCACCACGGCATGCTGAAATAAGTCGTCCAGTTTTTTTACACGCTCTTCGTGTGTGGCTGTCTTATCTGAACGTATCTCGAGAAACTCGAGGAAGTATTTATCAATGCGTTCTTTCTTATTTCTTCTCAGCCTTGCCTGGATGGCTTGGACCGCACCATAAATTACAGCTATCAATGAAATGGCCAGGGCAAGACTTTCTGCATAGCGTTCAAAGAAGGTTGGTTGATCACGCAACAAATACGAATATGTTCCCATGTGCAATGGGAAGAGCAAGGTTTCTTTATTGAATGTTTCTGTGATGGAGCGATACATAATATCGAGATGCATAAGATCGACCTTGTTTTGATAGATCGCTTGTGCCAACAGGTATCCGGCATTTTCACCTAATTTTTTATTAGCAACAATGATCACATCGGTAGCCAGGGTATGTGCGATGATCGCATTGGGATCTCCCGGCAGCGCGGGCAATTTGAATGGCCGGAGCGCATGATCATTCAGCATAATAAACTCTACAAAATTTCTTCTGAATGTAAATGGATGCCAGCCTTTTTGCGACCAGGTGGCCGCCCTTTCGCCGTAGAACCGGTCCCAAAACATAACGACATCGGCGGTGCTGTCAGCAAATGTTACAAAATTAGTTTCCTTGATTTTAGCGGCTGTGAGAAACCGCTGAAGTGTGAGGTGTGTTTCTCCACCAAGGTATTCAATGGCGACTTTTTTGTTTTTAAAAAGATCGAGGGCTGTCGCAGAATCCTGAAGCTGGTTCCTGGTGAACGCAAACAAGATCCTCGACGTGATGGGCATGATCGTGCGCAACTGACTGGCATCTTCACCGAGTTTCAGGGCGATGGTGGTGCTGTGATTATTGACCAGGGTAAGTTCTGCTTCACCACGAGCCACCAACTGGTGAGCTTCAAGGGTATTGACAGCAGGAATGATCTCAATCTTATACCCGTTACGTTCAAGCACCGGTTTTAGATGATCTGAGATATAGTTATAGAAGTATTCTGATTTCGGAACAGCAAGACGGAATTTCTTTTGCGGTCTGGTAAAATCGCACCCTACCGGAATGATCGTTAATAAAATGAACGCGAGTAAAGTAATTGAAAGTCCAATAATAAAATTTTTCATAGGCACTACCTTTACAAAAGGCCATGAATATAGGTTCGTTTTTCCACACTTCTAAATCAGGCAAGGGTAATTTAAGCAAACATTATTGGGAGATAAGCAGCCGCATCGTATTTCGTATATAACCATCCGTCATGTGAATGAAGTATATACCATCACTCAGTCGGTTTTCCGAAGAAAATTCAATTCTTCCCTGTGTGTCTGCTTCAACGATCTTCTTTCGTACGATTAATCCGCGTGAGTCGATCACCTGAATGACAAAAGCTTTATGCGCATACTCTTTTGGCACCCGAAGCTGAACGGTTGAACCATTGGAAGGATTGGGTGAAATTGTCCAGTCATTTTCAGAAAGTGTAACCGATACGATCTTTGAATAGGTACTTTTTCCATCGTAATCGGTTTGTTTTAATCGGTAGTAGGAAGCACCACGGTATGGTGACGGGTCAACGGCATTATACGACTTGGCTACCGTAGTAGTTCCTGCTCCGTCAACATTGAAAAGAGATTCAAATTCTATTCCATTCACTGATCGTTGAATGGTAAAGTAATCGTTGTGAAGTTCAGACGCAGTCTTCCAGGATAATGCTACAGAATTGTTCACGACGTCTGCACTAAACCTTGTGAGTTTAATGGGAAGTGCAAAACCAAATTCTGAAACAAAGGTTATCGGACTAAAACTTGTAAACGTGGATGTTGACAGCACTGACCCCGTGCCATTTCCATTGTCGGTAAGTGTAAATCCGAAATTGTACCATTTGAGTCCGCTTCCCGCATTGTAATAATGACCGACGCGCAAATCGGCTTTGTCCGTAATTCCACTTGTGGTTTCATTTTCCCAGAATAATCTTACCCTGCAGCTCGCATCAGTTCCAGGATCTACTGCACGATTGAGCAACCAATGCTCAACATTACTTACTCCGGCCACACCCGCGTCCAGTGATGTTCTGTCTGAGTATGGAATGTGCAAGTATTGACACGTGAATTCGGTTGTAACATCAAAGCCTGCAATAGTTTCCATACCCAACCGCGCCCACGTGGTGCCATCCCCCACCGGAAATACAAAAGCTTCATTTCCAATTTTTTTCATCGGACCATCAACAAAGGTTGCTGCACTGCCTACATCCGATGTGGCATTGTCTTCCAGCACCAACATGTTTGTAGCATCCGTGAATATAATTCCATCCGTGAGTATTAAATCATTGGTAACATGAACCTCTCCTTGCGTGAGCGTAACTCCTGTTGAGCTCGTATTGTTGATGATCAGTGTATTGAAAACCTCACTCCCTGAAGAAGTGTAAATGCTTTGTGGAGAAGATCCATCGAACGTGATGTCGTTGATTCCTGCCAGGAATCCAGCAGCACCATTATGATTTATCCAGTTCCCTCCGATGTTTAACTTACGATTATTGCTTGAATTGTCAAATACAGAACCAGCTTCAATGATCAGATCTCCATTGATATCAATGTCCTGAGTTTGAATAAAAGTATTGGCACCGTCCAGAATAAGATTGCCATATGCACCTGCAGCAACAAAAGCACCAATATTAACGCTGCCTCCCGATGAATTGCTTATCAGATGAATTGTATTTCCTGGCGCACTGGCATTTATGACTGGACCCGATACCGTGCTTCCTTGCCACACTGCAGTTCCGGTCGCTCCGTTCGTGAGTATTCCAGCACCTAAAAGACTATTGTTAATCGTGATGGTGCCGTTATTGGTCGCGCTATTTATAATCGCAAGCGTATTGTAGGATGTGGTGCCAGTAAAAGTCTGATTGTTTTGGGTTACGCGAAGGATAGGTAAACTTCCACCGGTTCCGGCGATCGTGTTTCCCTGCGTGGTAAAATTTGTTTCCAAAAGTGTATGATTGATCGGGGATGCATTATTTAATGTTACATTTCCACTCATGCGTATTTCATCACCCGCATCGGTGCCTGTTATATTCGCCGCAGGTTCGAGGGTTAAACCTCCGTCACCAACCTCAGCTGTAATATCCTGGGCAGCCATGTCACTAAATAGGATGGTGCCAAACACTCTGAGTGATTGCATAGACTTTATCGATTCGCCAATCGGTGAATCCTGGAGAGTTACTGTGTTCCCCGGGAGAATAACCACATGCTTCGTTGATGTTGGCTCCGGAGCCGTGGCGGGTCCGAGGGGTCGGTAAGACCAAACGTTTGTTCCATTCCAGTTGCCCGAGGTCGCCGTGAAATATCGATAATTGCTCAGTGGGTTAAAGATGCTCGATGAACCGATCACAAAATAGGGTTGTGTGAATGAACTTATAGCATTCGAGGTCACACTTCCGGTAACAAAATTTCCAGTGGTACCTGTATTTCCCTGACTGGTCCAATCGGTTCCATTCCATTGCGCAACCACCAGATCATTTAAAACATTTATCTCAGACTCGGAGGCCGAAGGATATTCCCACACCAGCGTGACAGCAGCATCAGCCGTTCCGCTGACTTTTTGTACGGTCCAATAGTCCTGGGCTGAAACGTGATCGACACCTGATTCTGTTGTTCCCACTGATTGTTCGAGGGAAAAATATTCTGCGATGAACGTGGTACTTATTGTTGACGTTGGTGTGATGCTGGCGGGCATGTGGTTTAGTCCATCACCGATCGGAAAGGCGAAGGTTGATGTTGAACTTATTACTTTGGCTACAGGCCCAACCACATGGCTTTGATCTTTCACAGCTGCCACGGTTGCACCAACACCCAGCGTAAGCAATGTTGATATAGTTGAGACTACATGCCCACTCGTAAATGTAAGCAAGCCATTTACTAAGATCGGGCTATTTAAAACAACAGCAGAAGATAGTGCAGAATTATTGATGATCAGATTATAGTAGGTTGCACCAGCAGGGTTTGTAATGAATTGCGAGGTCTGGCCATTGAACGTCACAGTTCCTCCTTGCGAAAGAAAGCTACTCGTGTTTGTCCAGTCACCCGCAAGTGTAATTCCAAAATTAGACACGGTAGCGTCAAGAACAGCGCTTTCAGTAATTGTGATATTGTTGTCTACGGAAATATCACCTGAAAGGGATTTATTTCCGGTACCAGCAAATCGCAACACCTTATACAAGGAAATGGCCGGGGTGCTGGCTGAGCTGCGAATGATTTGATTACCTGCTCCGTTGAACGTGAAAGTGCCACCGTTAATCGTGTAGGTTCCTGTTAACTCGGGCACGGTAGTGCTTAGAGTTCCAATTAACAATTCACCGCCATTAAACACTGTATTTGCCGCACCGGTCAATGAGTTGTTTCCCATATCAAAATCACCAGAAGTCATCAATAGTTGGTTGTCAATGACGATATTACCAGATGCTGTTAAGGTTGCTCCGGTACCTTTTGCTACTTCTACTCTGTAAAATTGCTCGCCTGCAACATTGGTGATCGTTTGTGGATTGTCTCCCTGAAAAATAACTTTGCAGGCAGCGCACGCATTGGGTTCAAACCCGGCAGTTCCATGGTTGTTAGTCCAATCCCCGGATAGCGAGATGCTTCTTTGGCCCTGGTTGCTGAGAATACCCGTTGGAGTGATCGTCAGACTTCCGAGAACCGTGATGTTGAGGTTGTAATATTTAGGTGCATTGCCAGAGATAATTAAGTTATAGAACAAAACACTAGGCTTCTGAATGTTGAAGTCGGCAGCGTCTGAAGTTGTTTGAGAAAATTCCATTGTATTATCGATAGGCGCAAGATCCAATACATTGGTATCCATATTGGTTGTTGTTCCGGAATAAGTCAGGTGACCCGTGTGACCATTGATCAAAGCAAGTGTCACTCCTGAAAGATTGTTGGTGACAGTAATGCTACCAACATGCGTGGTAAACGAATTAACGTACAACTTGCCCAATGTGCCCGTGCCATCGATGATGGCTGTGCTGGCACTTCCACCATCCATAAGCATTGTAAAATCACGGTTGGTGAGTGTAGCATTCAGCGTCAGGTCACCCGTTACCGTGAGGGTTGGCGAGAAGGTACTTAGTATATCGCCGTTTGAGGTAATCAGCAGTCCTCCTGTATAGATTGTCATGTCTCTCAAATTACTATCGAAAGTAAGGTTACCAGAGGGAATAGTTTCGGAGGTTCCTATTGTTAATGAGTTGACTTTTACTCCAACAACATCATTCGTGATGGTAAATCCACCTCCAATAAAAACGTCGTTCGCGTCAACGGGTACCGGAGCACCCGGCGTGCCGCCCGGTGTGAGTGCCCAGGAACCGGTACTGCTCCAGTTTCCTGAGGCAACGGCATAGCGTTCCGCACCCCCTTCCAGATAATAAACCGTGATGCGAATTTCATCCACAAACAGATTAAATACTGCAAGAGGATTCAGAGAGGTTCTTGCCTTGATGGCAACTCCAAAATTTGAACTGTTTATTTTGGCAGGTGTCCAATCCGCTATGCCCCAGGTGTTTGTTGAACCGCCATAAGATTCATACGTGTCGGTATCGATGTTGGGCCATGCAGCTCCGGTTGATTCATCATCGCTGTTGCGAATTTCACCGGCAGCATCGATGATCCGAACCTGGCTGTCATTCACATCAGCTGGAAAAATTGATGTTGTTATTGTGGCGTAGCGGTCGACTTCAGCTACGATACCCAGGATGCTGGACCCTGCTGGAATATTGAATCCAAAATTCTGGGCCTGCAGATAATTGGTCTGCCAAAAACTATTGTTGGTAGTCAGTGAGGCGTAGATATCATTTTGCATTCGCGCATTGTTGGGATTCAACCATGGCTGTTCAAAAGGTCCGCCGCCACCATCAATGACATTGCCCGGAGCATTTGGCCCCGCCGATTGAGCGTAGCCGCAAGACGCAATAAAAAAAAATGCAATGAATATGACAGAAGGCCGCATAACCAAATTTACCTTAATGATAGCTTACCCAGAACTTGTGAAGGTATTATTTTTTAAGATAATCGGCTAACGTCATGCGAGGGAGGTTACGACTTAATTCCAATAATCTTCCGACCGAAGCAATCCCCTTACACGCAATTGCAACACCAATGAATGAGAACTAGTGGAAGAATTTGAGTACAGTGTTCCAAACCCTCCGCTCTAACCTCGTTCTTCGCCGCTTCAACTCAGTGTTCTGGGGATTGCTTCGGGCGAACAATTTCGATCATCGGTGCAACGCCCTCGCAATGACGTTAAGGACTACTTCATTTTTATCACCTCATCAAAGGTCATCCGGTTTTGGAAGTCGGAGGTGGTGTTCATTTTGTTGATGCGTTGGGTAACGGCGAAGAACAACAAGATAAACTCGATGAGAAATCCAATATTGTACGCGAGTTCATTTAGTTGAATGAAACCTTCGTAGTATAAAATAACGTAACCAAAAATAATAACGCCCAGCAGTGCACAAAGCATCACAAACCCAGCTCCATTTCTGCTTTCGAAATAGGCTTTTACAACAATGACCAGAATTGAAACGAGCAACACGATGCCAAGTCCGAGATAAACCTGGAGGAATGATGTAAAGAATACGGGAGGTGCCACTAAAGTAATCGCCGTGAAGCACACGCACGTGATCACAAAGAACCACCGAAATGCACTATTCACATCCTGCGGAAAAAGATTGCCTACCAGCAACGAACCGAATAAGGTGGTGAGGTAGATAGTAATGTATTCGATACGAACACCGAGATACCAGTTGATATCCGGATACCATTGTACGATCTGGTAATGATCTGAAAATGCTACGCGAAGCATCCAGGTGGTGCAGAGTAAAAAGTAAAACAGGAGCGCCTGGTTTTGTGATCGAATGAAATACAGGATGAGTGCCGCGATGGATAAAATTGCCAACCCCGACAGTGAAAGTATATTCGAGATCTCAGTAGTTGCTTTGATTTGCCCCAGGTGCTCGGTCTTGCCGAGAAGAATCGGAATGCCGATGCCCGTGCGATGATGGTAGAAATTTGAAAGCTGGATGACGATATCAAGTGTAGCACTGCTCGTTGTGAGTTCATACGTTTCTGGTTTCCATTGTGGTTTGGAATCTTCCTTCGTATGACCTACTATTCCATTCGATCCGATTTTTTTTCCATTGACGAACAGGTTGTATGCACAATAGACTTCGGGCATATAGATGGCCAGTGCGGGTGTGCCTTTGGGTAGTAATACTTTTAATCGATAGGTGGCTGCCTGAGTGGGGTTATCACTTTGTGTCCACGAGGATGGAACCTGAATAAATGAAGCTGACGGATTGTTTATTTCTGAGGGGGCAACGAGCTGGTTGGGATAGAACGTCCATTCGGTGTTTAAAGGAACTGGTTGTGCAGCGAGTTCATCAGCGCTTATCGCGAATACTCCTTTTATACTATTTTCTTGGGAAAAACATGGCGTAGCTATCGCAACAACAAGAATTATCAGATAACGAATGATCACAAATAGGGATTTAGGTGCATTCCGGCTCTCTTGGGTAACTTTTAAGCAGCGACCGGATGTTTCAGGATAACTGAATACAAGTATAGGAATTTTGACTGAGGTTTAGAAAAGGGATAGTACATAATTCTTACATCTGTAAGGTAAATACCGAAAACGTATCTTTTGTAACCAGGTATTGTTAATACTCTGATATCGCATTGCCTGCGGAATCACCGCGCGCCGAGGTACCTGGACTGCCTCGTTCAATTGTCTGAACTTTGATGGGCTTGATGATTATGATGGAATATAATAAAATCAAGTGTATCATATGCATCAAATAAATCACAATTCAGACAAATGAACGAGGTGCTAGGAGAATCATTGAAATAGACAGGCCTGATAGACTCTTTGGTTCAAACTTAGCGTTTCTGCCAAAGGTCAAATAGAGAAAATCCTGTCGAAGCCTGCTTGCCGAGAGGCAGGGTGACCGTACACTACACAACTAATTGACGTCTCCTAAAACGAATCTATGAATTAGTGCAGGCCACGCCTGCCTACCGGTAAGCGGGCTTCGACAGCTATAATGATTATAATCTACTTCCTCTGGTACGACACATCAACATGAACAGCATTCCTACGCAAATTGTTTAGCTCTTCATCTTTCATGTGCCAGTAATTGAGCAGCACCATGAGCATGACAAGTAGAATAACGGCGATCCCAGCCCGAATCCTTTTCGAAAAAATATCTCCACCAAACATGATGGATTTGATGACTTTATAATTTGATCGTCCTGACGATATTGTCAGGACAGGTTTGATGATATTACGATTCGGCATGTACATACGAAGTCGTTTATTAATAATTAATTGTTCTGGTTATTGGAAAGATTTGTTTTTTGCCCGATCGGTTGATGTAATGACTTTGGAACTGGTTGATTCACTCCTTCGTTTTTCTTTTGCTTGGAATGGGATAACAACAACAGCGCAACAAATATGATCGCTGCTACATTGATCCGGATACCTGTGGTAAGCAGGTCGGTATCAAACACAATGGATTTTATAAACTCAAAGTTTGACGGTTTGTTAGTATAACGGTTCGGCATATGCATGGAAACAATGATTGATGTATTGATGTGATAACTGAGGTCTGAAAACACCGGGCTGTCATCCTGTTCCGATAGCTATCGGAATGTCGAAGGGTGACATGGGGTGTACTAAAATGTTTATCTAATGGCATTCGTTCTTTAACTAGTTCTTTATTTCGTTCTTAAAATTCGTTCGGTCACGCGAGGTTGATCATCGCTCCTCGTGTGTTCATCGCCCGATCAATTTCGCTGAAGAAGTTTTCGTCGCAGCATGGTCTAGATACCAGGCTTGCTACTCCTGAATCTCCTGAGTACTTGATCATATCGGTATGATAATCCGAGGTCCAGAAAACAACGGGGATGTTTTCTAAACTGGGATTGGTCTTTATCTTTTTCAGCAAATCAAACCCTGTTGTATCAGGCACATCGACGTCACTCAACACGAGGTTGATCTGGCCTGCCTCATGGGCGAGCAGCGCATAGGCTTCCTGGGCCGATGCCGCATTCACAGTAGAATAACCCTTACTCCACAATTTCTTGCAAATAAGATGGCGCGTACGCAACAGATCTTCAACGACCAGAATTGTCTTCATGGGTGTTTGTTTGATTGTGCGACAAAAGTATAGGGTGAGGATACCGCTAAATAGTGCGAATAAGCGGATGGGAGGATTAGCTTAGCAGGTGGTGGGAAGAAACGGGTTGTTGGTTAGGTGTTTATGGCAGTTTCGGTGCATTAATAGCCAATTCAACAACAAACCCACTCTGCACTTACTCTGCCGCAAGTTTAACCCCGATAACATCGGAGGGAACTCGTGACATTCATCGGCAAGTGTTCAACTTACCAGAAAAACAACATGATATTGTCAGTTGAAAACTGACGGATTTTTACCACAAGTTGAAAGCTTGCGGTAGAGTATTACTTATTCAACGTAAACGAATACGCTCCTGCTACCGATTCAATTCTGCCAGCTCCCAGCGTGCTCTTCGCCCAAGTGAGGGATACTGTTAATTGATTTTCGGTGATGTCATTGATCGTTACGATCACATTGTCACTTCGTTTTACAGATTTTTGTGTGGCGTCTGCAAACGACCAAGTGCCTGTGGCGGGCCACACGGGGGAACCATTGGCGGATGTGAAGGCGGTGGAAGAAAATGAAACGGTGAAGTTGGTGAAGGCAGTGCTTTTATCTACGCCATCGACCGTAACGGCTTTCATTTTCCATGTTCCGGATGTTAATAAAGCTTTTGTGTCTGGTTCTACTTCTTTGGATCCTGAACCGCAGCCCGCGAGCATACTGATCACGATCGTCAATACTGCAAACAAGTGTATTCTTATTTTCATATCGCGTATGTTTTATTGCTTTAGAAATTTCCTGAACTGAATCACTCCATTATGATTGACTTTCACCAGATAAATACCGCTTGAGTAATGTGTTACATCAACTTCAAGTGTTGCTTCACGTGAAGTGAATGCGTCCATAGCCGCACCATCCATGCGCGTAATATGTACCGTACTGACAGGTAGTGTTCTGTCCGGTAGGTTGATCAACAACCTATCCCTCACCGGATTGGGATATAACAACACTTCCGCATGATGAACATCCGGTATATCGCCTGTCACGACAAGCGACTGATCGCTTGAGAAAGCACTCGCGCAACCTTCAACCGAAGCCTGAACTTTATAAATTCCCGCACCTGTTGGTGCATACGTAGCCGATGTGGCAGAAGGTATTGCTGTGTCATTCAAGAACCATTGATTGCCAGTGGAAGCGGATGAGGTGAGTAAAATATTTTCGGTGTCAGCACCGGTAAGGGTTATGGTAGGTTTGGCGGGATTGATGCAAAAGGTTTGCGTTGCACTTGTTGCAGCAGCGTATGTGGCATTCCCTGACTGACTTGCTGTAATGGTAACGCTCCCCGCTTTTACAATCGTCACGGTACTCCCACTCAAGGTTACTTTATCCGAAAGTGTAGAAAATTGTGTGGCCAACGATGATGACGAGATAGCCGAAAGTGTAAAGAGTGCATCTCCCAAAGTCTTATTATTTACCGGAGTAAATGTAATGGTTTGAGTGAGTTTGTTCACTGTAAGCGTACGTGTTACATCGGTAGCAGCAACATACGTAGAGCTACCCGATTGCGATGCTTTAATATCGGTTGTCCCTGCCCCTACAATCGTGATCTGATTGCCACTCACGGTTGCGACTGCTGTATTTGAACTCGTGAATGTAACAGGCAATCCTGATGAAGCACTGGCACTAAGCGTAAAGGGCGCTTTATCAATCAGCACAGAACCTAATTCTGCAAATGTGATCGTTTGAGAACTGAGTACCAGTTGCTTTTCACTTGCGAACGCACTTCCGGCAAAAGTGCCATCAACTGCCTGTACCGACCAATAATAAGTTCCTGCCGTAATACCATTTACAGACCATGAGCGATTCAATTGTACATTCCCCATCGCAGGTGTCAATAACGTTCCTGTTGTTGTGCTTGCCATGGCCGACATGATCTCAGATCCACCAGGTGTAGTACCTATGCGAAGATTATAGGTGATGGGTCCTCCCTGTGCATCCGTTGAGGCATTCCAGGTAAACACTGTTTTAGAACCACTTGCCGTTGCGCTTAGGTTTGTAGGTGTTGACGGAGTCGTGTTTGTAACGTTGAGATTATTTCTGAATACTTTACTGATAAAGCCATCGGTACTGACCGAAATGGTGCGCCCATAAATAATAACATCGAGATCACCATCATTATCATAATCACCCCAAGATGCGCTGGGAGATGCAGCTTGTGGCAGAACGATACGTGTGTCTTCCGAAAACAAACCGCTTCCATTGTTCTTGTAAATGGCTGTACGCGCAATACTTGGCTGCTGGCTATTCAACCCGGCAATGAGCAGATCTACATCACCATCATTGTCATAATCGCCGCTCGATATACTTAGCGGAACAAGATCACTTCCCGCAAATGATTCCATGTTAGGTTGCGGTACAGAAACAAAAGTTGAATTATCATTTCGATACACTGTCATTTTCAAACCTGAAGAAAACGATCTGCCAGAAATAATAAGATCGAGATCACCATCATTGTCAATGTCAGTCCATACCGCAGCGGCACTATAATACGGATCTGTCAGGATTTTGGTGAAAACTCCATTGTTGTTGTCGTAAATGCCGTCATAGATAGCAGGGTTGGCTCCTCCCGGAGATCCCCCTCCTATGATGGCATAATCCATGTCACCATCATTATTATAATCTCCCCACACCATCGACGATGATATAGGCAATTCACTGACCTGTGAGAAACTTGAGTTGTTATTTTTCATTAGAAATTTCTTGTCTGTTCCGGGAAGGCCTAAATCCATATCACCATCATTGTCAAAATCTGCCCAGACCGGCATCTTGCCGTTGACAAGAGGAAGGTTGGTGTTTGCCACAAGTGAAAATGTGCCTCCTGTATTTTTATAAAGATAGGTTGACGATTCTGTTGCACCGGTTATCAACAAATCGAGATCGTTGTCATTGTCGTAGTCGTTCCAGGATGCATAGGTGAGCACGCCCGAGACAAGGTCCGGCCCATCAACTTCATTGAATGTTCCGCCTGCATTGTTATAAAACTTTACGGATGACGGATTCGGTGAACTTGTTCCCGTGGTCACAACATCAAAGTCACCATCACCGTCATAATCACCCCATGACGAAGAACCGTATTGAACATAAGGAAATGATTTTGCTTCCGTGAAAACATTCGGAGTTGCACTTGCTGTTTTTATCGCGCTTGCATTTCCATTACTATCTTCTGCTTTTATGTAGTAATAGTACATTGTACCATTCACTGCTGTTGCATCGGTGTATGTTGTACCATTCACGGAAGCGGCAATGATATTGGAAGGTGCGTTGGTCTCAGCAGTTTCGCGATAAATAACAAAGTGGCCTGTTGTGTTTGGGTTGGTCCATGATAGGATCGCTTTCGCATGACCTGGATCCGCTTTAACGTCACCGGGAGGAAATTGAATTACCGTTTGTTTTTCAGTTGCAAAGGTTCCTGCCTTGCCTGTATTATCGATGGCCTGAACCGACCAGTAATAGTTAACTTCAGTTAATTTTTTTACTTTCCAACTCAACCCATTTTTTACGTTGCCTTGTTCTGCAATTCGGTGAAAGCCTGTCGCTAAATTACTGTTGGCTGACATGACCTCACTACCGCCGGGTGTAGTTCCGATACGAAGGTTGTAACTCACAGTTCCTCCTTGTGCATCGGTGGACGGGTTCCAGCTAAAAATAACCTCTGTGTCAGTTTGTATGGATGTAAGGCCTGATGGAACTGTGGGGGCCGCATTGGAAACACTGAGGTCGTTTCTATAAATCTTCGTGTAGAATGTGTTCTGTGCGGAATTCGATCCGGTTACAATCAGATCGAGATCGCCGTCATTATCATAATCTCCAAATTTTGCTTCACCACTTCGAACCGCGGTTGTCAGTCCGGTATTGGTGGCTTGTGTAAAGGTTCCTGTTCCATTATTATCAAACAGGGATGTATTTTGAGAACTGATCGGCGCCTTGAACCCCGTTAAAAGTATGTCCAAATCCCCATCGTTGTCATAATCACCTGCCGTGATGGAAGACTCGTAGTGACCCACCAATCCGGAAGCACCAGCCGAAGTCAATACCCCCCCACTGTTTTTGTAAAGTACTACGGCTCCATTGCCGTTGCTATCGCTCCCTGATATGATGAGATCCTGATCGCCATCATTATCAAAATCGCCCCATACCGCTGCTGAGGTGCCCAGGGCCTGGAATGAACCTGAAGATGAAAATGAGGATTCTACATTATTCAACCACATCCCCGTGTACCCATTCAAACCCGTGGCAAGTGCATCAAAATCGCGATCACCGTCAATGTCAGTCCACACAACATCACCCTCATAAACCGGCTGAATATTGTAGGGAAAGAGGTCAAACGTGCCATGATTATTTCTGTAGAACTTGGCGATGCCTGTAATGGTGTTGCCATTAAGAAAAGTCCATCCGCTGATAAAAATATCGAGGTCGCCATCATTGTCCCAGTCAACCCAATCACAACTCCCCTTATGAACGCCGGGAATGGAAACATTGGGTACGGCCGTTAGCAGGCCATTCACATTATTGTATACGGTGGTTGCCGGACTTGCAATATCATTTCCAATATACCCTGTCAACAAAAGATCAATATCGCCATCGTTGTCATAATCACCCCACGCCACAGAACCACTAACTACCTGCAGGAGCGTGTTGTTTGTATCTTCTGTGAAAACTCCCGCTGTATTTTTATAGATTTTTGTAAAGCCCACCGGGGTTGATAATAAAGCGGGATCAGACGCTCTGCCTGTAACGACAACATCGAGGTCATTGTCATTATCATAATCGCCCCATTCCATATCGCCATAAAGTACACCCGTCAGTGAAGCTACTTCCGTGAATGTGTTGGCGAAAGGAACGGTTTTATTCAGTGCGTCCATAATACTTTTGGAAGCTTCGCTGATTTTTACAGAATCAGTATGTTCCGTGGCATAGCTCGCCATGGAGATAATCATTGAAAGAAACACGATAGCGAACTGTTTCAATTTCATGGGTTTTAGGTTTTGTGATACATCAAAGGTCGCATCGGATTATCCCCCCATCAATACCTGATGTCAGGTATTCGTCAAGCTCCTGCCAATGACGTGATTTGTAAAAACGATGTAACACACGTTTGCTGTGAGCTTTGTATATTGTTGCCCTTGAACCCAAAAGATCACAGCAGATGAAAAAATGCTTTTGCGCATGCTTGTTTGCCGCGATCCTTTTTTCCATACAATGTGCTTATGCACAACACACCCTCATTTTGCGTAACCAGCAAAACGATATTGCCTTGAGTCCACATGCCTTTGTCTACACGGGGCGCGCTTCCTTTTCTGGTATTGATGTTATTCTGCAATCCGATTCATCGCGGTTTGTAAGAAATGATCTACCCCAGGAAATTAACTATGGAAATGATCAACCCAGTGGTTGGTGTGCATTTCTCGTTCGCAATGAATCCGATCAGCAGGACTGGATTCTGAAAATACAGCAATCGAGGGTTGATACTGTGCAGTTGTATGTTATGCATGAAAACAATGTGCTTGAAAAATTTCCCATGACGGGCCATTTTCAAACCCTGCTGAAGCGTCCTGTTCGTTCCCTCCCATTTGCGTATCCGATCACGATTAAAAAGAACGAGACCCTCAGATTCTATCTCTACACGGCACGTGAGTATGGAAGGCATGCAGCCATACTGAATCTACAGACGAAAGATTACTTTGAGCGGTACGAGTATAGTTTCAATATCGCGCTTGGTTTCGTCACGGGCATGGTGGCGTTGGCATCACTTGTGGGTTTTTTTCTTTTCCTGTTTGTGCGGCAGCGGTTGTACATACTGTATAGCGTCTACGCGTTGAGTTTTTTCTTCGTACTGTTGGCCGACACTGGCTTTGCACATGCTGCACTTTTTTTTCCGCTTGATCAAACCGTAGCGAATGGCTTCACGATGATTGTTTATTATTGGATGGGTGGCTGGCTGAGTCTATTCACGATTGAGCTACTCCAATTGAAACAGCATGCCAACCGAATATTGTATTGGTTCGGCATGATCATGTCGTATTCTTTTTGTGTGATCGCCTTATTACTGACTGTCCCCTGGTTGCCTGATCTCCTTCGCTGGAGTTTTATACATTCGTCTTATTTCTTTGCGATTATGCTCAACATGTACATTCTGTACATCATCAGCGTAAGTGTTCTTAAAAAAGAGCCTATTGTCTACTTGTACATGGCCGGTTTTTATTTTACCAGCATTGTTGCCCTTTGGCTGGCTCTGGCCGATTTTCAGATTCTGACTTTTCCTTATCAGAATAAAGATATTTATTACCTCACACCGTTGGTCGAGATACTTTGTGTAGCGTTGGGTATTGGTATTCAATTTTCAAGGACACTCAAAGAACGTGTCAACGTTCAATTGGCGCTGAACCAAACGCAGGACCAGATCATCACGATTCAGGAAGATGAACGCAGGCGCATTGCCCAGGACCTTCATGACGATGTGAGCAATTCTCTGGCGGCCATTAAGAACATGGTGATTCACAAACGTGAATCGGTGAGTGTCGAAAAGGAAATTGATAATATCATCAATACGATACGCACCATCAGTCATGATCTGATGCCGGTGAATTTTGATGAGTTTTCATTGCCGGAGATCGTTTCCCACACGGTCAGCAAATTCAAAGAGCATCCATCCATTACCCTTGAGTTTGACCACACCGGACCTGTGACAAAACTCAAATCACTCACCGAAGTGGTGATCTATAGAATCGTGAATGAACTCATCACCAATATTCTGAAGCACTCGCAGGCGAACAAGGGTTTCATTCAACTTATTTATCAGGAAAAGAGTTTGGTAGTAACTGTGGAAGACAATGGTATTGGAATACGCACATCAAAAGCAACAGAAGGCATTGGCATGCGCAGCATTCGGTTACGGGCCGAGTATATTCGTGCCAAGCTCAATATTGAAAGTGATGAGAAAGGCACGTTAATCATACTTGAAGTACCTTATGAAAGCATCAACTAGCAAAATAAACATTGTCATTGTCGATGACCACCGCCTTTTTAATGATGGCTTGCACGGCATGTTGAAAGATGAAGAAGGCATTAACGTTCTCGCGCAGGTGTATGACAGCCGTGAAGCAGAGAAAAAGATCCATGAACTTCATCCGGATGTTGTGCTCGTTGACTTTAACATGCCTCACCTCAATGGCATTGAGCTCACGAAACTGCTGATCAGTCAATCTAAAGAAATGAAGGTGTTGATTCTCAGTATGTATAAAGAGGATATTTATATTGAAAACTTTAAGCGGTCGGGGTGCAAGGGATACATTTTTAAAACCGCAACCGTGCAGGAGGTCGTTGCTGCTATTCGCACGGTTCAATCAGGGGCAACTCATTTTCCGAACACACACAAAAACAATATTCATACGGATGATCTTTTCCTGAAAAAACTCAAACTTTCAAATCGGGAAATGGAAGTCATACGGTTGGTGAAGGCAGGAATGACAACCAAAGAAATCGCCGATCAACTTCATATCTCATTTTATACAGCAGAAACACACCGCAAGAATATAAAATTGAAAATTGGTGTAGAAGGTGAAGCCGCATTTTTACGATTTGTGTATAGTGCTGATCTTGAAGAATGAATTTCCCCAAGAGATTTAAATGTTCCGTCAGTTGAAACTGACGAACTTTATACCACAAGCTGAAAGCTTGCGGTAGGTGGGGCTTGATTTTATGATGGGCATGATTTAGAGATCATGTATATCACATGAATCACATAAATCACAGTTCAGACAATTTTAACGTCATTTATTTTTCTGCAACAGTCTTTGGCCAAACATTATCCGTCACATTGGAATCGGGAAAACGCGCATGGGGATCCAACGTTATCTTTTTGATCTTGCGATCACCAAAATCCATCGTTGCGTCAAAAGTACGCTTGCCATCGAACCATACTGACACTGGCCATGTAACGATAGCCGTTGTTGCATCAATCATTTCTGCATTTGAAAGTTTTTTGATCGCTGCACCTTCTGTCTCGAACTCAACTTTCAATACAACGGGCGATGGCATCTGGCCGGATTGATGAACGCTCACCGTTGTTTTTCCTTTAGAAGTTTTTACATCGGCAATCGATCCGTCTACGCCATCAGTAGTCCATAACCAGTAATACCAGAACCAGCCCAAATCCTGCCCAAGGGCGTTATCCATAAAAAATATATAATCCCAGGGTGAGGGATGTTTGAAACTCCAGGTCTTCGCATATTCCTTCATCGCTTTCATCACGGCTTCATCACCCACAATGCCCCCCAGCATGGAAAGCATAAGTGGTGTTTTTCCATAGGTTTGAAAACTGTATCCCGATCCTGCATTGTTCGCGTTCCACATCATCGGTGCTTCATTTTCATCGCCGGCCTGAGCTCCATAGCGTTGACCTTGTCCATCGAGATTGTAAGGTCTCCCGGCGGCATCGGCCGCAGAGAGTATGTTCATGTATTGATTAAATCCTTCATCCATCCAACCATAGCGCGTCTCGTTATTGCCAATCACCATCGGCCACCACTGATGACCTGTTTCATGATCGGCTGCTCCCTGATTAGAGTTGATCACCATCGGATATTCCATGCCTGCACTGGGTCCGTCCTGCAGTGTAAGTTGCGGAAAAGGATAAGGAGTCCAAAGTGCGGAATAAAACTGTAATGCATGACGGGTTATTTGTCCTGCTCTCTCAAAAAGTCGTGCGCGTTCCGGAAGGTACACCATGTGAATGGGTATCGCACCTTTGCCCGGAATCGTAGCACGTGTTGCTTTCCATACAAAATTCTCTGCGGTAGCCCAGGCAAAATCGTTGACACGATCGGCAACAAAATGCCACGTGAGTTTCTCGCCCGGTGCTGTTGATTTGCCTGCACCTTTTTCATCTTCACCTACGATGGTTACTTCGGCATCCGAATTCAATACGGTAGTGAGACGTTGTCTTGCTGTTTCGGTTAATACTTCTTTTGGATTTTGTAACACACCAGTACCACTCACAATCCATCCACCCGGAACGGTAATGCTTACATCGAAGCGACCAAAGTTGTTATAAAATTCAGATGGTCCGAGATAGGGGCTGCTTTCCCACCCTTTCAGATCGTCATACTTGGCGATGCGCGGATACCATTGTGTAGGTTGAAATAATTTGTCGTCAAACCGTTGTGTCATGCGATGGCCAACCCCGGTTGGTCCCCCTGGAAGCTTGGTGTGCCATGCGATTTCCAATTCCACTTTTGCTCCGGCCTTAACGGGCTCAGCAAGCGTGATCACAGCAACTGTTTTTGTCAATCCGGTAACACTTAGTTTCGGAGTTGCAGTGCGATTAGCGATAGATTGTGGTGATGGATTGATATCTACAGCCTGCCCTGCCACCTTCAGACTGGTAAGGATCATACCTTCCGTTGCTTCGGCAGGTACAGAAGATCCGCGTGCTGCATCGGCACGGAAAATATTGTGATCAAGGCGAAGTACGATGGTCCGGAGGTCTTCCTTGCTGTTGTTGCTCATTGTTATTTTCTCTGAGCCGGTAATAGTTTGTGAACCTGGGTCAAGACTAGTCTGAATGGTATAATCTGTTTCAAGTTGCCAGTAATTTGGTCCGGGTTTTCCTGAAAAATTACGCGTGCCATCGTTGTAGGCCTTGTGAATGGAATTGGTCATCGGCACATCAAGTCTGATCGTGCGCTTGTCAGTCTCAACCGCGTTTCGCAATGGTTTGCTGGTCTGTGCTTTCGCGACGATGGTGATTAAAATCAAGAGCGTTGTAATGCGAAGCGTCATATAAAATAGATGATGAGTATGCAGGTAATGATTGCTAAACTTAGTAATAATTGTCTGAACTTTGATGGGTGCGGCGGGGATTAAAAATATGAATTTCCATTTCTGCCCCAAGCTGAAAGCTTGCGGTAGGGCGGGCTTGCTCCACGGATTAAAGATTATAAGAATTCAAAAATGAAAAATTGCTTAATGTTCATTCTCGTATTCGTTAATTTCTCTTCCTACTCGCAAGTGTTGCGCAAACGAACCACCCTGCTGATGGGCGGGAGATTCGATATCACCATCGTTGCGCGCGATTCTGCTGAAGCCGAAATGCACATCGAAACTGTCATCCGTGAAATCACCCGTATCGAAAACCTGATCTCTGATTGGATACCCGACTCGCAGGTCTCCCAGGTAAATGCCCATGCAGGTATTGGTCCGGTGCATGTAGACCGTGAGGTATTGGAACTTACAGAAAGGGCACTTGCACTTTCACAACAAACCCAAGGTGCCTTTGATATCAGTTTTGCTGCCATGGACAAGATATGGAAATTCGATGGCTCGATGACCACCATGCCCTCGGCGGAATCTGTAAAAAAATCTGTGGAGAACGTGGGCTATCAAAATATTCTGATCGATAAAGAGCGGTCTACGATTTTTCTAAAGAAGGCAGGCATGAAGATCGGCTTCGGCGCATTGGGTGAAGGATACGCTGCAGATCAATGTCGTGATCTGATGCTTGCACGTGGTGTGAAGGCCGGTATCGTAAATGCCTCGGGCGACATGAGTACGTGGGGTCGACAACCCAATGGCAAACGCTGGACCGTGGGTATCACCAACCCCTTGCAACCTGATGCACAGTTCACGATAGTCAAATTGACGCAACGTGCTGTGGTGACTTCCGGCAGCTATCAGAAATTTGTTGTTTTCAATGGGAAACGTTATTCGCACATCATCAACCCGGCGACTGGCTACCCGGCTACAGGCATGCTGAGTGTGACGGTGTTTGGTCCCAGTACAGAACAGGCCAACGGATATAGTACTTCTATGATGGTGCTGGGAAAAGAAGCTGCACTTGAGTTCATAAAAAAGTTTCCCAATTATCAATACATCCTGATAACGGATGAAGGTAAAGTCTACGCTTCACGCAGTTTGAAAATCCGGAAGCGCCAATTGTAATCACTGATTTGTCAATAACAATCGGTACGGATCTGCTTGTGTGATTGAAAAAAACTTACTCCTTTGTTTAATGTCTGCAGGCACTGCTGATCGAGCAATTCGATGATATCTTTTTGCATCGCCAGAGAGCCGCATATCATGATAACACCTCCCCTGCTTAACAGGCTGGTCACCCGTTCAGTGTCCCGCAAAATAAGCGTACTCACGTATTGCTTTTCTCCTTCACGTGAAAAGGCCGTGTGTACATGTACAAGGTGTTGACAGGCCATCTGCGTTTCAAGAAAATGCTGATAGCGATGATACGAACTGTGCTCGCGGAAACCACAATATAAAACACAGGAAACCTTCTCAACATTCTGACTGATCATACCCAGAAAAGGTGCAATGCCTGTACCGTTGGAAATCATCATGACTTCCCTGGCTTCCTTCGGAAAATGAAAATGTTCGTTGTCAACAACGCGTGCGTGTATTGTTTGTCCGGATGTTAATCGTTGCAAATATCCCGATCCCAGTCCATGCGGATATAGCCGCACACTCAGTTGAATTTCTTTTTCGATGACACCAATGGAATACATTCGTTCACGATGATCATTTTCAGGATAAATCACCAAAAGGTCTCCTGATGTTACAGGAGTATCTCCCATCGAACGGAAACGAATTAGAAAAGTATCCTGCCCGGATGCGATTGTGTTCTCTGTTACCGTAAGTGTTTCAAAGGTATGCGATGGACTCTCGTACAGTTTAGGCAATATGGTAATGGGTATCCCTGCTTGCTGTGACCAGGCTTCGACCCACAGATTGAATTCGTCAGGTGATTTGTCACTCACGGTATGAACATCAATCAATGGCGTAGCCCAATCCTGTTGCGCAAGAACATGATTTACTTCAAAAGCAAACTGACAGAAATCAGGATATGCATACGAACCAAAACCGAGTACGGAATAATGCATAGCGCGAGACTGCTTATGCTGCACCAGAAGTTTCAAAAATTTGGTGGCGTTTGTCGGCGCTTCTCCTAATCCATACGTTGCTGTGATGATGATCAGGTGATCAGCTCTGGGAAAGGATGTATATTGATTAAGTTCACCCAAAAAAGATGACTCTCCCCGTTCAAGCAACTGTTGATGAATTGATTGTGCAAACCGAAATGTACCGCCATTCTCCGATCCCACTAAAATAATAAAACGGCTATCCCGCACTGAAAATTTATTCTTTACATTCTTTACGCGTCGCTTTAGTGTGATGGTAAATCCGGAATAGATGAAAAAGAGAATGTTGCCTGTTGCCAAAGCAAGCAATATCGCCCAAACCGCACTAGCTCTCCCCGTGTGTAAATCAAGACTGAACTTTGTAAGCAATACAGTTGTAGGATAAATCTCAGTGCTCAGAATATCTCCCGTGATCTGGTTCACCGTGATTTCTCTGTCATTCAGTTTTAGGGTATAATAATCTTCAACATCTTCTGAAAACGGGAATTCTACTGATTGTACCTGGGTAAATTTTGTGTTCTTGAAAATAGGAAAATTAGCGGCGTCGATTATCGGTGCAGCGCGGATAGCGTCAACGTCAATTTCAGAGTGATCGATCGGATCACCGACCAACCCGAATCTTTCCAGTGAAAGGTAAGTTCCGCTAACCGCAATGATGAAGATGGGAATCAGTGAAAGACGGCCAAGAACAACGTGGTAATACTGTGCAAAATTATCCCTCACGATTCTGGTAAAAAAACGTTTTACTCCACGCTGACGCTGAATGACAAGAATCGCACCCGAAATGGTAATGAGTATGAGAAGAAAGGCAGTAAGGCCGATAAAAAAGCGGCCAGTCTCGTGTATAAAAAGTGAACGATGCAGTGCCGTAACCCACAGAAAAAATTCATTGCTTTCAGCGGGAACACCTAAAATTTCTCCTGTCCTGGGATGAACATAAGCCAACAGGTTATTTCCGTGTGCATCACTCCCCTTGATTTGAACAAATTGATTGGCATCAACAGTAAGCTCACTTATTCCCGGGTAAATTTTACGAAGTGCCGGTAACGACTGAGCAAGCGTAACGTCATCAAACTGATCGGCGCGATACGGTTGAATTTTTTCGGCAAGAGGCTGGAATGCCAGAATGATGCCCGTGACCGAAGCTAACGATAACAACAAAAAAGAGGATATGGCCAACGCCAGATGGCTGTATCTCCATATCGAAATAGTCATGACAAAAGGATGGCGTTAATTCGGACTGAAACGTACATACCGGATATACCCTGTACCATCGTGTTTGCCGTCCAGTGTTTCTGTGGTCAATGGTATTTCCAGATCGTTCACATGGTATTCTTTATCTTCCACTGCGCTTTCAAACCGAAGTGAATAACCGGCGTTGATCTTTGAATTCTCAATTTCAATCACGTTCACACTGCGATCACCACCGGTAACAGAAGCTCCTGTGATGGCGCTAATGTTGGTCTTCTTTTTTGAATTGAACTTGTGCCATTCCCTGATGGTTTTATACCATTGCTTATCAGGGCCAAGCACATATAAGGTTTTGTCATAAGCGCCTTTGTTATCGATGATCGAAATAACGAGGTAAGCTCCTTCGCCCATATAGTTTGTCATCTGAACCATGCACTTGTACTTGCTTGTTCCTGTAGTTTGGGCAAACAGCATGGAAGAACCTGTTATAAACAGAATAAGAAAAAGGAATACAGTTTTAACCCGTTGACACATGATGGCTATCTACTTAAGAAATTGAAAAGATACATTGTTTTTAACCAGGTATTCATTCTCGCTGGCAAGGTCAAAAGCAGATTCTTTGAAATCCGTAACGATATCTTTTTTTGCGCCAATCGATATCAGGTATTTCAGGATCGTGTCATCCTTTGAAATCATCGCAGCCTTGTGCAAGGCCGTCATCCCCTCTTTGTTTTTTGCATTGACATCAATATGCAGTGACTCAAGATGCTTAAACAAGGTGATGTCATTCTTGGCTACCGCAAGATGATACAGTGTGTTGCCATTCTTTTGTGGAGTGGCCGGTTGAAATCCTTTGTCCTGAAGGAACTTCAATTTTGCATCAAAGTCCTCTGGTTTAGCACCATTGGGAGATCGTTGTGTAGTATATGACTGCACGAGATAATAACCCAGGTTGTCTCCATTGCCATCGATCATCGTTACCGATGCACCATGGTGAATCAGGTAACGAACCATATCAGGTGAGTTGCTGCGCACGGCCACAGCCAAAGGAGTTATACCTTTTTGATTTGCCTGATTGATGTTTTTAGCGTGAGGTAATAACAAGGCAATTGCGGTGGTATCACGGTTGGTTGAAACAGCATTCATTAATACAGTATTTCCATCAGCATCAACCTGGTTGACATCCACACCCTTCGCAAGAAAGTATTGAATGATTTCGTTCTGACCTGGCCTTCTCACGATGGCGTGCAATACGTTCTCTCCGTTTTTGCTTTTTACAGTGGGTTTAATATTAAGGCTTTCGAGATATTGATACATGGCAAGGGTTGTAGCTCCGCGTCTTGCTCCCTGTGCGGCCATGAGCATAGCCGTTTCGTTTGCCGGTACTCCCTTTTGCAAAATGGCTTTTAGCAAATCGATATTGCCAGCTCGTGTGGCATAGCTAAATGCATTCGCTCCGGAAGCATCTGTACTTTTAAGGTCAAGTCCTTTTGACACAAAGTAGTTCGTAAGTTTAAAATCAGTATCGGCAGCAATAGCCAATAGCAATGCATTGGCTCCTTCTTCGGTCACATCTTTTTTGAGATCAGCACCAAGTGACAGACAGATGTCATACACTTTTGTATTCTGCTGACCGCTGTTGGCAGCAAAGTTTAGTGGTGTAAATCCGTGACTATCCTTGCCATTTACTTTTGCACCTTTTGAAGCCAGGTATTCCATCACTTCAATATTCCCGCGAATGGCAGCCCAATGAATATAAGTACGACTATCGTGCGTGATTTTTTCGACACCATTGCCGGGTTGATTCAATAGATATTCGATGGTTGTAAAAGGTGCGTTGGCATTGATCGCCAGTACCACAGGATCCATACTCGCTGCATTAAATTGAGAAGGATTATTTCCTTTTTCAATCTCAGCTTTAACAGCATCAACACTGGGTGATTTATGCCAGAATGATTGCTCTAAAAGTGTGTTTTGCTGTGCAGAGACAGCTATCGTGACTGACAGAAATGCAAAAAGTGCTAACAGGAAATTCTTTATCATAGCATGAGGTTATTCACGGCCTCAAAAGTAGTAATTATTACCTTAATCGATAATTAGTCTAAATAATAATTCATGATTAAAGTCCCTAAACAGCTCAAAAAGGGTAATAAAAACAAATACGGGTGCTTTTAGTACCCTCTTCGCCCATTGCAATCCATGCCCATATAACTCATAGCCAACCACGCGTAAGTTTCGGGACTTCGCCTGGCCTCATTGGCTTTTGCCTCTGCTGCCTCTTGTACGTCGCGACAATTATAAAGATTACGATGCGACAGCATGCCGGTTTCGTGTCCTACCTCATGCGTAAGTATTTTGGCGCTCATTTCGCTACGGAAATTCAGATAGTTACGACATAACCGCACTTTCACCGGTCCATAAGGAACGGCCCACGCTCCTACGTACCGGTTACAGCGTCCCTCGTCTTCCTTCACAACTTCGAGTGTAAATTTCCGATCAAACTTATGATGGATCTTGCGGATGTTTCGGGCAACGAGCTTCATGCGCGTGGGTTCACCAAGCCATTTCATAAATGTCTCATCACTTCGCCAGCGCTCGGCACGAAGCTCCTTCTTGCGTTGACGTTGTTGGGACGGAACATCCCAGATGGAACGAAGTGCTTTGTACATGTGGTCAACACCTTGCCGGGCCAGCACGTACGACTGCACAATGTGTATGGAATCTTCGCGGGAAAAATTACCCTTGAGTACGAGATTGGTGGATGTTTGTGCAGAACACAGTGTGTGCGCTAAACTCAAGACTGCGATTATCTTCAACTTCATTCAAAAAGCGCAAGGGATATGGGGCATGGCATCAAAGGTAAGCATGAATAGTCGACTGTCCTCGCCTGCCTGCCGGTAGGCAGGGTTCACATCGACGGAAAATACTGTCTGACTACAGATCATGTTAAACCGAGTCCTTAACGCACCATGTATTTGATTATTGCGAAAGAAACGAGAAATTAAATATTTACTCGTGTTATTTTATTTTCTGGAGTGTAAGATTTTACTAACGAGCTCCCTTCACCTTCATATCCAAAACATAAATTGATTCAGTAACGGTAACAAACAGTTTATCACGATTTTTACCGCCAAATACTACATTGGATGTATATCCCGGGATGGCGATCTGAGCGATCTTTTTTCCTTCCTTGTTAAATACACTTACACCTCTCGTGGTTAAGTAAAGATTGCCTTGATCGTCAAGAGCCATTCCATCAGACCCCTGTTCTGCGAACACCTTACCGTCGGTCAATGTACCATCGGCGTTGATCGTATATTGATACGTTTTTCTTCCTCCTGTATCACCGATGTATAAGGTTTTTCCATCGGGAGTTCCGATAATACCATTTGGTTTTCTGAGATTGTCGATCACAGGCACGGCTACCGATTTACCCTTGGCGAGGTAATAAACTTTTTCACCTTCCAGGTCAGGCTTTTTTCTCGTCCAGTAATCTCGTTGGTAATACGGGTCGGTAAAATATATGTCGCCTGTAGTTGGGTGTATCCATAAATCATTGGGGCCGTTTAATTTTTTGCCCTCAACATCTTTAAGCAAGACAGTCATTTTTCCGCGTTTATCGATGGATAGTATTTCATTTTCTGCGTCTGCGCAGGTCACTAAATTGCCTTTACTATCAAAGTACATTCCGTTTGATCGGTGGGTCTCATCCAGAAAGACCGTTAGTTTTCCGTCTGTACCATAAATCCATATCTTATCATTGGGCTGATCCGTAAAATAAATATTTCCCTTTTTGTCAACAGCGGGACCTTCTGTGAACTTGAATTGTTTTGAAATGAGTTGTGGTTGCGCTCCGTCTGCCGCGAGGCCCTCCAAACCCGAACTTACCTGGGCACCGCCGGGTGGCTGACTAAAACTTTCAAAGGAAAGCGTAGTCAATGAAAGTATTACCACACATGCAAAAATTCTTACTAAAGATTTCATAAACTCAGAGATTATAACGTTGAGAGTTGGAAAGATAATAAGAAAATGGACATAGTCTACAGCCTATAGTCGGTTGTATGCCTACGTTTTGATGACCGGTACTGAGAAATTAAAAATTAGAAATTTTGAATCGTAAAATGATTACCCCCGCTCCGGAAGCCTGATTGTAAACCGGGTATACTGATCTGGTTTCGTATCCACCTTGATGTTTCCTTGCATGTGCCATACGCTGCGGCTAACAATAAATAAGCCCAGCCCGCTACCCTTCGATTTTTCACTTCCTTTGAAAAACATCTTAAAGATGAGTGGCCTGATACTCTCACTGATGCCAATTCCATTATCATCAACAACAATAACGATTTCCTTGTTGACGCTGGTGATACTTACTTTTATAGCCGTCTGCTGACCTTCCGGTTTTTCACGCAGTTGTCCAAAGAACAGGGCATTCTCAATCAGCTTGGTGAGCATCGCTTCAAAAAAAACAGGATAAGCCTTAAACCGGATGGAGTCATCGCAGACCCATGTATTCTGAATATCATTTTCTTCCATCAGGTTCTCAAATTTCGCTTTCACTTTTTGCAGCACCTGGCATACGTGAATTTCGCTCAGGTGTTTCGGCTGATTCAATTCGCTGATAATAGAAAGGTTCTTCACCAGGTTGTTCATCACGGCCGCCGAGCTTGCTACCTTCCCAACAAGTTCGTGCGCAGGAATTTTATCCGTCGTGGTGCCCAACTCATAAATCGACGAAATGGGTCTTTGTAAATCTTCTGAAGCCCGGTGAAGCAGCGTTTCCAGTTCCGTGTTTATTTCTTTCAGAGACGTTGTCCGCTCCGCCACTTTGCCTTCAAAATCTTCATAAAGTTGCGTGATCTGATTGTTGGCTACATCAAGCTCGGCTTTCTGCCTCCTGGCTTTACGCCTTGACGATACTAGCAGGATCAGCAACGATGCTACCATAACGAAACTTGTTCCCGCAATTAAGATTTCCTCTTGTTCCTGCTGCTGTGCCGCCTTGCTTTGAGCCAGTTTATCTTCAGTGCGTTGAATATCCAATTGCCTTCGCTCCTCATCAAGATCCGACATCAATTTCCGGATATCAGCAGGAACGGTAGTGGATTCCTTTGTAACGACACGGGTCACCGGCGGTTGTAACGAGTGTGACGCCCTCATTTCTCTCATGAGTTCATTAAACTTTGCGTCAACTTCGGTTTTCTGATTCCTGTTTAATTCATTCATAGGAATGTTGCGCACCAGCTTATAGAAAGACACGAGACTTTGCGTAGTATCAAGGTTTGACATCTCCCTGTCAAAGGATTTTTTTGCAGGAGCAGGCGTCGATGCAGATGGAGTTGAAGCTGGTGCTTTAGGTTGTTTCGGCTCCTCTGCAGGTACGCGCACACGATCGACAGATAGCGTATACGCTCCGTTCACAGAAGTGAGTCTTCCCGCCTGATATCCTGCAATAGAGAACTGATCGGCCACCGTGATCCTTTCATCAAGATTGAGCGGGATGTACACACTGCCCTCTGCATTCGTCCTCAGTGTAATTTTTCGGGCTCCCGTAAATACCACATCAGTTCTCGCAATGGGTTGTCGCTGGGAATCGATAATGGTAACGGTAACAAGTTTGTAATTTTTTTTGCGCACAATAATTTCGAGCGCTCCTTTACTAAAATTCCATGACGCTGTTTCCAATCCTTCTGTTTTGATATCTACGGTGCGCACGGGAAGTTCACTTTCATTCAGTTCAAGAAAGGCAGCACCTTTCGTATCTGTGGTTACTTTGCTTTTTTCATTTAATACCAGTTCAATATTTTTGTAAGGTTTCAGTTGCTGATCAAATGTTTTGATCTGCACCATTTGCTTTACCTGCGCAGTAGCAGCGTAAGCCATGAGCACAGCAAAGGCCAATAAATACGAAATCCTGAATTTAGGTCTGAAAAAAGAAAGCATCAGATCAATATTTATTTACAGTTTGAAAAATATCTTTGATCAGCACAATTTCATGCATGGCAGTTGAATGGCGTTGTCGCGGTATTTCGAACGAGGCTATATTCTCTACGCCATCGGCGTCCACGATGCGAATACCATACTCACTGAAATAAGGGATGGACACTGAAAAGATTCCCTTTGCATTAGAAGTTGTTTCCTGTACTACGATGTTACGAATGTTGTCCATCAATATAATGCGGGCATTTGGCATGATGCTAACCTGTGAAGAGGCACTCCAGGAATGATCCATCTCTTTGAGCATTCCTGTAATGGTGAATGGATACGTTTGCATGTCCATATCAAATTCATAGATGTCGTCATCAAGGCCACCTCTTTTTCTGTTTGAACTCAAAAAACCGTGATTGGCCTGATTATTAGTAAACCGCATTGAGAAATCGTCATACGTTGAATTTGTCGGATATCCAAGGTTTACCGGCTCATCCGTTAACAATCCATTGATCGCTATTTTATAAATGTCAAGACCACCCATACCGGGAAGACCCGCGGAGGAAAAATACATCATGCCGTTGTGAACATATGGAAACACTTCATCCATGGGTGTGTTGATCCCTTCACCAAGATTTGTTGGTGGTGTCCATTTATTATTGACCCATTCCGAGCGATAAATATCCATCCCTCCAATGCCTCCAACCTTATCCGAAGCAAAATAAAGTGTCTTGCCATCTTCCGATATCGCAGGATCCGTCATGGACCATGAACTGCTGTTATGATCAAAGGCGCGGATTACTTTCCACTTGCCATCCTGAAGTTCCGCAAAGTATATTCCAAGACTTCGCATTCCGCTAGACCCCCGATGGTTTGATGAAGCAGAAAAAACCATTTTGCTATCATGATCATAAAAGGTAAAGGCTGCTGCATTTCCGGTTACGGAAGGAGCCTTGCTATATAGATCTGGTTCTGCAAATGGCCTGCTCCAACCGCCAGGCACAGTATCGGATTTTTGCATGGCATGGTAAATTTTGTAAAACGACTGAAGTGTTGCCGCATCCACGTTATTCACCAGACTGCCCGCAGACCGGTTGGACAAAAATAGAATTCCGTCTTTCACCGGTACGCCGCCCCATTCTGCATCCGTGGTGTTGATGGATAAAAACCGCATTGCAAAATGAATGGAATCTTCATACAGGTAACGCATGTTGGAGATACGCCATAGTTTTTTTGTTATCCACGGGTTAGCCGGTTCTCCCTCTAAAATCTTTTTATAATTCTCCCGCGCCTTTTCATAATTTTTTAAAACCATTTGCGCTTCGGCATAATTCAAGTAGTCCGCAGATGATAATTTACTTTCAGCTGTCCGATATTCATCATAAGCATCTATGGATTTACGATACTCTTTCAATTGGAAATAACCACGTGCCACCATCAGGCTTGCATGACCTGATTTTCCCGAGCGCTCATAAAGTCTGATCGCATCCTGAAGTTCACCCTTCGTATAGTAACGATCGGCCAATAAACGATCTGACTTGAATAAATCGAGCACTGATTTTTGAGCCTGACTTTCTGTGATGTGTATGATGCAAAAAATAAACACAAGCCACGCACCCGGAAGTTGTCTTACTGCTTTCATATTCGGGGCGATTTTATACCGGCACGTTTCTGTTGAAGGAGCAATTGCACCATCAATTCATGAGAACCATTGCTAAGCTGAGAGGCGTTTCCGATGGGATTGTCATACGCATACCCAAACTGCAACTGCGGAGTAGCTCTTAATTTAAGTAAGTATCCAATCGATTCATTCATCCGGTAGGCCACCCCGCCTGTAATCACATCTTTATAAATGAAGGTAAACGTTCCCTCTGCAGACAAGGGAACATTGCTAAAGTGTTTGATCAGCAAGGCAGGTTCGGCCGCCCACAACCTGCCCAACGGCATCCGGTATTTTAAAAATGTGAATATGTTCACGCTTTTGAAACTCACCGATGTTGTATCATTTACGCTGTTTTTCTTTGGCAAAAGTTCAGGTGCGGAAATACCCATGTGGAAGCGCGGACTTCTGAAATAAACCCCTGCACCCATATCAAAGAATACACGGTTGATCATGTAATTATTCAATTTTGGATCAGGATTTCCTGCAGTAACCAAGGAGCCATAATTTGATCTCACATGAAATATGCCTGCCTGTAATCCCATCGAAAAAAAGGATTGTGCCCCCACCTGAATGTGGTAAGCATAGTCACCCGCTGCAGTCAGATTCTGATGAATTCCAATTTTATCATTCGTGATGAGCAGACCCAGTCCAACCCGTTTTTTTTTGTTTAGGGTATGAAGCGTCAGGGTTTGTGTTTTCGGTGCTCCTTCAATTCCAGTCCACTGACGTCTGTCCAGCAACGTAGCACTCAACGGTCCATCCGCTCCCGCGTAAGCAGGATTGATCACCAGACCACTAAACATATACTGCGTATACTGAGGTCGTTGTTGTGCATTTGTTACAACAGCAAAAAAGATAAGCAACATGCACAGCAGCAGCATCCTCATCCATCCATGTTTTCGATGCACCTTCATTGTATTAGTTCGATAAATCCTTCACGTTTCATTCTTTTATCAGCGTAATTAATTTGAACGAAATAAAAGTATGTGCCCGTGGGAACGAGTACGTTGTTTTTATTTAATCCCCGCCACACGTTCATTTTATTATCATACCGTGAGGTTTCGAACAACACACTTCCCCAACGATCAACAATCGTCACAGAATTGTCAGGATAATTTTCAAGGTTTGCGATATTTAAAAAATCATTGTACCCATCTCCATCCGGTGTCATTAATTTTGAAATTTGAATATCGGGTTCTGTAAACAGCGGATTGGGTTTTACGGTAACTAAAAATGTACATGTGGAACTATTCCCTGCACGGTCAGATGCCGTGTATTTTACCTCGGTCTCTCCTGTCTTAAAATTGGTTCCCGACTCAAAATTTTTCTCTATATATAAGGTGCCGCATTGCAGTGTGAATGCCGGCTCATCCCACGTTACTTTTGCAGAATCAAAATCATCCGCTACGACTTCAATTGGTGCAGGACAATTGTTTACCATTATCGTTTGACTGTACGTAACCGTTACATTAAACTCGCACTTTGTCGTATTTCCATTTGCATCAGTCGCAGAATAAGTAACTGTTGTGGTGCCTACAGTAAATTCAGTTCCTGGATTATGACTATTTGTTTTGCTGACAACTCCGCAATTATCAGTTGCCACCGGAGCTGTCCAGGTTACCCTGGCTTTGCAATTGGCGGTGGCAGCCACTGTAATATTGGTGGGGCAACTTGAAAATACAGGTGCGGAATTATCAAGAACAGTAACAATGAAAGCACACGTAGCTTTGTTGCCATACGTGTCGGTGGCTGTATACGTAACTGTCGTTGATCCAACACTGAATTCACTGCCGGACTTATGCGTGCTGGTTGTGGTTGCCACACCGCAGTTGTCCGACGCCAAAGGTGCTGCCCAGTTTACAATAGCCTTGCAGTTCGCTGTGGGCGAAACTGAAATGTTCGAGGGGCAGTTGGTAAAAACAGGCAACGTTGTGTCTTTCACAATCACACTAAATGAACATGTAGCTTTATTACCAGCAGCATCAGTGGCGGTGTAGGTCACCGTGGTTGTGCCAACACTAAATTCACTTCCGGAAGTGTGACTAGCAGTATTATTTACAATGCTGCAATTATCTGTAATACTTGGTGCTGTCCAGTTCACAATTGCTTTACAATTGGCTGCAGGTGATATGGTCATGTTTGAAGGGCAATTTGCAAATTCGGGTACCGTTGTGTCTTTTACAGTAACTGTAAATGAACACGTAGCCTTATTGCCCGCAGCATCGGTAGCGGAATACGTCACGGTCGTTGTTCCTGCATTGAATTCACTTCCCGGATTATAATTAGCAACAATGGTTGGTATACCGCAATTATCATTCGCTGCAGGTGCCGTCCAGTTTACGATGGCTTTACAGTTTGCTGTTGGTGATACGGTGATATTCGTCGGACAATTTGAAAACATCGGTGCGGATGTATCGTTCACCGTTACCGTAAATGAACATGTGGCCTTGTTGCCGGCTGCATCGGTGGCCGTGTAGGTAATCATGGTAGTGCCAATGCTGAATTCACTTCCTGATGTATGCGTAGAGGTGACTACCGGTGCACCACAATTATCGACCACGCCCGGAGCGGGCCAGTTCACAACAGCTTTACATGTAGCATTTGCAGACCGGGTGATATTGGTTGGACAAGTAATAAATACAGGATTGGAAGTATCGGTGACTGTTACAGTAAATGAACACACTGCTGTATTGCCGGCATTGTCAGTAGCGGTATACGTGACCGTCGTAGTGCCTGCACTAAACTCACTACCCGGAATATGGGTGCTGGTTACCGTAGCTCCGCAATTATCCGTGACACTGGGTGGTATCCAAAGTACATTGATCTTACAATTAAGAAGTGGTACAACGGTGATGTTTGATGGACAATTGGAAAAGACAGGAGCAGCGGTATCCTGAACAGTAACGGTAAAGGAACACGTTGCTTCATTCCCTGAAGCATCTCGTGCTGTGTATGTTACTGTAGTAGTTCCTGCGTTAAATTCATCGCCCGGATTATGATTACTTGTTGTGGTGCTTAAACAATTGTCAGTGGCAACAGGTGCCGTCCAAGATACAGTTGCTTTGCAATTAGCATCTGGAGAAACAATAATATTGGCGGGGCATCCGGTAAACACAGGAATCGTATTATCCGTAATCACTACGTCAAAGGAACATGTGGAAGTATTTCCATAGTTATCCACAGCCGTGTATACAATAGAAGTAGTGCCAACTTGAAAATTACTGCCTGGCTGGTGCGTGCCCGTAAAACTTGCTACGGAGCAATTATCACTCGCCGTAGGTGGTGTCCAGGTCACCGTTGCTGTACATCCATCGGTAAGAGTTTGCGTGATTGTAGCAGGGCAGTTTTCAATCACGGGCGGATCCTGATCGACTAATTCGGGAAGACAACAGAGCGGTCCACCATCAACACTAGCACCTGCATTTACCGTAAAACTTCCATAAACGCTTCCAACAAATGTGTCACCGCCACAGCCCGTCTGCAAAGTGGCATTTTCTTCACCATTGACCATTATGGTTAACGTTGGGCCAGAAAATTTTCCGTTGTTCTCTGAACCGTCTATCGTAAATGTGCCTCCCGAGACTACAGTAGCATTAAATATTTCATTCCGGTCTTCAATGACAACAACACTGGCTTCTGCACCATCAAACCGGAAGGTAAGGCTTGATAACCCGCCTCGACATGCGCCACAACTGGCTGCAGCGGGGCAATCACAATTCTGACCAAATGAATTGATGCTCCACAGAATCAGGAACGCTACAAATAAGGAGACTTTTCTACAGTTCATCTGGTGAACACACCAGACAAACTTTGATCCAATTTTTTAGAATCAATATTCCTTCATTCCTGTAGTAACAGAATAAGAAGTGTTGTGCTTTAAATTTTAATTAACATCATTCAGGAATAAACTTCTCTCCTTTGTAAACGTTAATGTCAATTTATGCATCGCGCGTGTACAAGCAATGTACAGCATGCTTTTATCCACATCCGTATTGTAATTGCGTGACGATACGAATGGAATAATCACTTCATCAAACTCCAGTCCTTTGGCCAGATGTGCAGTAGTAATAATAATACCTTCACGGTAAGAAGTGCTGTCGGAGGAAAGCAAGTAAACGTGCCGGTCCTTGGACTTTACATGTTCATATACAAATGCTGCCTGTTCCTGCGTTTTGCAGATAATACCAAGTGAACGATGTTCAGAAACTTTATAGTCATCAAACAGTTGAATGATTGCAGAAAGCTCGGCCGCATTATTCTCAAATCCTTTTACGACCGGTATTTCTCCATGACGTTCCATCGGAATTAAGTCTGGATTCGATGACAAACGTTGTGCAAACATGGTGATCTCAAACGTTGATCGATAACTCCGGTTAAGTTTCACAACATCACCTTGAGGAAATACCTGTTCAATGCCTTCCGCTGATGATGAACTATACGGATTTACCTTTTGGCTGACATCCCCTAAAATTGTCTTCTTGCATCGAAACATGCGTGACAGCACTGCATATTGAACGGGTGTATAATCCTGCATTTCATCAACGAGCAAATGTTTTACCTGGTGATTTGATTCAAATCCCTCAAGTCGTATTTTAAAATAAATGAGGGGAAAGACATCCGCATATTCCAACATACCACCACCCATAGGTTTGAACATTTCAGGTCTGCCTATCCACGCATAAAAATCCCTGTATAGATCAAAAGCATTTGAAATTTTAAACATCTTCGGCACGGCATCAAAAATATGTGCTTTCTCCTGACCCGTAAGTTTGCGCCTCACTTCATTGCGTACATGATTCTGCACGTCTTTCACTACTTCCGGAAAACGCTTCAATAAGGGGATGCGGTGATACGCACGGAAGCGCTCCTGGATAAATGGAAAAGGGACAATGGTTTTGCCAACTTTTAGTTCGGTGAACGTAAAGTAATTGTTTTCAATATGAATGAGGTATTGATTCAGTTTACTAAGAAACTCAAAGGAAGATTTAAACTTGATTCGATCAATGTAGGCAGCATCAGGTTTTTCCAATAGCTGAGAAACCTGTTCAAAGAAATTCTGAAATACGATTTTGTTTTCAAGCAGTTCTGTCGCCAGTTCCTCCATACCCATTTCAGGAATGTACTCCTCGCCCAACTCAGGGAGCACGTTGGAAATGTAATCGGCAAATACTTTGTTTGGAGAAATAATGAGAATATCCTTGGCCTTGATCTCATCGCGGAAGCGATACAACAAAAATGCAATGCGGTGTAATGCAATGGACGTCTTTCCTGATCCTGCCACACCCTGAATGATCATAACGTTCGCTGACTCATTACGTATCACTGCATTCTGATCGCGTTGAATGGTGGCAACAATATTCTTCATCTTGTCGTCGGCCGATTTACTCAGTTCCTTTTGAAGAATGTCATCCTGAATGTTTACAGAATTCTCGATCATGAATTCCATTTTGCCTTCGCGAATCCGATACTGCCGCTTTAACGATATCTCGCCACTCACTTTTCCCGACGGGGTATTATACCAGCTTTCGCCTAATTCAAAATCATAAAACATGGAAGATACGGGGGCACGCCAGTCGTAAATCAGATTTTTGCGCGATACATCATCCGTAAAGGTGTAAATACCAATGTAAATTGACTGGGACTCCTCTCCCTTTCGGGTTTCAGAGAAATCAATTCTTCCGAAGTAAGGTGACGTGACTAACTTAAGTAACTTACGTCTGTGGGCAACAGCAAAGGCGCCTGTATTTGCCATGCGGTTAATAGACTGGCCGGCCGCAACCATATCGGCTTCATCCAAACCTGCCTGGTGCTCGTGCTGGTATTCCTTGTTCTGACGGAGCTCTTCTGAAAGTTGCTTTACGTTATCCTGCGCAAGGCGGATTGACAACAACAGTTTTTCCTTGATTTCCTCTAAATATTCTCTCTCCTGCTGCTCTGTTTCGTTCATCATTTCTAAAAAGATGCAAAGATAGTAGAAAGTCATATCCTACCTGTAAAAAACAGGGTTAGATGCAATACCCCTTTTTAAAATTTAGATTTCTCTGATTTCGTAACTGCGAAGGCCCAATTCCGTTTTTTTGGGAATAACCCACTCCTATGTTTCGTAATTACTTCAACGTGGCCTTCCGCAGTATCCTTAAAGATAAGTTCTACACCCTGATCAATGTGTTTGGCCTTGTGCTCGGCATTACCAGTTGCATTTTCATTGCCATCTTTATCAAAGATGAACTTAGTTTTGACCGTTTCAACAGCAAGGCAGATCGCATTTACCGCATCAATGAATTTATTGTTACGGAAGGAGGAGGTGAACGATCCTCCAGTGCGCCATTTCCTGTCGGGCCTACCTTATTGGATGAGTATCCGAACAAAATCGAAACGCAGGTAAGATTTTTTAATTTTCAGTCACCCACGTTGCTGATCTCTGAAGAAAATAGCAAGAAGGAATTTAACGAGCCTCACGTGTTGTTTGTTGATTCTACATTTTTTCAGGTATTCGATTACGAAGTAAGCCAGGGCGACAAGTCTACCGCATTACAACATCCAAATTCAGTATTACTTACCCAAAGCGCCGCACAGCGATACTTCGGTAATGACGATCCGCTTGGGAAAATGATAAAACTCGAGGGCAGGCAGGAGCTTATCGTTACGGGTGTTATGCCAAACCCTCCCGCCAATGCGCACTTTCAGTTCGATTTCCTGATTTCCTTCTCCACCCTGCGAAATTTCTTTAATGGACAATATCCGGAGAACTGGTATTGGAATCCGTGCTGGACGTATCTTTTAGTAAAGAAAGGTGTGCAGCCCACAGAGATTGAAAACTATTTCCCTGCATTTATCCAAAAGTTCTTCCCCGAGTTTATTCGCAATGACACAAAAATGGCGTTGCAGCCCCTTACTGATATTCACCTCAAATCTGACCTTGAGTTTGAATTGCAGGCCAACAGCAAACAGGAAAATATTTATGTATTCTCGATCATTGGTGTCGTGATCCTGTTCATTGCCAGTATGAATTTCATGAACCTCTCTACAGCTCGATCGGCCAAACGGGCAAAAGAAGTAGGCTTGCGTAAAACACTGGGCGGATTACGAAATCAACTCGTTATTCAATTTTTGCTGGAATCATTGATCATTGTGTTAATCGCTGTGTCGCTTTCGTTGCTGCTGGCGGCAGCGGGTCTACCTTCATTCAATGCACTCGCAGAAAAATCAATCGACTATTCAATTTTTCTCGACCCCCTCATCCTGTTGGCACTGGTCTGCATTTTCGTAGTGGTCGGCATCGGATCCGGGTTGTATCCTGCTTTCGTACTCAGTTCATTCATTCCGGTGAAAGTATTAAAAGACAGCGTGGCTCAGGGTGGTCGCGGTGTGGTATTAAGAAAGGCTCTCGTAGTCATTCAGTTTTCATTATCGATCATGATGATCATCAGTACCGTAATCGCAATCAATCAACTTGATTTTTTGAGAAAGAGCGATACGGGCTTCGATCAAAATCAGATTCTTTACATCTCCGCATTGGGAACACCTATTTCACAAACCTATCCGGCATTTAAGAAAGAACTGGAGCAGCGCGAGGATATTTCCAGTGTTACTGGTGTGCTGGATGTGTTGGGGGCAAAACATCAGGGTGATAACTACCGATTTGAGGGCATGGATAAATCGAAGTTATTTTCAGTGGTATGGGTAAATCATGACTTCTTTAAAACATTTGATCTTACGATTGTGCAGGGCCGGGAATTTAAAGAGAATATTACTACCGATGACTCGCTCGCACTGATCGTGAACGAATCATTGGTAAAACAAATGGGTTGGAAACCGGAAGAAGCCGTGGGAAAGCAATTTGATTATAACCGATTCCATGGTGAGATCGTGGGAGTAGTTGAAGATTTCAATTTTGTTTCCAAGCATCGCAAGATCGAACCACTCATTATTCAGCTTCGGTCTTCTCCACGACATTTCAATTTTTCATTGAAGTACCTCGCCATCAAATTGAATTCTCAGGATCTGGCCAGTACGCTTGGTTTCATTGAATCCAAATGGAAACAGCTGGCTCCAGGAAGGCCCTTTGATTATTTCTTTCTCGATCAGGAACTGAATAAACTGTATAAGGATGAAGAGAAACTTGGTAAAGTGGCAGGTGTTTTTTCGACACTTGCCGTGATTGTTGCCTGCCTGGGCTTGTTTGCACTTGCCTCATTCATGGCCGAAGAAAGAAAAAAGGAAATTGGGATCCGCAAAGTCATGGGTGGATCTGTACGGGGAATCGTCGTTCTGTTATCCAGGGATTTTTCGAAACTGATCCTGCTGGCATTTGTCATTGCCTGTCCGTTGGCCTGGTACGTGATCAGCAGATGGTTGAACAATTTTGCATTTCACGTCGAGATCAATTGGGTGATTTTTATTCTTGTCGGAATAATTACTCTGCTGATCGCCTTGCTGACCATTAGCTACAGGGCGCTGCAGGCTGCGTATGCGAATCCGGTGAGATCCTTGAAGCATGAGTGAGGAGAATTTAGTCCCGATAGCTATCGGGATAGAATTTAGAATTTGAAACAAAAAAAAGGTCGCCTTGCTGACGACCTTTTTCGTGTATTTATGTTTGCCTGTTCATTATTATTATTAAGCATTCACAGCCTGTTGTTCTTCGAATTTCTTTTTGCGTTTTTCCATTTCTTCATCGTCAACATCTTCCACATGCGTACTGATCCACCATTCATTTCCCCAGGCATCTTTCACACCTCCTGCACGGTCACCATAAAATTCAGTCGTAGGTTCACGCAGTGAAGTACCTCCCGACTTGATCGCTTGCTGATAAACAGCGTCCGAATCTTCGACATAGAGGTATAGCTTGCTGGTCGCGGGCGGATAGTTTTTCATGGCATCGGTAAACATCACCTGTGAATCTCCGATTTGGACAGAAGCATGCATCACATGATCATCCTCAGTCCTTACCATAGATGTCACTCTTCCGTCAAATGCTTTTTCTACAAATTCGGCGAATTCATCAGCACCTTCCATTACCAGAAAGGGTGTTATCGAATGAAATCCATCGGGAATTGCGTTCACAGATTTTCGCTTTGAACTTTTGCTTTCTGTTTTCATGTTAGTTTTATTTAGAGTTAAAATTTAATTCAGCCATTCGAAGGGCTCGATGGCTCAATGCATATACGTCAAAACGTGTACCTGTATCAATCCTGCCTTTTTGGAGAGCAAACAAGCACAGAGAGCTCCGTGCTGTAGGAATTTAAATGCATGATGGAGATAAAAATCACACAGCATTTAACGGGCCAGTCTGGTGTGAATTAAAAAATTCGACATGCCTTTTCAGAACATGTCGAACATCAGTGACAAAAGCGCTTAAACAGTTACATTCCTTGTTTAACGCGTTGAACACTCGCAGGGATCAGACCATGTGCTTCCGTATGTGTTTTAATCACTGCTAAAGAATCAGGTGCTTCGGATAGACAAACAACGGTACCCATTTTTTCATCTACCCAATAGTTGATAAAGTTTACATCATACTTTCCTTGCACCGCCAGATCCTTTTCATGTGCTCCTGCCACATCAGCAGCAGTTACTCCACCGGGAGTAAGGTGATGGATATCCAAAAAAAGCTGCTTTCCCAGTAAACCCGCTTCAGGCCCATCAGTTACTTCCATGATGTAATCAGGAACAAGTCCGTGAGCCTTTTGATGCGTGTTGAACACATCTGCCTGAGAGGATGATTCTGCAAGACAATACACTTTACCTTCTTGTTCATCAACCCAATACTTAATAAAGTTCACACCAAACTCACCCTGTGCAGAAAGATCTTTTTTGTGAGCGTCCGCCACAGCAGCTGCGGTTACTTTACCGGGTCCAATATCATGGACATCGAGGTAAAGTTTTTTTGAAGCCAATGCAGTCACTTCAGTTGTATTGTCCGACGCCTTCTCCGTTTGGGTACAAGCAATCAAACCCGAAATCAATGTAAGCGACACAAATAGTTTTGTTTTCATAGTAAATGGTTAGGTTATGTAATGAAATCTGACTTGTCATACGCTGATGACGAGTCAAAAGTAGAAGTACATAAACCCATGGTCTACTCCATTTGGATCAATTGTTGGTAAAATTGGCGCATGAATAGAAAACGCCTGGCAGCTAGTGAGCGGTGAGGTAATCGGACGGGGCTTTGCCAAAACGCTTGCGGAAGCACTTGGTGAAATAAGAGGGATTCGTAAAGCCAGTAGCCATGGTTATTTCAGCAATGTTCATGCTGTGGTTTTCCATCAATGCAACAGCTTTTCGTAATCGGAATTCCTTGAGAAAATCATTTGGGGATAAACCAGACACCAGTTTCAATTTGCGTGCAAGCTGGGATTTACTCATTCCAATTTCATGAGCAAAATCCGTGATGGTCATCGCATTGTCGTCCCATACCTTTTCAATACTCGTCATAACCTGGTTCAGGAATTTCTCATCCGCAAGCGTCATAATGCGAACAGGGTCAGTCGATTTAATTGTACCCTTGTATTGCTGGATTACTTTCGACGAAAGTGTCATTTGCCCAGGTTCGGATACAAATGAAAAATAATCAGCCGACTTTTGAACATCTCCAAAAAAATTCCCCATTTCTTCAAGAGGCATTCCCATGCTCACTCCCATTCGCACCTCTACAGGTAAAACTCCGAATATTTTATTTTTAATGGTTAGCCCCGCATGAATTGCTGTTGTGCAGGAGTCAAACACAGCCATCAACCTGTTGTCCAAACTTGTTCCCTGTCTGCCATCATAATTCTTGAAAGCGTGTTGAATAATGATATGAGCATCCTTATAATATTGCTGTGGACCAATCACACCGATTGACAAAATGACGCGGGTGCCGGTATCGAGAGTTCCGTCATGATTCAATGTAAAATCATGACCGTTCTTCTGTTTACCCACCAGCAACGCACTAAAATCGCTCTCCGTGATTTCAAGAATATTACAAGCAATGTTGCCATGTGCCTCCCGATGTACTCGTGCACAGGTTTCCTTGTCCGGACCTTCCACCAGACAGAAAAGATAGCCCTGAGGTTCGTTCAGTAAGATCTGCAGGTATTTTACTCCATACCTTTCTTGTATCTCTTTATCGGCGACATGGCATTTTTTGACCAGATCGGATGTCAGGTTTTGATCAATATGTAAGTCGATATAAAGCGGCATTAAATTAAATCGTCAGATACAACGCTTTAAAATTAATCAGATTTACTTTGGTCGCAAGCTATTCGTCAGTTTGGACGATTCAATCGCCAAAGAATTTCATACTTTTACGCTCCCAAAAGTTTCACCAGGTACAGATATCCAACAAGTTCCTCATGACCCCGATACAATTTCCTGAAAAGATTATTACATTTTTAAGTCAGGTACCTAGCATTGATATTGGTTACGGAGGATTTACATTTTGTCAACCCGACGATCTTCTGAAAGCTCAAGTTGGATACAGTATTGATTCAAAGAAAAATACGATACTTAAAGGAATCGAAGGTGAATGGAAAAAAGAATGGGTTGTAATTGGTGTGGATGACCTTGTGGGTGACCCCATTTTCGTTGATACCCATTCTAAGCTTTTTGTGGTGATGACCGCAGAGCCTTCCACGACCTGGGACCCTTATCCTATTGCCGATTCTCTTGAAAACTTTTCTGCAATCATCGCGCAGCTTGCTGTTCTTTCTGTAAATCGCAGCACGCCAAAGGAATGGGATATAAATCCATTATCAGAAAAGGAAAAGAAAGCATTTCTTACCGTTGTTGCTACCAACAATCCAGATTCAGAGATCGGGTACTGGGAGAACTTTTTGGATTTGGATTTGGATTAAACTTTTCTGCAGCTTGCTTCATCGTAACGGAAACATCAACATCCATGAACACGAAACTCCTTTTTGTATTTTTAACCTGCCTCAGTTTAACATCCATCGCTCAAACCACCACGGAAATGGAAAAGAAAGCCCGTGAACTGCACCGGGTGATTGGCCTGGACGACAAAGCGCAATGGACAAAATTTATTAAAGAAAATTATACAGCGGCCCTCATCGCCAAACCCATGAATGGCAAGGTGTCTACTAATGGCACCGAAACCAACCTGTCGGACGCAACGAAAGCCACCAGTGACATCGAAGCGAAAGCAAACCTGCTTGGCCGGCTTCATCAGGATTTTGGTTCCAGCAAAATTGTTTCTATCAAACCCACCGGTGATAAACTTGATATGGTTCTTTCTACCGCTACGGGTTTAAACGGTACATTCAGTCTTCGGTTTGACAAGGATAATCTGATCGACGGATTTGGTGTACGCGCCGAGCATTAATAACTGATAAGACAACATATCAAGAAGAATGGGGTATATATCCTTGTGATCCTAACCCCACGGTGTAGATTTAATTTCAGTGCATCATCGTATGTCTACCAAAAAACGTTGATTCACGAATGGCAGCTTTTTTGTATCTGGTTAGCAGAGCAAAAATGCAATTGCCATTGTGGAAACCTATCAACAACAGTTTCAATACTATGCCCTCGTTACAGGAGGCACCAGTGGCATTGGCTATGAACTGGCAAAACTGTTGGCACAGGATGGCAATGATCTGATCCTTGTAGCCCGAAACGCCAATGAACTCATATCGGTGTCACGCGAATTGATGATGCAATACGGTGTGGATGTTGTCACATATTCCAAAGATCTTTTGGACCCGGAAAATGCAGTTGCCCTTTATCGTGAAATACGATCAAGGAAAATCCACGTAGACATTTTAATCAATGATGCAGGCTATGAGCAGTATGGAGAACTTCCGGATATGAGCATACGTAAAGAACTTGATATCATTAATCTCAACATATCCAGCCTCGTGGTGCTTACCAAATTGTTTCTGAAAGATATGATGGAACGAAAAAGCGGCAAAATACTCAACATATCCTCCATCGCAAGTAAATCGCCAGGCCTATGGCAGTCTGTGTATTGTGGTACAAAAGCGTTCGTGCAATCATTTACCGAAGCCATACGCAATGAAACAAAAAATACAGGTGTCACAATTACAGCGATGCTGCCGGGCACAACCGATACCGAGTTTTTCAGGAAAGCAGAATTGTCCGACTCAAAAATTCATCAGCACCGAAAACTTGCCATTCCCGCTGAAGTGGCGAAAGACGCATACATTGCTCTCATGGATGGAGATGGTATCGTTGTGTCGGACTATAAGAATCCTGTCATGAACAATATCATCCCAGGTGTAAAGCACACAGATAAAATAAAAAAGTATATCTAGGTTCCGCTCACCGTAGTGAAAAAACCTGAACGATAAAACGGCATATTAAGGCAGTTGTACGATCAACGATTCTCCGTTGAGATCGGTGGTAAGCACTTCGCTCATATAATCAAAGAAAGGCCTGATACTTTTATACAGGGTGTTGACATTTGTAAGGAAATCATCCGCTAACACCTCCCGGTCTGTAAATGGATGTTCAAACCAGAATTGTTTCAATCGCAATAATTCTATCGCCGCGTGATTTGCTGGAAATCCGCGTGGAGTCGTTGTAAGTTTTTCTCCTTTTACAGTACCAAAATTTGCTACTATATTTTTTTTCTGCAGCAGTGTATACCAATCTTCGTGATTCATAGAAATATCCATGCGTATACGTTTCAGATCATCAGCACTTGGATACGAAAATCCACAACCGACGCGCGAGCCTCCAGATTTGATCCAGAAATAATATCCACCACGTAGCAAAGGTTTCACACGCTTCAGATACCCGGCAAAGCGGGGATTGTATGGAGATTTGTCTTTGGAAAATCGTACGTCGTTGTAAATCCTGTACAGACTTTTCTTTCCGGAAATCGTTTCGATCCGATCATGCCTGTTCATCCTGGCAATGAGAGCATCCATAAATTGCTCAATATTCAGCTGTGATTGTAAATACTTTTCTTTGTTGGAATTAAACCACTCCCGATTGTTGTTTTCAGTGAGTTTGCGTAAAAAATCAAGCGTTGATTTTTCAATTACCGTTTTTCGCAAGGTCATGTTAATCGGGTTTCAGGCAATATAATTCTCCTGGCGTTAAAGGCAACCAAATCAATTCACGAAATATTCTTAATTCGCACAGGTTTGGGTTTTCTTACTTTCTTAAGAAGCCAGAGCTTAAATCCTGATGGCTTTTTATTATCCGGATCCCCCATCAGATATCCGAAGGGTCGCAGTGGCTCGACATGATCACAAATAATTTTTACAATGGCCAGCATCGGAATGAATAAAATCGTTCCCGGAATTCCCCACAATAGCGCACCGCACATGATAATCACGATTGTCGATAGCGCACTCAGGTTCACATTGCTTCCCACAATATATGGCTCGATAAAATAATCATCTACCGAGTGAATGAACACTTGGAGCCCTCCCGTCCACAATGCAGCAGAGTAACCATCTTCGGTAATCAGTACCATGAGAACAGAGAAAATGGTGGCCAGGGTGTTGCCGACATAGGGAATGATCGAAAGCAGAGCACATATGGCTGAAAGAAGAATGGCATTTTCTACCCCGATGATCGGCAGGCCAATAACATACATCACAAACAAAATAAGAACCGTGTACACGCGTCCTAAAAGATATTGCTCTGCCACCAGGCTCACTTTTTTTACAATCGATCGGATGTGAACGGGGTCCTGATCGTTATAAAGTTTCACAAAGAACGTTTCATAGCGTTCCTTGCCATAGAGAAACAGAAAAGTAAATACCGCTGATAAAAGTAAGGTGACAATCGTGGTGGAGACGCTCTCAATCAGTTGTCGCAGATATTGACCTGTAGAAGCGATTACATCGGTGCGTTGGCTTTGTACAAAATGGTTAAGTTTCTCCGGGTCAACTGAAAATGATTCCTGAACGAATTTCTGTATGATGATCAGCAGTTTCCCCAATTGCTTTCGGATTACCGGAAATTGCTCGACCAGAGAAGTAAGCTGCCAAATAATAATTCCCATAATGACGGATAGTGAAACCAGAACAATAATGGTACACAGCAGACTTGACAGTGAACGCTTCATTTTGGCATCGAGACGTATGCACATGGGTGTCATCAGCATGGCGAACAGCATACCGAAACACAAGGGAACAAGTATGGGCTGACCAAAATACAGGATACCCGGGATGAGAACGATGATCCAGAGAAATCGGTTTGTACCCTTAAGCACCTGCATACCTTTACTTGTGTATATAAATTATTTTATGATTTGTGGACTTTACTCCACATCGGGAATAACTTCGTGTCATTGATCCATGTATTAAGCCTTGAAACACCATTTTTTTCTGCGTCATCATAGTTGATAGAACCATAATTCAATAATCAGACCTTATAATTCATTTACCACTATCAAATGCGAGTGCCGCGTGAAAGGTGATGCCCTCGGAAGCATTTAATTCTTGAATTTTCAAAACAATCAAAGGAAAAACGGCCAGGCGAAACAGGTAAACGTAATTCTGAATAACTTACATAAAATAAATTTTTATGAGAGCCATGTATACAATAGCCTTGGTCTTTGTGCTTGCATCGGCAAGTGCACAAACAACCAGGAATCGGTTTTCTTTTATAGCCTTTGGTGACATGCCCTACTTTTTGCCCGACGACTATGCGCGATTTGACAATGTGATCCGTGAAATCAATCTGGCAAATCCGGTTTTTTCAATTCACCTGGGTGATATCAAAGCAGGAACTGCGGTATGCTCAGATGAATACTACGCAACGATGGTCGGTTATTTTAATCAATTCAATAATCCTCTGGTCTACACACCTGGCGATAATGATTGGACGGATTGCGATCGGAAAGAAGCGGGTCAATACGATCCCCAGGAGCGGCTTCAAAAAGTAAGAAGCGTATTTTATAAAGACAACAAGAGTTTTGGTAAAAATAAGATGGAACTGATTTCTGAAAGTAAGGAGCCAGAGTATTCAAAATTTGTGGAGAATAAACAATGGTTTTACAATAATATTCTGTTTGCCACGCTTCATGCCGTAGGGTCCAGCAACAACAAAATCGTTGCTAGCGAAAAAAGAATGTCAGAGTTTGATGAACGAAACAAAGCCAACCTGCATTGGCTTGATGAGATTTTTTCAAATGCTAAGCAAACACAGAAAGACGCAATTGTGATCAGCACTCAGGCGGATATGTTCATGGTTGGAAAGGCTCAGGGGTTTGAAGACATCATCAGGAAACTCACGAACCTTACGATCGATTTCGGCAAGCCCGTATTGCTGATCAACGGAGACTCACATCGCTTTATCATGGATAAGCCCTTAGTCATGCCGGTCGATCCCAAAATCAATAAGGCCAGGGTGGTCACAAATTTTACGCGGCTTCAGTCTTTTGGTGAGATGGACATGCACGCTGTGAAAATCATTGTTGACCCGTCATCAAAAGATGTTTTTCAGATTGAACAATTCATCATCAGGGGTAATTAAAAAAGCCTTATCTAAGATTTCTTAAATAAGGCTTTTAGAAGTATTGATTGAGGCTCTATCCCAAATACGATTTCAGGATCTTGCTTCTTGAACTGTGTTTCAGTCTGCGTGTAGCTTTTTCCTTGATCTGACGTACGCGTTCGCGGGTAAGATTGAATTTTTCACCAATCTCTTCCAGTGTCATGGCGTGTTCACCATTAAGACCAAAGTAAAGTGTGATCACGTCTGACTCACGGGATGTCAGTGTCGATAATGAACGTTGCACCTCCTTGCGTAAGGAATCCACCATCAATCCCGAATCCGGAGTTTCTTCACTGTCGTTTTCAAGTACATCGAGTAATCCGTTTTCTTCACCTTGCACAAAAGGAGCGTTCATCGACACGTGACGACTTCCGATCTTTAATGTATCGGCAACTTCTTCTGTCGTTACTTCCAGCACTTCAGCCAACTCATCCGTAGATGGTTCGCGTTGAAACTTCTGTTCAAGGTCAGAGAATGTTTTGGTGATTTTATTCAACGTACCAACCCGGTTTAGCGGGAGGCGTACGATGCGCGATTGCTCAGCCAGCGCCTGCATGATGGATTGACGAATCCACCATACCGCATAGGAGATAAATTTAAAACCACGGGTTTCATCAAAGCGTTTTGCAGCCTTGATCAGTCCCACGTTGCCTTCGTTGATCAAATCGCCCAGGGTAAGCCCGTTGTTCTGGTATTGCTTGGCCACAGACACCACAAAACGAAGATTGGCTTTTGTCAGCTTTTCCAGTGCCATTTGGTCGCCTTCACGTATTCTGACCGCCAATTTTACTTCCTCGTCGGAGGTAATTAAATCGACTTTTCCGATTTCCTGTAAATACTTGTCGAGAGACTGGCTCTCCCGATTCGTTATCTGTTTGCTTATTTTTAGTTGTCTCATTGCTTAGGGAACGCTTGGGAGTAAATAAAGTTCATAAGATAGGATATAAACGCAAAAAACCACCTGTAAAGGCGGTTTTTTGTTTGAAATTTTAAAAGAAAGTATTTATCAAAAACTGTATTGATATATAACTAGTTTATAACTTCTACTTTTACAGCATTCATGCCTTTTTTGCCTCTTTCTACTTCAAATTGTACTTTATCGTTTTCACGAATTTCGTCAATAAGACCTGAAGAATGAACGAAGATATCTTCGCCTGAATCTGATGGTTTAATGAATCCGAATCCTTTTGATTCATTGAAAAACTTAACTGTTCCTTGTTGCATTGTTTATTATTATTAATTGTTAAAAAAAACACATATTCAATATTGAGGTCAGGTCTCCCTGGGTGCTCAAGCAATAATTACCGTGAAGTGATTATTTAATTAAGGAAGGTGAAGACAACAACGTATTGGCAGGAGTTGAAAAGCACTGATACTTAAAATGCAATGCAAATATAGATGTTTTCATTAATAAATCAAACACTCGCAATCGTTATAACACTAAAAATGCACTTTTAAGCGCCAAAAGTTTCTGTCAAATGAATCATTTGTACTAATTTTGGGCGAAAGTATGGGTCTGAATGATTAGAGTTGGTTTCGCTTTTCTTGTGCTGGCTGTTATTGTAACGCCAATCAAGGCACAAAACACTACAGATATTTCCTCGCTGCTTCCCTATTCGGAAAGTTATGCGCTTTTACTAAGTCAGTTTGAAGGTGTTTTTGCACCCCTTCCGGAACCTGATGCCGAGCCAACCATGGAAACGTGGCAGACCTGGAGTACAACCGAAAATTTTAAGTTTGGGAAAGATCGCGGATCGATGACGATGATCGCCGATCTCGAAGCCCTTCACCCCTATTTGCGCGATCGGGTAAAAGAACTTATCCGCATCTGTAAAGAAAAAGGTATCGAACTGGCCATCGTAGAAACCTACCGCACCGTGGCCAAGCAGAATGAATACAAATCCATGGGCAAAAAATATACCCGGTCCGTGGGCGGTTTATCAAAACACCAGTATGGGCTCGCCATTGATGTTGTACCTATCATAGACTCAGTCGCAGTTTGGAATAACATTGCTGTTTGGAAGAAAATCGGTACTACCGGTGAAAAACTGGGATTGCGCTGGGGTGGTCGTTGGAGACATCCTTTTGATCCAGGTCATTTTGAATGGACAGGAGGGCTTACCGGCGTGCAACTCTCTTCAGGAACTTATCCCAAAGTACCTCATCAGGAAGAAGTTTATCCATGCCTTGAGGATGAGATGACCTTGCTAAAAACAAACTGGAAGGCCTGGGAAGCTGAGCAATCTGCTATGACGCGGAAAGACGTCACGAAACTTCCAAAGTAAAACAGAATCGTCCGCCCTCCCATAGCAAGTACTGGATATGCTATCATTGCCATGGACTGTCGACCATCGACCGTGGACTGCTCAATCCTTCAACACCCGCATCTCCACGCGTCTGTTCAATGCCCTTGCCTCTTCCGTCTTCTCTCGCGAAAGCGGTTTTGTTCCTCCAAATGCTTTTGTATTAACCCGGTCTTTTGCAATTCCCTTTGACGTAAGGTATTTCTTTACCGCGTCTACCCTGTCCTGCGACAAATCCATATTGGCCTTGGCATTCCCGAGCGCATCGGTATGCCCTTCGAGTTGAATTTGAATTTTTGTATTGATCTTCATCATCGCCACGAGCTCATCAAGTTCAGGGTACGATTCAGGTGCCATTTCAGACTTTCCCACTTCAAAGATCACATGGTTCAAACGAACAGTCTGCCCGGTCGGGATGAGGGGAATATCACGTATAATCGTATTGTCTGTGGCCGTTTTAGGATCAACAATAATTGTGCGCGGAATATAATCGGTAGCCTCTGCCGTAACCTGATACTTGGACGAACCGAAGATGTTAAATGAAAATGTACTGTCGTTAAAAGAACCACTGATGCCTCCTGTGGGATAACTCTTATACGATATTTTTGATTTCACACCTTTGCCTGTCAGGCCGTCGACGGCCTTGCCCGCTACGGTAATTTGCTGGGCATACAGCGTAGACCCAACGCCCAACAGGAAAATGAATGTATAAATCGTTTTTTTTATCAATTGTTATCCGATGTCGGAACCATACACACAAATTCCGTGCTTAAAACTTATTCGCCTTCTGAAAGGTAGGTAAAAAGCTGAATGAGGTCTGACTGATCCTCAAAATCAACATCGTTTTCCTTAAGGTATTTCGACAGGGCTACTTTCTTATCCGGAAACAGGTTTAAAACACCCTTCTTATCGGCGCGCACGAATTTTCCTTTTTCATTTCCAAAGAAATAATCCGTACCCCGCTTGTAAATAATATCCTGGCTTGCGGTCAGTTGCAGCGCACGTGACCCGATGAAGGAACCAACGCTGTTTGAATTTGAAAAAAGACTACTGTAATTCGTCACGGCAGCGGCGGAACTCTTTCCACCGTATCCTACGTCATTCTGCACATCGAGAAACCGTATGTATTCCCTCTTCAGGAGCTTTACAGTTTTTGAGCGCTTTAGCTCAAGCAGGTAGCCATACGCGATATCATAGTAGAAAACAGAATCATTTTGTGTGATGTGTTTTACGTTCTCTTTCTCGACCAATTCAAGTGTGTCCTTGCCCTGAAGAAATTCAATTTCACCGGAGAACCTGTTGTAATTCATTTTTGAACGCCCCACGCTACCATTTTTAAACTGGACCACACTTGGCATGAACACAGGAAACTGGTAAATATCCGAAAGTTTGAAAACATCACGGATGCTGGTGCCGGCCTTTTGCGTAAAACGCTGGCCTTCAGCCACAGGTGAAACGGACACGGCAGAAACCGTGAAGACGATGGTCATCGCGTGTCGCCAAAACTTTTCAAAAATGTTGATGTGTGTCATTTCATTTAAAGGTCAAGTTCAATGGAATCCCCGGCGGTGAATGACTTCCCTTCATGGTTGTCGTTATTTACCTCTTCCTTTTTTGCTTCCCCGAAGAGGTTTGCTTGCTCTTGCTTTGCTTTTTGGGGGAGCGGTTTGGGGTCCTTTCCGTTGACTTTTGGGCTTTGCTGGCTTGCTTTTGGCTCCGGCTCGCTGAAGAGGGCTGCTTGCCCGTCCTCCTCGATGACTGGCTCGGTTTCCCATTTTTTTTTTGACGATGGAGAACCTTTTTCAGTTTCCATCGCCTCTTCATCATCACCGTCTTCTGCCCCGGAATCTTCGGGTTCCTCAGGAGGTTTAATCTTCGTAACCTTGAATTGCGAGAGTCGGTTGCCAAGTGCTTTCCAACCTTTCACGTCAACGATCTCATCAAGATTGACCATCTCGGTTTCTTTTTCCTTGCCTTTTCCTTTGACTACCTCGATCTCAAGTTCGGGGGTATCGGAGGTGGTTGCAAATTCCAATCGCGAGCCAATGCCTTCGGATATGAAAAGGAATTCCTTATCGGTTGTATTCGTTTCAATTTGAAAACGCTTTACAAAATAGTGCTTGCTCTCTCCGTCTACATAAACAGCTGAAATGATTTTTTTCGGATTGTACTTTTCAACAAGAATCGTCTTCTCAGGTTCGTATCGATTGTTAAGATCAAATGACGTGATCTTGTAGTTCCCACTTTTTGTGATTGCCAGAATCTGATCTTCGCCATCGAACTTACCAACATGCTTGCCACGCTTGTCTTTGTTCAACCGGCCCGATGCCTCATCAAACCACAAGTCAAGTCCGCTGAGTGTTGAGCCAAGTGCTTCCTTGAAATCAACTTTACGCACCGGGTATTTTGTGATGGTATTTCCACGCACTCCACGACCTTTCACTTCAAGCTCAGAAAAATCAAAATCAAAAATCTTTTTACGCGCCGTACTCGCCTGACTTAGCTTCACTTCCACGATCTCCGCCTCCCCGTTAGGATTGGCACTGAGGTAGTGAACCTTGCTATTGGGATTACCCTGGTCGAGGTTGTATTCTTTGTCGCGGGTAATGGCCGGCATGTTGAACCTTTTGGCAAACGTGATACCGCTCTTGCCATCGCTGTAGATGAGGTTGTACACCATCCTTTCATCACCCTTTTTCCAGATTCCCACGTGTAAAATATCTTTACCCATGTAAACTTTCTCATTAATTCGCTTCACAACGGCCTTTCCATCCCTCCTGATGGCGATCACATCGTCCAGCTCCGAGCAGTCGGCGATGAACTCATCTTTCTTCAAGCCCCACCCGATAAAGCCATCTTCACGGTTTACATAGAGCTTTTGATTGTTGGCAATTACCTCGGTAGCAGCCACCGACTGAAAGCTCTTGATCTCCGTTTTTCGCTCCCTTCCTTTGCCATATTTTTCTAAAAGATTCTGGTAATACGCGATGGCGTAATCCGTCAAATGCTTCAGGTGATGCAGGGTTTCCTTGAGTTCCTTTTCAAGGTCTTTTAACAATTCATCAGCCTTGAACGTATCGTATTTTGAAATACGCTTGATGCGTATCTCCAGTAATCTCAAAATATCATCGCGGGTGATCTCACGGTAGAACTGCTTCTTGTATGGCCGTAATCCTTTGTCCACCGTAGTGATCACTTCTTCAAAAGTTTCGATCTCTTCGATGTTACGATAGATTCTTTTTTCGATGAATATTTTTTCGAGTGATGAGAAAAGGATCTTCTCCATCAACTCTCCTTTTTTGATCTCAAGCTCCTGCTTCAACAACTTCACGGTTTGCTCCGTGTTGTATTTTAAGATCTCGTTCACTTTCATGAACTGAGGTTTGTCTGCAACGATCACACACGCATTGGGTGAAATCGAAACTTCACAATCCGTAAATGCATATAATGCATCAATGGCAATTTCCGGTGAAAGTCCTGCCTGCAGGTGAACCACGATCTCTACATCTTTCGCTGTATTATCGACAACTTGTTTCACTTTAATCTTTCCCTTCTCACTGGCCTTCACGATGGATTCCATCAACGAGGTGGTGGTTGTTCCAAATGGTATCTCTCTGATTATCAGAGTCTTCTTATCATTAATCTCTATTTTTGCACGAACCTTTATTTTACCCCCACGGAAGCCTTGTTCATACTCCGAAAAGTCGCCAATGCCTCCTGTTAGAAAGTCGGGATAGATCTTCGGATTCTTGCCTTTAAGAATATCGATCGATGCCTTGATAAGTTCACAGAAGTTGTGCGGAAGTATTTTTGTTGAAAGACCAACAGCAATACCCTCAACCCCTTGAGCGAGTAGCAAAGGAAACTTAACGGGTAATGTGACAGGTTCTTTCTTGCGACCATCATAAGACAATTGCCATTCTGTTGTTTGTGCATTGTACACAACATCCAGTGCAAATTTGGATAAACGTGCTTCGATGTAACGTGGCGCCGCCGCACTATCCCCTGTACGCACATCCCCCCAGTTCCCTTGCGTATCGAGCAACAAATCTTTCTGACCAATATTCACGATGGCTTCACCGATGGCTGCATCACCGTGTGGGTGATACTGCATGGTACTACCAATCACGTTGGCCACTTTATTAAAGCGACCATCGTCCATTTCTTTAATGGAGTGTGCTATCCTTCGCTGAACAGGCTTAAGGCCGTCTTCAATTCTTGGCACGGCGCGCTCAAGAATAACGTAGGAAGCATAATCTAAAAACCAATCCTGGTACAGGCCTTCAATGGCAATGGCATGAACCACATTTTGTCCATGTTCATCTACCGACTTATTCTTTTCTATTTTCTGGGGTTTCTTACTCATAGTTCTTCACTTTCCACAATTTCTTCTTTTGCTTCAACAGCATCTAATTCAATGCGCAAATTCTCAATGATAAAGTCCTGACGATCGGGTGTATTCTTGCCCATGTAGAACTCCAGAATTTTTGGCAAATGACTTTCCTTCGAAAGCAGTACAGGCTGCAGACGAATGTTATCACCGATAAAGGTTCCAAATTCTTCAGGAGATATTTCACCCAATCCTTTGAAGCGGGTGATCTCCGGCTTGCTGCCTAATTTGCTTACTGCAGCTTGCTTCTCTTCTTCACTGTAGCAATAAATAGTCTCTTTCTTATTACGTACCCTGAACAACGGTGTCTCCAACACATACACGTGATTGGCTTTTACCAGGTCGGGAAAGAACTGAAGGAAGAACGTCATCAACAACAGGCGAATGTGCATGCCGTCTACATCGGCATCGGTAGCAATGATCACTTTGTTATAACGCAATCCGTCCAAACCGTCTTCAATGTTGAGGGCATGCTGAAGCAGGTTGAACTCTTCATTTTCATACACCACTTTCTTGGTGAGTCCGTAGCAGTTCAAGGGTTTACCGCGTAAGCTGAACACCGCCTGTGTCTCCACATTGCGGGACTTGGTAATCGAACCGCTGGCTGAATCTCCCTCCGTAATAAAGATCACCGATTCTGATCCCTTCTCTCCCTTCTCATCATCGAAATGAGCCCGGCAGTCGCGTAACTTCTTGTTATGAAGATTGGCTTTTTTAGCACGCTCATTGGCGAGTTTCTTTATGCCGGCAATGTCTTTACGCTCGCGTTCCGATTGTAAAATTCTTTTTAGCAGGGCATCTGCTGTGGAAGGATTTTTATGGAGATAGATTTCAAGTTCTTTCGCAACAAAATCACCTACAAAATTCTTTACAGACTGACCTCCTTCCGGCGCCATATTGATAGAACCCAGTTTCGTCTTCGTCTGTGATTCAAACACAGGCTCTTGTACACGAATGGCGATCGCCCCGATGATGCTGGCACGAATGTCCGATGAATCGTAATCTTTCTTGTAAAATCCGCGAACGCCACGGACCAATCCTTCGCGAAAAGCAGCTAAATGCGTTCCCCCCTGCGTGGTATTTTGACCATTCACAAATGAATAGTATTCTTCACCGTATTGTGTTCCGTGCGTAAGGGCAACTTCAATATCGTCGTCTTTAAAATGAATGATGGGATAACGGATTTCTTCCGGATCGGATTTCTGTTTTAACAGATCAAGAAGTCCGTCTTTGGAATAGAATTTTCTTCCGTTATAGTTGATGGTAAGTCCCGCATTGAGGAATGCATAATTCCACATCAGATCATCCAGGTACTCCGGAATGAAATGATAGTTCTTAAACATCGTATTATCTGGCTCAAACTCGACCAGGGTTCCGTTTTTTTCATCGGTCTTGCCGGCCCGGGGATCGCTGGTAAGGACACCTTTTTTAAATTCAGCAAGTTTGGTTTGTCCGTCGCGGAAGGCCTGAACTTTGAAGTAATTGGATAATGCATTGACAGCCTTTGTACCCACACCATTCAAGCCCACCGATTTCTGAAAAGCCCCGGAATCATACTTCGCGCCGGTGTTGATTTTAGAAACTACGTCAACCACCTTTCCAAGCGGAATGCCACGTCCATAATCACGGACCATAACATGCTGATCTGTGATTTTCACATCGATCGTTTTTCCGTGACCCATCATGTGCTCATCGATACAGTTATCGATCACTTCTTTCACCAGCACATAAATCCCGTCATCCTTGGCCGATCCATCTCCCAGTTTACCAATGTACATACCGGGGCGAAGCCGGATGTGCTCTCTCCAGTCAAGTGATTTAATACTCGACTCATTGTACTCCATAGAATCTTTTGCCATAACTAGTTTTCGAAATACAGATTAAAAAAATCAAACTTACGAGCCGAATTGATCAGTTAAAAAAATATGTATCTAAGAAACTGAATTTTAGCGGGAAGTCAAGCACCTGAATAAATGGTTCAATTGGAAAAATGCATAACATAAGACAACATAAGTTATTGAACATCAATCCTTATAAGTAGCTTATTAAAACTATTTATTTAGATATTCTCAGGTGTTCTCTTTTGTAAAAGCACATACACCGGCCAGCTCAGTATCCAGATTATAACCAGGCCAAGACTGAGGGTGAGCAATGTTCCCAGGTTGCTGTAATCATAATGCTCACCACTGTTAATGACATAGATGTAGCCTATGGAAGCAATGATAAAAAAATTCACCACGGCAATAAGTCCATAAAACCAAGCGCTGAATGCGCTATTAATTTTCGTGTAGAACCGGCTTACCAGAAATACAAATGCGTTAACAAATGCCATGACGGTGAGCACGATATAAAAAGTAGCCTCCCGTGAAAATACGATAATCTCACCCTCATTGCTGATCATCACATCAGGTGGCAGGGACGCATAGATGTATAAGAATACCGCAAGGGTTGCCAACAAGGAGAGGAACCACACTGCCTTAAAAATACGTTGAACCATTTTCGTTTATTTCAGCACGCAAAAATGAGAATATATTCTTCTCAAAAAAGTCAGGAGGTTGAATTAAAATTTGAGACGGCAAATTCGTCCGTCCGGCCAAAAGGAATTCGTTTTTGCTTAAAACGGCGAATGAGCTGATCCAGGCGATTGATCAGCGGCTGCCCCGAATTCTTTGTCATATAAAATGGAAGCTTAAACTGGGTATAGGCGTTGAGATCAACATATTCCCAGGGATGTGTATACAGATTCAGATAGTGGTCGTTACGCAGCGTCCATTGGCATAACAAAAGGTAAAGCCACATGGGCAATACATGAAGGCTGATCCAGAAAAGGGGAAACCGAAATAGTGGAGTAACCGACGCCGGCAGCTGAAAGACGTTGTGCTCCAGGAAAAACGTTCTGGATTTTGAAAAATTATTATATCTGCCAGGAATCCACGTAGGGTTCAGCGAAGTGTTATACAGATAACCAGCATTACGAATAGCGACTTCATTTACAGCCATCATTCGGGGCATACGATAACCCTTAACGGGTTTCCCGGTTATTTTTTCAAGCTCCAGTTTTGACGATTGCAGATGTTCTTCAGAAAACTGGCTGTGATAGTATCCATGCGAGCCTATTTCATGGCCTTCTTTCAGAATTCGTTTTACTATTTCGGGAGCGTGATTGGCGAACTGAACGGTGACAAAAAAAGTTGCTGTCACTTCATGACGTAGCAGGCAATCGAGAATATGAATTGTGCCTATTCGGGATATTTCGATCTATTGCTCAAAAGGGATCGGAAAACCAAATTCATCGGGAACATCAAACTCTTCTACATCAAAGCTCAACAAGATCATGCAATACCGGATTGGGCTCAAGGTTGGTGGATTTCACAATGTAATTCGGTCTCTCTTTAGTCTGCATGAGTGATTTTCCAACATAAATACCGACAAGCCCCAGAATAGCAACCTGAATTCCTCCAATGAAAACAACCAGGCTCATGATGGTTGCCCATTTTGGAAAATAATGATTGCTGATCAGCGCGTTTGCTGTATAAGGAATATAAATCAACATCGATAACAATGCTGTGATCAGTCCTGCATACGTAAAAAAAACAAACGGCCGAATCGTAAAAGATGTCACTGCCTGCAAGGCCAGGTTCGACATCTTTTTAAATGTGTATTTGGATTTACCCGAATGACGGGCAGAGGGAGTATATTCGATACTATGTTGCCTGAATCCAACCCACTTGATTAGTCCACGCAAAAAAGGTTCTGGTTCTTTGAGGTCCTTCAGCTTGTCTGCCACTTTTCTGTCGATCAACCTGAAATCGGCAGTGCCCTTTTCAAATGGAATATCTGAGATGAAATTAAGGATTTTGTAAAAAAGCGTTGAGGTTAGCTTTTTCATAAAACCAAGATCGTCCGTATTGGCCCTTCTCGTATATACAACGTCATTGCCATGCTCCCATTGCGTTAACAATTCAGGGATAAGCTGAGGAGGATGCTGCATGTCCCCATCCATTGAGATCACACAATCACCGGTAGCATAGTCAAGTCCTGCTTTGAGGGCACTTTGATGGCCAAAGTTTCTCGATAAATGAATAAAAAACACGTTCGCGTAAACAGTACTTAACTTATGAAGTACGATGAGGGAGTCATCGGAACTGCCGTCATCGACGAACAGAATTTCAAACGTGTAGGGTAATTTTTCAAATACCTGAATAATAGACTCCGTCATTACGGGGATATTGACGGATTCGTTGAACACGGGAACCACGATAGAAACCTTCCTACTCATGTAAGATTGATGTTAGATTTAAAGCTTTATAAAGATAATATTTTGATTTTAAATATTACCCCTTTTGGGTGATGTTTTTAAATAATAATCGATTGCATGGCCTCAATTCGAACCCTGAACCGTTTCCTTTAGATTTCCGGGAAAGCCAATATCTTGCACCATGAATCTCAACCCCATTGTACTTTCTATCCCGATTTTCTTCATTCTTATCGGAATTGAGCTTGTCGTTGAACGCATTATGCATCGGAGTTCATACAGGCTTCCCGATGCCATTGCCAACCTCAGTTGCGGAATTACTTCACAAGTTTCGGGCCTGTTTATGCGGGTGTTTGCTATTGGTATTTATGAGATCATCTATGCGAACTGGGCGTTGTTTACCCTGCAAAAAACATGGCTATACTGGCTAGGCCTCTTTCTGTTGGTTGACTTTGCTTACTACTGGGCGCACAGGAAGAGTCACGAAATCAATCTCTTTTGGGGCGGACATGTGGTGCATCATCAAAGTGAAGACTATAACCTCTCGGTAGCCTTGCGTCAAAGCAGTTTTCAGGTGGTCTGGACATTTGCTTTTAGTCTTCCTATTGCATTGCTGGGCTTTGAAACGCTCGACTTTGCCCTGGTCATGGCATTGAACACCCTCTATCAGTTTTGGATACACACTGAGGTTATCAACAAAATGGGCTGGTTTGAATATATTTTTAATACACCTTCTCACCACAGGGTTCACCATGGGAGAAATCCAAAATACATTGACAAAAATCACGCAGGTTCGTTAATTATCTGGGACAGGATGTTTGGCACTTTTCAGAAAGAAGAAGAAAAGCCAACCTATGGGATTACGAAACCCATCAACAGCTGGAATGCTGTGTGGGCTAATTTCACTCACTATGAAAGCATGGTTGAAGATTTGAAAAGAATTCCATCGTGGACAGATAAAATCAAATACCTTTTTAAAAAACCAGGTTGGTTACCGGAATCATTAGGCGGATATCGCGCAGCACCACCTATTGATCAGCAGTTGTATAAAAAATATGAAACGACTTCTCCCCTGGATTTAAATTATTATGTCTTGTTTCAATACGTTTTGTGTCTTGGCTTCACCGCTTTCTTTTTGTTCAATCAAACTAAATTTTCTTTAGGCGAAAAAGCGATTATTGCTGGATGCATTTCTCTTTGGGTGGTGAACAGCGGGGTTTTATTCGAAAACAAAGTATGGGTTCGTTACAGCGAATGGCTACGGATTGTCGCATATCCTTTGTTACTTTCGGGACTTATTATTTTTTTCGAGCTTGATCCTTTCCTTCACCTGGCCACGGCTGGTTATTTTCTCATCTCTTCCCTCTGGTTTTACAAAATAACACATGATCCAAAAATCGCTGCTGTTTAGTTCTTTGTTCCTGCTTTGTTGTTGTGGCACCCCTGCTCCTGATCTTGAAGGAGTAGATACTGAATTATGGAAATCGGATAAATACGGATGCCTGGGAAAACGCACAGCGTTCATCACCCAGATTACAAACCAAAAAGACAAACTGAAATCATTAACAGAAGATGATGTGATTGATTTGCTGGGCAGGCCTGACCAGAATGAATTGTATTCCCGTAATCAAAAGTTTTACCGTTACTTTTTAGAACCCGGGCCTTCGTGCGAGGGCGCAACGGTTAATCCAAAAAGATTGATCATTCGGTTTAATGCGATTGGCCTGGCCAAGGAAGTTTCCGTTGAATAGTTCTAACTGTGCAAAGCGTTTTTCTGAATCGGGTGGACTTTCCTTTTGGCAACCAAAATACCTTCGCGTAGTGCATCGACAAGCGCATCCTTCTTTTTGAAATTCAGTGGGTAAAATAAAGAAGGTTTGAAATAAAGTTGAGACCCGAAATCCTCAGCATGGTGAAGATCAATTTGATAAAACCCAACCAACGATTTGATCTGAACATTTTTGATGTTCTCAAGCGGAATGATGGTATCCTGATTTCGTCGTAGTACATATAAAAAACTGTCATCAAATTCTACCCGATGTACTTTCTTGTGAATTCTTATCCAATTCCATAAAAATAAAATCGATCCCCAGAGGGCGGGCATGGCAATCGCCTCAATAGGGCTTTGGTTAAACTTTTCAAACGCCTTCATCATGAAAAAGCCTATAGTTATCACGCATAGTATCACAACGCCGTATTTATATACCAAAAAATATCGTGTAGAAAGATTCTTTGTTTTCGATTTTGGTGTTATCACATTCTATCTTTGTTTTGAAACTACACAAATTCTTTATGAAAAATATCGCGGTTATTGGTTCGGGTACGATGGGGAACGGCATTGCACACGTGTTTGCCCAGTATGGACATCAGGTTACCCTCATCGATATCGCAGAAGCTTCACTGACGAAGGCCATGGTTACCATTGAGAAGAATTTATCGCGACAAGCAGAGAAAGGGAATATTACGGAAGCTATAAAAAACCAGGCACTGGCGAATCTTAAAATCACGACCGATTTGAAAACCGGTGTAGCCGATGCTGATCTCGTAGTCGAAGCCGCTACAGAGAATGAGACATTAAAGCTCAGCATATTTAAAGAGCTGGATGAAAACACAAAACCTGATACCATTCTTGCTTCCAATACTTCCTCCATCCCGATTACAAAAATAGCTTCTGTTACAAAACGACCAGACAAAGTTGTGGGCATGCATTTTATGAATCCTGTTCCGCTCATGAAGCTGGTGGAAGTAATTCGTGGCCGTGAGACCAGCGATGAAACGACAAGTGCTATCATGACATTGTCAAAAAAATTAGAAAAGGTGCCGGTGGAGGTTAATGATTTTCCTGGATTTGTTGCCAACCGCATTCTTATGCCGATGATCAACGAAGCCATCTATTCCCTTCACGAAGGTGTAGCGGGCGTATATGAAATTGATACGGTGATGAAACTGGGCATGTCGCATCCTATGGGACCGCTTCAGCTTGCCGATTTTATCGGTCTTGATGTGTGCCTGTTTATCTTGAATGTTTTGAATGAAGGATTCAATAACCCCAAGTACGCTCCGTGTCCCCTGTTGAACAAAATGGTTGAGGCTGGTGAGAAGGGCGTTAAATCGGGAAGTGGTTTTTATAAATACACACCCGGGAACAAAGAATTGATCATAGCGGATCGATTCAGAAAATAATACTTCTGGCCGCACACTTTGTGTTTGCAGCGGGACGCTGCCGGATGGGAGCAGCTGCAGCACAAGCGGACGCTTGCGCCAGCTGCTTAGCAAATTGGTTCAGTAAAATTTGAAATTTGAATTATTTCTTCAACAGATCTCTGATCTCGGTCAGCAAGACAACATCGGCTGGCGGTGGCGGAGGTGCTGCAGCTTCGGCTTTCTTCAGTTTTTCCTGTGCTTTGTTAATTCCTTTTATAATCAGAAAGAGGATAAATGAAATGATCAAAAAATTGATCACGGCCGAAAGGAAAACACCGTACTTAACAGCTCCAAACATGGTGAGTTCTTCCAGCTTGGTAAGATGAGCTGCTTCAAGTGCAGGTTTCAGCATGAGTGGTGTGATTACATCTTCAATGAGTGAGCTTACAATTTTTCCGAAAGCGGCTCCTATAATAACGCCCACGGCGAGATCAACTACGTTTCCGCGCAAGACAAATTTTTTGAATTCCTGTAACATGATCTGAATTTATTGGATTAGTGGATTCCTCGATTTTAAAGTCAGATCAAGGTAACAGATCGGAGAATATAAAGCAAAATTCCGGGGCTGAAGGAATTGTCATGGCGGTGAGTTAGCGGGACGCTTGCTAACGTACAACATGTTAAATTAAATCAAATCCAACTGTAAACTTATTTTAGGACGTGACAAATAACAGAGGCACGAGCGAGACGCTCGCGCCAATCAGTTTCAAGGTTCAAAATTTGAAATCTTGAATTTTGAATTATTAATCAATAATCTGCAACTTATGACGCAAGCCTTTGTAGTCGGAAAGTTCGAGGCCGGTGCTGCCGATGAACATCTTGGCCTGGATATTTACAGGGATTTGATTTTTATCATCGGAGATCCACGCCGTAACCGAATTCTCACCATCAAATAACTTGTTGTCGGGCATGACAGGCACAAGCACATGGCAGCGGATTTTACCAACCTTGGTACTCACGATTTCCTTGCCTTTGTAGATGATGAGCATCCTGTAGGCGGTGTCTTCAAAAAAACCAGAGACAGGAATCGTATCGCCAATCTGGACTTTGCTAAAGTTGTATACCCGTAAGTAAAGAAAACCAGCAACGATATCCCGCACATTATCAGGTGTATCGTAGTATTGAGGGTCACTGTAAACACCAGTTTCCTGGTCAAGGACTTTCACTTCCGCTTTCTTTTTTGAATGATCGAACGTGATCAGTTCATCTTTGCGGTAACGACCTTCCTTAATCTTGCGGTAGGATATGTGCGTCACGATCGAAGCCGTATCGACATAAGCGCCCCACTGATCATCGACCTTTGAAAGCCAGGCTATTAAACCACTGGTTTTTCCGAAACCGTCTACTTTATAGCATGGTCTTGAATTGATCGTATAGGTGCGGTTATCGACGCGTGTTAATGCGTGCCCCACGGTAAAGATTCCAAAGTTGACACGATAGTCGAGCTGTTCGCCTTTCGTAAAGCTCGAATTTCGAATTGACGGAAAGTCCTTCTGCCCCGATGTTACAAAGGCGGAAAGCAGCAAAATGACAATTCCACTTAAAAACAGCTTTTTCATGACCCTAAAGATAATTTCTTAATACTGTATGTCAAAGCATGTGCCAGCCTCTGGAGCCACTAAGCCGACACTCCGTTTTCACGCAACGCATCATTCAATGACGTTTTTTTATCTGTGCTTTCCTTGCGTTTACCAATAATCAGGGCGCAAGGCACCTGGTAATCGCCTGCAGGATACTTTTTTGTATAAGAACCTGGTATCACCACAGACCCAGGAGGAACAAATGACTTGTATTCAATTGGTTTAGAGCCAGTAACATCTATGATCTTCGAGCTTGCAGTTAATACAACATTAGCGCCCAACACAGCTTCTCTGCCTACGCGAACGCCTTCAACCACGATACATCGCGAACCGATAAAGGCATTGTCTTCTATAATCACAGGTGCGGCCTGAACGGGTTCTAATACACCGCCGATTCCTACTCCACCGCTAAGGTGAACATTCTTGCCAATCTGTGCACAACTTCCAACTGTCGCCCAGGTATCGACCATCGTTCCCTCATCGACATACGCACCAATATTGGTATACGACGGCATCAGTATAACACCTTTGCTTATGTATGAACCATAGCGTGCAACAGCATGAGGTACAACTCTAATTCCCAGCGCTTTATAATTCTTCTTTAACGCAATTTTATCGTGAAATTCAAATGGCCCCACTTCGATGACATTCATTTGCTGGATCGGGAAATACATGATCACGGCTTTCTTGATCCACTCATTTACCTTCCATCCGTCGGCTGACGGCTCGGCCACCCGCAATTGACCTTTGTCTAATAGTTCAACTACTTTTCTAACGGTGGTCTGTGTCTCCTCTGATTTCAATAATTCCCGGTCGGTCCACGCTTTTTCAATTAGTTCCTGAAGTTCCATGCTGCTATTTTTAAATTCGCACGCAATAAATGAAAAAACGCAGAATAGTCCTCGCTTCCATCTTAAAGCCTGTGGATGAAACCAGGATGTTTGAGAAGCTGGGGATAACCCTTGCGGACACCGGCAAGTTTGATGTGTTCATACTGGGTGCGCATTCTGCGCAAAAAACTGTTTACGCGGGTATACAATTTTTATCTTTCCCTCCTTTTCAGAGGCTAAGCCTTCACAGGGTAGCAGCACCCTGGAAAGTATTGCGGAAACTGATTCAGATTAAACCTGACCTTATCATTATTTGCACACACGAACTTCTGTTGATCACGCTCGTGTATCGAATGCTATTCAAATCCAAAGTCATTTATGACATACAGGAAAACTACTTTAGAAACATCCTTCACACCCAGGCATTTCCTGTTGTAGTCAGAAATCTTGTTGCTGGTTGGGTACGATTGAAAGAAAAATTCGCAGCTCCCTTTATCGATTGGTTCTTCCTCGCAGAACGTGGGTATGAAAAGGAGTTTTCATTTTTTAAAAATCGTTATACCGTGATTCAGAATAAATTCAGGAAGCCGCCTGAGTTTATCCGACGGCCTGTAACAGAAAAGATTCAACTTCTCTTCAGTGGTACGTTATCCGGTAGCACCGGTGTATTCGAAGCCATTCGTCTCGCAAAGCAATTGCATGATGAGGATACAAATATAGAATTGTTCATCGTCGGGTATTGTGCCCAGCCCGCTGTGTTGGCAGCAATTCGTAAAGACATTTCAATGCATTCATTCATTTTGCTGATCGGTGGTGATCAATCTGTTCCACATGGAGAAATCATGGCGGCGATTTCACGCGCCCACTTCGGCATTGTCTGTTATCCGTCTTCGCCCCATACCGAGAACTCCATTCCAACGAAACTTTATGAGTACATGGGATGTGAACTCCCTATCCTGCTTCAGAATTACAAACCGTGGATTGAATTAACATCCCCGTACCCTGCTGCTGTGGTGATCGATAACTTTGAGCACGTTTACGCCAGTCATGTTCTTGAAACCATGAAGCAAACTGCGTTTTACACAAATGCCCCTGCTGATGTCTATTGGGATTCGGAAGTTCCCAAACTGCTGAATGCTATTCAAAATCTATTCATGTCACGCGAATATAAATAGCATGTCACCCTGATTTCTATGACAACATTTTTTTTTATTCAACTCGTGCAAATCCACCCTGCCCCATCCTCCATGCTGTTCGACATGTTCCGAAGGGCATGTCGAACGACTGATAAATTGGAATCTCCAGATTCCAGTACCACAAGCTTGCGGCAGTGCGGGAATTTTGTCGCCGGACATCGGACCCCGGACTTTCGACCAATAAAATATTGTCTAAAATATTTTTTAGAGTCATCTAAACTTTTACCTTTGTATTCAAGTTTACTATTCTATGCTCAGTCTCACGGAAGAAAACTACCTCAAAGCCATCTATCACCTCTCTGACAGTGGGGCGAAAGCAGTGCTCACCAACGAACTGGCCGAAGCCATGAGTACCAAGGCGGCATCTGCCACAGACATGATCAAGAAACTTTCAGTGAAAGACCTGATCACGTACGAAAAATATTATGGCGTGAATGTTACCTCCAAAGGCAAAACAGAAGCCTTACTGGTCATCCGCAAACATCGCCTGTGGGAAACATTCCTTGTACAGAAACTCGGGTTCAACTGGGATGAAGTGCACGAGGTGGCCGAACAACTGGAGCACATTCACTCCTCGCGCCTCATCAACAAGCTCGATGAATTCCTGGGCTATCCTAAAGTTGACCCGCATGGTGATCCCATCCCCGATAGCAAGGGAAAAATAAAAGTGATCCCCCAGATCAGTCTCGATCAAACCAAGTCGGGCTTTAAGGGTGAGATTCTTTCCGTGAAAGACTCCGATCCGAACCTCCTGAAATTTCTTGATAAGATCGGGGCCAAACCAGGGAAAATCATAAAAGTAGTCGACCGCGAAGAATATGATGAATCGCTGGAGGTGCAGATCGACAACAAGAAATTTTTTATCTCCAAAGAAGTATCAAAGAACATTTTGGTCGCAGAATAAAGTATGAATCAACGTATAGCTCAAAGTAAATCCTTAAGTGAAGTTCACGCTTCCATCGACATTACCAGTAAAAAGGGATGGCGTAAAGTACTCGCCTTTCTTGGTCCTGCATACCTCGTCAGTGTAGGATACATGGATCCGGGCAACTGGGCTACCGACATTGCGGGAGGAAGCATGTTCGGTTATAAATTGATCTGGGTACTCCTCATGTCGAACCTCATGGCCTTGCTGTTGCAGAGTCTGAGTGCCCGTCTGGGTGTCGTGCGACAACTCGATCTCGCACAGGCTTCACGAAATGCATATCCTCCCTTCGTTAATTATTTATTATGGATTCTCGCAGAGCTTGCCATTGCGGCGTGTGATCTGGCGGAAGTATTGGGTATGGCCATCGGATTGCAATTGTTGTTTGGATTGCCATTGATCTGGGGCGTTAGTCTTACCGTATTGGATACGCTTTTACTTCTTGTCCTTCAAAACTACGGCATCCGAAAAATTGAAGCCTTTATCATCACGCTGGTGGTGATTATCGGAGGCGCTTTTTTTGTTGAGATGGTATTGGCCAAACCCGATATGGGCGAGCTGGTCAAGGGATTTGTTCCTTCGCTTCCCAATGATGTTGCGTTATATATTGCCATTGGAATTATTGGTGCCACGGTGATGCCGCATAACCTCTACCTGCATTCATCACTGGTTCAAACACGCAGAATCGACTCCAGCGAAAAAGGAATCTGGACGGCCATCAAATATAATTTCATTGATTCTGCTATTGCACTCAATGCTGCATTTTTTGTAAACGCCGCCATTCTTATTCTTGCAGCATCAACTTTTTTTAAAGCAGGACTTTACGAAGTAGGTGAAATCCAGGAAGCTCATCGGCTATTAGCTCCCTTACTGGGGAGTGACCTCGCTCCTATTTTATTTGGTGTGGCGTTGGTGGCTGCAGGACAAAGTTCTACCATTACGGGAACACTGGCTGGCCAGATTGTGATGGAGGGTTATCTGAATTTGAGAATTGCTCCCTGGTTGCGCCGACTCATCACGCGCGTGATCGCGATTGTTCCGGCATACATCGTGATCCTGGTGTATGGCGAGGGAATGACTGGAGAATTGCTGGTGTTCAGTCAGGTGATACTAAGTCTGCAACTCGGCTTCGCGATTATCCCGCTGATTCACTTCAACAGCGACAAGAAAAAAATGGGTGTGTTTGCTATCAAACCCTGGGTGATCATTGCCGCATGGCTGATTGCTGTCATCATCGTTTCGTTGAACATCAAGCTGGTGATGAATGAAGTAAGCATATGGCTTGCCGATGCAGGAGATCAGCAATGGATACTTTGGATCACGGTGATTCCAATATGCGTTGGCGCGCTCGTATTGTTATTGTACATCACCTTCAAACCACTCTATGATAGAAGGTCTGTTGAACGGGATGCCAAAATTCCTCATGGCACTGCCCTTACGCTTGAGTCTGTCGATAAGCCGGTATACTCACGCATCGCCGTATGTATCGACTTTAGCTCTGTCGATTCACTAACCATTCGAAGTGCGCTTTCACAGGGAGGTAAAGAGGCAAACTACCTGTTCCTTCACATTGTGGAAACGGCAGGTGCGATGGTGTATGGCAGTGACATTGAAGACCGTGAATCCAGCGAAGATGAGATGGCACTGAAAGATTATGTAACGCAGATCCGCGAGAAAGGATATCATGTAGAAATGAAAATTGGTTTTGGAAATCCAAAGCGCAGGATACCTGAGATGTCCAAAGCATTCAACTCCGACCTGCTGGTGATGGGCGCACACGGCCATAATTTATTGAAGGACTTGATCTTTGGAACTACGGTGGATACGGTGAGACACCGGGTGGATATACCTGTGTTGATTGTGAGAGATAAGTAGTCCGGTCGATAGTCCATGGTCCATAGTCGATGGTAATGCAGTAAATTATGCCATGGACTATGGACCATCGACCATCGACTTTCCCTATCTTGCACCCATGACCATCCCTCACAAATTTGACGATACAATAGTTGCACTGGCTACAGCACAGGGTGTTGGGGCGATTGCTGTGATCCGTCTTTCGGGAAAAAATTCTATTCAAGTTGTTAATAAAGTATTCCTGGGAAAGAATCTGGAAGAGCAGCCGACACATACGCTACACTTTGGAATTATTAGAGATGGCGAAAAACAGATCGATGAAGTGCTGATCTCTGTGTTTAAAGAACCAAACTCGTTTACAAAAGAGAACGCGATTGAGATTTCCTGTCACGGTGCCTTGGTGATTGTAAAAGAAATTATCAAAGTATTGTTAAAGCATGGTGCACGACTGGCTGAGCCCGGTGAGTTTACAAAACGTGCGTTTATGAACGGACGTTTTGACCTTGCACAGGCCGAAGCTGTAGCGGATCTGATCCTTGCAGAAACAGACAATGCACGACAGGCGGCGTTGAACCAGATGCGTGGTGGCTTTTCGAGCGAGATCAAACACTTGCGCGAAGAGCTTATTCATTTTGCGTCATTAATTGAACTCGAGTTAGACTTTGGTGAAGAAGATGTGGAGTTTGCCAAGCGCGATGACCTGAAGAAGTTGATTCAAAAAATACAGGTGGTATTACGATCGCTGATCAGTTCGTTTGATCTGGGTAACGTGATCAAAAATGGTGTACCGACCGTCATCGCAGGAAAACCGAATGCAGGAAAGTCAACGTTACTCAACACGTTGCTCAATGAGGAACGTGCTATTGTTTCGGATATACCCGGCACAACGCGCGATGTGATTGAAGATGAAATGATTTTGGGTGGGATTCGTTTTCGTTTCATGGATACCGCAGGCCTTCGTGAAACGACAGACGTGATTGAAGCAATGGGTGTCGAAAAAACGCGGGAACAAATGAAGAAGGCAGCGTTGATTCTCTACCTTGTTGACCTTTCCAATACATCACTGGATGAAATCAATGTTGAAACAGAAAGCCTGAATCAATTGGGTATCCCCTACCTTAAAATTGGAAATAAACTGGATAAGGCAACTTCGTCATTGATTAATGCATTGACAAAACAGGATTTTATTTTTATCTCCGCTTCTGCGAAAACAAATATTCAAACTCTGAAAGACAAAATCTTAACCAGGGTTCAGTCTCGTGAAATCAAAAAGGGAGATGTAGTCGTTACAAACTTACGCCATTATCAAAACCTTGTCGAGACGAACGAATCACTAAACCGTGTTTTAGTTGGCATGGATGAAGGCATCACCGGAGATTTTATGGCGATGGATATCCGGCAGTCGCTGCATTATCTCGGGCTCATCACGGGCCAGATCACAACGGATGATCTGCTTGATAATATCTTCAGTAAGTTTTGTATCGGGAAGTAGGATCCCCTACCATCCCTAACATAATCTAATCAACAAGTTGAATTACAATGCGTTAACAAAATAACGTTTGGGCTTCCTATGCCTTTCAGGGGGGTCTTTTCGGAAAGTTTTGTTACCAGTTTGTTACTCGAGACATCGAAAAAATTTCAAGTAACAAAACTGGCGAAATGATGGCGGAGTCTGTCACCGTTAGTCGGTGGATGACGAAGCCAGGCGTAGTGTGACAAGATGAGACATACATAGTCGGCGAAACTTAATAATTCGGTAATATCATGAGCAGCAACATTCGTTTAGATCGCATTTGTGAAGAGTGCAAAAAGCCCTTTGTGGCTAAGACTTTATTCACCAGGTTCTGTTCCCATCGATGTAATTCATTGAATTACAAAAGGAGAAAATCATCACATGAACCAGGAGCCAGCCCTTCAGCTCCCATCATCCCTTTCGTGGAAATGCCGGGCGGTGAGATTTTATTGGATAACCACACCTATTACGAATTCAGTAAAGTGACCGAACTGCTGAGGATTAGTGAGAGGTCGCTATATCGTCTGTTAGCAACCGGCAAAATCAAAAAACGAAAACTGCTCAACAAGACTTTTATCGCGAAGGAAGACCTTATCAATTTTTTTGAAAATCAATAACCACACATATGGAAAATAAAAAAAACAAAAACAAAGAAATCGTGCGACTACGTGAAAAGGTGCTAACAGATGGTAACACCAGTTTATACCTCGACGTTTACTGGAAAGGTGAAAGACACTATGACTTCCTGAATCTGTTTATGAATAGCGGCTTAACTCAAACCGACAAACAAACAAATCGCGAAACGTGGAATCTCGCGCAGCAAATCAAAGCGCAACGTTTAATCGATCTGCAATCAGGAAAGTACAATGTCTATGAATCGAAATCTGACCAAAGCTTCCTGGACTACTTTAAACAACTTACAACGAATCGGTACAACAGCCAGGGCAACTATGGCAATTGGGACAGCTGCTATAAACACCTGTTAACTTTTGCAAAAGGCAAAGACATTACATTCGGTGATGTTGATGAAGTGTTTCTCAATAAGTTCAAACATTTTCTTCTCACGGAAGATTTAACGAAAAGTAAAACCAAGCTCAGCCAAAATTCCTGTCACTCCTATTATAACAAAGTACGCGCTGCACTTCGACAGGCCTTTGAAGAAAGAATCATCCAGGAAAATCCTGCCGAACGCCTCCGGGGAATTCAGCCGGGAGAAACGAAACGTGAATTTCTTAGCTGGAAAGAAATTGAAGAACTCTACAAACACCCGTGCGATGTTAGGAATTTGAAGGAAGCCTTTCTATTCAGTGTTCTCACCGGCTTGCGCTGGAGTGATGTGATGAAGATGACTTGGTCTGAAGTGCGTGGAAGCAAAAAGGAAGGATGGCACCTGAGCTTTCAACAAAAGAAAACGAAGGACTTTGAAGTGCTGCCCATCACTAATGAAGCACGTGAAATATTAGGTCCTAAAGGTTCGCACGAAGAACTCGTATTCCTCGGATTGAAGTACAGTGCCTACACAAATGTTGCGTTAGCCAAATGGATGTTACGTGCGGGTATTCACCGGCACATTACGTTTCATTGTGCAAGGCATACGCATGCTACACTTCTGTTGACTCAAGGTGTTGACATTTATGTTGTCTCTAAACTGTTAGGGCACAAGCATATTAAGACTACGGAGATTTATACCAGGGTGACCAATATGAAAAAGCAGGAGGCGATCAAAAAACTGCCCAAAATCACCTTAAAAAGGACTTTAGCATCCTAGCAAATCAGGCAGAATTATATTATTATTTGTTTTAATTATGAAATTATACGACATTTGTGACATCAATCCCCTGCACGCCTCTGACTCAAGCGCAATTTGCAGGGCTTTTTTTTGCCCTTTTCACGCACATTACTCAATCAATTCGCGTGAAATACACTAAGACTCCATATTCTTGTGAACAACATATTGAGCTTCTTCAATCCAGAGGTTTAATTATACCTGATGCGGACCGGGCAAGAAAATACATCTCCAACATCGGATATTTTCGACTCACAGGCTACATGTACCAATTTCAAACTAAGGACGGCAAACACACCTTTATTGAAGGGACTACATTCACAGAAATTATAGCTCACTATCAATTTGACAAGAAGCTACGTGCCTTATTGATGGATTATCTTGAAAGGATTGAGGTGTCATTACGTGCGAAATTGACAGATACATACAGCAATGTGCACGGATTTTATTGGTATATCAATTCAGCCCACTATGATGACGTTCATATCTTCGAGCAGATAAACGCCGAAATCGCAGAGCATTTTGCAAACCCGCAGGAAGGGTTTCTAAAATCATTCAAATTGCGATATACCGCTGAATCCCTACCACCTTCTAATATGGCATTGGAGATTCTCACACTTGGAAAGTTGTCACGCCTTTATAAAGGCCTGAGTAATAAAGCCGAGAAAATGGCAATAGCTAAAGACTTTGGCTTGCCAAGTACTATTCTTTCTTCATGGTTTGTTTATTTAACTAATGTTAGAAATGTTTGTGCCCACCACTCGCGTCTCTGGAACAGGCGAATTACTGCCGACCGTCCAATAATTCCGACACGCAAAGACTACAGGTTCAATGAACCGTTGCCAGAAGACTTTAACACAACAGTCTATGGAATTGTATCTTTGATCGTTAGGCTGCTTGATAAAATGAATCCTGGAAATAGATTCGTAGAAAAACTACAGCTCCTGATGGCTGAATATCCCAGTGTCAATATCGAATCAATGGGTTTCCCAAAAACCTGGGCTGAAAATCCAGCTTGGGTTGTCCCAAAGTAATCGTTATCCGTTAAATTTATATTGTTGAGGAATTCATTCACAATGCCAAAAGCGAAACAACCAAAAAAAGTCCTTGCGTCTGAAAGGTTAGCTCAACTACAAAACTTTGTTGATCAAATAAAGACCGGTGAGGCTATTCCATTCGAGGAAAAGACAAAACGAGCAGAAGAGAACCTGAAAAAAGCAGGGCTAATAAAACCCATTTTATATCACAGTTTCGAGGAGAAAGCAGCGCTGGAAGAGGAACTTTTCAGCAAAATTCCAATCGAAAAACGTAAGCGTAAATGGGAAGCTTTGGTGAAGATCTTTTATGACGCCGGTGTAAAGACACGCAAAGCCGAACAGGAAAAGTGAAGGTTTGATCAGATCCAGTGTCCTAGCCTCGACTGTTTTCGAATGTAGCATAACAAGTCTTCAGGCTTGAGGTGATAATATTTACAAACATCACCTATTGAGTATTCCGGGAGAAATACTATTTCATTTTTAAGGGCATTTACTATTTTATCTTCACCATAGAAGCGAGTGATTTCCTTCCAATCGGAATTATCACCACGTTCAATAATGCGTGCAATGATTGTCTTATAGCTTTTTCTCCAATCGATTTTAGCAAAATCGAAATCCCAAAACCATCGCGGGTCTACATTGGGTCTGTCAGCAAATACCGGCGTTTCCATGGCCAAAGTTAAGAATTATTATGACGGGTTTTCAATGTCTCAGTCGTGACAGGGACAACCCCTGCTTTTTTAGCACGTCGTTTTACCCTTTCAAATATCTTGCGTCCTAACTCATGAACTTCTTCGGGGGTTAATTCCATAAATGGTTTGACTGCCTTACCTTTTGGTAAGACAATTTTATAAGGGTTTGTGTCTTTATCCATTTTTTTGAGGATCAATTTACGTCTTTTATTTGATTGCTTGTTTTCACTTGCCCGGAAACTTCAAAGAGGTCTGCGCTACTGATCTATTTAAAACCTTCGACCTCTTCTCCCTCACGGTCGCCACCCTCGAAGCTTCTACCCAGGCAATCAATTCCGATTTCTTAAAGACGATCTTCTTACCGTGCTTGTAGTGAGGTATGGTTTTCTCTGATGTCTTTTCATACAAGGTCGCGACGGCAAGGTTCAAAAGTGCTGCAGCTTCCTGGATGTTGATCAAGGTGTTCTCGTTTTTATTGTCGTATGCTTTTTCGGTGAGGGCTTCATGAATTGCATCTTTCAACACGGACTTAAATTCATCCTTCGTCATCTGTATTACAAAAGTCTCCATTGGAATTTTTACAGCAAATAGTAATTTTTGCTAGTATGGCATTCACAAGATGGAACCGTATACGGTGTAGAAAGATCTGGGATATTTAGTTCGACAAACGGTGTACGTTAGGTCGTTGATCATGCCATCGTACCTTGTCAATGACCTTGGTAGGTAAACGCGCCACCAGCATGTACCTTGTAGTTCACTCCGCTGACCTTGTCATGACAAGCGACGATTAATAGGCAATGAGTGTGACTTACCAATTAATCCTTTTTCTCTTCACTATCGCAAATATTGCGATGACAAACATTAAAATAAAAACCGAAATAAAATGCACCTTAATCATAAACCCCTGTACTTTGAGGTACTCTAATACAATTGTAATTAACAACTGTAAAAAACCGAATCCCGCCAAAAACAAGCCAAATGATCTACTGACATAGTCTAAGTCCATCTGCTTCAACTTTTTCTCAGGCAGACTATTAACACCCGCTATTAACCAGTGCGCCTTATATCGATAAATCAATAGCCCGGCAAGGATCATAATAACTCCGGCAATGATGCTTGCGGTATGATTTTTAAAAACATCGGCAATTAATTCCAGCTCCATAGCGTTACCACGTTAATTGAACATAAATCCTTTGTTAATTTAATTCATTGAGGCGTTTTTTCCAAAAAGTTAGCGAAAACGAACAGAGCGCCAGCATTTAGCAGTGCAGTGTTATAGCCTCTTCCTATGATCAATTTCATAACAAAATGTATTGAATGCTTTGGTGCATCAGCAAGATGTATTTTTGTATACAAAAATGATCTTGACATTCCCCGATGCATCGGGGTCGTGGAGAAAGCCGCGGAACTTGGCTTTTCTGATCTTTAAGTAGTCCAGCTATTATTGGGTTGCTGTTGTCCTGACGGCCTTTGGTATTGTGCCTGTCTTCTTTTTAAAAAAGTTATTGAAGTACGTGGGATATTCGAAACCGAGCGCATAGGCTATTTCAGCAACACTCCAATGAGTATGCAGAAGCAATGCTTTCGCTTCATGAATAATTCGGTCTGTGATGTGCGTGGTTGTGGATTTACCAGTAACTTCTTTCACTGAACTGTTCAAATGGTTCACATGAACCGAAAGTCTGGAAGCAAAATCCTGTGCGGATCTTAATTGCAACGGCTGCTCGACATTTTCAATGGGAAACTGTCTTTCCAAAAGTTCCAAAAAAACTGACGTTATCCGTTGTGCCGCATTCCCCTCATTCCGTGAATCTTCGGGCGGTTGCATTTTCAAAGCTTCATGAATGATCAAACTGAGATAGTTTCGAATCAATTCATCCCTGAACGCGTAACCAGAATCCTGCTCAGCAATCATTTTCTGAAAAATTTCAGCCATCGATTTTTTCTGTGCTTTGTTCAATATCAAAATGGGAGTTCCTCCTATCTTAAACAAAGGAGATTGCAAAAGGCTTTCTGTTCGATCACTAAGCTTTAGAAAGTCTTCCGTAAACAAACAAGCGTATCCATCTAGTGAAGGATGGATGACTTCGCACGAATACGGTATGCGAGGGTTGCCAAAGAATAAAATTATCTCGTTGGTTTCAAAACTCCGGTCGGCATAATGAAATAGATACTTTCCTGAAGTCAGGCTGATCTTATAAAAATCTTTCCGACTGTAGTTGTGACCCGCAGCGTTGACGTCCACCTCATAGGCTTTGAAACCCTTAAGTTTTATCTCGGCGTTGAAGTCTGTAGGATCTGCACTTTTATTATCCATGTGACAAAGGTAAATCATTTTGATAATCCCGAATAGCCTTCTTGATGGCACTCCCCAAACGCTTTGAAATTCTTACTTTTTACGTTGAAAATCTTTACTCCATGCGGTCTGTTGCAGGTATTTTTGCATCATCATTGCTGAAATCAAAACAAAGAACAACATGGAAAACAGTAAAGCAGGAAAAACATGGCTCGTCACGGGTGCAGGGCGCGGACTGGGTTTAGACATTGCGAAAGCGGCCCTGGCTGCCGGTCATAACGTTGTGGCCACCGGACGCAATCCTGACAAGGTTGCAAGAGCGATAGGCAACTACCAAAATGTATTAGTGGTGAAACTGGACATTCTGAACCCCGGTGACGCAGCAGCTGCCGTTGACGAAACCATCAAGCGATTTGGTCAACTTGATGTGTTGGTAAACAATGCGGCGAACTTTTATGCAGGATATTTTGAAGAGCAAACATCCGAAGAAATCGAACGACAATTAACGACGAGCCTTATGGGGCCAATGAATGTTACCCGCGCTGTACTTCCTGTTATGCGTAAACAACGGTCCGGGCATATCATGACCATTTCGTCAAGCGCTGGCTTTGTTGGAATAGAGTTCGGAAGCGCATATGCAGCGTCTAAATTTGGCGTCGAGGGATGGATGCAATCACTGCATCCCGAGGTCAATCCGTTCGGCATTGCTACAACGATCGTGAACCCTGGCTTTTTCCGTACGGAATTGCTTACAGATGATTCTACTCAGTATGCTACATCAAATCTGATAGAAGATTATGAGGAGCGAAGGATCAAACAGATGGAATTCTGGAAGGCAGCAAATGGAAAACAATCCGGTGATCCCGCAAAGCTTGCCAAGGTACTTATTGAAATTGCCAGTCTACCAGAACCACCACTTCGCTTTGTGGCAGGTGCAGATGCCGTTGGTGGAGCTGAGCATGCTGCATCACTGCTTCAACAACAAGCTACAGCTTTTCGGGAACTATCGGGTTCACTGGCATTTGACGCGTGAGCAGTTTAAAACTTTCCCTGCCGCGACCTTGACTGTCATTGGGAAGTTTCCGTTAAATCAGAAGCTACCTTATCAAGGTGAACAACCTCCTTGTAAAATCCCTCTACAAGGTCCCGCACGTCTGACACCCTCTCCAATAAGGTAAATGCAAGGTGAGCCGGCACCTTGTAGTTCTCTTTGTACCTCACATCCGTGTAAGCCCTTCGCAATACAGAGAACAATGCGATCTCATCTTGTGTATTGCATGGGAATACCTCCCTAAGCGCCGGCTCGAAGTTACCAACAAGGGCAAGTAATCTTGCCAGATTATGGGTGGAAGGTCGATAACCCAAATACGCCTTCGTTAAAGCAATACAGCAATGCTCAACAGCTTGGTGAAAAAGGAATACTGCCAGGTCATTGTAATGATTCCCAAGGGCATCAGATCCGCTTTCAAGAAACTTTTCAGAAAGTTCAAAACTTCGCGTCCACTCCCGTTCCCGGATACGTTCTCGTTTAGAGATTTCATCATCGCTAAGGTTGTCTGACTCGAGGTCGAAATTTGAGTCTTCACTGCTATACAATGTAATTCCCTCCCGGAACACCTTTAGAAAGAAAGGATCGCGAACACTGAGGGCTTTTCGAATTGCCAGTTCACTGTGAGATATAACAAATAAGGACAACGCCTCAGAGCATAGGTTCTCCACCTTGTTAATGATCTCGATTTCCTTGCGCTTATCTTTCTCCCTCCTTACGATTAATAAGTCATAATGAAATTTGGACGATTCTGAATCCTGTTGGAAGCAGCTCCATGCCTTGTTCGATGAAGAATGAAACCCAAAACAAATAATCTTAAACGGATTGATCTTTTCTACAATCGAAGCAATCGCTTCAGTCAGATTTTTCTCCGAGATGTTTGGTGCTGCCTTTTCCATCACGGATTGTCCTTAAGTGATTTTTTATAATCCATTAATTCCGCATAGGCTTTAAAAGCATGCTTTGTGATGGACTCATTATCTGCTTCAATTTTCTTGCTCCTTGCTTCCAAGATATCATCATACCTTGCAAAGGTTTCATCCCTGCCATCATCCAGGCCAATATTTCTCATGATGATTGAATCCAGGTGTGGTTCGTAATAACAATCATCAAGGCCTACTTTGTGAAGCACATGAAATAGTTTGCGCGTCTTAAGCTCTTGCTTCAACAGAAAAAGAATCACGTCTATGCTTTCGGGTAACTTGGTAAATGGGTAGCGAATGTGGCTTTTCATAAATTTCTCGATTTAGATATGATACGTATTACGTATTTAAAGAAACGTTATACATATTATATAATACCAATCAAGTATTACCAATGCTTTGCAACTCATTGTTAGTCAGGTTCTTATTTTTCCTGAAATCAGCAGATAATCCTAAATTAGGCTCATTAGATATCTAATTCGGATTGATCCATGCCTGAAAAAGTCAAAATAAACCGCCTGAAAATCGTCTTAACTGAACTTGAGATCTCCCATAAAGACTTTGCGAAAATGCTGCGAAAGGCACCCAATACAATCACCAGGATTTGCAACAACGAACAACAGCCGTCACTGGAAACATTACGATCAATGGCCATAGCGCTTGGGATTGATGTCAGAGATTTACTCGTCCCGACCCCTGTGAAGGATAAAAAATAGTAGCACTGAAGGCTACTAACTTCTCTCCTCTCCGTACTTTTTAAGAAATAGAAAAGCCAAGTTCCGCGGCTTTTCCCCGAGCGCCAGCGATGGCAAGATCATTTTTGTGCACAAAAATACATCTTGCTGATTCCCAAGAATCCAAATTAGCAACTGGATAGAAATCTCAGTTCGCATTAAAAGATTAACTTAGGTCAGTATATGTGCTACACGACACTTCCGCAATCTCCTTAACTAATCACATTAAAATAACATGGCAGATTCAATCCGAAAAAGAAGGTTACCGAAACGGAATTTGAACGAGGATTTAGAGACAATCTCAAGCAAACAGTTGATTGAAATCTTTGAGTTGGACCATTTCGAAATTCGTGAAATTACCAGGCGAGACAAGGGCGTTGATACGTTGATTGAACTTAAAGATACCGAAAGCCATCTAGGAATAGAATTCATTGTGCAACTCAAAGCAACAAGAAAGGCAAGTGGTAAAAGCTACCAAAGCAAAAGCATTGAAACGTCCAATCTGGAATATCTGCTAAATCACTACCAATCACCCCTGTATATTTTGTATGTGGCAGAGACTAGAAGTTACTACTTCGAGTGGGCCGAAGATTTTGCTAAAAAGTTAGAGGAAAAAAGACACGATTGGCATGACAAACCTACACACACGCTACGGTTCATCAATCCGTTAACTGTGGAAAAATCACGGGACATCTATCAAAAGGTGCTTCTCGAAGGGCAGGCAAATCGCAGAGAAAGAGATTTTGTTATTCAAGGGGACTTGGAATCAACAACCAACACACTCCACGATGACATCCCAACGCATAAAAGCATTCTAGAATCCTTCCAACAACTATTCTCGGCATTTAGCAGCCTTCCAGTCTTGCCGACCCACGTCATTGAGAGAATTCCTCCATTCGCTGCTTCGGTCGAGCAACAGGGCCTGTACTCAGATGGTGATTCAATCCTATTGACAGAAAATCAGAAACTCATTCGATTCTTTGAAAATCTTACAAAGACGAACAATAAAATATCAATTAGTCCCGACGAGGAGCTTTTGCATTTAACCGAAACCGCCAAGACCAGACTAATTCGCGATATCTTAAATTTCTGCTACCGCAACTCCATTCATCATTTAGGCAACTTGCCGAACAAAGGAGAACGAAAACGAATATGCATTCACAAGCTGTATATATATGGACTATGTAATTGTGAACGTTGCCACTTCCATAGACTCGATTTTAAAGGCTCGTTAGACAAACTCGAAACGACTAAACCGAAAGCAGCATATGAGGTACTAAGGAACGCATACACGTTGTTTGAGCTAGGTGATTTCAAGAAATGCTATCAAATCCTCAAAAAATCGATTCGGACATTTAGAAAGGAAAAGGATTATGTTAGTTACTTCATGTGTAAATATAACCTTTCGAGAGCTTACGGAGTATTCCGTTTGAATTACTTTGACAATGACCGATCAGACGTTTTGCAATACATAAAACAAATTAATCTGGACGATGAAATATATCTTCTCCAGAAAAAGCTCAAAGTACGGGATGAAATTATTCTAGTGTTAAAATGGATCAATCAGGGAAGTATAATGAACCATGCCCATAGAGAACTTGATGAAAAACTCTATGAAATAAAATCAATCCATAGAAATGATAAACTCGGTGGCTGGACATCAGCCGACAGCACCGGATCATTATTAAAATTGTTTCAGCAGACCACTGGGTTTGTAGAATCTAATTTAATTATGTATGATGTCCTGGGTGGTTATAGTTCCTTTATTGAAAAATCGTTCGAGGGCCTGCTAATGCTATACGACCTAAACAATGAACACAACACAAAACTAAAGGGATTTTCAACAACCATTCTAAAGACTCTCCTATTGCAAGCACCTCCCGGAAGACTTGAACAACTGCTAGCAAAGTATAGGATCGATATCCTCAAATTTGACCCGGAAGAAAAAAACGCAAGAACGGTCTATAGATTGCTTGTAGAAAATCTCATCTATTCTTTTCCATCACTCGATCTGGCTATAAATGCCGATAAAGAATCTCCCAATCATTTCTTAAGCAGGAAAGCAAATGATATTGTCAAAAATCTTTGCGTTCTAATCTCTGTTGCCGACCTAGATATCGAAGACTCCAATGTTGTTGTTAAGCTTTTAATTGATGAGATCCAACGAGCCGAATTCATTTCCTCATCAACCGTTAGATATTTGGTCCATGTTATAAACCGAAAGGTTACCGTGTTATCAGCCGATCTATTGGAGGAAATCTATGTCCTGTCACTCACCAAACGACAATTTGATGTTGAGAGGATTCAGGTCGGAATGCCCGACCTATTCAAAAAATATCATCCCACTCACAAATTTCAAGAATCTTTAGGAGATCGGGTTATGGCCTTAGCCAAGCGAAAATCATTGCTTGAGGCTTTAACAGCGTTTTGGCCATTTGAAGTTCCTGAAAAGCAATATGAAATCCGGGAGTATGTAAGAGAAAGGATTCGGCAGAGATTCGAGTTTGAAGAATACTATTTTGCCGTGATGGCAGGTATTATCGATTACCAAGATTTCTGGAACGAATGTCTCGAGTCTGTTCCTACAACCGAACGTGAAAAAGAGTCCGAAAAGCTGTTTCTTCAAAGAGAGAAAACACGAAATAGGAGGCTAAATCTACTTGTCGAGATTACGATTAAATGCGGATTAAATCTTTCGGATAAGATTTTTCAAGATTTGGTGCCTGCCGAACCCTTCTACAAATGGCTTTATAACATAAGAAGTTTTGATTATAAGAATTTTAATGCAATGTGGTTGCTTGAACTTCATTCTGCGGAAATATTTAAAGAACTTGTGAAACAACCGGAAATTAAGGAAGCCCTAATTCCTTTTGTGCTGGAAAACAAAGTGCATGGGTTAGTAAAAGTGTACAATACATATTTTAATAGTGACTTCAAATAGCCCGATTTATGGCACAAACCCTATCCACCCCTCAAAACCGACCCAGCAAAGCAAAAACAAGTAATGGGCCTTCAGAACCAATTTCCATTCGTATTGAGGCAGGGCTCAGAAAATATGTGACGCCACTCGTTTTACTTTCAATTGCAATAATTCTCCATTTACCCATTGAAATTTTTCTTGATGCATTATTGATCAATCCAATCCTCTCAAAAATTGAATCAAATTTGTTCACAGACATTTTCGTAATAGTATCACTTGCATTTTACGTCGGTTGGTGGTTCTATTTTAACAAACAGTCACGCAAACTTGTTACAAATCACAGTATCTATTTACTAGGCCTACTTGCGATTTACATATTGATCTATCGAGCCGAAATGATATCACATTGGAGTTTCGTTGCATTTAAAAACCAATCATCCATTAAGTATGTCGATGTATTCTTTTTGATTCCCGTTACTTTGATGCTATATAAGCTTTCGAGTAAGAAGCCTCACGAGATAAAGCGGCTTGCGTCATACCAACTATTTGACGACAGTTTTATCAGCAACTCAGCCGATGACCGTTTGTTTAGGGCGGAACTTTCAGAAGAAATTGCCAAGTATATTTATAATTCCCGCAGCAATCTTTCGATCGCCGTTGGCATTAATGCTCCTTGGGGTCACGGCAAAAGTTCTGTTCAGATCCTGATTCGACGCCATATTGAGTCGCTTGATTCATCAGCGATAATTTTTGAATTTAATCCATGGCGAAGCCAGAATGAAGCACAAATTCTCCCTGATTTTTTCGAATCTTTCTCAAGCCACCTCGGACGAATAAACTTCGAATTGAGCAACCTCGTGACGCGATATTCTAATAAAATCATTGACAAATCCGACTCATGGGTATTGAGAATTATTGATCAATTGTTCCTTCAATCATTTGACCGCGAGGAGATTTTCCAAAAAATCAATATGCTTTTAGAACGCGTCGATCGGAAAATAATTGTATTCATTGATGACATAGATCGCCTTAATCAAGAAGAAATTCTAAGTGTTTTGAAGTTAGTTCGAAACAGTGCTAATTTCAAAAACACGTATTTCGTAATAGGCTTTGATCGCGACTATGTTACACAATACATTGACGAAACTTATTTAGAGAAAATCTTTCAGGTCCAATTTGAATTAAGCGCTATTTCAGAAAAGGCAATCAAGGACGAATTGTACGTCCACCTAATAAAAGTCCTGCCCGATCAAGAAGCCGAACTGAAAAGAATTATTCACTATATGCCTAATATCAATGAGGCATTTGACTCTGCCTTTCTCGGTGCTCGCAACCAAAGTGATCTTATTCCCATGATATTGTTCAGTTTAAGAGACGTAAAGCGTTTTGTCAACTCATTTATTTTAAAGCTCAATATTGTAAAAACTGAAGTCGTATTAAGTGAGTACTTTTTTATTTCTTTATTAACCTTCAAATATCCTAATTTGGTCAAGGCAATTCGAGAAGATCATCAGCACGCACTTGTTGACCGAGTTAATGAAAAGGTTTCGGTGAGTAAGGAGGCAATAGCGAAGATCTGCACCAGCCAAAAAATTAGTGAAAAAAATATCGAAACCATCAATGATATTTTCGATCATCTTTTTCCCAAGGAAACAAAACAAGATCGTCAAAGCCAAAAGTCAATAAGATACCTGGACAACTTCAATATATACTTCGACAACAATTTAACTTCAAAACTACTACTCTATAAAGAGGTATACCCTGTTTTAAGCCAGGAATGGAAACCAATAAAGGAGCAAGTTGGCCAATGGATACTCGAAAAGAAAACAAGCAATCTTAATAAATTACTCTATGATGTAGAGATGTTTGGCACTGTAGAACGATTTGAAAAAATCACGAGCATCTTCATTGTTCTCATTAACTATCAGCACAACGCTGAGACAAACATTGAGTATTGGAGTACTGAGGTTTCGAAAAACACGGTGATAATCAATCGATTTTATGGCCAAGAAAAGACGTTTTTGAAGGCATTGTTCCTCGGTAATTCCACTGGCTATTTTTTTACATCTAACATCTTAAGTTACCTCATTGCTAAGATGGAAAACGACAAGAATTTTGCGTTTCCGTTTACTCTCAAGGAAATTCAGGATTTTAGCGTAACCAAACTTGGCGAATTCATCGCTACGCGTTCCGGATTTGATATCCGGGCGTTTTGGCACTTCTACTATCACTGCATTGCCTCACTGGATGGGTACGGAAATCTGACCATGCTGGATGACGCAAATAAAATGATCCATACTTATTTACAACTTTACCCTGAAGACTATCTTAAATTTTCACTCCAGATTCATGACCCACTCTCTAACCAATATATTTTCGACCGATTGATACCCTTGTACTTCGGAACATGGGAGCTATACGAAGAATTCTTGAAAAAGCACGCGGTTGGCGATTTGAAACTGCTGGTGGATTTATACGAACTCTTTGTGCGATCGGCTAGAAGACCAGTTCACTACGAAAAACCTATCCCGTGGTTAGAGCCGGGCATCGCCAAACTGATTACATCCGCGAAAGAGCAGACGTACCAAAATTATGTGCTGGAATGCGAAGGAAAGCTAGCTGAGCCATATCAATGGAAACAACCAAAAGCGAATTTTGGTTGAAATAGGCCAGGTGTCCGCTGGGCAATTTTGACCTTAAATTCCAAATTGCATGGAACGTAATCGTAATAAAATACTTTCGATCTCCTACCGATGAGCTCAAGGTACCTTGTTTCCGTCCACCATAGAAAATAATGACCGGCATATGTTAAATCGGCCTAGCCAATTACTAAATTGAGACAATCATTCACTTAACTGTATTTAGAGAATATGAAACCACTATCCCTTGAATTCTTAGAGAAATTTGAAGAAGAAGGAATCGATTATTCTTGCGTTCTATACGATGATAACCTCAACCTAAGCGTTGAGAAATCAACGGGCCAGCCAGCGATCACTATCGCCGGTATGGATACTTCGACCTTCACAAAGGCGCAGGCGGAAAGCTCGGATTCTGATGCTAGTAAATTGACTAGGTTAATGGACACTACAACGCACACGCGAGTTCAACTTGAAGCGTCGGATAGTGATAAGGATCGGGCCAATATTCAAGGATTGTTTGAGACTTCAACTTTAACGGCGGTAAAGGCCGAACAGACCGATCAGGATAAATGATCTTAATTATTACACACAAAGCAGACTTTACAGCAGATTTTGTAATAAATAAGCTCAATGAAAGAAACATTTTATACAAAAGACTGAACTGCGAAGATATTTTTAAGAATGACTATTCAGTAGAACTTGGTACCAAGTTCTGTTACTCGTTGTTGAACGAGTCTAAATTTGATGCAGTTTGGTTTAGAAGAACCAGACTGCCCGAATTGAGTCATCTTTCAAATGATGTTAGGCAATATATTCTTAATGAATTTGAGAGTTTTTTAGAAAATTTATTCTCGATACTCAATGCAAGGTGGATTAGTATTCCATTCTCCGTATATCGGGCGGAAAACAAATTACTTCAGTTGGCGATTGCCAAAGAGATTGGTTTCAAAATTCCGGAAACTCTTGTTACAAATTCAAGACATAAACTACAAAGCTTTTTTCTCGAGCATAATGAAAATGTTATCATTAAACCAATATCTCAAACAAGAATCATACAAGGAAATGAGCAGGGGTTTATCTTTACTAATCTGATTCCTCAGGAAATGATTTCAAATCTGGATAAGTATGATCTAACCCCATGCATCTATCAGAAAAACATTGAAAAGGACTACGAGGTTCGGGTGACAGTAGTGGGTGAAAGTATCTTTGCTGCTTCAGTTAATTCTCAAGAGGACAGCGTTACGAAGATTGATTGGCGTAAGAAAAAACTAAAGTTCTCTGAAATACGACTGCCGTCAGAAATTGAATCATTGTGTCGTAGTCTCCTAAAAAGGCTTGAAATCAATTTTGGTGCGATAGATCTTATAAAGACGCCAAATGATGAATATGTCTTTTTAGAAATAAATCCAAACGGGCAATGGGCTTGGATCGAGATGCAAACTGGCCAATTGATTTCTGACTCAATAATAGACTATCTACTGAAAGGATGATTCAACTTTTAAAATATCTCGGCCTTTTTACAAATGGAGTAGCGCCGAATTCATTCAACTACAAATCGGAGGACTATAAACTAAAAAAAGGCAAGAAAATTCTTCTCCATAAGGCTCTATTGACTAAGCTAGAAATTAGTGAAGAAGAAAGGTTGCAGGCAATTGAAAATAAGAGTTCGCAAATTGTCACATATACTGGAATCATATTCTCCGCGCTAAGTCTATTTGTCCCCATTATGCTAGATGGTATTGTTACACAACCATTTTCAATCCGAATTATCTTTATCTTATTTTTAGTAATAACATTTCTACTCTACATCTTGACGATCCATAATGCATTAAAAAACTACAATATTGGTAACTTTTTTTACAGCCGACCAGATCCCAATAATGTTATTAAATATCAGGAAAAGACCTCAAAAGAATTCGAAGCCATAGGAGTTCAAGATTTATTGGATTCCTATAGAATTAATTTTAAAACCAATAACCAAAGAGCCAACAATCTAATCTATGCCTATAGGTCTTTTAGATTGGCCAACATTTTTACAGCTATAATGGCGGTGATGATCAGTCTGTCCCTTCTATTTGCGATCGACCAAAATGATGGTCAATTGAGGAAGCAGGTCATTATTCAAAATTTTGAAAGTCTTAAAACAGATACCACAACTGAAATAAGACAGTTAGACACTATTTCTTCAAGTCCGACGATACAAGCAGTCAGACCTTGAGCTATGGACTTAGGCTTTGAAAGCCTGCTCTCTAATTTTGCGTTCAAATCCCATCCCTTGAGAAATGGCAACTCTTGTACGGTAAACGAACAATTTGTTAACTTGGGTATATGAATGCCAAGAAGAAAATACCTGACCTGTCCGACCGGATAAAACGACGGTATCCAGAATTCGAAGAACGATGGAATAAACTTATCAAGGATGTTGGTATTGACCTTGTCAACTACCTGAAAGAAAAATTAAATGTCGAGTACAATTTTCTGAAAGATATTACTCAGTTTAAGCTGAAAATAGTCATCGATAATAATATCATTTTCGGTCAGATCAAAGGTGCTATAAAGAAGCAAAAGAGTATTGAAGACAGTTTTCTTTTCAAACTGTTGCTTTCAAATTCCGTGCACATGTTTGCCCCACACCAGCTTGAACAAGAACTGACTGAAAAGATAAATACCTTGATCCACGAAGACGACCGTGAGCTTGCGATCAGTTATTCAACAATTTTACTGAGGAAGATTGAAATCAAGGATGCGCAGTGGACGGACAATTGGCGAAAAGCCAGCCGGCTAATTCGGGAGACCGATGAGGATGATATCTCATACCTGGCGCTAGCTTTTGAAATTGGCAGTCATGGTATATTGTCTTTCGATGAGGTATTTCACAAGCAAGGAGAAGTTAAGGTATGGAAACACGCCGATGCCGATCATGTTGTGACGAATTACAATTCGGGTTTCCTATCTGTGATTTTGATGGATCAGAGCGGCCAGGTTTTGTGGAAGATCATCAGCGTAGTGTTCAAGTTTTTTAGGGATTTATTTATGACAATTATTGGGGTACTCGTTCAACTTGCGAAGGGTGTCATTGTTGCTATTGCAAAACTTCCTCCAATTATATTGATAGGACTGGCGGCACTGGGAATAATATTCTGGGAGGACATTAAAGCCATGGGTAAGGAATTTTGGAGTGCGATTAGGGAGAAAGCAAAAGAGGTCATTCAGCAACTAATGGTGGTAATTAAAGAAATGACCGACCTACTTCATAAAATTATCAATCTGGCCAAACTTGGGACAACAATCGCGTTTGAGTTCCTTGGCTTTCTGATAAACGAATATCAAAGACTGCTTGATCAAATTGTGGAACTAAATAAGAATCAGGAGTTGCCGTCGTTGCATACACCTGCTCCTTCTTTGGGTGCCACCAAATCCGACGGCGCTGTTGGAATATCAGAAGCAAATGCAATTGATTTGGCTGAAAAGCATTTGATAGCAAGGAGTTTGAAGCTATTTTAAGTGAAAAAGTGAGGCAAATCATTAATGAGAAAGAGAATTAGTAAGGAAGTTGAAAAAGAAATTTTTATTCGGAGTAGAAGAAGATGTGCAATTTGTTTTGGGCTTCGCCGCGATTCATCAATTAAAGTTGGTCAGATTGCGCACCTAGACAAAGATCACTCAAATGCAGAAATTGAAAATCTTGCATTCCTTTGTTTTGATCATCACGAGCAATATGATTCTAAAACCAGTCAAAGTAAAAATTTGACAATTGAAGAGGTTAAGCATTATCGAGAAGAATTGGAAGAGCAAATTAAATTAATTTGGAGAAAGCCATTGGACTTCGAAATTCTTCCACTACTTGATATTAGCCAAATTTCTGGACACTATTTTTGGGAGACGGAAGTGTCTCAGGCAGAGCTTGATATTAAGGTACTCAGCAATGACGTTATCGCTGTCACAGGCATAGCGTTCTGGAATACTAAAAGTGAATTTGGGCCCAACATTGGACAATTGGACTTCACAACGTCACTTTTTAACAACGAAGGTTCATACAGAGATGGTACTTCCGGCTACGAGATGATTTTGACATTTACAGTGGACGGACTAACTGTATCCGAAGTCAGTTTTGGGCAAATATTCGGCGTGGGGGTTTCCTTTGAGGGACGGTTCAAAAAAGTTGAGAAGGAATTAGAAGAACATTATAGTGAGTTTAATGAAGCCACTGTTTTAGTAAGAGAAGGGAACATTTATTTTTTGCGTGATGGCATAGAAACGCAACTAACCTTTAGCAGTAGCGATAAGAATCCGTTAATGCTCGAGAATGACAAAATTATCTTTATAAGACAGGAAGAGGGAATCGGACAGATTAAATATTTCACTAATAAAGTGATGACTGTAGATACGAAACTTCTGTTTGAAGAAACAATAACCAATAAAAAGCCCTATAAAGATGCTTTAGATGGGTCATATGAAATTTTCACTTTGATAAATCCAAGTTTATCCCTCGACAAAAAGTATTTGCTTTTTGTAACTGAAAAATATGTTACCGCTGGTCAGCTAGTAAAAGTTGAGATTTCAACTGGAAAATGGAGTGAGTTATTCTCTGCTGAATCTTTTGAATTAATTCTACATGGAAAATTCAAAGGGCTATTCTTGATTGCCAAAAGTGAAGTAAGAAACAGAGGGCGAGACATTTATTATAAACTTTGTGATGAGTCAGGAAAAATTCTTAAGGAATTTGACAGCGAAACAAGTTTGTTGAAATTCAAGAGTGACCAGCTTGGGTAAATGAAAGATCAGGCGAGAATTGCTGTTCTTAAAAAACCTAAAATCAAGTTAAGTATTTACGTGGCTTGGTCCTTTGATTTTCGAATTTCTATTAGGTCGAGACACCATGAAATCGTTGACAGTAGACAGGTGTTAGAAGTAAGCAAATCCTTGGTATTTGCTTAAATTAGTTCAAAATTATTCTATTTAGTGGCATACGACCAATTTATATCCCTGGGATCTCGACTATTAGGACCTATCGGGCGGGTCGTCGTGAGCCGTTTAGAGCGGAAATATTGGTCATACGTACTCCTTCGTAAACTGGGCTCTGTAAAACTAAAGCCTGATTTTGAATCGATTTACATGAACACTATTTTCAATTCTATAAAAACGCTCGGAAGAAAACGAGAAATAATTAGGCTATTTGAAATTCCCGAAGTTAAGGATGCATTCAAGACCGAAATATATATAGGAAATAAATGGGCCTTTCCAACGTCTCTTGATGGGTTAATTCACACCGACCAGCGTTTTCATAACTTAAAAAAAATCTCCATTGATGTCGATGAAGAGCTAAACTCATTCAGAACAGAATTCAAACGTATCACACAAGAAACACGCGACCCAAAAGAAATAGAAACTAAGGAAAAGCTAAATGAGTTAAGCACAAAGGTTGATGGATTCATTGACCAAGTAAAACAAAAGTATGATCCGACGCTGCAAGTATCCGAAGATATTAGCTTATTCAACAATCAAGCAACACCGTTGGTTTCTGCGCTATCAAACCGAAAGTCTACCGTCGAACGATTTATTTCAAATCTAAGAACACGACCGATTCAATTTATAACCGGAAGTGTTGGAACAGGAAAGACACAACTTTCTGCATTAATCTATGAACTTGATTGGAAAGAGAAATACTGGATCAACTTAAGACAAACAACTTCCTCAGACTTTCTAAAAAAAATAGTCAGTGGACTGTCAGGAAATATAAAACCGTTAGACGTTTCAAGCTTGTTGGATAAAAAATTACCTCCTGGAAGCTTGATTGTGTTCGATGATCTGCCCAGCCTGGATGTATCTTTGACGACTTCTATTGAATTTATTGAACTACTAAATCTATGTTCACAAAAAGATATCAAGGTACTGATTACTAGCAATTCGGAAATACCATTTCAGTTAAAGAGCTTACTAACGAAGGACTCTACAAATTTCGATCAGATCCCTCCTCTCAATGAAGACGAGATAGAACAAGTTATGGTCAGCTACGGAGCCCCTAATGGGCTTGCAAACGAAATTAAGGACAACATCAAACTCATAACATCAGGTCATCCACTAATCGTGGCAGTAATCGGTCAGTTCCTCTACAAAAAACAATGGAAATTGATCGATCAAGAAATTGAATTATTCACCGTCGATTATCAAGAATTATCTGAAACAACCTATCAACAAATAATTGCCACTGTCAGTGACGTGCACACTCGAGAACTTTTGTATCGTCTGAATTTTGTGACCGGCAGTTTTGACAACACAATCGTTCAGGAAATTGCCGCTGTCGAACCTACCATACAAAATAGCATTGAAAGATTAAACTCTCTTCTAGGGATTTGGATACAACGAAAGGGCCAGTCAAAATACGAATTATCACCTCTAGTTAAAAAACTTACTCCAAATCTCCCGACAATTGTTTCTAAGAGAATCAATTATGTACTAGGCCATCAGATACTGAGTAAAAAAAGGTTAAATCAATTCGAAGCTCGCCGTTCTATCGCATATTTTATTAAATCAGGGTCAATTAATAATGCCGGGTTTGTTTACACGCTAGTGCTAAATGAGTCAATGAAAAACCCAGAGTTTTATTACGATTGGGGATTCGATCTGTACTGGTTAACGGAAGGACTGCCGAGAAATATGGATATCGATCTGCAACTGGCGATTCGCCAATTGCAGATAATGGTGTTGATGAAATTAAACAAAGATCTATCATACCTACGAGAAGATCTAGATAAAATAATTACTTACGCAGAACGAAATAATATCAATACCGCGGCTCCTGCATTTTTAATGTCCGCAATATATGCCAGTGTTAATGCAACAAAGGCTCTCCAATACTACAGTTCCGGTGTGGCACAGATTGAGGATCTGATGAAAACTTCAGGGAAAGCCAAAAATGACTTCACCATCCGTGAAGAGCTAATTTGGCTTCCCGTCCGGAGTATTAATTCAAAGGAACATCTTTTCGAATGGCTAAAGGTATTTGAAAACCTAAACGAAGATATTCGAAATAAGGCTACTGTAGCCGAGCATGCCCTGACCGGAAGCGCAATACTCATTTTCAATCTAATTAAATTAGAGGAAGAAAAGGACCTTGGCAAGCAGGATTGGAGAGCGCTCGCTGATTTACTGATTGAAATTGCGCAAAAGGCTGATCAAATGGGGTTAGTTTATTTGAAGGCGCAAGCAATTAAGAACACTATCGAGATCCTTGCAGAGCGAATTAACAACCTTCCCGAAGCTAAAAAATTAGCCGATGAAAGCCTGACCAAAATCCAGCTAGACGATATTAATGGAAGCTTCTTGATAAATGATATCATTGGTAGGCAATTATTTTATCACGGCCAAGATGAGAGTGCCCTGCCCTATGTTACGAAAGCTATTTCCTTAAACCCCAAGTTTCTATATAGTGAGAAGCTCGACACGTTTCTTGTCATGAGCCAATTAACAGAGGAGTCAAGTCAACAGAATGCGCATTCATATATGATTTCCGCCAGAGAATATCTTGATTTGCAAGATTCATTTTCTGAGATTCTAAAAATTCGGGTTATTGCTGAACTTGCAATATCCTATGCGTTAATTGGTGATTGGAGGAAAGCAATACTGACAATAGAGGAAGGAGCAACATTGCTTATGACTACTTCAGTGTTGTCAAATGAATGTAAAGTAGCAATAATAAGACTCGGGCATGTAGTAAACTATTGGTTTCATGTGTTTTGCCTAGATGGTAATCCGCCAACACTTGATGGCCAACCATATGAAAAACCATCCCGAGGCTTCTTTTTTCGGAGATACGACCAAGCGTTTATTGACAATACATGGTTCGCCGACAGACCCTTCACCATATGCTTCACGATGTTGCAGTGTTTCGAGGCGATGGGTGATTATGACAAAGCAAAAAAATGGGCTTTCACAGCATTAAATATTAATGAAGCTGCATCATCTAATATTTTCGGAGTCATCGTTCAACGCATTATACCCTATCTTGTGATCGAAGACAAATATGACGAAGCCATGAATTGTGCTTTGTCGTCAATTAGGTCACTTGCCATTTTACCAAATATTGAGAACGTAAAAAGCACTCGTCTTCGATCAATATTTGACAAGAGGCCAACCGTTGCTCAAGATAAAATTGACGAGCTAATCTTGGTCTCAGGTGTTTTGTCTATTACTCTAAGAATAGTGACACATATAGTTAATCGGAGTATAAATCGATCCAACCTGATTAACGAAGCTATCCAATCGTTCCAGAAACAGTCAGATTATTTTTCAGATAACAGAAGCATAAATGAGGTGATTGAAATATATCGTATCGCCTTAGCTGACAAATTCGATCCGACTGATATTGAAAAACGGGCCAACGAATTTAAAGGATCAGACGATGTATCGGTGAAAATGATCGGCTATCTATTGGCCTCTGCACAAAGCGAACCAAAGGAAGCTCTACGGCTGCAATCAGCATGTATTAAGCAGTTGGAGACATATATATCTACCATACTCGGATCAGGTAAATTCCTGCTTATCCCGTTTCTTGAGAACTTTTGGTTTACAAAACATAAAAATGAAACCAACAAATTCACTGACAAGGACTTCTGGGTTAGTTCAAGTCTCCCGTATTACAACAAAGGAACCATATCTCAAAAACCGAAATTTTTATTCAAAATTTTATTCCATCATCTAAATATGAACATGCCAAATTGGATGGAGGAATGGATTGACGGGTAGTTACATTAACTCAATTTCTTACTTAAGGTCCGAGTAAATGCCCTATTTCAATTGATGTTAGTATCGTTTCTAGAATTCCAAAATAAGAAATGCAACGCCTACCATTTCGTTGTTTCATCGGAAACAATCTGATGAGGTGAGTTAATAAATCATATTTCTTAGGTTGAGTCAAAGGAAACAATCTGCCCAACTTCTATTTCTTTTCCGCTCCTTTAGTTAAGATACTTTTTTAATCGACTAATTATTCAATTAACTTTATGATTAGGTAATAATTATGGATACTTAGGTTTGTTCTGCAAACTTTTGTTACTATTTTGTTACTCAAGTCAAGCAAAGCATTGTGAGTCAACGATGAGAAGATTCTGTATCGGGAAGTAGTGGGTGACTGATTGTCTGACGTTTCTAAAAACCATGAACTAGTCACTTCATTTCAATTTGGAAGAATTTCTATTCGATTCGTGAACCCTGATTAGCTTCAAAACCATATTTGACAAGACCTACCACATTTTTAACGCCAATTTTTTTCATAATATTTACCCTGTGATTACGCACTGTATGCTCGCTGATAAAAAGCTTATTAGCAATCTCTTTCAATGATAATTCCTCACACGTCAACCTTACGATTTCATGTTCACGCTTGCTAAGTGGTACTTTTCCAGAGAGACCAATTTTATTCAGCGTCATTGGCACCAGACCATGGCTTATCGCATGGACGCTATCCATGGCTTGAGTGAGGCGTTGTTGTACAAGTGAAAATTCTTTTTTGTGTTCATCCGGAATAATCTTTTCAAATATGCTAAGGTCCATATGAATACAAAACAACTGATTACCTATATCATCATGCAGATCCATCCCTATCTTGGTGCGTTCGAATTCCTGCATGTCAGTTATTTCCCTTAACATTTCAGGTGTGGGTTTGATGATATCTCTATTTGCTATTCGCCTCAAAGTCACAAGAAATTAATTGCTTTGCGTATTGAAAAGGTACAAACACATTTATCCTAAATCGATTGCATGTAAGATTTTCAATAGAAATTGAAGATTTTACCCTTTAGGAGTATACATACATACTTAGGTTGCTGAACTCAACCATCGGCTAAGAAAACTGAAAACTCAGGCCAACGAGCGATTAAAAAGCGACAGGGGAATTGCTATCGTAAGAAGAGAGCATGGGATATTGAACCAGTCTTCACTAACATGAAGCATAACAAGAACTTTAAACGATTCATGCTCAAAGGAATTCATAAAGTCGAAATGGAGACTGGATTGCTTGCCTTAGCACACCACATAGGCAAGGTGGCTGATTAAGATCAATCCTGTAATTTTTTAAAGTCAGAAAACAGGACACTGCATCCCACATAAAAAATAAAGGCTGTCCCACTTTTGAGACAGCCTATAGTATTTATTTGAGTGATATTATTAATTGCAAGTAACTCCTGTATAATAAGTTTCGTACCACATCATGTCGGTTGTTGAATCTAAAAGGCCAACCGTTACATAAAATGTAACATAGCCATATCCGGCCCAATTAACCGATATATCACCATCAAATTTGGCAGGGGAAGTATAGGAATAACTATTTACAGTGTTTAAACTGCCAGTGACACCGGTAACTACTCCGCCAAATTGAGGACGGTACGGGTTCCACCAGAAATCTGGTTCTATCCAAGCATCTACCACGAATGCGGTAGCCGATTCGCCATAAAATTGTAAGCTAAAAGAGTTTGTTGGTCCCGTATTGGCAACATTGGTGCCATACTGAATGCTAACCTGAGCCGATGCTAATGTAGCTGTAAATAAAAAAGCCAACGCCGCGATTAAAATTTTTAGTTTCATAATTTTTATTTTTTAGGTGAATAAAAAATTTATCAATGGATAGTAATTTAGAATGTTCCAGTATAGTATAGTATAGTATTTTTTTACTATAAATATTTTAGTCAATAAAAAAATCACAGACTTTCGAACTTTCGGACTTCCCACTTTCTGCCTTCCCAACTTTCGTACAGACGTGTATGATATCACTACCTGAAATTTCTTCCCCCACCTAAAAAAATAAAGGCTGCCCTCTTTTGAGACAGCCTCTTACATTTATTTAAGTGAGCTTATTAATTGCAACCAACTCCTGTATAATAAGTTTCATCCCACATCCTGTCGGTTGTTGAATCGTAAAGGCGAACCGTCACATAAAATGCAGCCCCGCCAAATCCGGCCCAATTAACTGTTAGATAACCATCAAATGTTGCAGGAGAAATAAAGGAATAAGTATTTACAGTGTTTACACTGCCACTGGCATTAGTAGCTACTCCGTAATATTGAGGAGCGTACGGGTAAGATGTTTCTATCCATGCGGCCACAACGAATGCGGTAGCCGATTCGCCATAAAATTGTAAGCTAAAAGGGTTTGTTGGTCCTGTATTGGAAATATTTGTGCCATACTGAATGCTCACCTGAGCCGATGCCAAGTTAACCGTAAATAAAAAAGTTAACGCCGCGATCAAAATTTTTGCTTTCATAATTTTTACTTTTTTTATGGTTAATAAAACGTCTATTAATGGATAACAATGTAGAATGTTTTAGCATTGTATAGTATAGTATTTTTTTACTATAAATATTTAGTCAATAAAAAAATCTAAACTTTATTGAAATGAGAAAAGCCAGGTTCCGCGACTTTTCTCCCGATCCCGATGCATCGGGGGATGGCAAGATGCTGTCTGTACTGAGCTCCGGCAGCCAGGCATTTTTGTATACAAAAATACATTTTGCTAATGCACAAACCATGATCATAATCCATGTCTCAAACTACGCTACCTTCAATATGGATTACTAGTCTCCGGGGAATTCAAATATCTCCTTTAAGCTATAGTATTAACCTCTTACTTCTTTTTGATTTTTGTAATGGTCTGGCCCTTTGACTTCGATGGGTTGTCCATGTCGCTGATCGCAAAGGCGATGGCTTCCTGTATCAGGGATTTTGCGCGTGCATTTCGGTAGTCACTTTTTTTGGTAACATCCATGTGCCGTATAAGATTTCCGGTACCGGTCAATAAGGTAAACTTGTCTTTCAGGCATGTTCCTTTATTGAACCCAAGATTTAAATGATCACGATAGATCGGAATCATGCAAAATGCATCTGCCAGTTTATCAGAAATGGAAAAAACGGCGGTCAGCGCATGTGTATGATATACGATCTCGTTGCAGTCAGGACAAAGTTCCAGGATGTATTGCCGGAGATCACAAAACAGTTCAATGACAGGCTGACTTTTCATGTCAAGCAGGAATTGAAAGTCAGGATGGATAGGCCGGTTTTTCATATGCTGCGAGGTTTGATACCAGGGTGCGATTTAAAGATACTGCATGGCACAGACAAGGTTACCCTCTGTGACCTGAAATTTTGTTATCCATCCCACCATGCGGATCAACGTCTTTGAAATAAGGATAGTCCCCCATGAGCAATGGCCACACCTAACTGTCAGTCTTTTCTTTTTTATCCCTATTTTTTAAAAGGGAAAGAAAAATGCCTCAAGATTATGAAAAGCCTGTTCATGATGATGGTGTCGTCGCTGATAGCAATGAGTTGCGAAAAATCTGCGGATCGTTTTGCGATCGTGGACGGAAAACGAATACACATTCTCGACCGCGGAACCAAAGGGCCCATGGTCGTCTTGGGATCAGTCTTTATCGGCCCAATAACATCGGAAGTCCTTAGCAACTGGCTGGTATCCCTATAGGGACATCGCTATAAGGTCGCTATAGGGTCGCTATAACATCCCTATAGGGTCTTTATAAAGATGGGATAACTAACTATAGTGTTTTGCACTTGACCGGAGACGACAACCATACTGCCTTGAGTAAGGCATTTGAAGGTAGTAAAACCGGTTGTCATGGCCAAATCAGTTTCAATTATAAAATTACGCGGCACCGTGGATGGTCTTACGTTCGTCAGGAGTCGCACGTATGGAGAACACCACATTTTAAAAAAATTATCACACATACATAGGGGTATCGTCAACATGAGTTGTCTGGGAAGTAAGCAAACCCAAAAAACAAATGATGATATTACGAACCCTTCTCTCCGTTGCAACGCTCATCGTGATAACGATGGCCGCCAGCGCTCAGCAGATTCAACAAACCGTACGTGGAACAATCGTTGATCAGGACAGCCAAATGCCTTTGATCGGGGCAACCGTATTGGTCGTGGGATCAAACCCTCCGATCGGTACAACAACCGACCTGGAAGGACGCTTCCGTATTTCCGGGGTTCAAGTGGGCCGCGTTACACTTAAAATTTCATTCATCGGCTACGAAGACAGGACGATTCCCAATCTCCTGCTTGGGTCTGCAAAAGAAGAAATTATCGATGTCGCACTTGCTGAATCTGTAAATAAACTTGAAGAAATTGTTATAAGCGGGAATGCTGTGAAAGGTGAAGTACTTAATGAAATGGCCATTTCCAGTGCGCATACTTTCTCTGTGGAGGAGACATCGCGCTATGCGGGCTCGTTTGATGACCCGGCGCGAATGGTAACAGCCTTTGCCGGTGTGAATGGAGATGCTGAAGGGAACAACGATATCATCGTTCGGGGAAATTCATCGAAAGGAATTTTATGGAGACTTGAAGGCATCGCTATTCCAAATCCCAATCACTTCTCTGCAGAAGGATCGACGGGTGGTCCGATCAACGCGCTAAGCAGCAAAATGCTCAGTAATTCAGATTTTTTTACCGGGGCATTTGCACCGGAGTATGGTGATGCTACTTCGGGAGTATTTGATATGAAACTAAAAAAAGGAAACAACGAGCGTCGTGAATACACTGCAGGTATCAGCACACTGGGTCTTGACATTACAGCAGAAGGCCCTTTCAAACAAGGCGGACGCGGTTCATATATCGCAAACTATCGTTACTCCGCGCTTGATCTTCTTGATAAAGCAGGCATCGTTGATTTCGGAGGGGTACCCCGTTATCAGGATCTCTCCTTCAAGGTCCAGCTACCGGCAAACCACAAACACAATATCGCCTTGTTTGGACTCGGCGGACTTAGCAGCATCGACACCGAAGAAAAAGAAGACGATATCCTTACAGGAAAATTCAATGGGAAAAATAAATTGGGAGTGCTTGGTCTGTCACACACCTGGCAAATGAACGAGGACATGTACTTCAAAAGCTCGCTCGCGGCAACAGGGTCGGACAATGCATCCAGATTTGTCGTTCCGAATGATGAAGGTTCGTTCGACGAACGTGAACGCGGAAACATCGGCAAGTCATCGCTTATTGCTGCTACCACATTCAACTACAAAATAAATACGAGACACAAATTCGAATCCGGGTTGATTTTCACACGCCTTAATTTTAACATGAATACGTACAACTGGGATGCTGAACAGGAAAAGCTATTGAACGAACTTTCCGATAAAGGACATTCTTCAACCCTCCAGGCTTTTACAACATGGAAATACAGAGTCAGCGAATCATTGACCATGATCGGTGGAGTTCATTACCTTCAGTTTGCATTGAATAATAACAACTCGATCGAACCGAGATTTGCGATGAAATGGACGATGACCGAAAGGCAATCTTTCAATATTGGCGTGGGACTTCACAGTAAGCTGGAAGGTGTGTCAACCTATCTGGCAAAACAATATGCGGACGATGGAACATTTACGCAACCGAACAAAGGCCTTGAAATCTCCAAGGCAGCACATTTTGTTATCGGGTATGATAATAAAATTGCGCCGAACACAAATTTTAAAATCGAGACCTACTATCAACATCTGTATGATGTTCCGATCGAAAATACAGCAGCAAGTTCATTCTCGTTGCTGAACGTAACCGGAGGGTATACAACACGTAATCTTGTCAACGATGGAACAGGAAAAAATTACGGTGTTGAGCTTACGCTTGAACGGTATCTTCACAATGGACTTTATTATATGAGCACCGCATCGTTGTTCCGGTCTCTTTACACCGCGATGGATGGCGTGGAACGCAAATCGGCTTTCGACAACAACTATGTAGCGAATCTGATCGGTGGAAAAGAATTTAACGTGGGCAATCCCGCGAAACACAAAGTATTATTTGTGAATACCAAGCTCGCGGTGATCGGTGGAAAAAGGTATTCTCCAATCAATCTTGAGGAATCGATCAATGCAGGCACTCAGGTCATTGACGAAGTCAATCCGTTTTCAAAGAAAGGCGATGATATCTTCCGCACCGATTTTTCTATTGGCCTGAGAAGAAACCGTAAACGCACGACTACCGAATTGAAACTCGATATACAAAACGTACTCAACAACCAGGCTGTCGTGGGCGAGTATTATTCCAATGAAACCCAATCGATACACCAAAGCACACAGCTCGGTTTTCTTCCAACGCTCAGTTATAAAATAAGTTTCTGATTCGTGTGAGGTGTCTGAAGTACGCAGGACGAATGACTATTCTGAGGCGTGTATATGCATCCGAAACAGGATTAATTATAAATTAACAATTTGATTTACAATATATTATAAACACAAAAGCGCAATCAACTTCAACACGTCAACACCGAATACTTCGCACGTTAATGAGGGTGATGATCCACGAAATATTTGACAAATCGACAATTTGTCGTAACTTCATACGACAAATGACGTATATCAGATTATGATGAAATTCCTGGAACATTTGGGAGATGCGGGCCTGGGCCAAGTCGATTCCAGGCAAGGGTTGTGGCGGGCAATACGGCAACGACCGTTAAAGAAAAGACATGTTATTTTTATTTCCACCAAACTCAGTTTACAACAAAAGGACACCGCCGAATTGCTGGGTGTTTCTGTGCGGACGTATCAGCGGCAGAAGAATACAGAGAGCATTACCCAGGCTGCGTCCGAGAATGTGCTGAAGCTGGCTGAGCTCTATGAAACCGGGCTTACTGCTTTCGATAACAATAAAGAATCTTTTGTAAGCTGGTTGAACTCTCCTATCCCGGCACTGAATAACGAGAAACCTATCGGGTTGCTTTCATCCAATCTTGGAATCGATCTTGTAAAAGAAGAACTGCTGAGAATCGAATACGGTATTTATTGATGCACGTATACCGGATTCAAAAAGTAAAATATGCAACAGACATCCGCGGCATCGGCTCCACGTTGGTATCGGGTCGCTGGCACCTCGCCGGTAAGAATCCAGTCTTATACACATCAAGCAATGTTTCACTGGCAATACTTGAGTATGTCGTTCACCTGCCTCCTGAAGTAAGGCCTCCCAATTTGTTATTGCTGACACTGCATATCCCCGATGCAGCGATCATACATATTGTGGAAGCTGACCTTCCGGAAAATTGGAATAAACGGGGTTATCATGATAATGTGCAGCGTTGGGGAACAGAATGGCTGGCGAACATGACCTCTCTTGCCATTGTGGTTCCTTCAGTTACCTCTCCTGATCATAACATCCTGGTTAATCCAGGACATCCGGAATTCCATTCCATTAAAATTATCGAAAGCAGGCCGATCACACTGGACGATCGTCTGATTTAAAGTGATACGGTTGACGGGCATTGTGCGACGCGTGGAGTGTGGCATGCGCGTACGATGACAGAACGGCTATGACGGGAGTCCCTACTCCACTTTCAACGTAGTTGCAGGATTAACACGCGCGGCTTTGATCACATGCCAACTGACCACCAGCATCGTTATCGCAAGTGTCGCCAATGACGAAGCGATGAAAATCCACCACGGTAAAGGGACCCGATACTTATAACCGTTTAACCAAGCAGTGAGCGCCCAGTAGGCCAGCGGCACCGCGAGAAAGCAGGAAATAATCACAAGCACAACAAAATCTTTTGAAAGCAGCATCCAGAGTTGTGAAAGTTTCGCCCCCAGCACTTTTCTTATACCAATCTCTTTCGTGCGCTGTTCGGCAATGAAAGACGACAACCCGAAAATTCCCAGGCAACTGATAAAAATCGCAAGTCCTGCGAAAATGCCGGCGAGTGTACTCACGCGTTCTTCATTACCAAACTTACGGGCCTGACTGGCATCAATGAAATGAAAGTTGAACGGCTCCCCTTTCATATGTGGTTTTATTGCGGCTTCGATCGATGCCACCGACTGAGACGCGGGACGCTCCGGGTTCAAACGAAATGTGAAATAATTCAGTGATTCGCGCGTATTCAGAAAATATAACGAAGGCCGCACCGGATCGTACGGGCCGCCATACACAACATCACGCACAACACCAATCACGGTATAGGGTATCCCACCACTCCGCACTGTCTCGCCGATAACATCCTTTTTGTTGAGGTACCTTGCCACGGTTTCATTCAGAATGACAGCCGATGTGTCGGAAGGAAAGTCACGTGAAAAATCTCGCCCTTGAAGAATCTCCCAATGAATTGTTTTTCCGTACTCATGCGATGCTTCAAACATCATAAAGTCGATAGACTGGTCCGGATCTTTTCCGTCCCAGTCAATGCGGCTGCTACTCCCCCACGCATTCGTTGGCGCGGCAAGAGATTCTGACAACTCCATGATCGATCCATCATCAATCAGCGTCTTCCTGATAGCATCGTAGTGTTGATGAACTTCATCGGTGATTCCCGGTACCGAAACAAGTCCGTTTACGCTGTACCCCAATGGCCTGTCCTTACCATATTGTATTTGTAAGAACACCACAGACGTTGCGATGATCATCGTAGCCGACACGCTGAACTGGATCACGACAAGTATCTTGCGCGCAAAGGAAGCACCGCCGTCTGCCTTGAACGATCCTTTCAAAGCTGCTATCGGACGAATGGACGAAAGATACAGTGCGGGATAACTGCCCGCGAGCACACCAATCACGATCGTTACGCCAACAACACCAATCCAAAGCAACGGGTTGCCCCATGGAAGACTCATGTCTTTTTCTGCAATCTTGTTGAAAAACGGAATGATGAGTTGTGTTACCAATAAGGCTAACAATAAAGAAACAAATACCGTGAGAAAAGACTCGCTGAAGAATTGTGCGATCAGTTGACTGCGATACGATCCAATCGCCTTGCGTATCCCAACTTCCTTCGCGCGTTTCTCAGACCGTGCTGTACTCAGGTTCATAAAATTGATGCATGCCATCAGTAACACGAACGTTCCCACGATTCCAAACATCCACACATATTGAATAAGTCCGCCGGTTTGTTTTCCGTTGTTGAACTCAGCGCGCAAATGCCAGTCCTGCATGGCATGAAGAAAGATCGCCGGCTTTTTTACCGCGAGTGCTGCACTGAGATTTTTAAGCCGTGAATCTTTTATACGTGCTGATGCCGACTCAAAGTCTGCACCTTCCGCCAGCATGACATATAGTTCGAATGAGTTGGGCCGCCATGGATCTTCCATCTTTTCAAGGTCACCCACGACTACAAACTTCGACCACTGCCCGATGAAAAATATATCCGACCATCGCGAGCGTTCGGGAAAATCCTTATACACCGCGCCTACTTGCAATGACTCTCCATTCATACCAATGGTCTGACCGATCGGATCTTTGTCACCGAAAAATGCAATCGCCGTGGACTCCGAAAGCATAATGGTGGAGGGATCCTTTGCTGGAAATGTTCCCGATACCAGTGTCACGTCAAACATCGGGTAAAAATCCGGCTCACAAAACAATCCGACTTTCGAATACTTCTTGTTATCTACTTCCAGTGTGTGGCCGTACACCGGCGACACCATTGATATGTATTTGAAGTCTGCTCCATAATTCTGCCGGATCTCATTGCCCAATGGCCAGGGAACTCTGTTCCATGTGTCGACTTCACCGTTGGCAGTGATGTTCTGGACGGCCTGCCCGATGCGTTCGTAATTTGAAAAGTTTCTGTTGTAAGAAGTTTCGTCATAGATCCACATGCTAATGATCGCTGCTACTGCAATGCCGATTGCCAGGCCGGAGATATTGATGAATGCCTGCATTTTATTTTTCATCATGTTCTGAATGCCAACGCGGAAATAATTCTTATACATAGCGCCAGAATGGTTAGAAGTTGTTTTGAATTTTCGTATGGCAAAGGGCCGCAGGTAAAGAAACACCTGCTTCCAGTAATTTATTTTTGCTTGGAAACGTGTACTCTGCCGAAGATCATACTCGAAGTTCTCTTGCAAGTCTCCTGTTACCTCGTTCAGCAATTCGTTGCGCAGAAACAACCGGAGAAATTTCGTAGCCAGGCGAGGCGGTATATTTTCGTGTGTCTTCAATGCTCAATCCGTTAAGCCGAATCTGCCTTCGAACGCGGGGTACTCTTTCCATAACTGAACCTTGAATTCCATCGACTCGCGAAGCACCCGCTTGCCCATGGCAGTAATGGTGAAGATCCGTTTCTGGCGGTCACCGCGATCTGACGAAGCGTTTTTTAATGAAGACTTGACAAATCCCTTCGTTTCCAGGCGGTCGAGGGTAGAATGAGTTGCACCTATGGATACAACACGCCCCGTACGTTTCTCAAATGCCTTGGCGATGCGGAATGCGTATGCTTCCTCCTCTCCCAGGATGCCCACAATGAGCATCACGGCCTCTTCAAAATCGCCCAATCGTGTTTCAATCATATTCGTTACTAAATTGTAGAACGAAGATAGGAAAAGAAGGTTACATTTCCGTTGCTTAAATAATTTGCAGTTTTAAGTCATACTGTTCCAGCTTGTGAACGCAGCGCTAGCAAAAATTGCTATTTGGTGTAAAAATCCAAATGGAACTTTTTGTAATACAGAAAAAACGAAACCCGTACACGGTATAGAAATAGTTGCCTTTGTCAGTCCTGTTAGATTATTGCCATTCACATGTTCAATGAAAGCATCTCACCAACAAAAGACCCGTCCTACTCATTCCTGAGTTTATCCACCGGATTGGCCATCGCCGCATTGAACGATTTTATACACACGACAGCAAGAGCAATCATCAATACGATCACACCCGGCACGGCAAACAGCCACCATTGAACATCAACGTGGTTCTCGAAATTCGAAAGCCATTCATTGATTCCGTAGCGTGCGATCGGTACCGCCAGGGCAAATGAAACCGCGATCAGCGCCACATACTCACGCGAAAACATCACAATAATATTGGCTGCAGTTGCACCGAGTGTTTTTCTTACTGCGATCTCCTTCCCTTTCCGGTTGGCTACAAAGGTGATCAAACCATACAACCCTAAACATCCGATCAGAACGAACAGCACCGAAAAGATCTGGAACAGTCGCGAATACTTCAATTCCTGTTCATAGAACATCGCTATGTTGTCATCCAGAAAACGAAACTGAAAAGCGTGTTCGGGATAGATCGTCTTCCAGGTCTGCTCCAACTTTGTCAGCACCTCCGTCATGTTCTGGCCGGCGGCGAGATCAAGTCTCACGCTCACCTGACGATAGCGATCGGCATTAGCATCCATCGCGATATTGTCTACGCGTTCCTTCAGCGAATTGCCGTAGTAATCGTTGATCACACCAACCACATGAATTTTAACGTTGCCCCCCAGCTTCAGTTCTGCTCCTACAATATCAGACGGATTGTTATACCCGAGGTTTCTCATCAGGCTTTCGTTCACCAGCATATTTTTACCGGAATCAGCAGCCGTGAGATTTCGTCCGGCAAGCAACCGGATACCGTACAAGTCGAGAAAATTTTCATCAACTGCGCAGTATTCGTAATTCAAAAAATCCTGCACGTTATTCGCGTCTGGCCTGCCGATGTTACGCGAATTCCTGTTGCGGTCTACACCCGATGGCAACGTGAAGCTTTTTGCCACGCTCTTTACAAAAGGCAGCCTTCGCAGTTCAGTCTCGAAGGAGTGAAGTGACGACTGATCGTTGTTCAGCAACCGCATCGTAACCACGGCAGCATCGCGGTCGAAACCCATGTCCACGTTTCTGAAAAATTCCATTTGAGCGACAACAATGAACGTTGCCACCGTCAGCACCTGCGTCGCTGTGAATTGAATAACGACCAGGGTTTTCCGAAGACTCACACCTGCAATCTGTCCTGTTGAGAACTGATTCTTGATAGCGGTGATGGGATTAAACCTGGAGACCATCCATGCGGGGTAAAGTCCTGCACAAACCGTAACTACTGCGATGATCGATCCCAATATGATCCAAAGGAACGGGTCGGAGAAATTGATATACACGTTCAGGCCAAGCATCGAAACCAGCCAGGGCATGAAGATGGTGACAAGTGCGAGTGCTATGAATGCGGCGATGAGAACAATGATGAATGTTTCCACCAGGAACTGCACGACGAGATTTTTCTGACTGCTGCCCATGATCTTGCGCATGCCGATCTCCTTTGAACGCAGGGTAGATTGCGCTGTAGACAGGTTCACATAGTTGATGCAACCAACGGCCAGAAGGCAAAGCACAATTAGCTCAAGAGCAAAAATCGTATTGTGGGTGATGGTGCGTCTGCTGAATGTGCCGAAGTTCGGATCAAAGTGTACTTCGCGGAGCGGCTGAAGAAAATAATGACGAAAATCGGCCAGATCTTTATTAACATTTGCAGCGTGAACTTTAGCGATCTGTTGTTCAACATCTTTCACAGCTGCTCCTTCCTGGAGAACCACGTACATCGCATGTCCGTCGTTCACACTCACCCAATCCGACATCCGTTCTTTGAACAGCAGGGGCATTGATGAATATGACACAAGCATCCGGAACGGAAAGTCGGTGTTGGGCGGAAAATCCTCAATGACGCCCGTGATCTCCAGATCGAATGCTTTCTGAAAACGAAGTGTTTTTCCGATAGGACTCTCATCGCCGAAATATTTTTTCGCCATGGCATTTGTGACCACCAGGCTACCGGGTTCACTCAGTGAAGACTTCGGATCACCCGAGATCCATTTCACCGGGCTTCCTGCAAAGTCAATGATGTCGAAGAACTCCGGTTCGATAGTCACAACACCACCATCTTCAACAAACTGTCTCTCTGACTTACCGTCGGCACTGAGAACATCCACGTTTGCTGCGCCGAGATATTCCATCTTCGTCATTTTGCGGATGGCGGGAATATCCTTCATCGCGGGAGGAAGTGCATAAGGTATGCCGGTACGGAATTCCGAAAGGTCGGGACCGCTTACTCTTACCATCCGGTAGATGTTCTTGTGGTCGGTATGAAATGTGTCGAAGCTGAGCTCGAACCGGACAATGGAAATGATCGCCAGGGCTGAGGCGATGCCGATCACCAATCCAAGAATATTGATCGTGGTTGTACCTTTATTGGCCGAGAGGCTTCGCCTTGCCATTTTAAAATAGTTTCCGGTCATGGTATGATGTTGTTGAGTTGAAGGTGCTTGTTTCCAGAAAAATGTTTTCGCAAGAAATCCAATCGCGCGCCATGCATATCTTCGCCGGGCAGTACGATCATCGACGTGTTTCACATCCCATAAAAACATTTCATAGAGATCACCCCGGATCTCTTCGGTGACGTGTTCGGGAGCCAGGCGTTCGATCAGCGTTTCAGCCCATGCCGGAGGTTTCGGATAAATTGCCATCAGATATTGGGAAGTTGGGCCCAGATCGTGTTGCGCACATCGCGAAGTTCCTGCAATGCGTGACGACCGTGTGCAGTAAGTTGAAACAATCTCTTTCGTCGTCCTCCACGCTCCAATGAAGCACCGCCCATTTTCGATTTTACAAATCCTTTTTCTTCCAGTCTGTGTAGGGCAGCGTGTGCGGCGCTGATGGTAATGACGCGGCCTGTTTGTTGTTCCAGCTCTTGTGTGATTGAAACGCCATACGCGTCGGTGCCAATGAGTGCAACCATTAACAAAATGAGTTCTTCAAGTTCTCCCAGGTAGATTCGTGCAGACATCGGCTATTATTTCAACTTCTGTAGAACAAATGTCGGGCCGAATACAAATTGACGGATTTTGAAGGAAATCGTAACGTTTTGTGTACGAAAAAATGACAATGGTGGACGGTAGCGAACATGTACGCAGTCCGAAGTCGCGGGAAAGTCAGGAAGTTGGAAAGCCGGACTTGTGCCCAACACCTACACAAGTCATAATTATTTTTTTACTCAGGTAAATAATTAAGTCGGAGGGCGGAAGTCCGGGGTCGGAAGCAATGCACGACCTGTGTCTCACAGCAAACTTATAATGTACCCGTCATTGCGAGGAGGCTACACGTGTTGGTTAACCTGGAGTACTCTCACCGACGAAGCAATCTGCATTCGGTACACGTACCTAGTGCACGTCTCCGAAACACTCCCCATAGCTATCGGGATGCATGCAATGACAGACTTAGAGAGAAAAATATGAACACAAGTAAAAAAATCCACTGTCTTTGCTGTTCGACATGTTCTTCATATCGAACCTTGGATGAGTGGGATCTCCAGATCCAGTACGTTAGCCACGGGAATCTGGAGATTCCGTGCATCTATCGTTCGACATGCCCTGCGGAACATGTCGAACAGTATGGAACGAAGCAATCTGCATTCTGTACACGTACCTAGTGCGCGTCGCCGAAACACTCCCGATAGCTATCGGGATGCCGCAGGTCGGACGTGCACGTTGCTTCGGCAGACAGACTTGTCTCCCTCGCAATGACGGATTCGTAGCATGATTTATTTTTTTACTCAGGTAAATAATTAAGTCGGCGGGCGGAAGTCCAAGGTCTGAAGCAATGCACGACCTGTGTCTCACAGCAAGTTTATAATGTACCCGTCATGCTACGTTTGTAGCGGATTGAAAATCAAAGATTATTTTTAGATTAAAGAAAAGAGAAGAGCGGAGCAAGACCGAGATTCGTCATGGGTCTACCAGACCGTTCGCAATGCTGGTCCCCGCTCTTTTACTTGTTAAAACCTGAACAGTTCATTAGG